>ERZ780168.529-NODE-529-length-46825-cov-7.672226_pt1 | contig 46825 bp, 37 predicted proteins | sample MGYA00510981_ERZ780168 | MGnify/ENA primary metagenome ERZ780168 (study PRJEB29588, sample SAMEA2158769) | human gut metagenome | biome: human gut; feature: human-associated habitat; material: faeces | place: Denmark | collected 2008/2010 ...
GAGAAGTAAAGTTTAGTTTGGTTTTCCGAGATATGTGGCAATCTGCCGGAAAATATGTACCTCGTGTAGATCAACTCGTAAAGGTAGCTCCTGCCATTATTGAAATGGGCTGTTTTGCCCGCGTAGAAACAAATGGCGGTGGTTTTGAACAGGTAAATTTATTGTTTGGAGAAAATCCGAATAAGGCTGTGCGTGAATGGACGAAACCATTCCACGAAGCCGGTATTCAAACCCATATGCTCGACCGTGCACTGAACGGACTCCGTATGAGCCCTGTTCCGGCTGATGTCCGTAAATTGTTTTACAAAGTAAAGAAAGCTCAGGGAACAGATATTACCCGTACATTCTGCGGATTGAACGATGTGCGTAATATCGCTCCTTCCATCACCTACGCAAAGGAAGCCGGCATGATTTCACAATGCTCGCTTTGCATCACTCATTCGCCTATCCATACGGTAGAGTACTACACCAATATGGCGCTGGAACTTATCAGACTCGGAGCGGACGAAATTTGCATCAAGGATATGGCGGGTATCGGCCGTCCTGTTTCATTAGGCAAAATCGTAGCGAATATCAAGGCTGCGCATCCTGAAATACCTGTCCAGTATCATAGCCATGCAGGTCCCGGATTCAATATGGCAAGCATCCTCGAAGTGTGCGAAGCCGGTTGCGACTATATAGACGTAGGTATGGAACCTCTTTCATGGGGTACGGGACACGCTGACTTGCTCAGTGTGCAGGCAATGTTGAAGGATGCCGGATACCAGGTTCCTGAAATCAATATGGAAGCCTACATGAAGGTACGTGCGATGATTCAGGAATTTATGGATGACTTCCTTGGATTGTATATCAGCCCGAAAAACCGCTTGATGAACTCCTTGCTGATTGGTCCCGGACTGCCCGGCGGCATGATGGGCAGTTTGATGGCAGACCTCGAATCCAATCTGGAATCTATCAATAAATATAAGGCTAAGCATAATCTGCCGTTTATGACGCAAGACCAACTTCTTATCAAACTGTTTGATGAGGTTGCTTATGTATGGCCTCGTGTTGGGTATCCACCGTTGGTGACTCCGTTCAGTCAGTATGTGAAGAACCTTGCTATGATGAATGTGATGGCAATGGAAAAGGGTAAAGACCGTTGGGGTATGATTGCCGATGACATTTGGGATATGATTTTGGGTAAAGCCGGGCGTCTGCCGGGCAAGCTTGCTCCTGAAATCATTGAAAAGGCGGAACGCGAAGGTCGTAAATTCTTTGAAGGCAATCCGCAGGATAATTATCCGGATAATCTTGATAAGTATCGCAAGTTGATGAAGGAGAACAAATGGGAGGTAGGACAAGACGATGAAGAGCTCTTCGAATATGCTATGCATCCGGCTCAGTATGAGGCTTATAAGAGCGGTAAGGCTAAAGAGGATTTCTTGGAAGATGTTGCCAAGCGTCGTGCCGAAAAAGACAAGTCGCCGGAAGAAGACGCTAAACCGAAGACATTGACTGTACAGGTAGACGGACAGGCATACCGCGTGACTGTTGCTTATGGTGACACCGAACTTCCCGTTGCGCCTGCTGCCGCTGCTCCGGCAGGAGAGGGCCAGGATGTGCTTTCTCCGTTGGAAGGTAAATTCTTCCTGGTGAAGAATGCGCAGGAAACGGCTTTGAAGGTAGGGGATGCCGTGAAAGAAGGCGATGTAATCTGTTATGTGGAAGCGATGAAGACTTACAATGCTATCCGTGCAGAGTTTGGCGGTACGGTAACTGCTATCTGCGTTAATCCGGGAGACACGGTTTCAGAAGATGATGTATTAATGAAAATAGGATAATGAACGAGATATTTGAGAATTTGTACGACATGACTGCGTTCAGCAATATTATTGCCGAGCCGCAGTTTCTGATAATGTATGCCATCGCGTTCGTTCTGCTTTATTTGGGAATCAAGAAACAGTATGAACCGTTGCTGCTTGTACCTATTGCTTTCGGTGTGTTGCTTGCCAACTTCCCCGGTGGAGATATGGGGGTGATTCAGGCCGACGAGAATGGTATGGTAATGATAAACGGAGTAATGAAGAATATTTGGGAAATGCCTTTGCATGACATTGCGCATGAATTGGGACTGATGAACTTCATCTACTATATGTTGATTAAGACGGGGTTCCTGCCGCCGATTATCTTTATGGGTGTCGGTGCGTTGACGGACTTCGGACCGATGTTACGTAACTTGCATCTTTCTATTTTCGGTGCTGCTGCACAGCTTGGTATCTTTACCGTGCTGCTGGTGGCTATTCTGATGGGATTCACTCCGCAAGAAGCGGCTTCTCTCGGTATTATTGGTGGTGCGGACGGGCCTACGGCCATTTTTACTACTATTAAGCTTGCTCCGCATTTGCTGGGCCCGATTGCTATTGCTGCCTACTCTTACATGGCATTGGTGCCGGTAATTATTCCGCTGGTAGTGAAATTGTTCTGTTCAAAGAAAGAGTTGTGCATCAATATGAAGGAACAAGAAAAGAAGTATCCTTCGAAGACGGAAATCAAGAATCTGCGTGTGCTGAAGATTATTTTCCCGATTGTGGTGACTACGGTTGTGGCGCTCTTCGTGCCTAGTGCGGTTCCTTTGATTGGTATGTTGATGTTCGGTAATCTGGTGAAAGAAATCGGAACCAATACATTCCGTTTGTTTGATGCTGCTTCCAACAGTATTATGAATGCCGCCACCATCTTCCTCGGCTTGTCCGTAGGAGCAACGATGACTGCTGAAGCGTTCCTGAACTGGACGACAATCGGCATTGTTGTCGGTGGATTCCTTGCATTCGCACTTTCCATTACCGGCGGTATCTTCTTTGTGAAGTTTGTAAATCTCTTTTTCAAGAAGAAAATCAATCCGCTTATCGGTGCGACCGGACTGAGTGCTGTTCCAATGGCAAGCCGTGTGGCGAACGAGATTGCTTTGAAGTATGATCCGAAGAATCATGTATTGCAATATTGTATGGCAAGTAACATCTCCGGTGTGATCGGTTCTGCCGTAGCTGCGGGTGTGTTGATTTCCTTCCTTGCATAAGTGAAAAACAGACTTTAGAAATAGAAACCGGAGAATGGGCATCTTGGCTTATTCTCCGGTTTTCTTTATATATAGACTTTGTGAATTGTTTTTTCTTATTCACTGATAACTTTTTTGTATTCTGTTATTGCCATCTTTTCAGCTAGATAAGCATTAATCAGATTGGTGTGTGCCTGCGTCCATGATAACTGTGCGGAGAGTACGTCTACCATATTGGCTTTCCCTTCATTATACGAGAAAGTGACCAGGTCGAGGTTCTCATTTGCCAGATTCATTGTTTCTGTCGCAGTCTTTACCTGATATTCTGTTTCCGTCAGTTTGGTCAGTGCGGCGGAGAGTTCTTCATTGATGTTGTCTGTCACATAACTTTGTTGCAGCTTCTGTATGCCTATATATGCTTTCTGCTGACGGTTCGTCTTGAAGCGGGCGCCCCATCGGAAGATGGGAATGTTCAGATTAATACCGACAATGGGATTGAATGAAACATCATATCCGAGGTTGGGAGTAGCTGTTGCCCAACCACCGCTGAAGTACATGTTCAACTGGGGATTAAACTGACTAAGCGCAGCTTTACGTTGAGCCTGACTTTTCATGATATTGACTTCCGTGCTTTCATAATCGGCACGACGTTGCAATACATTCTCAAGGGACAGAATCTGAACAGGGGCAGAAGGCATATCAATCGTATAAAGGCTGTCTACCGGATTGTTAGGTTCCGCTCCCATTAGAATATTTAGTTTCTGCAGAGCCAGTGTGTAATTTTGGCGGGCCTTGATATATTGAAGTTCCGCTTCTTTCAGCCGGGTAGAGATCATAAGTAAATCCGTACGGCTGATCATCCCATCGTTGAAACGATCTTGAATAATATCGTACTGCTGCTTTATAATGCTCTGGTATTTATCTGCTGCTTTCAGCATTGCCTGCGAGGCGGAAGCGTTCCAATATACAGCATCGCTTTGATAGTGAATCTGGTCTATGGTGAGTTCTTCATTAAGCTGATTCAGCTTTTCGTCTGCTTTGGCTATCTTATGCTGCGCATTGAGCGCACCACCTGTATAGAGAGGTTGCGAGACGACAAATACCCCTTGGTAAGTGTGATTGCGGTATTCGCCCAGTGGCTCGTTCCATGCGCTGAGGTCACTCAGATTGAGTGTACCGTCTGCATTGATATCTATTTTGGGCAAGAATCCTGTATGGGCAATCTTCCGTGCTTCAACACTGGCCAAGGTCTTTAGTTTCTGTTGTTTCAGGATTTGACTGTACGCTTCCACTTTATCCCGGTAGGCTTCCCTGCTGAGATAGGGTTGTTGTGCCTCGGCTGTGAGACCGAGGAACAACAGTGACAGAGTTATAAGTTGAGTTCTCATTTTATTTTTAATAAATAGTAAATTCAAGTTTCATAAGGAAATCATTAAGTACATGATAATATGCCGGATGGAAACCTTGCTCCGGCATTACGCCGGTTTAATCCGCTGAATGGCGCAATAAGCTACCGGGAGTACAAACAATGTCAGTGCTGAAGCTACCAGCAGACCACCCATGATAGTAGCCGCCATTCCGCCGAACATGGCATCGAACAATAATGGTAACATACCTAAAATCGTTGTGCCGGATGCCATCGCCACAGGAACAATACGGCTGGTCGTGGCGCTTATGACTGCATCCAGAGGTTTCTTTCCTGTTGCCGCTTCCAGATCGATTTGCTCAACAAGTACAATCGCATTCTTTATATTCATACCAATCAATCCCAGCAAGCCGAGAATGGAGAAGAAGTCAAATGACTTGCCTAGGACTAATAATCCCAAAACGATTCCGATGAAAATCAACGGTAACATTAATAAAATTACTGTTGGTTTACGATAGGTACGGAACAGGAACAGTAATGTTACAAACATCAGGAAGAAGGTCAGCGGTAAATTCTTAGCCAACGCCTCGTTGGATTCCACTTGGCTCTCTTGTTCACCAAAATACTTCATCGTATATCCTTCAGGAACTTTAATCTCTTTCTGCACTTTTGACCATATTTGATTAAAGGCAGCGATAGCATTTACTCCACGCCGTGGGTCGCACTGAGCCATCATCACCATCTGCCGGTTATAGTCTTTCACATTCGAGAACCGATACTGAAAATCAAAATCAGAAACTACTTGTTCGAGACTGGTCGTTTCGTTGCCGGTTCCGAATACCGGTAATGTGCGCAAATCATTGATGCGGAACGAATTTACCGTATTATCTTTCAGCAAAATCGGAAGCACCTGGTCACCTTGCCGGTATTCGCCCAGTGTCATCCCTGTTGTTCCAATCTGGATACTCTGTGCCATGCCTTGGCGGGATACTCCTAACGGTTGTGCCCGTTCCGGACTATATATCGGTTTCCATACCGGAATCTTGTTTCCCCACGAATTGCGTATGTTAATCAAATCAGGATTCTGATGCATGATATCCAATACCTGGTTTGTGAGTGCTACAAGCGTGTCCGTATTGGGGCCGATAAAACCGATTTCAATAGCGGCATCTACCGGAGGCGACAGTTTGAACAGGCTTGTACGGGTGATCGCATTCGGATAATTGGCTTTCATGTATCCGTCGAAATCCTCTTCATATTCTTTCGTGTATTTACTATCCGTCAACTCCACCAGTATATTGGCAAAGTTTGGTTTCGGACCTACTGAGGTGGAAGCCAGATAATATCTGAGCGGTGTGCTGCCGAAGGTAATTGATACCTTTTTCACTTCCGGCTGTTTTGCCAGATGTTCTTCTACTGATTTCATTTCTTTCACGACATCGTTGATGCTATACCCGTCAGGATAGAATACGTCCGCACGGAAATAAGGTTTGTCCAGGGAAGGGAAGAAGTTTTGCGGCATCGTTCCCATTATAATCAGTGAAATGATGAATAGTGCAACCACAGAGCCTAGCGTCAATGTTTTCCTGCGAATCAACACATGGAGAATTGAAGCGAATTTATGATAGAATGGCTTGTCATACGGGTCTTTGGCACCGTTGTTAGCTTTTGCTTTCAGAATAAAATTACCGAATACGGTTGTTTGTGTGAGAGCAAGTACCCAACTCAATCCCAACGAAATGGCGAGTACGACGAAAAGCGGTTTGACGATTTCCGCCACAGAGGAAGGAGCGAGGTAGAGGGGAAGAAACGAACAGATAGCAATGAAAGTGGCTCCAAGCAATCCCCATTGCGGTCCGGTGGCACCATCTATCAGCGCTTTCCGTCGGTTTACTCCACGGGCTATGGCTATTTGCGCATTGTCTGTCACTACAATGGCGTTGTCCACCAACATTCCCATGGCGATGATGAATCCTGCCAATGAAGTACGGTTCAGTCCGACACCAAAGAAAGACATGATGAGCAGTGTGCCGCCGATGGAGAAAATGAGTGATGAACCGATTAATACTCCTGCACGCAAGCCCATCACTAACATGATAATCACGATTACTATCAGGATGGATTCTATCAGGTTGATGATAAATCCGTTGTTGGCTTCGTTGGCTATTTCGTTCTCCAGATATAAACTTTGCAACTCCAGTCCCACAGGCATGAGCGGTAGCAATTCGTTTAATTTCGCTTTTACATTTTCGCCTGTCTGCACTACGTCCCGTTGCGGGTCGGTAGAGACACCAATGCCGATGGCACGTTTTCCATTCACGTGCATGATATTGGAAGGTGGATCCATGTATCCTTTCTCTATAACGGCGATATCACCCAGTTTTACTTGTCCGGCTTTTGTTGTAATCACTTGGTTGCGGATGTCGTCCACGGTGGTGTACATGCCATTGGCAGTCACCCGTAGCTGTTGCTCACCTGCACGGATTTCTCCGGTATTGATAATTTGGTTTTGGGATTGCAGCAGACTGGCGAGCTGCTTCGGATCAATCCCCATTCCCACCAGTTTATTGGTCGAGATAAAGATATTGACTACTTCCGTCTGTACTCCGAACAGGGCGACTTTCATTACTCCGTCCGCAGTGACTACCTGTGTCTTGATTCGCTCTGCCCAGTTGCGCATTTCTTCGTAAGAGAAGCCGTCGTCTGCTGTCAGGCCATAATAGATGCCGAATACATCACCGAAATCATCGGAAACGGTCGGTGTGGAAGCACCGCTTGGCAACTGTGGCTGTATATTGAGTACTTTTCGCCGCAACTCATCCCATTTTTGTGGGATGGAACTGGCTGCCAGTGACGGTTGCAGCTCGAATGTGATTTTAGAGAGCCCGTACATAGATTCTGATTTAATCTTGTACACACCGCTCATACTTTGAATCTCGCGGGAGATAGGTTCGGTAATCAATCGCTCCACCTCAGCCGGTTCGGCTCCCGGATAACGGGTCATGATAACCGCTGACTTGATGACGAAGGGAGCATCCTCTTTCTTACCCAACTTACTAAAGGAAGTGATTCCTCCTATTAGTAACACAGCAAGAAAGAAATAGATGATTTTCGTGTTGTCTAATGAATATTTAGCTAAGTTCATTTCTCAATTTCTTTTACAGTTTCTCCTTCTACTAACTGATACACACCTGCAATAACTATTTTCTCTCCGGGTTTTAGTCCTGCGGAGATAAGAGCCTGGGCTTCTCCGGTTGGCGCATTGACGCTAATTTCACGCTTGTGGACTTTGTCGCCTTCTACCACCCATACATACATTTTCTTTCCTTCACTTTCACCGAATACAGCGCTAAGCGGCACAATTGTCCAACTGTCTTGCACGAGCGGGCCCACATCTGCCGTAAAACGGATACTGCACGTAAAGCCCGGTTTTACGGCGTAGAGATCCCGGTCGAAAGACGGGTCGTCAATCGTGATGCTGACTGGAATTCCGGTGCCGTCTGTCGAGATATCAAGATATTCTTCGAGCTTTGCCTGAAACACGTGCCCTTTGAACGTATCGAATTCTACAAGGAAACGCGGCTCTTTGGCACGCAGCAGATAAAGGTAAGCATCCGGAATGGTAAACTTAATGCGCAGATTACGTGTATTGACTAGCTGCACGATGCCTTCACCTGAATTGACACGTTGGTAGTTCTCTACCAAACGCTTTTCTATGGAGCCGTCGAAAGGAGCTGTCAATTTCGTGTCGCGCATATTATTGGCGGATAATTCGTACTCGGACTTCGCTTTCTGATAGTTGGCCAGGCTGATTTCGTATTCTTGTACGGAGATAGCTTGGCGGGAGAGGAGCCGCTTGTTACGTTCTACCTGTGCGGTAGCCGTTTCGTAGGCGGATTTTGTGGCAGCATATTGTAATGCAATGTCTCTGGGGTCAATTGCTGCTATCAGTTGTCCCTTTTTAACTTTTTCTCCCTCGATTACGGGCAATTGGATGATTTGTCCGCTGACGCGGAAAGCCAGTTTCACATACTCCACAGCTTCTACGATTCCCGAAAAATCTTTTCTGATAATCGATCTCGATTCTACAGTCGTTGTTTTTACGGGACGGGCTGTTGTTACTTTCGTCTCTTTTTTCTGTCCGCAGCCGGCTAGCAAGATTACAGCCGCCAGGACTAATCCATATTTCTTCTTCATATACCACACTGATGTTTAGAGTTTTCGCGTTGATTCGTTCTTCTTTTTTAAAGATAATAAACAACTTACGGATATGAATGTTCAAGGTTCGTTCTTTTTTGTGCGATGTGCATGATAAAAGTAATCCCCGGCAATAAAGTTACTGCCGGGGATTGCTTTTATTTGTTTTCTGAAATCTTAGTTTCGTTGTCTTTTGGGTTTTCCGGAAAAGATTGTCAGTTCGAAAATAGTAAATATGATTTCGGTTGTGGAATAACCGTTGAGATCATATTCCAGGTTTTCGTTGTCGGAGTAATATTTGAGATAAACGGTTGGAGTCCCTTTATCGAAATCAAGAAAAAGATAAGAAGTGTAATCGTAGATACCCAGGCCGGCAAACTCATTTAATATGGCAGTATTGAAGAGCGTGCACCATCCTGTTGTCTCTTCCTGTCCCGACATTTCGAATCTGCGATGTTCTTTGCTGAAATCCTCTTCTTTTACATACTTGAGTTGCTTTTTAATTTCCGGACTGAAAGCCAGGCGTTGTCTGATGAACTTGAGGACTTCTTCTTTTGTCATTTGCTTCAATTGGGTTATTTCCATTTTTGGGTTTATTAAGTTGCCAAAGTTACTTTCTTTATTTGAAAATCAGTAGGAATCGGAACTATTTCTTTAAAAAAAATCTGGTTTGTCTTGCTGTGGCGTTTTAAACGAAAAAGAGGAAATTCTCTAGTGGGAATTTCCTCTTTTTTCATCTTTAAGAAAGATCGAATTATTTCTTCTTACGGTCACCGTAGCGGCTCATGAACTTATCAACACGTCCTGCAGTATCTACCAATGTAGATTTACCTGTATAGAACGGGTGAGAAGTGTTAGAGATTTCAATCTTCAGCAACGGATAAGTTTCACCTTCGAATTCGATGGTTTCTTTTGTTGCTACAGTTGATCTAGACAAAAACATATCACCATTTGACATATCTTTGAATACTACCGGACGGTATGATTCTGGATGAAGGCCTTTTTTCATTTCAGTATCTGTTTTTTTTAATTTATATTCTGTTACTATTTTGGTAAGAAATAGTGTAATGGTCATTTTCAGAGCGCAAAGATAATGCATTTATGTGAAATAGAAAAAGGTTTTGCAGAAAAAAAGAAGATAAAGTGGTTTGGTGCTCTGTGAGATCACTCTAATTACTCACCACCTGACTATTTTATCTTTTAGTCATTTATTTGCAAGGTAGACATTACAATCTAATGCCGGACTAGCTTTCCGGCTGGATTTAGATGGCCGATTTAAACCTTTTTCTACTATATTTTTCTTTCCGATGTTCGTTATTCGATGGATAATGCTTACTTTTGCGTAGAATTTTTATTCACTAACAATAAACTTTAAACAAAATGGTAAATTACAAAGATTTAGGATTGGTAAACACGAAAGAAATGTTTGCTAAGGCTATCAAAGGTGGATATGCTATCCCAGCATTCAACTTCAACAATATGGAACAGATGCAAGCTATCATCAAGGCTGCTGTTGAAACTAAATCTCCTGTGATTCTTCAGGTTTCTAAAGGTGCTCGTCAGTATGCTAACGCTACTTTGTTGCGTTATATGGCTCAGGGTGCTGTAGAATATGCTAAAGAATTAGGCTGCGTACATCCCGAAATCGTTCTTCATCTTGACCACGGAGATACTTTCGAAACTTGTAAGTCTTGTATCGATTCAGGTTTCTCTTCAGTAATGATCGACGGTTCTCATCTCCCTTACGAAGAAAACGTTGCATTGACTAAGAAAGTGGTTGATTACGCTCACCAGTTTGACGTAACAGTTGAAGGCGAACTTGGTGTATTGGCAGGAGTAGAAGATGAAGTTTCTGCTGACCACCACACATATACTGACCCTGAAGAAGTTATTGATTTCGCTACTCGTACAGGTTGCGACTCTTTGGCTATCTCAATCGGTACTTCTCACGGTGCTTATAAATTTACTCCGGAACAATGTCACATCGATCCGGCTACCGGCATGATGGTTCCTCCTCCATTGGCATTCGATGTTTTGGATGCTGTAATGGAAAAACTTCCGGGATTCCCTATCGTTCTTCACGGTTCATCTTCGGTTCCTCAGGAAGAAGTGGCAACTATCAACAAGTTCGGTGGTAACCTGAAAGCTGCTATCGGTATTCCTGAAGAATGGTTGCGTAAAGCTGCTACTTCTGCAGTTTGCAAAATCAACATTGACTCAGACTCACGTTTGGCTATGACTGCTGCTATCCGTCAGACTTTTGCTGAAAAACCGGCTGAATTCGACCCACGTAAGTATCTTGGTCCGGCTCGTGACAATATGGAAAAATTGTACAAGCACAAAATCATCAACGTACTTGGTTCAGACAACAAATTGGCTCAGTAATCATCAGATTATTCCAATATAATAGGAAAGGCTGCTTCCGGTTGACGGTTGCAGCCTTTTTTATTCTTGTTTGCTACAACAGAACAGATAAGATAAAATGTAAGATAATAAAAACGCTCCTTTCCCGAAAGAAAGAAGCGTTTTATTATAAAGGATAGTTGTCTTACGTCTTACATCAAGAATCCCAACAGGATACCGGCAGCGACAGCCGAACCGATTACACCTGCTACATTCGGTCCCATAGCGTGCATCAGCAAGTAATTGGCCGGGTCGTATTCCAGGCCGATAACTTGTGAGATACGTGCCGAGTCAGGAACTGCAGATACGCCTGCGTTCCCAATCAATGGATTGATCTTATTGCCCTTCTTCAGGAAGAGGTTGAATATCTTCACGAAGATTACACCGGACGCAGTTGCAATAACGAACGACAATGCACCGAGGGCGAAAATCTTGATAGAATCGAAAGTAAGGAACTCGGAAGCCTGAGTAGAAGCACCTACTGTCAAACCTAACAGGATAGTGATCGTGTCAATCAACGGACCGCTTGCCGTATTGGCAAGACGACGGGTTACACCGCTTTCTTTCAAGAGGTTACCAAAGAACAGCATACCCAGCAAAGGCAGACCGGAAGGAACCAGAAAACAAGTCAGCAACAAACCGATAATCGGGAAAATCACCTTCTCTGTGTGAGAAACGGCACGCGGCGGTTTCATGCGGATGACACGTTCGTTCTTTGTGGTGAGCAGACGCATGATAGGCGGCTGTATCACCGGAACCAACGCCATATAGGAGTAGGCGGACACCGCAATGGCTCCCATCAGGTTAGGTGCTAGCTTAGAGGACAGGAAGATAGCCGTCGGGCCGTCCGCACCACCGATAATACCGATTGCACCGGCTTGCATAGGGTCGAACCCCATTTCCAATGCGATCATGTATGCACCGAAGATACCGAACTGTGCTGCTGCACCGATCAACATCAATTTCGGGTTGGAGATAAGTGCCGAGAAGTCCGTCATGGCTCCAATGCCCAAGAAGATGAGCGGCGGATACCATCCGGAGGTTACTCCCTGATACAATATATTCAAAACTGAACCTTCTTCGTAAATACCGACTTTCAGTCCGGCATCCATATTAAAAGGTATATTACCGATCAGCATACCGAACCCGATAGGAATCAGCAACATCGGCTCGAACTCTTTGGCAATAGCCAAATAGATGAACACCAAGCCTACAAGAATCATAACCACATGTCCCGCAGTAGCGTTAGCGAAACCCGTGTAGGTCCAGAAGTCGGCAAGGTTGTTTCCTAAAAAGTTTATAAAATCTCCCATATTATTCAATAATTACGAGGTCATTACCTTCAAGAACAGAATCTCCCTTATTTACATTGATGGCAGTAATCTTGCCGTCTTTGTCCGCATTGATATTGTTTTCCATTTTCATGGCTTCCAATATAATGATGGTCTGTCCTTTCTTTACAGTATCACCTACATTCACTTTGATGTCGAGGATAACGCCCGGCAGTGGAGACTTGACACCTGATTTACCGGTAGACGGAGCGGCCGGTTTCACCACTTGGGTAGGAGCGGTAGGCGCATTAGGCATAGGGCGTACTACTACCGGTTTGGCAGCCGCTTTGGGCTGTTTTTCCATTTCTACTTTATAATGTGTACCGTTCACTTCTACATGAGCGATATTGTCTTCAATATCTCCGATGGTTACTTTATATGAGTTACCGTTGATTTTATATTTATATTCTTTCATCGTTTTTACTTTTTATAAGGTGACTTACTTTCTGGGAGGAGTTTCACGCAAAGTATAAATCTTCGAACTCCACGGTGAATAGCTGCGTTTCACACGAGTGATGGTCAGTACGGTTTCTTCTACGTCGTGTACTTCATCCTGCATTTCGTGCAATGCCATAGAGATAGCGGCATAGACTTCACCCGGAGCTTGCGACAATTCTTTAGCTTCGCGTTTGTCGATACCTTTAGATTTCATTGCATTGCGGTTACTCAAGTTCACGGCAACCTTGCCTACAATCTTGAAAGCAATAAAAAGAAGAATCAATCCGCAGAATACCACGCTCATGGCAGAAATGGACATACCGATACCTACCGAGTCATGCTCTTCGAACTTTTCCATCTTGGCATTGCTGTCAAGGGTCTGGTTGTTTGTGCTCGGAGTTACATATTTGTCCTTGCTTCCGCCTTTCACTTCCCAGTCTGCTGCTCCGTCGCTTATACGTGCAAACGATTGGTCGGCCTTCAAAGCACCTGCCGGTACTACAATCTGGTCCATCAGCTTTTTACCGGAGTCAAACAATCCTACCCAGTTGGCTGTTTCGGGATTCAGTTTGAAACTAGTGTGGAAAGTTCCGCGGTTGGGTTGGCCGTCTGCCCAGAATAAGGCGTGTTGGCGTGGTTTCACTACCGTAAGTATATCACCTTTCGGGATAAAGTAAGTGACTGTATCGCCCGGCTGGCTGCTTACTTTCAGCAAGCAAGCTGCTAAATCGGCGCTACCGAATGATTTATTGAATATTTCAATCCATGCACTGTGCAGTCCGTAATCATCCTGAAAGCTGCTTTGGTTATCTATCAGGATTTCGTTCAGAACCAGCTTGTTGTTAGACTTTTTCTCTCCACAAGAAGTCAGCCCAATCAGCAATAGCAAAGAAAGGAATATTCCGATTTTGGTTTTGTTCATAATCGTTCTTGTTTTTAATGTGAAAAGTTGGATTACAACGGAATATTACCATGCTTCTTAGCCGGGTTGGTCAGTTTCTTGGTTTGCAACTGCTGCAAAGCGCGGATAACACGGAAACGTGTGTTGCGTGGTTCAATCACATCATCAATGTAACCGTATTTAGCTGCATTATAAGGATTGGCGAACAGTTTCGTGTATTCTGCTTCTTTTTCGGCAAGGAACTGAGCCGGATTTTCCTGATCTTTTGCTTCACGTGCGTACAATACTTCTACTGCACCTGCACCACCCATTACTGCGATTTCAGCCGTCGGCCATGCATAGTTCATATCACCGCGAAGTTGCTTACAACTCATCACGATGTGAGAACCGCCATAAGACTTGCGCAATGTGATAGTTACTTTAGGTACGGTAGCTTCACCGTAAGCATACAGCAACTTGGCGCCGTGAAGAATAACGCCGTTATATTCCTGGCCTGTTCCCGGAAGGAATCCCGGTACGTCTACCAATGATACGATAGGAATATTGAATGCGTCGCAGAAACGAACGAAACGTGCACCCTTACGAGATGCGTTGCTGTCAAGCACACCTGCCAGATATTTAGGCTGGTTGGCAACGATACCCACGGATTGTCCGTTGAAGCGTGCGAAACCGATGATAATATTCTTGGCGTAGTCTTTCTGGATTTCCAGGAATTCCCCATTGTCAACAACAGCACCGATTACTTCGTACATATCGTATGGCTTGGTCGGACTGTCAGGGATAATATCGTTCAGAGAATCTTCCAGGCGGTCGATCGGGTCTGTACAATCCACATATGGAGCTTCTTCAAGATTATTCTGAGGAATATAGCTCAACAGTTTGCGGATGAGGGCAAAACCTTCTTCTTCAGTCTTGGCTGTGAAGTGAGTGACGCCTGATTTAGTTGAGTGAACACTTGCACCACCGAGGTTTTCCTGGCTTACATCTTCACCTGTTACGGTCTTTACAACTTTCGGTCCGGTAAGGAACATATAAGAAGTACCTTCCATCATCAGCGTAAAGTCCGTCAAAGCCGGAGAGTAAACGGCACCACCGGCACAAGGACCGAAGATACCTGAAATCTGCGGGATAACACCGGAAGCCAGAATGTTACGCTGGAAGATTTCTGCATAACCAGCCAATGCGTTGATACCTTCCTGGATACGTGCGCCACCCGAGTCGTTGATACCGATACAAGGAGCACCCATCTTCATGGCTTGATCCATGATTTTACAGATCTTCAATGACATCGTTTCCGATAATGAACCGGCGGAAACAGTGAAATCCTGTGCGAAAACATATACCAAACGTCCTTCGATAGTACCGCAACCGGTTACTACACCATCACCCGGATAATGTTTTTTGTCCATGCCGAAGTTCGTGCATCTGTGCTCAACGAACATGTCCATTTCTTCGAAGCTACCTTCGTCCAGCAGCATAGCCAAACGCTCGCGTGCTGTATATTTCCCTTTTTCATGTTGCTTCGCAATTGCTTTTTCGCCGCCTCCGAGACGTGCTACGGCACGGCGTTCAATAAGCTCTTTAATTTTTTCAAGTTGATTACTCATGAGTTCTTGTTAGTTTTTAGAGTTTATGATTAATGTTCGCAGAGTTCTGTCAGCACACCCAGAGTTGATTTCGGGTGAAGGAAAGCGATGTTCAAACCTTCTGCACCCTTGCGCGGAGCTTTGTCGATAAGACGGATTTCCTTGTTTTCCGCTTCCGCCAAAGCATTGGCTACACCGTCTTCTACAGCAAATGCAACGTGGTGAACACCCGCACCTTTGTTTTCAATAAACTTTGCAATGGTACTCTCAGGGCAAGTCGGCTCCAACAGTTCGATTTTTGTTTCGCCTACTTTTAAGAAAGCGGTTCTTACTTTTTGATCTTCCACTGTTTCAATGTTGTAACACTTCAGACCTAATACATTTTCGTAGTAAGGAAGGGCTTCTTCGATGCTTTTTACAGCAATGCCCAGATGTTCAATGTGTGAAATCTTCATAACTATACTTTTTTATTTGGTTTTAATTATGTGCTTATACGGCATAAAACAGCACAAAGAAAGGCATTTCTTACCTAATAAAGAAATATTTCTGCATTTAATTGTTGCGTTATAAAGCATAAAAAATGGCAGGAAAGGAACACAGGAAGTCGTTTTGTAATCTTGAGATTACATTTAGACATAAAATTTGACTAGAAGTTTGTTTAACCAATTCCAACTGACGCGAAACCAACGGCGCGTGCTGCTCTGCTTTCCACCGAAGCGAAGTACGAAATCACGGTAACCGTGTTTGCGGAACGGAAGCCCTACGTCCATAAACTCCATATGCCGGAATCCACGTTCGTGAGCGTCTTCCAGCGCTTTCCAAACAGCGAGCACACCGGGATATTGCAATGCGTATGTTTTTCGCATCCCACCCGAGAACCAGAGGAAAGCGTCTTCGCCGGAATAAATGCAAACCGAACCACCGATAATCTTCTCCTTATATTTGACAATGAATATTTTTGCCTGTTTCCCTTTGATTAACATACTGTTCATATGCCGGAAGAAATCATTGGCAGGAAAGTATCTGCGTATGCGGGAAGAATATACTTTGTGTAACATTCGTGAAAAGTCGCGTATTTCTTCTACGGTATGTGCTTCTTCTACTCTTGCTCCGTTATTAATTCCTTTTTTTATCTGTCGGATACGTGACGGACTGAACCGGTCTTCAGTCTTTTTCATACTGTGCAGTGAATTACGCACCCGTAACCAGTTGACCGGAAAATAATCATTACTCCGGAAGAATTTGTAACCGAACATGGAATTGTTCAGATTGCGGAATTCAATAAGAAAGCAAGTTCGTGATGCTTCCTGAGTGAGATGTTCGAGCATTTCACCGAAAACTTCTTCCGCTTTTTCCTTATTAGTGGAAAGTGTTTCGTCCAAAGTTTCGCCTTCGCTATATACTACGCAGTGCTTGACCAACGAAGAGGGAAGCCACTTCTTTGCTTTACGGATAGCAGCAAGTAAACGTGCCATCGGTTTGCCGTCTTCTGTCGCTACTATTAATAAAGGTGTATACCCCGGAGTCGCTTCATAAATAAGAAACAGCTCTTTGGAGTGGAATGTATTCTTTCCCGATAAATCGGGAATATCCTTTCCTTTATAATATGTTGTTAGTTTAAGTGGCATCTAGGTACAAATTTACACTTTTTATTCTTCATGCAACAATAAAATGGAGATTTTGTTGGGAATACTTGAATTTATAGGTATTCTAGCTTTACATTTTGAATTGAGAAATGTATTGAAAAAGAGAAATAAGATATTAATGGTGAGTACTTATTGGAATCATAAACGTCTTTTAATTGATTATAATCAACTGTTTTCTTGTAAAACAAGGATAATTAATATTAACTTTAAATTAGAACGAATGAAAGATTATGCATTTGTTGAAGCGTGGAAGACACATTGTAGCCGTACTTCCATGATTTTAGGGCTATCCTTATTGTGTGCCCCTCTATCTTTTTCTGTTTATGCAGGAGATGGAGCCTCTAATGCTATGGTGCAAGTTATCACACAAACGAAAACTGTAAAAGGAACTATTATTGATGAAAATGGTGAACCGCTGATTGGTGTTTCCATTGTTGTGAAAGGTACAAGTACGGGTACGATTACAGATTTTGACGGTCACTTCTCAATTGATCTCCCGGCGGGAAAGAAAGAGCTGGTTATCTCTTATATCGGGTACAAGGAACAGACGGTAACTGTAACTGGCAGTACGCCGGTCAATGTGAAAATGGTGGCGGATACTCAGGCTTTGGATGAAGTAGTGGTGATAGGTTATGGTATGGTGAAGAAGCGCGATTTGACGGGTGCGGTGACTTCCGTTAAAAGTGGCGAAATTACGATGAGCCCGGTTAATAATCCGATGGAAGCATTACAGGGGAAAGTCGCAGGTCTGGATATTATGAAATCTTCAGGAAAGGCAGGTGCGGATGTTGATATTCAATTGCGTGGTACTCGTTCTATTTATGGTTCTAATACTCCCTTGTTTATTATCGACGGAATTCAAGGTAGTTATAATCAAGTGAATCCGGCGGATATTGAATCTATTGAAGTCTTGAAAGATGCTTCTTCAACAGCTATTTATGGCTCGGCAGGAGCCAATGGTGTTGTAATTATTACCACCAAACAGGGTAAAACGGGAAAAGCTACGGTTAACTTTGATGCCTACGTCGGAATCAGTGGCTTTGCCAAATTTCCTCATGGAATGGTTGGCGATGAATATGTTAATTTAAAGAAAGAAGCTTGGCGGACAAAAAATAACGAAGAATATCCGGAATTTATGTCTACAATCTTTGATAAACCAGGGGTACTTGAAGCTTATGAGGCCGGTAAATGGATTGACTGGGTAGACGAAGTAATGGGGAAAAATGGTGTTCAGCAAAACTATAACCTATCAGTGACAGGAGGGACGGAAAAGACAAAGATTTTTGCTTCTTTGAATTATAATAATGAAGAAGGGCTGATTAAAAACGATGATCGTAAACGTTACAGTATGCGTCTGAATTTGGATCAATCAATTTTCTCTTGGGCAAAAGTCGGTTTCAATACCAATCTGACGTATACCGATAGTAATTCGCGTAACCAAGGTGTGTTTGTGAATGCATTGACTTTCCTGCCATTAGGTGATGTTTATGATGCCGAAGGTAACATAAACTATGAATATTGTAAAGATGGGGGAAAGGTGAATCCGATGGCTGATGAAGCCAAAAATCAATATGTAAACAATACACGTAGCACGTATTTTGCCGGTAATGCTTATCTGGAATTGACTCCATTGAAAGGATTGTCTTTCAAATCGGTACTTGGAACTACATTGAATAATGCCCGCAATGGGGTTTTCTATGGAAAGAAATCGATTGCCAATATAACTTCCGGTTATCAGGCGCCTCTTGCTGAGATATATAACAGCTCTTCTTATGCTTATAGATGGGAGAATGTACTGACTTACAATTTTACATTGGCCAAAGATCATAATTTTGGTATCACAGGGATCACTTCCTGGTCAAAAAAACAGGATGAAGCAAATGAGAGTCATGCGCAGGGACAGGAACTTGCTTCGCAATCATTTCACAATCTGGGAGCTGGTACGGAAAAAGTAGTAGTAAGATCAAGTTTCTCACAGACACAATCAATGTCTTATGCATTTCGTTTCAACTATAATTATCAAGGTAAGTATTTGTTTACTTTCTCTAATCGTTGGGATGGGGTTTCTCATTTAGCTGTCGGACATAAATGGGACTCTTTCCCGGCTGCGGCTATTGCGTGGCGTATTAGTGACGAAGCTTTTATGGAGAAAACACAGAACTGGCTGTCTAATTTTAAGTTTCGTGCAGGCTATGGTGTAACTGGAAATTCCGGCCGTAAAGATGCCGCTTATTCTTCTACTACAGGAAGTTACACCTATACGACCGGGGTCGGTTTCGGGAATAGCGGAGTCGGTCATATTCAGTTTGGAGGAACGTATGGTAATCCTGATGTAGGCTGGGAAAAGTCTTACAATACAAACATTGGTATTGATTTAGGATTGTTTAATGGAAGAGTTAATCTGACTCTCGACTGGTACAATACAGATACGAAAGATTTGTTGTATGCACGTACGATGCCGATCACTTCAGGAGTATCGGGCTGGGGCTCACCGTTAAAAGCATGGCAGAACCTTGGTGAGACAAATAATAAAGGTGTCGAAATCTCGTTAAATACTCAGAATATAGTAAAGAAGAATTTCACATGGTCTTCCAATATAACCTTTACTGCCAATAAGGAAAAGATTGTTTCTTTGCCGGACGGAGACGTGAAAGACGAAAAACTATTTGAAGGAGAAGCAATCAGTGTCTTCTATGACTATAAAAATTTGGGAATCTGGTCGACAGCAGAGGCAGATGAAGCCGCCCGGTATAACTGTAAACCTGGTGATATCAAACTAGCTACAGATGGCTCGTTCAATGATAAAGGTATTCATACGTACAGTAATAAAACAGACTATTTTATCTTGGGTAAGAAGACACCGGACTGGATTCTCGGTTTTCAGAATAACTTCACCTATCGTGATTTTGACTTGAGTTTCTTTATCATGGCTCGTTGGGGATTTATGGTTAACAATGATGTTATTACTCGTTATAACCCGACCACAAGCTGGGATAATTCGCCGACAGGAATTGACTATTGGACACCCGAAAACCAGGGAGCTTATTTACCTCGTCCGGGTCTTCATGAACAAAAAAGTAATTATGTCGGCTTCTCCTCTTTAGCTTATATGGATGGTTCATATGTCAAGGTGAAAAATATCACTTTGGGATATTCTCTTCCCAAAAAGTGCTTGGCTAAGATTCATATGGAAAAACTTCGTGTATATGCTACAGCTTACGATCCGTTTATTTTCGCTAAAGAAGAGTTGATGAGAGACTTGGATCCGGAGCGTAACGGTGCATCGAATTTCCCGTTGACCAAGAGATTTGTATTTGGTGTAAATGTAACATTTTAATTAGTGAGAGTTATGAAAAATAGAAAAATATATAATGTATTGTTAGCTACAGTCTGGATTCTTGGAGGAGTATCCTGTTCTTTGGACGAATACAATCCGGGAGGTTCGGATATTGAATCATTGATGACAACTCAAAATGGCTTTCAGTTGGCAATAAACAATTGTTACTTCGGATTGCAGCGTAGTTTTAATGGCAAGCAGATTTATATTCAACTAGCAGAAGCAGGTACTGATTTGTGGACGGCTAAACAAAATTCGAACACGAATGCTAATTACTTTAAATATGCGGAAGGAGGAGCAATGAACTTGAATATGGCTCAAAGTATCTGGAATTCCGGATATGATGGGATTGGTTCCTGCAATTTGGCACTTGCACAAGCTGATAAAGTTATTGACTGGGAATCGGTAGAAGTGAAAAATGCTACTATTGCAGAAGCGCACTTTTTAAGAGCTTTATATTACTATAATCTGGTAGAAACATTTGGTGGGGTTACTCTTGTTACCGGTAAAGCTGAAAGTGTAAACATGGCTCCGGGCAGGGTTGAGCCTTTGGAAGTTTATAAGAATTGTATCATTCCTGATCTGGAATTTGCTGCCACCTATCTGCCTGTATCCCGTCCGGAAGAAGAGGGGCGTGCCTTACGAAAATCCGCTAAAGCCTATTTGGTGAAAGCTTATCTGACAACTAAAGAATATGGTTGCTCTGATTATTTGCAGGCAGCCAAGAATCTGGCAGACGAGTTGATTCGTGATTGTGAAGCCGGTGGGGCAAACCTGGATACTTATATGTATTCTTCTTATGAAGAAGTATTTGCTGATGCTAACAATCAGAATAATAAGGAGTCTATGTTTTCCATTGCTTGTAGTAGCCAGTATGGTAGTGTCAACAAGTGGCAGAACAACTTGAATTGGATGGAATTTTACTGTAATACTTATTATTTTCCTGCTATTGAAAAGACAGAAGATGGAATTAAACAGTGGGGAGGTAATCCCGAAGGTGAATTTATGCCTTCCAAATATTTATTGGACTTGTATGTAGAGGCTGATAATACACTTGACCCCCGTTATTTCGCTTCTTTCAAGACCGCATGGGTAGCTAATAAAAACTTCACTTGGTCTGAAGATAAAATTACGGAAATGGACAGGACCAATAACATAACAACTGCTACGTCTTTGAAAGCAGGCGATGACGCTATCCGTATAATTCGTCCGGAAGAAGCCGGTTATGAGACTTTGAAGGCTCAGAAACTGAGTGCTCCTTATATGATTGTGGACATTGAAGATTTATATGATGATAATGGAAGAGTGAAAATGAACTATACTCGTCAGAATGACGGTAAAAGCGTTTTGAATCCATTTTATTATTTCTATCCTTCCTTATCCAAGTTTAATACGACAAACGTTACAGTATCTAACTGGAGTAAGGGGCGTTATGGGAGCAATGCTTCAATTATAACGATGCGTATGGCCGAAATTTATTTGTTAGCTGCTGAAGCTGATTTTTATCTGACAGGCGGAACTAATGCGAATAAATATATAAACAAGGTACGTAGCCGGGCTGGTGCCTCTACATATAATGGTACAGTGAATATTCAGTATATTTTAGACGAACGGGCAAGAGAGTTGGCGGGTGAAAGTACCCGATGGTTCGATTTGAAGAGAACCGGTAAATTGTCATCGGAATACCTGAAACAAACCAATCCGGATATCGGTCAGTATTTTCAGGACAATACTCATACCGTGCGCCCTATTCCGCAGTCATTTACGGATGTGATAGAGAATGGCGTGAATTATCAGAATCCGAATTATTAAGAAGCTCTTTTGTAAGTTAAAAAAACAGATGAAGATTAATTTTTAATTTATGGAGGAGGGATATATCGCGATGATATGTCCCTCTTTCTTGTTTTTTCTTTATCTTTGTATGGTTACATATCAAATAAAACAAAAAGTTATGTTAGAAGAAATACTTGCTTACAACAAAAGGTTCGTTGAGAACAAGGGATATGAAGCGTATATTACAAACAAGTATCCCGATAAGAAAATTGCTATTCTCTCCTGTATGGATACACGGCTGACAGCGTTGTTGCCTGCCGCATTAGGTATCAAGAATGGAGATGTAAAAATGATAAAAAATGCGGGTGGGGTTATTTCCCATCCCTTTGGTAGTGTGATTCGTAGTCTGCTCGTTGCTATTTTTGAACTGGGTGTAGAGGAAATTATGGTGATTGCACATTCCGATTGTGGAGCCTGTCATATGCACAGCGAAGAAATGCTTGAGAAAATGAAGGCACGGGGCATCAATCCGGATTATATAGACATGATGCGTTTCTGCGGAGTCGATTTCCATTCGTGGCTCGATGGCTTTGAAGATACGGAGAAGTCGGTGCGAGGAACAGTTGATTTTATTGTGCGCCATCCTCTGATTCCGTCAGACGTGAAGGTTTACGGTTTTATTATTGATTCCACTACCGGAGAGTTGACGAGAATAGTATAATTCGTTTATATTATAGGTAATCCGTTTAAAAAAGGACAAAAAATAAGGCAGCTCTTTGTTGGCTGCCTTTATCTTTTTGCGGTTATATACTTTCTTTGACTGGTGCACCCGTTTGTGACAAATAGGGTGTCCGTACATTTCAATTTCAGCCTCCCGGCTTGCTTTACGATTCGCTTTAATGTAATCGTCCTGCGTAATTCGCTTTTTCATACCATGATATTATTTGTCAGTGCAAAGATACTATTTTATTTCTTATTACGCTTGGTTTGCTTTATCTTTGCATACATTAATCAAATGAAACCGGAAATAATATGGAAAATTTCAGTGAATTGATAAAGAACCGTCGCAGTATGCGCAAGTTTACTGATGAAGAACTGACGCAGGACGAAGTTGTTGCATTGATGAAAGCAGCCTTGATGTCCCCCTCTTCCAAACGCAGTAACAGTTGGCAATTTGTGGTAGTTGATGATAAAGAAATGTTGAAAGAGTTGTCTCATTGTAAAGAACAGGCTTCTTCCTTTATTGCCGATGCCGCTTTGGCAATTGTCGTAATGGCCGATCCGTTGGCGAGTGATGTGTGGATCGAAGATGCTTCTATCGCTTCCATTATGATACAGTTGCAGGCCGAAGACCTTGGCTTGGGTAGTTGCTGGGTGCAGGTACGTGAGCGTTTTACTGCTACCGGAATGCCTTCCGACGAATTTGTCCATGGAATACTGGATATTCCTTTACAGCTTCAGATACTTTCCGTCATTGCTATCGGACATAAAGGAATGGAACGCAAACCTTTCAATGAGGAACATCTTCAGTGGGAGAAAATTCATATCAATAAATTCGGAGGAAAATAACAATGGGAGCTGCCAAAGCAAATAACAGTAAAGATACCTATATGGCTACTGCCGTTACCTTTATGGTAATCGGAGCACTTTATTTGATAGATAAACTGATTCATTTTTCTTCCGTCGGCTTACCCTGGGTGATGAATAAGGATAACATGCTGCTATATGCTTCTATTTGCTTCCTTATTTTCAAGCGTGATAAATCCATCGGCTTCGTATTGCTGGGGCTTTGGCTGGTGATGAATATCGGTCTGGTGATGTCGTTATTGGGCTCACTGTCAGGGTATTTACTGCCGTTGACCTTGCTTATAGTCGGAATAATTCTATTTTGGATTGCAAAACGGTAAAGAGATGATGAACAGAAGTATAGAAGACACCCCGATTGTGTTTATCGGTGCGGGAAACCTGGCCACCAACCTGGCAAAAGCACTCTACCATAAAGGCTTCCGCATAGTGCAGATATATAGCCGGACTGAAGAATCCGCCCGTGCCTTAGCCGGACAGGTGGAAGCTGAATATACCACCGACTTACAGGAAATCTCGAAAGAAGCCAGATTGTATATCGTATCCTTGAAAGATGCTGCTTTTGTAGAGCTATTGCCCCAGATAACGGAGGGCAAACCGAACGCCTTGTTGGTACACACGGCAGGAAGTATCCCGATGAGTATTTGGGAAGGATATACGGAGCGCTACGGAGTGTTCTATCCGATGCAGACATTCAGCAAACAGCGTGAAGTCAAATTTCAAGAGATACCCTTCTTTATTGAAGCCATAAGGCCGGAAGATGCGGAACTTCTGAAAGCTATCGCCGCCACTCTTTCGGAGAATGTTTATGAAGCCACTTCCGAACAGCGTAAGAGCCTTCACCTGGCTGCTGTTTTCATCTGTAACTTCACTAATCATATGTATGCGTTGGCAGCGGAATTGCTTGAGAAATATAACCTGCCTTTCGATGTCATGCTTCCGCTGATTGATGAAACGGCGCGTAAAGTACACGAACTGGCACCTCGTGATGCACAAACCGGGCCGGCTGTACGTTATGATGAAAATGTGATAAGCAATCATCTTGCGATGTTGGCGGACTCTCCGGCATTACAGGAAATATATAAACTAATGAGTAAAAGTATCCATGAGCACCATCAATTATGATTTATCCCGTATCAAGGCATTAGCTTTTGATGTAGACGGAGTATTGAGTTCAACCACAGTTCCGCTGCATCCTTCAGGTGAGCCGATGCGTACTGTGAATATCAAGGACGGATATGCTATCCAACTGGCTGTGAAAAAAGGGCTTCATATTGCCATCATCACCGGTGGGCGGACAGAGGCGGTACGCATCCGTTTTGAAGGCTTGGGAGTGAAGGACTTATATATGGGCTCTGCGGTGAAGATACACGATTATCGTGCCTTCCGTGACAAATACGGATTGGCTGACGATGAAATATTATATATGGGAGATGACGTACCCGATATTGAAGTGATGCGGGAATGTGGGCTTCCCTGCTGTCCGAAGGATGCCGTGCCGGAAGTGAAATCCGTTGCGAAGTACATCTCTTATGCGGACGGTGGCTGTGGCTGTGGGCGTGATGTTGTGGAGCAAGTCTTGAAAGCTCATGGCTTGTGGATGGCACAAGACGCCTTTGGCTGGTGATAAAATTAATGATATGATTGGTATCAACAAACAGTATTTCCAATCATGAATAGTAAATTATCCAATCGTAAATGAAACAATGCTTGATAATCTAAAGAAATATCAGATCATACTGGCCTCCAATTCACCTCGTAGAAAAGAGCTGATGTCGGGCTTGGGAGTAGATTATATAGTCAGGACATTACCTGATGTAGATGAGTCCTATCCCGATACCTTGGTAGGTGCGGAGATACCGGAATTTATCGCCCGTGAAAAAGCTGACGCCTATCGTGCCATGATGCAACCGGGCGAATTGTTGGTGACGGCGGATACCATCGTCTGGTTGGACGGAAAAGTCCTGGGTAAGCCGGAAGGTAGGGAAGGGGCTGTTGAGATGCTTCGTACGCTTTCGGGAAAATCCCATCAGGTCTTCACGGGTGTTTGCCTGACCACTACCGAATGGCAAAAGAGCTTTACCGCCTCTTCCGATGTACAGTTTGATGTCTTGTCCGAAGATGAAATCCAGTATTATGTTGACCGTTACCAGCCTATGGATAAGGCAGGCGCTTATGGCGTTCAGGAATGGATTGGTTATATCGGAGTAAAATCTATTTCCGGCAGCTTCTACAATATAATGGGACTCCCCATACAAAAACTGTACGGGGAGCTAAAGAAATTATAGTTAATACGTTGAATCCCGAACCTCAGGAAGAAATCCTGTATCTCAGGAAAGGCGGAAAACTAGATTAAATCCAGCATCAAAGGGATATCCTCTTCTCGAACACCCTGTTTGAGGAGAGATTCCTCATCTTTATGGAACATTTCAAGGAACCGTTCCCGGTTTCCGCTGGCTGTAATCGCCTTTCCGTAGAAAACAGCCGCTTTCTGGATATCTCCCATCACCCAGGCAACGTGTCCGGCGTTCATATAGTCGATAGCCAATGGCTTCTGTTCGATGATTTTCTCGTAATACTTCATCGCTTGTTCGTATTTTTGGCTGATGAATGAACACCATCCGATGCCACGCCATGCTTTTACACAGTTGTTTTCGATGAAATCCAGTTTGAAGAAATAATTCAGCGCTTCCTCATATTGTCCCATTTCAGCCAGACAGCTACCGATGTGGAAAGTAACATTCACATCTTCCGGTGCAATCTCTTCCACCTTTTTATAATAGGTGAGAGCCGCTTGGTAATTTCTGTTTAACCGATAGCAAATAGCCAGGTGGCGATTGTTCCAGATATTATCCGGCTTCAATGTATCAGCCTTCAGATAGGCTTGGATAGCTTCTGCGTATTTCTTTCTTTTCTGTAGCGCATATCCGAATTTCTGATAATACTCCGCACAGTCTTCTTCAAACTCACCGATAGCCTCCAACTCCTCAAAAATCTCGATAGCCTCATCCCAACGTTCCTTTGACAAATAGAAATCGGCAATAGGGAATAAAACATCTTCCCAAGACAATATATTGTCGAGTGCGGGAACATGATGGAGATCGAGCTTCTCTTTAAAAATATCCCTGAACTCCTTGCGGCGTACACTGAGCTTGAAGAAACGGTAAAGGTCATGCAGATACTGGTTGCTGACTGTCCCCGGACGTTCATTGAACCGCTTCATTGTCTCGGCGTTCGATTTTTCTGCCAATTCAGCCACCTGCTGTTCGTTGAGTTGGCTCAACATCATATCCTGCTGCATCTGTGGCAACTGGTGGATGGTAAAGAACAACGAATATTTGTCGCTATTGCTGAAAAATCCCGACTGGAGAATCAAATCCAGTAAGCTGCTTCCCTGGTTTCCCGTTTGTTTCAGTGATTTAAGTACATTAGACTGCTGCTTGCTGAACGGATAAAACCAGTTCTGCACTTCGCGGAAGAACGGATAATTCTTCAAAGCGGCAAACGTGCTCATATATACATCGGCTCCTTCCAACTGGAGCTCGTTCATTTCACGCAATTTATCTCCCAGTCCCGACTTTTCGAAAGCATCTTCCCAATCCGGGTTCTTGTCATCATTCTCTTCGTCATTTTCCTCAAAGCCGAACCTCATATTCTTCATCGAAGAAACATTCTTCAGCATTTCGGGAATAATCTCTTCCCGCATCTTCTTGTCGATTTTCTCCGTCTCCTGACACAGTAGCATCTGGCGATAGATACGTGCGACGTCATCGATGAAGGAAGGGATTTCTTCCATGAGATCCACCCGCTTGATAAGTTCCGGATAGAAAGTGAGCCGGTTTCTGTAAATGTGGAAAATAATCATCGCACCTACTAATGCCCGCTGGCTGACGTTGACATTCGGATGGCGGTATGCGTCGAGCAGCCACATGATTTTCCGCATATCGAAACAGTCCATCAAACTCAATGTGACAGCACTGACGAACAGGCATAAATCGTCCCCCGGAAGTAATTCCGATGCCAGCATGGCTTGTGCTTCTTCTTCGTCCAGTGTAGTCCATGAACTGTTTGTCCATGTTCTTATGAACATAAATTTGAGTGTATCTTCATGTCGTTTCAGAACTTCATCCATCTTTTCGTCAGATAGTAATCCGCTGACTGCCAAGTCGTCATTAAATGACTCCAATATATGAAGTATTGTTTTAATACCGTAGCCCGACAATTCCGGTGATACGGGAGTGCGGCGCACCTCATGGTAATATCTTGATGAAGCGTTATCCAACATGAGCAGCCGCGATTGGTCGGCGATACCCCATGTGTCCGCCACTATTTTCTGAAACAGATTCCACCGTTCCGGGTCGTTTGCGCCTTGTCTCATATAGTCCAGCATGTACTTGTATGAGGTCTGCAATTGCTCCAGGCGGGTACGTAAATCCCAGTCGGGGCACTGCCACAACAAGGATTCCAGTTGCATCAAGGCTTCCTTGAGCCTTTTATCTTCAAGTAAGGTACGTATATATGCGTATTGTTCATTAATCGTTTTTTCGTTCATTGTGATTTAATTATTTATTTTTTCCAATCCAGGTCAGGCGTTTCCAAAGACCTTCAAAAGGGCCGTGTTTATGATGGCGGAGCCACCACGAACAGAATACCATTTGTAATAGAACAAAAAGGATGCCAAAAAGGAAACTGTATGTAATTCCTAAATACCGTCCCAGTTCGAATCCCCAATGATAGAACAAAAGCGAACCGAAAATTGATTGTCCGAGATAGTTAGTTAAGCTCATTTTTCCATAAGTTGTGAAACGCATGAAGAAACTACGGTCTTTCACGTGATAGAAAGTCAGCAATAATCCCGTCACCAGCAATACCATAAAGCTGAGGTTGCTGAATGAACTTAGGATAAGCTGCAACGGTACAAGTATGGCACTCCGTTCTATAAACTCCGGCAACATATTGTTGATTCCGTAGATAGGGAAGAAGCAGAGAAGGGAGAAAGCCAGTGCCTTCAGCCATAAGCGTTCGTTCTTTTCGCTGTACAGGAAATATTGGCGGCGCCCTACAAGCATACCGAACAGAAATAATCCCGGTGTTTGCAGGATGCGTCCGTGTTCCAGTGCCCAAGTCATATTGGCTAGCTGCCCTTCCCACATATTCATACGAACCGTTTCGAGGAATGTCCCGTTCTTCTGCACATCGAACGCGATGCCGAAATAATAACGTGCAAGGCTTTCTCCTGCCACATAGTCAGGATTGCATACAGCATAAATCAGTTTCACCCAGTCGATGGGCTGAAGAATAAGCAAGGTGGCGAAGATGAGGACAGTACGGTCGCTCATCCGGCAGAATATCGGCAGGATAATTCCAAGAATGGCATACATCGTCAATATCTCTCCGGTGAAGAAAGCCGCGTTGAACTGTCCGATAATAAACAGAATGAATAATCTCCATAAGAACCGCAGGCGGAAATCCTTTCCTCTCCGCTGCTGGTTATTGTCCTGGATATAGAAGCTAAAACCGAAAAGCAGGGCGAATACCGCATACGCTTTATTGCTGAATGCGAAGAATAATCCTCTCCAGATGGCTTGGTCGGTGAAGTTCATCCATTCAAAAGGAACCTCTTTCGGAAAAGAGTAGAAATTGAAATGTTCGATACTGTGCAAGAGGATAATTCCCATTACTGCTAATCCCCTTAATACGTCGGCAACGTCAACTCGGGCGTTTGGTTCGGCGATTTTGTGTTCCATGATTTTTAGTTTCTGTTATTAATTGGTTTGTATTCTATTTATCTTATCTCCGGTATTACCTCTGATTTAAGCGGTGCTTGGAATAAAAACTGTATTACACGCCTGCAATGTAGTTATTCTGTTTGAAATCGACAGCTTTATTCGGGGTAAGTGGTTGTATTTGATTATGGTTGATACTTATCAAACAAGGGCAACTCTTTTCACAAAGAATTGCCCTTTTATTTCACTATTGTAAAAATTAGCTATAAACTTTCTTATTCTTGAATAGCAGCGATACCCGGAAGAACTTTTCCTTCGATTGCTTCAAGCAATGCGCCGCCACCAGTTGAAACATAAGATACGCCGTTAGCCAGGCCGAACTTGTTGACACAAGCTACAGAGTCGCCGCCACCAACGAGTGAGAATGCACCGTTCTTGGTTGCTTCAACGATAGCTTCTCCTACTGCACGTGAACCGTGAGTGAAGTTTTCAAATTCGAATACGCCTGTAGGACCGTTCCAAAGGATCGTCTTTGATTCTTTGATAACGTTAGCGAATATTTCTTCAGTCTTAGGACCGATGTCAAGACCTTCCCATCCGTCAGGAATTTCGTCAACCGGACAGAATTTTGTATTTGCTTCGTTAGAGAAAGCATCAGCGATTTTAGCGTCGACAGCCAAGACAAGGTTAACGCCTTTTTCTTTCGCTTTCTTGATCAAGTCCAAAGCCAGGTCAAGCTTGTCGTCCTCGCAGATAGAGATACCGATCTTACCGCCCATTGCTTTAGTAAATGTATAAGTCATACCGCCTGCGATAATCAGGTTGTCTACCTTGTTCAACAGGTTTTCGATGATTTCGATTTTGGAAGAAACTTTAGAGCCACCCATGATAGCAGTGAACGGACGTTTGATGTCGTTCAGCACTTTATCGACAGCCTTTACTTCTTTCTCCATCAAGTAACCGAACATCTTGTTGTTTACGTCGAAATATTTAGCGATCAATGCTGTGGAGGCATGAGCACGGTGAGCAGTACCGAATGCGTCGTTAACGTAGCAGTCAGCGTAAGAAGCCAATTTCTTGGTGAATTCTTTCTGGCTTTCTTTTACAGCTTTCTTAGCAGCAGCTTTTTCTTCGTCAGTTGCGTCTTCAGCCAGACCTCTTGGCTTGCCTTCTTCTTCAGCGTAGAAGCGAAGATTTTCGAGCAACAGCACTTCGCCCGGTTGCAGAGCAGCAGCCTTTACAGCAGCTTCTTCACCCATGCAGTCATTAGCAAACTGAACTTCAACGCCCAGTAATTCAGACAGGTGCTTGATGATATGCTTCAAGGAGAATTTATCGGCAACGCCTTTCGGACGGCCCAGGTGAGAGCCAATGATGATGCTACCGCCGTCTGCCAGGATCTTCTTCAAAGTAGGAAGAGCTGCACGCATACGAGTGTCATCTGTAATGTTGAAGTTTTCGTCCAGGGGTACATTGAAGTCCACGCGAACAAATGCCTTTTTACCGGCAAAATTGAATTTGTCAATTGTCTGCATAATACTCTATTTTTATTTAAAAGTGTTTTAAAATTCTTCTTTTAGAACGACCGCAAAGTTACTATTTATTTCGGTTCCCTGCTATTAAATCGTTATTTATTCTTGCCTTTTGATGCCTCTTTTGTAACTTTATACGTGTTACAGAAATATTTGCACATCATTTGCAAACCACAGGTGTCACATTTCGGAGTGCGTGCCTGGCAAATATAACGACCGTGCAGGATGAGCCAGTGATGAGCGATCGGTACAAGTTTTTCCGGGATATTCTTCATCAGTTCCTTTTCTACACTGAACGGAGTCGTACAACTGTCCGGCACCAGCCCGATACGGTGGCTGACGCGAAACACATGTGTATCAACTGCCATTGCCGCCTTGTTGAACACCACGGACTGAATGACATTCGCCGTCTTTCTTCCCACACCGGGCAGTTTTATCAAGTCGTCCATATTGTCCGGCACCTGGCTATTGAAGTCATTGACCAGCATCTTTGCCATGCCGACCAGATGTTTCGCCTTGTTATTCGGATAAGACACACTCCGTATATATTCAAAAACTACTTCCGGAGTAGTGGCAGCCAATGCTTCCGGAGTCGGAAAATCTCTGTACAGGGGCGGGGTGATCATATTCACCCGCTTGTCTGTACATTGTGCGGAAAGGATTACGGCAATCAATAATTCATACGGATTGTTGTAATGTAATTCTGTTTCGGCCACAGGCACATTTTCCTGAAACCAGGCGATTACTTTCTCATAACGTTCTTTCTTTCTCATCGTAGTTTGTTTTTATGGTAATGAGGCGTTACTTTGATCTTGAAATAGATAGCGGAAACCACCGTTAGGCAGGCTCCGAAAAGATAAGCTTTGTCAAATGTGCTGATTTCTGCGATATACCCTCCGGTCAGCATCCCGATACCGATTCCCACGTCCCAGGAAGTAAGATAGGTAGAAGTCGCCGTACCCCGTTGATTGTTAGGGGCGAGATTCACGAACAACGTATTGAATGCCGGAAACATAATTCCGAACCCAACGCCCATCAGCAATGCGATGCCGAAAAACAAAACCGTGCATACGGTATCATTCCACTTAATCAGATACACGCAGCCCGAAAGCAGGAAAAAGCTGAACATAACCAGATACAATCCGGCAGCTATCACCTGCGTTATTTTCCCCCTGTCTACCAGCTTGCCAGAGAATATCCGTGAGATAGCCATGCCGACCGCCATAAAAGTAAAGAAGAATCCCGTTTGTGCATGGATACCTATCTCATGGGCATACATCGCCACATAATTGGTTGTCATGCCGTAAGGAATGGAAAGAAGCAGCAAGCTAAGTCCCGCCGGCATCCCTTTCAGCAGGATAAAGCGGTCGAGTGAAATCGGTTCCCTTTTCACAGGGGGCTTATAAGGCGTTTTTATCAGGCTTGCACATAGAAAACCTAAGATACAAGAACCGAACGCATAGCAGAATATCGTTGCAAAGGAAACTCCTGCATCATGCAGGAATAATCCGAACATCGGCCCGATGGACATCGCCGTATTGTTTGTAAGCCCGTAATAACCTAATCCTTCCCCTCTGCGTGAAGAAGGCATAATGTCGATTACCACTGTATTTCCACCTACCGTGACCATCCCGAAAGAGACACCGTGAATGATTCGGAATATAATAAATAGGGTGAGCGAACCGGCAATAAGATATCCCCCGAACATCATCATAAAAATGAAGTAAGCGAAAAGATAGAGAGGCTTGCGGGCAAAAGTATCGAGCAGATAACCGGAAAAAGGACGGATGCAGAGTGCCGCTACCGTATAGCAGGAAAGCACGATACCGATAGTTGAGTTTCCGGCCTTAAAAAATTCGGATAAATAGAACGGCAAAACAGGAATCAACAACCAAAAGCCGAAGTAGAGCAGGAAGTTGGCTGCCAAGATGAAACAATAACTGGAAGTAATGAGTCTATCCTTTGCCATGTAGTTAGTGATTAACGGAATAGTGATTAGTGATTAATGCCTGCGGTTGTATTGCGCAGCCGGCTAATCGTTAATCACTAACCACTATTCACTTTTATTTAATATGCCGCTTCGAATTCTTTCAGGAAGCGTGTATCGTTTTCAGAGAACATACGAAGGTCTTTCACCTGATATTTCAAGTTCGTGATACGCTCGATACCCATACCGAGAGCATAACCGCTGTACACCTTGCTGTCGATACCGTTGGCGTCGAGCACGTTCGGGTCTACCATACCGCAACCGAGGATTTCCACCCAGCCGGTGTGTTTGCAGAACGGGCAACCTTTACCGCCGCAGATATTACAACTGATATCCATTTCGGCGCTGGGCTCGGTGAACGGGAAGTAGGAAGGACGCAAACGTATCTTCGTATCCGCGCCGAACATTTCCTTGGCGAAAAGCAGCAATACCTGTTTCAAATCCGTGAATGATACATTCTTGTCTACGTACAACGCTTCTACCTGATGGAAGAAACAGTGTGCACGATAGCTGATAGCTTCGTTACGATATACACGTCCCGGGCAGATGATGCGGATAGGTGGTTGTGAAACTTCCATCACGCGGCTTTGTACGGAAGAAGTATGCGTACGCAAAACTACGTCCGGGTGAGCTTCGATAAAGAAAGTATCCTGCATGTCGCGTGCCGGATGGTCTTCGGCAAAGTTCAGTGCCGAGAATACATGCCAGTCATCTTCAATTTCAGGACCTTCAGCGATGCTGAATCCCAGACGGGCGAAAATATCAATGACTTCGTTCTTTACAATTGTAAGCGGGTGGCGTGTACCCAGTTCCACGGGATAAGCCGAACGCGTCAAATCCAGTCCGTCGCAACCGTTGTCCTGACTTTCAAACTGCTCTTTCAGCGCGTTGATTTTATCCTGCGCCTTGTCTTTCAGCTCGTTCAGTCTCATGCCGACTTCCTTTTTCTGTTCGGCGGCTACGTTACGGAAATCCGCCATTAAGTCGTTAATGGCTCCCTTCTTACTTAGGTATTTGATGCGGAGAGCTTCGAGTTCTTCGGCATTGGAGGCGTGCAAGGCTTCCACCTCTTTCAGAAGTTGTTCAATCTTAGCTATCATATTCTTGATATATTGTTATTCAGTTTCTTGGTAAAAACCTTGCAAAGATATAATATTTATTTCAGTTGGTGAAATCTATATAGACGTTTTTGTAGAGCAGTTTACTTTAGGTTCGGATTTAGGATGGCATCCTCGTAGGGATAGGGAACATACATCTTGCTGTCATCCCACGTGCCCGTAACGGGTACTATTTCTTTTCTGAAAATCTTGGAACCTTCAACCACTTCGATTGCCGGGTTTTCCTTGCGATATTCAAAATGGTCTTTGTACCGGTACATTCTGAACATATCTCTTGCCCGGCTTGCAACGCCGCCCCAGTAATATCCGGCCATTTCCCAACCGTGTTCGTTGTAGGCTGCTTCCGCTAGTTCCTCGGGACTCATCGTTTCTTTATAAATATCGGATTCTTTACCATCAGCTCTGTTACGTACCTTATTTAATACTTCAACAGCTTTGGCGTTGGTCTGTCCCGAACGTCCTGTTGCTTCGGCATACCAGCAATATACCTGCGAAAGACGTATCAACTGGAATGTCTTTTCGCCTGCAGCATTGACCAGTCCGGGATTCTTATAATCAAATTCCGTCCCGCGTACGGCTCCTTCCACAGTCTTCATGAAAACGGGCGCGACTACTTCGCGGGAGGGGGGATCGGTATCGTACCACCAGTCATGCAGCTCACCGTCATTCAACATGATTTTTGGGAAATAAGTGGCGTCTTTGCGCGGCCCTTCCGGAAACTCCTTCCAAAACTTGATTTCCCCGTTTGTGTCACCCCATCCGCCTTGTTTCATGTCTTGCAGAAAGTCGGTCAAGGGGGCTGACTGGTTAGTCTGATCCCTGTTGTAATAGATACCTAGCAGGAGTTCCGTATTCTTATTATTGTATTCCCATGAATATACTTTGCTGTATTCGTCCAGCAGTTTATAGTCATAAGTGCCATCCTCGGTGCCGTCAATAACTTCTTTTGCTTTGCCGGCGGCCAGTTCATAATATTCCGTACCCTTGTTGAGCGGCCATCCCGCCATACACATATAAACATAAGCCATCGTTGCTTTCACGGCTCCCCGGCTTACGGCGATATTGAATCCGTTTCTCGCATAAGGCTCTTTGGTGTACTTTATGGGGCAGTCGGTTTCTGCAATTTTCAAGTCGGACACGATTAGTTCATATACTTCCTCTTCCGTTTTCAGCGGAGCGTTGTAATTGATTTCCTCTTCCAGCATGATGGGCACTTTTCCCCAAGTTGTCACCAGGTAGAAATAAGAATACGCTCTCCAGTAATGTGCTTGTCCGATGGCTGCCTTGATTTCGTCATCCGACACGTCGGGAGTGCGTCCGGCATTGTTTATGATAAAGTTGGCTGCCTTGATAACTTTGAAACGCTGTTCCCACATGCTGGACAGCCATGAATTGTTATCCTTTACATCAAACTGGTCATGTTCCCTAAGCGGTTGCTTGTTGCTGGAAGGGTGGGTGGAAATATCATCGCCGACCAGAAAGTTTGTGCCGCAAAGGTTGTTGCTGGCTTGTGAACTTGCTATCACGGAGTATAATGCAGTCAGTGAAGCATCGAGGTCTTCTTTGTTGCTGAAGAAATTTTCTGAGGTCAATTGCCCTTTAGGGTCTTCTGTCAGGAAGTCGTTGCACGATGCCAGGCATAAGCCTGCGAAAACGAATGGCAATGTCCTTCTGATATATTTATATGCTGTTTTCATCTTGTTCTTTTTTATTGGTTCAATGGTTAAAATCTGATTTTAGCACCGAAAGTAATTGTCCGGGGGATAGGGTAGGCACCGTAATCCAGACCGTCGTAGCTGGTATAAACTTCGGGATCCATTCCCTTGTAGCGGGTGATTGTAAAGAGATCCTGCGCGCTGACGGACAATTGTATACTCGCAAACTTGGCAACCCGTCTCGGGATACGGTATGAAATGCTGATGTTCTTCAATTTGACGAAAGAAGCGTCTTCCAGCCAGAAGTCCGAGTTGGCGTAATTCTTGCTGTCGGTGTTGGTAAGGCTTGGATAGGTTGCTTCCGCCTTGTTGCTTACGTGATCCCAACCTTTGAAGTAAGCGTCCCGCAGGGTGACGAAGCGTGAGTTGCCCGTCATGGATGCTGCCGTGTAACGGCTGATGTTCAGACGGTTGTATCCGGTAGCGGCATTGAAGAAGACATTGACAGTCCAGTTTTTCCAACTGATTGTATTGTTCCATCCCAGTGTCCATTTCGGGCTTGCCTGTCCTTTGATTACCAAATCTTCGGAAGTAGGGTTGGTGGTCAGGCTGCCGTCCGCTTTCTGATAGAGGTTGGCGCCTTTGTCATCGAACCCTTTCCATTGATATACGTAGAAAGAACCCATCGGATAGCCGGGTTTCATGATTTGCATCGCGCCGCCCAAGTCACTATAATTGGCTGTCAGGACGAAATCGCTGCCGGCAAGGTCGGTTACTTCATTCTTTACATAAGCGGCATTGAAGCTTGTTTCCCAGGTTACGGTTCCTTTCATCGGGAAGGTGTTGACGGAAAATTCAATTCCCGTATTGTTCAATTCGCCTTGGTTCACCCAATAAGTGCCGCCGCCGTTGTACTTGGGCACTTGTTTTTGGAAGAGCAGGTCTTTGGTCATTTTCTTGAACCAGTCGAATGTAATGTTGAAACCGCCCAGACTCAGGTCTATACCGAGGTCATACTGATAAGTCTTTTCCCAAGTGATGCCGGGTGTCGGGAACTGGTTGCCCCAATATCCGGTGAAAGCGGTAGAGGTTCCCCAGCCATAAGCTGCGCTCGACAACATTCCTAATGTGCTGTAAGCGGCAATGTCCTGATTACCGGTGACACCGAAACTGCCTCTTAGCTTTAGTTGTTCCAGTACGTGCTGGTCGCTCATAAATCCCTCTTTTGCTATGTCCCAGGCTACTGCTGCGGATGGGAAATAACCCCATTTGTTGCTTCCCTGGAATTTGGAAGAACCGTCGGCTCTCAATGCGGCAGTGATGAAATACCGCTTCTTGTAGTCGTAGTTGGCACGTATGATGCCTGAAGCCAGGGATGCTTCGGTGTACGAGTTGCTCGCGTTCCTTATGGCTGCGTTGGCGATATTCCAGTATCCTACACTCTCGTTATTCAGATTGGAGCCGGTAGCCTGCAAGCCCGTATCCCATGAACGGCTTATTTCCCATACGGCCATTGCTGTGACGCTATGGTCGCCGAATTGTCTTTGCCAAGTCAGGTTGTTGGTGTTTTGCCAGTAATTGTGCGTATTGCTCGTATTGCTCATGCTGTTGATTGCGCCCGGTGCTTCCAGTTTCGACTTGAAAGAATATGAAGGACTGTGGTCGTAATCATAACCGCCCTGCACTGAGAGGGTAAGACCTTTCATGATTTTAAATAAAAGGGTCAGGTTTGCATTGAGGTTATAGCTGTAACTGTCGCTGTAATTCACCATCAACTCTCCATATGGGTTCGAACCGTTGGCGATGTTGTACGGGTCTCTGTTGTATACGCCGGTTTCCGGGTCTTTCATTTCCATTGTAGGTGAGAAATTGGTGATATGAAGCCAGTTGGCGCCATCGTTGTGCTTGTGCAGACTGCTGGCGTTCATCTTCGCCGATATTGTCAGCCACGGTTTTACGTCTGCGTCGATGTTTGCCCGGATACCGTAACGTTTGTAGTCCGTTTCGATGGTGACGGCTTCCTGATCCAATACATTTCCGGAAACAAGATATTTCACTTTGGCATTTCCGCCCGATATGCTTAGCCGGTAATCCTGCGTGACACCGGTGTGGGTGATAAGGTCAGTCCAGTTGATTCCTTTCGTCCCGTTCTTGTAAGCTTCGAGGTCTCCGGCCGGGATGGTGGACGAACCGCGGATATCGTTCAGTGCCGTTGCATACTCGTATGCGTTCAGTAAGTCATATTGTTTTCTTATGGTAGAAAGACCTACGGAAGCATCGAACGTAATGCTGGCTTTTCCCTCGGTGCCGCCTTTGGTGGTGATTAATATGACACCGTTTGAACCCCGCGAACCGTAAATGGCGGTGGAAGAAGCGTCTTTCAGCACTTCCATTGACTGGATATCGGAGGGGTTGATGCCGTCCAGACCGCTGGAAGAGATGATTCCGTCTATCACATACAAAGGGTCGCTGCTTTTATTGATAGAAGTAGTACCCCGTACACGCACCTTCATACCCGCTCCCGGCACACCGCTTGTTGCGGTGACTTCCACACCGGGGGTACGGCCTTGGAGTATATTTTCCACCCGTTTCACCGGCTGGTTCTTGAACTGTCTGGTCGATACGCCCGAAACGGAACCTGTCAAGTCGCTTTTCTTAACTGTTCCGTATCCTACTACCACCACTTCGTCAAGTAACTGATTGTCTTCTTTCAGTATGATATTGAGAGTTGTTCTTTTTCTCACTTTTATTTCCTGCGGATGGTATCCGATGTAAGAAATAACAAGGGTCGCTCCTAGTGGGGCTTCCAAAGTAAACTTACCGTCCATATCACTGGTGGTTCCAGTCTCTTCACCTTTTATTAATACAGAGGCTCCGATGATTGTTTCTCCTTGTTCATCATAAATGATTCCTCTTATTTTTCTGTCGTCATCTCTCTGGACTTCCTGTATTTCCGTTGGTTGTGCTTCAGTCATACTTGTAGCCTGCGAAAATAGATGAGATGGTAAAAGAAACATAAAAAGAATACTTAATAACCATTCGTCTTTCCTTATTACTTTCATGTTTGATTAAGTTTAGATTTATTATAGGGGTTGAATCCTATTAATATTTAACAAGTAGCATGCCAAAATACAGTATATAATATGTGCTTGAAGTGAAACTTGTTGATTTTTAGTGATATATAATTAAATGGAAACGAGGTAAACATCTTTGAACTGTAGAATGGCCTGTTGTGGAATTGTGTAAAAATTCCACAGTGTTATGTGGCGTATTCCACATTCCTGGGATATAAAGCCGGTGATTCGCTCCCTTTTCTTTATTATGTTTGTCACACAGGGTAAATGTTTGAGTAAGATGTTTTTATTCAACTACATTTTTTTCATGTGTCATCGAAATTATTTGTATCTTTGCCAACGATACGTACCGAAAATCCGGCAACTTATGAAAAAGATTGTTTTCACTTTTCTGCTTTTGACCTTTTCTTTTCGCCTTGCGGCTCAGATAGATTATTTGGAGCCGGTGCGACCTTTTTCTACTTATAAAGGTGAATTGGGCGAATATTATCGTAGTGTATTTTCTTTACTAAATACGGGCTTTCAAAAACAACCTTATGCGTGTTTTGTGGCTATCCCTTCCTTTTCACCCGAATATGCGATGTCGGTTGAGAAGAAGAACGGACGTTATACTTTGATATCAAATACCTTGTCGCGCACCTATTGGCAAGCGGAGAAAGGGACGGTGAAAGTGGAAACCAAATCGGTGGTAATCAGTGCATCGCTTTACCAGTCTTTGGGTGCTATTTTCCGTTTAGTCACGGAGCAGATTCAGGATTTGGATGGTTCCAGTGCAGGTTTGGACGGGGTGGTGTATTATTTCTTCTCTACCGATGCGAAAGGGAAGGAGCAGATGGGGCGCAAGTGGTCGCCCGCCAAAGGAACTTTGATGGAACGGCTTGTATTGGTTTGCCAGTCGGCATATATGTTGTCCAAAGGTGAGAATATTTCGGAGCCGACCTTGGCGGAAGAGGCTGCTGCCTTATTGAAAAAGTTGCAGCAACGCAGCAAGGAAGAACCGGATGCATACAAGAAACCGATGTATGTAGGTATTTATCAGGTGGGCCCCCGTTCGCAAACGCTTTCCGGAAAACAAGTGGAAGAACTGGCTCATTTCCCGGATATGAGTGCGGAAGAATATATTGCTGAGCAGATGATTTATCCGGCAAGTCTTTTGGAAAAGAATGTCTCAGGATATGTGTTGTGTGAATTTACTATTGACAAAGAGGGAGTTATCCTTCGTCCGCATATCCTTCGCTCCACCCATCCGGAATTTGCGGAAGAGGCGCTTCGTATTGTAAAAGGGATGCCGAAATGGTCGCCTGCTTTTGTCGGGGGGAAACCATCGGATAGCAATTATACCCTGTATATTCCTTTCCGACCAAAAAGCTATCGTGCAAAATAAGTATCCTCTACACAAAGTTTGAAAAACATAAAACATCTGCCATCTGCAACAAAATTGGAATAACCGATTGGACTTTAGATGGTTACAGCGTTGCAGATACCTGTTGCAGTTGTGTTGCAGATAAAGTATCTGCAACATTACTTTTTCTGTTAGTTTATAGTAAGTAGTCAATCATTTGTCGTCGTTATAGGGAAGTCATCAGGACATACGGTCTAATCACCCGTTTCCTGCCAGGAAACTCCAGTTCCAACGGTCGAAACTCTAGTTTCTGTGGTAGGAAACTGGAGTTTCCAAGGCTGGATACTTTAGTTTCTAACGCTTGAAACTAAATGTATCAAGGCATGAGACTGTTTGTTTCAAAGCATGAAACAGAAATTGCCCCTAGTATAATAACAATTCCGCTTTCTTCAAAAATCATTAAAACAACAAACTTTTCTTGCTCCTGATTGTCTTATAGCCATAAACTTTTAAAAATGAAAACTTATGGATGATATGATTAACAGACATGATTCGATTGCTGAAGAGAATATCGAACCGAATGGTCGTCCGGCTACGAACGAATTTGAAGAGTGGAGCGGTGAAGTTGCCGACCGTGCCGACAATGTGTTCAAGAATGATACAAAAGACGCTCCTGTCAAGGATCGTAAGAAACGTATAAAGGAAATGGATGAAGTGATAAAAAAAGACCTTGAATAAAGGTCTTTTTTTATCACTTCATAATGATTTCTGTTTGTATATTCTTTGAAATATTATTATCTGATTCTAGTTTAGGAAGCAGTTTACTTACTTTAGTTTTGTTCTTCTCCCATTGATTGGGGTACACTTCACATCTTGTAGATATACGTACTTGTTCGTTTTTGATTCTTACTATGAAGTAAACCATTGTTGGTTTTGTCCCTTTAGGTTTTACTAGGTTATAGTAGGGGGGTATTTCTTGGACAAAACATTGTTTGATTTCATTGTTTGAAACCATTGTTTCAGTTTTCTTAATAGAATCATTGTTTGATGTTTTAGATTGCATAATAGGACGTTATTTAAGTATATAGGCATAAAAAAGGCACACAGTTGCTACTGTATGCCTTATTTGTGGAGCGTATCGGACTCGAACCGATCACCTTAACACTGCCAGTGTTACGCTCTAGCCAGATGAGCTAACGCCCCTTTTCAACCTTATATGATAACGTTTGTAAACGAATCTTTTTTGTTGGCGCAAATATAATGCAATATTCTGAAATAATTGCTATGTTTGCGGTAAATAATTGTTTGAAAAAAAAATATGCTGATTTATAATACTACTTTTCAGGTGGACGATGAGGTTCACGATAACTTTTTGATTTGGATAAAAGAATCCTATATCCCTGAAGTACAGAAACACGGAACGCTGAAAACGCCGCGCATTTGCCGGATCCTGAGCCATCGGGAAGATGGAAGTGTTTATTCGTTGCAGTGGGAAGTAGAGAGCAGCGGATTGCTGCATCGCTGGCATTTGGAACAGGGAGTGCGTTTAAATGACGAATTGACAAAGATATTTAAGGATAAGGTAATCGGGTTTCCGACATTAATGGAGATAATAGAGTGATTCAGCCGGTAAAGGAAAAGATAATCCTGGGGATTGACCCTGGTACTACAATCATGGGATATGGAGTTCTGAGAATAAAAGGAACCAAACCGGAGATGATTGCCATGGGGATTATTGACTTGCGCAAATTTGCCAATCACTACTTGAAACTGCGCCATATCCACGAACGGGTATTGGGCATTATTGAAAGTTATCTGCCTGACGAACTGGCTATTGAAGCTCCTTTTTTCGGTAAGAATGTCCAGTCTATGTTGAAACTGGGACGTGCGCAGGGGGTAGCGATGGCGGCAGCGTTGAGCCGTGACATTCCTATCACCGAATATGCTCCCTTGAAAATAAAGATGGCTATTACCGGTAACGGGCAGGCATCGAAAGAGCAGGTAGCGGATATGTTACAGCGGATGCTTCGTCTCTCGAAAGAGGAGATGCCTGTCTTTATGGATGCGACGGACGGTCTGGCTGCTGCCTATTGCCATTTTCTGCAAATGGGACGCCCTGCTATAGAGAAAGGATACAGCAGTTGGAAGGATTTTATAGCGAAGAATCCGGATAAGGTAAAGTGACTGTACAGGTTAGAAGGTAATCAACAAGCGAAAATCGTTATCACAGGAACAGGAGAGTATAAGATGGGAATTAATTATTCAGCAATAGTAGGGGTGACTACAGTGGCGACAGTTATGAGTTGTTCTTCGGCGAAAAAGGAATATGCTTCCTTCGAGCTATATCCGGTTCGTCCGGGAAGTCTTACGGAAATGGAATATGCGCCGGAGGCTACCAAGTTCACTCTCTGGTCGCCGACAGCGGAAGAAGTGCGCCTGATGCTTTATGATGAAGGCGAAGGCGGACATGCCTACGAAACAGTAAAGATGGAACCCGGTGAAAACGGAATCTGGACGATTGTAGTAGACAAGGATTTGCTCGATAAGTTCTATGCTTTCAACGTGAAAATCAACGATAAATGGCAGGGAGACACACCGGGTATTAACGCTCATGCTGTCGGAGTGAACGGAAAACGCGCCGCTATCATTGACTGGAAAACGACGAACCCCGAAGGGTGGGAGAGCGACCGGCGTCCGCCGTTGAAATCTCCTGCCGACATGATTATCTACGAAATGCACCATCGTGACTTTTCCGTCGATTCTACTTCGGGAATAAAGAACAAAGGAAAATACCTCGCGCTGACCGAACACGGCACGATGAATTCGGATAAGTTGCTGACCGGTATCGACCATCTGATTGAGTTAGGCGTGACACACGTGCATCTACTTCCTTCCTGTGATTATGCTTCCGTAGACGAAGCAAAACTGGACGAAAACCAGTACAACTGGGGATATGACCCGCTGAACTACAATGTTCCGGACGGCTCGTACGCAACAGACCCTTATCAGCCTGCCACCCGTGTGAGAGAATTCAAGCAAATGGTGCAGGCATTGCACAAAGCCGGTATCCGGGTGATAATGGACGTAGTCTACAATCATACCTTTAATACAGTGGAGAGTAACTTTGAACGTACCGCTCCCGGTTATTTCTACCGTCAGAAAGAAGACGGCACGTTGGCGAACGGTTCGGGATGCGGCAACGAGACGGCAAGCGAACGCCCCATGATGCGTAAATTTATGATAGAATCTGTCCTCTACTGGATGAAGGAATATCATATTGACGGTTTCCGCTTTGACTTGATGGGAGTTCATGACATTGAGACTATGAACGAAATCCGTAAGGCGGTGAATGAAGTAGATCCTACTATCTGTATCTATGGGGAAGGTTGGGCAGCCGAGACTCCCCAATATCCTGTAGATTCGCTGGCAATGAAAGGAAATGTCGCCCATATGCCGGGAATAGCTGTTTTCTCCGATGAATTGCGTGACGGACTCTGCGGGTCGGTTTGGGAGAAGGCGAAAGGAGCTTTTCTTGCCGGAGTTCCGGGGGGAGAAAATAGCGTTAAGTTCGGTATTGTCGGAGCCGTAGAACATCCGCAGGTACGTTATGATTCGGTGAATTACAGTCAGAAGCCGTGGGCGGAACAGCCTGTTCAAATGATTAGCTACGTCTCTTGCCACGATGGATTATGCCTTACAGACCGATTGAAAGCGAGTATGCCGGGGATTACTCCCGAACAGCTTGTCCGTCTTGATAAATTGGCGCAGACGGTAGTCTTTACTTCGCAAGGTATCCCCTTTATCTATGCCGGAGAGGAAGTGATGCGTGACAAACAGGGAGTGGACAACAGCTATAAGAGTCCGGATGCAGTCAACGCCATTGACTGGAGACGCAAGACGACGAATGGAGACGTTTTCATGTATTACATGCGGTTGATTGATCTTCGTAAATCTCATCCTGCCTTCCGTATGGGAGATGCGGACAAGGTTCGGAAGCATTTGGAGTTTCTTCCCGTAGAGGGCAAGAATTTGATTGCGTTCCATCTGAAAGACCATGCGAACGGGGATCGTTGGGGCGATATTGTTGTAGCCTTTAACTCCCGTACTACTCCCGCCCGTCTTGAAGTACCTGCCGGCAAATACACAGTCGTGTGCAAAGACGGCGTGATAGACGTCCGCGGACTGGGAACGCAAACCGGACCGGAAGTGATTGTCCCCGGTCAGTCTGCGCTGATTATGTATAAGTAAACCTTACTTCTATGCTGGCTTTGACGAGCCGGCTTTTAATTTCCGCATATACAGGTATGCTGCCTGCACTTGCTTTTTAAGGCCTGTCTTAGCTTGGATGTAATATGATAAAACGTATTTGTAACATTCAGGAGATACCTATCTGCTTTGTTATGCGACACGTACGAGACTGAATGCCTACGTCAAAATTGCCATATAGAGCCGACATTATGTAGTATCCAGCCATCTATTTCATGTTCAGTATTGGCTTGGTTCATTTTCATTCGGTATTGAAAACAAACTTTTAGCACGGTTTTTCTGTAAATAGATAAGAAAAGTGCTTATCCTGTGATAAAATTGTTACCTTTGCGGTCAAAAATAAAACAGAATATAAGAAATATGAGCCAAAATACATTTAGCATGGCGGGGGGCGTTGCACGCAACCCGCTTGTGCGTTTGGATAAACCTGTCACGGCAACTATCGGTGCAGATGAACATATAGCCATTGTAGGCCCCAATGGAGGTGGAAAGAGCCTTTTTGTAGATACATTGACCGGAAAATATCCGCTACGTGAAGGAACACTCCAGTATGACTTTTCCCCTTCCGCTACTCAAACCGTTTATGATAATGTGAAATATATCGCGTTCCGTGATACTTATGGAGCGGCGGATGCCAACTATTACTACCAACAGCGTTGGAACGCACACGATCAGGATGAAGCACCGGACGTCCGCGAAATGTTGGGAGAGATTAAGGACGAGAAACTGAAAAGTGAACTGTTCGAACTTTTCCGCATCGAACCTCTTCTCGATAAAAAGATAATCCTTCTTTCGAGCGGTGAACTGCGTAAATTCCAGCTCACAAAGACACTGTTGACAGCCCCCCGCGTCCTGATAATGGATAACCCGTTTATCGGACTGGACGCGCCTACCCGCGAACTTCTGTTTTCTTTGCTCGAACGTCTGACAAAGATGTCGTCCGTTCAGATTATCCTGGTGCTTTCTATGATGGATGATATACCTTCCTTTATCACTCACGTTATCCCTGTCGATAAAATGGAAGTGTTTCCCAAGATGGAACGCGAAGCCTACCTGACCGCTTTCCGCGACAGAGACGCAGCTACCTCTTTTGCTGAATTGCAGAAACGAATTATTGATTTGCCTTATGACGGCAACAACTATGATTCGGACGAAGTGGTGAAACTGAATAAGGTAAGTATCCGCTATGACGACCGCACTATTCTGAACGAACTGGACTGGACAGTGCATCGTGGGGAAAAATGGGCGTTGAGCGGAGAGAACGGTGCAGGAAAGTCTACATTATTGAGTTTGGTTTGTGCGGATAATCCACAATCATACGCTTGCGATATCAGCCTTTTCGGACGTAAACGGGGAACCGGAGAAAGTATCTGGGAAATCAAGAAACACATTGGGTATGTAAGTCCCGAGATGCACCGTGCCTACCTCAAGAACTTACCGTCTATCGAGATTGTAGCTAGCGGACTGCACGACAGTATCGGACTGTACAAACGCCCCCAACCGGAGCAGATGGCTGTCTGTGAGTGGTGGATGGATATATTCGGCATTGCCGGTTTGAAAGACAAACCTTTCTTGCAGCTTTCCAGTGGAGAGCAACGTCTGGCTCTGTTGGCACGTGCTTTCGTCAAAGATCCGGAATTGCTGATTTTGGACGAGCCGCTTCATGGATTGGATACTTATAATCGTCGTCGGGTAAAGAAGATTATTGAAGCCTTTTGCCAACGTAAAAATAAAACCATGATTATGGTGACGCATTATGAATCGGAGCTTCCGAATACAATTACAAACCGCATCTTTTTGAAAAGAAATGAAACGTCAAGATATTAGAATATAACTCCTAATATTTTTTAATGAATTGATTGTTTTTTGTGTTATTTGGCTATCTTTGTGCTCAATTAAATGCAAAAAGTAATCAGAAAGACATGAATGATAGCCAAAATGCTATAGCTGTAATATACAGGAAACATTGGCGGAAACTCTATATTCATGCATATAATCTGTTGAATGACGGAGAAAGTGCAAAGGATATCGTGAATGATGTCTTTTGCTCTGTGCTTGAAAATAGTAGGCAGTTGACAGAGGAAGCTGATTTACTTCCTTTGTTTTATGTCATGGTGAAGAACCGTTGCATTGACCACATACGTCATCAGAATGTGGTTAATCGGAATGCGGAAAGATACTTGGAAGAACTTTATAGCGGTTGGACTGCCAAAGAGTATCGGGACTATGAAGATAAAATAGCCCGGATGCAGGAGAGTATCCGCCAAATGGCACCGCAAATGCGTATAGTAGTGGAGGAGTTTTTTCTGAATGAAAAGAAATGTGCGGAAATTAGTGAAATATTAAATATCAGTGATAATACAGTCAGAACCCATATTGCCCGGGCTTTAAAAATACTTCGTAAACGATTGAGTGTCTTTTTACTTATTACAGTTTAATGGGTTCTTCGTCAAATTTGGTGGTACTTCTTCTATTGTGAATAAAGAATCTTGGCTCTCAGTAGTTTACTTCCTGCCCTATTGTACA
>ERZ780168.533-NODE-533-length-46689-cov-10.060514_pt1 | contig 46689 bp, 39 predicted proteins | sample MGYA00510981_ERZ780168 | MGnify/ENA primary metagenome ERZ780168 (study PRJEB29588, sample SAMEA2158769) | human gut metagenome | biome: human gut; feature: human-associated habitat; material: faeces | place: Denmark | collected 2008/2010 ...
TAACGGAAATGCTGCATTAAGATCATTTGAGTTATCATAATCTATGTTATTGCATATACAGGCAGTTCAAAAAGAAATCGGAAAGAGAAAACGATACATTGATATAACCGGAAACTGGTTAAATCACCCCAATGATTATCTTGCCAGAATTCTTTCGACAGGTAGTGATCAAAACTCTTGGAATGTAAAAAAAGGAGACTACAATGAGCAAGTTAAAGATTAAAACAAAGGAAAGACGATTTGAGACAGCCAGGGATTTATACGGAATCTTTTTTGAAGACATTAACCGTGCCGGAGACGGAGGACTTTATCCGGAAATGCTTCGAAACAGAAGCTTCGAAGATTCCGTTTTACCGGAGGGTTATATACAGCAGGAGGATGGCGTCCATGTAAAAACCGTATCCGGATGGCTGGATGAGTTTTGCAACGGAGAAGGCTTATGCCGCTGGGTAAAGGGCAACAATATTCCGGAGACAGAAATACCGGCATGGTATACACACAATGCAAAGATGGAACTGGAACTGACGGATACCCTGAATGAACATCGGGACGCAGCTCTGCGTATGCAGTTTGAAAAGGACGGATCTCTGACTAATACCGGTTACTGCGGTATATCCGTAAAGGCTGGAGAAAGTTACTCTTTGTATTTATTTGCAAAAGCAAAGGAAGAAATAGGACTGGACGTAGCGATCGAATACCAGGGAAAAGTACTGACTGGAAACAGTCTGGTGGTTTCCGGTCAGGAGTATACAAGATATGACATGAAGCTGACAGCAGCTGAGGATTGTCACGAGGCACAGCTTACTATTTCCTGCAAAGAAGGCGGAGAGGTTCTGCTGGGATTTATTTCACTAATGCCTGACAATACCTACATGGGGCATGGACTCAGAACAGATCTTGTAGAAAAGCTTAAGGGAATGAGTCCAAAGTTTATGCGTTTTCCCGGAGGCTGTATTGTGGAAGGAACGACACCGTCCACAGCGATGAGATTTCGGGATACGGTAGGTCCGGCATGGGAAAGACCCAGTAAGCTGTTTGTATGGCATTACAGAAGTACATTAGGACTTGGCTTTCATGAATATCTGCAGCTTTGCGAGGATCTGGGGATGGAGCCCCTGTATGTATGTAACTGCGGAATGACCTGTCAGGGAAGAAAGAGTGTCCTTCTGGAAGGAGAGGCTCTTGATGAAATGGTACAGGATACACTGGATGCCATTGAATATGCTACCGGCTCTAAGGAAAGCAAATGGGGAAGGCTTCGTGCTTCTATGGGGCATCCGGAACCCTTTAAAATGACCTATCTGGAAATTGGTAATGAAAACTGGGGTCCGGATTATGAAAAGCGATACAACATGATTTATAAGAAGGTAAAGGAACTGTATCCCCAGATTAAAACCATAGCCAACGAGCATGTAGAGAAAAATGGTTGTCCTGCCGAGTGCGTGGATGAACATTTTTACAATACAACAGAGTTCTTTGCAGAACGTGTAAATTATTATGATGACTACGATCGTAAGGGACCAAAAATCTTTGTAGGAGAGGTGGCTGTAAACGAAGGCAACTATATGGGACAGTTGTATGCGGCTTTGGGAGAAGCGGCTTTCCTTATGGGTATTGAGAAAAATCAGGATATCGTAACATTGGCCTCTTATGCTCCATTATTTGAAAATGTAAATTACAGAGCGTGGTATCCTAATCTGATTCGTTTCAATAATCATCAGAGCCTTGGAATTCCTACTTATTATGTCTGGAAAATGTTCGGTCAAAATCGCGGAGAATATGTGGTGCGATCCGAAGATGAGGGAGGACGTGTTTATCGTCCGAGAACCGGAATGGCATCTTTAAAATCCAATAAGGAACTTCGCTTCAGAAATCCCATTTGGAATGGAGAAGAAGCAAAGATTACTCATGAATTAATGGGACATGTGCAGGATACAGAGGATGGCCTCCTGCTTCAGCTTCCGGATGAGGAGCAGAAAAAGGAATTTCACAGTATTCTGGAATGGGCTGATGAGACCAAGAGCTTTGTGGTATTTGGAGAAGAAGACCAGACTTATGGAAGATTTGAGACCGATATTTTTGTTGAGGAAAATGCTTACTTCGAGTTGGGTATATTCAGTGCCAGGGTGGTTCGTTCCTATTATGAGGAGCAGCTCGTGATTACGGCCGGAGTGGAAAAAGAATGGGATGCAGCTCTGGTGCGTCCGTTCCTTTGGAAGGTTAATGGAGGACAATGTTCACTGGAAGAGTTTGGCTTTATGCATGACAACAAGCTGACTGAGGACTTTGCTATTTCAGTAAAACCGGGAGAATATCACCGCTTTGGATATGAAACGGACGGAAAACAGATTCGCCTGTATGTTGATGGTGAGCTTCAGAAGGAAATTTCGATTCCCTACGGACCTGCTTTTGTTTCGGTAGTAACTGACACCAAGGACGAAATCATTATTAAGGCGGTTAATTTTGCAGGAGATGTGGATCCGGTTTCCATTACACTGGACTGTCAGGTACAGGGCGACTATACCGTAACACTTCTTAGCGGTGAAAAGGGGGATGAAAACAGCTTTGAAGAGCCGGAGAAGGTGAAGAATATTACCGTGAATATGCATGGCGCTTCCTCAGAGTTCGTATACGAGGCACCGCCATATTCTGTCAGTGTTTTGCGATTGAAGAAGTGCGAAGCGTTTTAGAGGTTGACCCTGTTAACAAAAAGACATAAGAACGGCCTGAGAATACAGCCGCAGGAAATGGTGGAGGTGGAACCCGGGGATGAAATCCGTTTTGGGAAGAGGAATTTCTGTTTTCGGTGAGAGCTCCTGCTTTCTGTTTGCCCATGAGTTATCCTGTCATATGAAATTGCTGTTCTGTATGTATGCTGGCATTCACAGAAAGCAATTTTGTATGGCTCTAAATAGTTATAAATTTTATACCACAGGTATAATGACAACCGCAGAAAATTGTGTTATTCTTGGTTACAGAAAGAAGATAAGCGGAGGCAGAGAACTCCATAGAAAGGAAAAAGACATGACAACAATGTATCGTTTTGACCAGCTTCATAGTGAACGTAAATCGTTAGCACTGCTTAAAGATCATGAGTGGGGCGTTGATTACATGCGCTCATTTAAGGCTAGGCATAAACGAGAAAATTGTGTTTTTGATACTGCACCTGAACCGGAGGCATAGCCGGACAGGGGTATAATAGATAAACATGTTTTAGCGTACCGCTTACCTTAGATGATAAGGCAGGCGGTATTTTTTATGCTCCTTTAACTCAATCGGCAGAGTAACCGGCTTTTAACCGGTAGGTTGTGGGTTCAAATCCCATGAGGAGCACTTGTCCAATGTAGAATCAGAAAGGAAAATAAAAATGAATGCATTAGAGATTAAGGGAAAAGTAAATACGGCTCTCTGCTATGCAAAAGTAGTAGAGGATGAGGCTATAGAGCAGATCAGACGCATGTGTGATTATGCAATGACAGAAGGTTCCCAGATCCGTATCATGCCTGATGTGCATGCCGGTAAGGGGTGTACGATAGGAACAACAATGACCATAACAGACAAGGCAGTGCCTAATGTGGTCGGAGTGGATATCGGATGCGGGATGTATACGGTAAATCTTGGAAAAGATGAGATTGATTTTGAGAAAGTGGATGAGGCAGCACATTTTATTCCATCAGGACGTGAAGTGTGGGAAGGACGGCAGGAGAAATTTGATCTGACAGAGCTTCGATGCTACAGGGAGCTGAAAGATGCAAAGAGACTTGCAAGGTCTCTTGGAACACTTGGAGGCGGAAATCACTTTATTGAGATTGATGAAGCAGCAGATGGAACAAAGTATCTCGTAATTCATTCCGGCAGTAGAAATCTTGGAAAGCAGGTGGCAGAGCTTTATCAGAAACTTGCCATTAACTTAAACCGTGGTTATGGGGAGTATCTTGAAAAGAGGGATGAGATTATCCGTACTTATAAGGAACAGGGAAGAAAAAGGGAGATACAGGATGCCCTAAAGCAGCTTCACTGGCAGGTATATGAAAGTCCTACAAGCATGCCGGAGGATCTGTGTTATCTGGAAGGAATATATCTGGAGGATTATCTGCATGATGTGGAAATATGCCAGGCATTTGCCAGAAGAAGCAGAGAGAAGATGGCAGAGGTTATTCTTGAAAGAACAGTCATGACTGGGAGTGATGCTTTTCACACGATTCATAATTATATCGACACAGATGAAATGATATTGAGGAAAGGTGCAATCGCAGCCCATAAGGGAGAAAAAGTGCTGATACCGATTAACATGAAGGATGGAAGTATACTTGCCATTGGAAAAGGAAATCCGGAATGGAACTTTTCTGCCCCACATGGTGCAGGAAGGATTATGTCCAGAACAAAGGCGAAAAATGAACTCAATCTGGATGAGTATAAGAAAGCTATGGAGGGAGTATATACAACCTCAGTAAATGAAAATACATTGGACGAGGCACCAATGGCATACAAGTCTTTGGATGACATCATAGATGTAATCAGGGAGTCGGTGAATGTTATTGATGTAATGAAACCTATATACAATTTTAAGGCATCAGAGTAGCACCGCCTGTACAGCCCGGCTGTTGGGAAGGTGTTGACTGACAGCCGGAACAGGAGGAAAAATGATAACAATGCCTACAATAGATATGGCAGCAACAGGAATGAACATAACAAGACTGAGAATCAATGCAGGTCTTTCAGTAAAGGATCTGGCAGATATATTCGGATTTGCAACACCACAGGCAGTATACAAGTGGCAGCACGGCGTGGCAATGCCAACCCTGGATAATCTGGTGGTATTGGCGGCAGTCTTTGGTGTGTCAATGGACGAGATAATTGCGTAATGCCGAGATCATTTCTTGCGTCAGCCAGTCTGCTGGTAATTGAATCAGTAGCTGTATTTTTATCCATTTCTATATTCATATCCATATCTGCGTACCTCCGTAAAATAGTAAAAAATAACCGTATGGGCTGATAACCTATTCTGATCCTATCCAAAATCCACGAATATGCTCCCGGCGATTCTGACTCTGATTGTGCTTGCCTGTGGCGGCGGATTTTTCGTATTCAAGAAAGTTCAGGAAAAGAAGAAGGAACAGGAGGCGGCAAAGCCTGATCCGGATGCTGATTATGTGGATGATGACGAGGACTATGGGTACGATCCGGAGTTTGAGGACGATGATGTAGATGGCTCCGTCGATGAAGATGACAACGAACCTGTGTAAACAGGATAGGCTTGATGTCTGGGGCAGCCTTCGGGTTGCCTTTACATAGTTTCCACTTTCAAAAAAATAAAAAATTATATGTTTTTGAAAGCGACATCTTGCACATACTATTAGCAGACAGTATAATAAGTACAGCGAAGCGGTTTCGAGAAATGAAAAAACTTCAATTTTTGAAAGCGGGTGACTATATGAAAACAATCACGAGAGCAAAATATCTCGATAGAATCATTGAACTGAATGGTACTCCTGACATCAAGATCATCACGGGCATTCGTCGATCTGGTAAGTCCAAATTGATGCAGGCGTATATTGCGTATCTGAAAAGCAATTTTGAAAACATCAATATTATCTTCATCGACTTCATGGATTTGGCGTATGAAGAAATCAAGGAATACCATGCCTTACACGCCTATGTGGAAGAACATTATCAGGAAGGCAAAACGAACTACCTGTTTGTAGACGAGGTTCAGATGTGTCCCAAGTTTGAGCTGGCAATCAACAGCCTGTACTCTAAGGGAAAATACGACATCTATGTAACAGGCTCTAATGCTTTCCTGTTGAGTGCAGATCTGGCAACTCTGTTTACCGGACGCTATATTGAAATTCATGTGTTTCCTTTCAGCTTCCAGGAATATTGCCAATATTATGATGATGTTAGTGATAAAGATAAGCTCTTTGATGATTACGCTATCAAGGGCGGTTTAGCAGGTTCTTACGCTTACAGAACCGAAAAAGACAGAACAAACTATATCAAAGAGGTCTACGAAACGATTGTTACAAGGGATTTGGTACAGAAATATACTCTCCCGGACACTTTGGTTTTACAACGTCTGAGCGAGTTCCTTATGGATAATATCAGCAACCTGACTTCTCCGAATAAGGTCAGTCAGCTACTGACAGCAAATGAGACTCCAACCAATCATGTAACCGTCGGCAAGTACATTAAGTATTTGTGCAATGCTTTTGTATTTTATGATATTAAGAGATACGACATCCGAGGTAAGAAATACCTTGAAAGCTCTGAAAAGTTCTATTTGTGTGACAGCGGTATTCGATATGCAATACTGGGAAGCAGAAATATGGATTATGGCAGAGTATATGAAAACGTTGTTTGTATCGAGCTTCTTCGCCGTGGATATGATGTCTATGTCGGCAAGCTCTATCAAAAGGAGATCGACTTTGTTGCTCAGAGAGGCAGCGAGAAGATTTATATTCAGGTCAGCGACAACATTTCCGGGCAGGAAACATTTGAGAGAGAATGCTCTCATCTGCTTCAGATTCGAGATGCTTATCCGAAAATGATTATTGCCAGAACCAAACATCCAAAATACAGTTATGAAGGAATCGAAGTTCATGATATAGCCGATTGGTTGCTACGAGAATAAGCAAGGCGAAATATCTCTGTCATTCTCTATTGTAAGATCCACGCAAAGGCAGGCACCCAGTCAAGGGGAACGGATCACGGGATATGCGGCGTCTGTTCCGTGCTGTCCGCACCGCAGGCGTGTGTGAAAAGAGCAGCTACCACAAAAATAAGCTTTTTCGCTTACTTGTGGTAGCTGCCTCACTTTTTGTTCGGTCTTATCTTAATGACTTAATGACATTGGGCTTGGCTGGAGGTTTTGATTCAGGCTTCGGGAAGGTCCCGTCCGTATTTTTGCAGAAGCTGGATAAAGCGTTCCGCGGGCTGCGACAGCGTATGGGCCTTCTGGCAGCCCCAGCCGATGGTGATGGGATCGTCAAAGCCCTTGATGGGACGCTTGATCACCCCCTGCGCCCCGTTGCTTTCGGAGATGAAGCCGGTACCCAGATCATAGCCCTGACACTGCTGCATGACCATCAGGCTTTGATAGAGTCCGTTGACAATGGTGACCTTCTGGGGATAAAAGTCCGGCACCAGCATCTCCTCCTGCAAAACGGAGGGCGCGTCGGAGTCCAGCTCATACATGATGCAGGGATACGGGTGTAGTTCCTCGATCGTCAGGACCTCCTTGGAGGCCAGAGGATGGGACTTGTGGATAAACACATAGGGCTTGCTGTCAAAAAGCGGGTGAAATTCCAGGTTGTTGTCGCCAAAGACACGGTTCATGTGCTTTCGGCTGCGGCTGCTGATGAACAATACGCCCAGCTCCGTGGTTTTGTCCACGACCTGCTGGATGACCTCCGGGCCTTGTCCTACCAGAAATTTATAGGTATAGGATTCCTTTTGATAGGTGTTCTGATAGGCCATCATGGCGTCGATGACGAAGCAGTAATGCTGACTGCTGACGCTGAGGGTCTCGTGGGTCTTGCTCAGATCCTGTGAAAAGTGCTGGGAAATATGCTCAGCGTCCGTCAAAAGCCGTTCTCCCATGTTCAGAAGCTCCCGGCCCTCGGCGGTCAGGGTGATCCCGGCGGCAGAGCGGACAAAAATCGTGATCCCCAGCTCCTCCTCCAGCGCGCAGACCATTTTGCTGATGCCGGGCTGGGAGACATACAGGACCTGAGCGGCTTTGCTGAAGGAGCCGCATTTTGCCACCGTGGAAATATACTTCAACTGGAGCAGTGTCATACCAAGTGCCGCCTTTCCTCATTTTTCGATGGATCTCTCGTATTATAGCACAAGAAATTCAAAATGCGCAACTAAAATCATACCAAAACGGTTTGCTTTAATAAAAACAAACATTTCTGCGGCACAAAACGGCATTTTTTTGAAAAATGCACGATTATGAGGCGATATACACAAAAGTAATTGCGGTTTATAACATTGGTTTATTGGACAAATCCGACCTTTGCGGCTATCATAGAAAACAGCAAGCGGTTCTCAGTTTTTCAGTGTGCAAAATAGAGAAATAGGGAGGAACTTACTTTATGCAAGAGAAAAAAATCAAATTTACCGACGTATTGTTCGTCGGTCTGGCGTTCTTCGCCTCCTACTTCGGCGCGGGCAACCTGATCTTCCCGCCGATGCTGGGCCTGCAAAGCGGCAGCAACTGGCTCAGCGGCATGATCGGTATGCTGGCCTCCGGTGTGGGTCTGCCCATTCTGGCCATCATCGTGCTGGGTATGTGCGGCTCTGTCCAGAAAATCTCCGACCATGTGAACAAGAAGTTCTACACCGTCATGATCGGCGCCATCATGATCCTCTGCTGCTGTGTGTCCATCCCCAGAACCGCAGCCGTCGGCATTGAGATGGGCCTTCAGGGCATCTGGCCCGGCGCGCCCTATCTGGTTTTCGTCATTCTCTACTTCGTGATCGCGTTCCTGTTCGCCAAGGATCGCGGCACCGCACTGGATAAGGTCGGCAAGATCCTGACCCCCATTATGACCATCATCCTGTTCATTCTGGTAGTCAAGGGCGCTGTCAGCCCCATCGGTACCCCCGGCGCCGCCTCCGTGGATAACGCCTTTGTCAACAGCTTCCTGGGTGGTTACAGCACCGGCGACGTTCTGGTGTCCTTCCTGGCTGCCGGCGTGTTCTTTGACAGCATCAAGCGCAAGGGCTACGAGGGTGAAGCCTTCCGCAAGGCCCATGTCCGGGCCTGCCTGATCGCCGCCGTCTGCCTGGCTATCGTCTATGGCGGTCTGCTGTATATGGGCGCCTGCGTCAGCACCGAGTACACGCCCGACAGCATCAGCAACGCCAACCTCCTGCTGGCGATCATCCGCTCCAGCGGCGGCCAGATCGCGATTTACGGCCTGTGCCTGTCCGTGGTGCTGGCCTGCCTCACCACCGCCATCAGCCAGATCACCGCAGTGGCAGACTTCTATGAGACCGCCACCCACGGCAAGCTGTCCTATAAGGTTCTGGTCATGATCGTCCCCATCGTCACCACCATCGTCGCCAGCTTCGGTCTGGATACCATCGTGAGCCTGACCTCCCCCTGGTTCTCCTTCTTCTATCCCATCACGCTGGTGATGACCATTCTGGGCATCTTCGAGAAGAAGATCCCCAATGACGGCGCGTTCAAGGGCGCTGTGTACTTCACGGTGATCTACGCCGTTCTGGATCTGCCCCACGAGTATGGCTTCGGCTTCCTGGACCCCGTTCTGAATCACATCCCCCTCTATGGTCTGGGCTTCGGCTGGATCGTTCCCGCCATCGTGGGCTTCATCGTGGGTCTCATTGCCTGGAAGGGCAAGGGCCGCACGGAGACCTGAGCAAACTGTTTCTGAGCTTTATACCGTATTGGAATGGAACGCGCAAAGCGCGTAAGGAGGAATTTCTATGTCCATTGAAAAAGGCGACGCGACCAAATATGTCCATACCGGCAACGGCGAGCTGTGCTATGAGCTGAACAAGGCTCTGACTGTGCCGGAGACCTTCCCCATCTACCTGTCCTCTGCCTACATCTTCGACTCCATTGATCCCATCGACAAGATCTGCGACGAGGGCGCTCCCGGCTATGCTTACTTCCGTCTGGGCAATCCCAACGCCGACGCCACCTCTCAGATCCTGGCCGCCGGTGACGGGGCCGAAAAGGGTCTGGTATTCTCCTCCGGCATGGCGGCCATTACGACCTCCATTCTGGCAACGGTGAAACCCGGCGATCACATCGTGGCCTCCCCCATCATCTACGGCGAGGCGTTCTACTACCTGAAGTATGAGCTGAAGCGCTGGGGCGTGGAGACCACCTTCATCGACTTCAACACGCAGGATGTGGCGGACTATATCCGTCCCAACACCAAGCTGGTATACGGCGAGACCATTGCCAACCCCCTGATGAGCGTACCGGACATCCAGCATCTGGCGGACGTGGCTCACGCCAACGGCGCCAAGCTGTTTATCGACAACACCTTTGCCACTTCGATCATTGCCAAGCCCATCAAGTACGGCGCAGATCTGGTGATTTACAGCGCCACTAAGTATCTGGGCGGTCACGATGATCTGGTAGGCGGCGCAGTGGTCGGCTCCGAGGAGATCATCAAGTCTCTGAGCTTCTACCTGGGTCTCTACGGCGCGAATCTGGGCGCCACAGAATCCTGGCTGCTGGCCCGGAGCCTGCGGACGCTGCCCCTGCGGGTAAAGAAGATGGCTGAAAACGGTCTGGCACTGGCCAAATTCTTCGAGAGCCATCCCAAGGTGGAAAAGGTCTACTACCCCGGTCTGGAGTCCTCCCCCAGCAAGGCGCTGGCCGACAAGCAGTTCGAGGGCAACGGCTACGGCGGTATGCTCTGCGTAAACTTCAAGGGCGGCCAGAAGGAGATCGACAAGCTCATCAGCAACTTGCAGCTGGTACGCTTCGTACCCACTCTGGCCGGCGTCGGCACCACACTGACCTATCCGCCCAGAGCATCTCACCGGGATCTCAGCCCCGACGAGCTGGCAGCCATCGGTATCACCATGGGCCAGATCCGGCTTTCTTCCGGCCTGGAGGATACCGACGATCTGCTGAATGACTTCGATCAGGCGTTGGCAAAGATGTGATCCAGCGAAAGCAACACTGCGATTTTTCAAAAGAGGGACCGTTTCAAAACGGTCCCTCTTTTACACGTCGTCAGATCAGATATTTGGCGACAGCATGAAATTCATGGTGTCGATACATGGAAATCAGCAGCGGTAAACGCCGCAAAATATGCTGCAATTTCCAATAATAAGTGACATGGTAAACTACTTTACACAGACTGAAATCAGAGGAGGTGCGATGCAATGACCTTTTGGGCGCGCGCATGCATGGAAAAACCTTTATTACGGCAATGTCCCGGTGGGGATCACCCAAATGCCGTCCGGAGCAGGAGCCTCGACCCATAGGGTCTTGCCCCCCAGTTTGATCTGAACAGAGCCGCGCTCCATCAGCCGTTTTCTGGCAACGCCGTTTGACGGGAGGCCGTTCCGTCGCTGATACTGCGTGGTGGAAACCAGACTGCGGATGGTTCGGGGAGACAGCTCCGGCAACGGGACCGGCTGCCAGAGAAACCTCGAGAACTGCGCCCGATACGTGTAAAGCATGTATCCTTCACTGGTAAGCAGGCGGCGCATTTCTGCATCGTGACGCTGCCCTTCCCCCTTTGTTCGCTTCGCAGCTTCGTGACGCGCTTTCTCTGCGGAGAGCGATTTGCGGGAGCGGCCGTCAGCCAGATAGTCGGCCAGATCTACGGTCCGGCATTTGACGGCGGCAGACGCATTTTCCCGCCAGAAACGGCCCAGATCCGCGTCGGAGAGGAAGTAGTGCCCGTGGATCAAATGGGACTGTTCCTCCGGGGTGATACGGCCCGCGAACTGCTGGATGATATAGGACATGAAGAAGTGATTGACGTGAATGTGACGGATGTTTGGGACGAAAAAATCTTCGATCCACTGCCGCTCGCAGCAGAACATACGGCACAGATCTGCGATCGTGTAGCGGTATTCGGAGCGGATCAGCGCAAGAATTTCTCTTGCCACCGCTTCTGCCGGGCGGTCCTCGGAGACCGGCTGGATGGTGTGGAGGAATTGAGTTGAAATGGACATGAGAGTACCTCCGATGGCGTGGTGGAATGCTTTTTTGTAAAAGATTTGCCCCGGAGGGGCAATTTATTTTTGTGTCGCAAGTTGTAGGTTATAATCAGTATATACTGTTTATAAATAATTGTCCACATATTTTATTTAATTTTTCGAGCTTAACCAAATATGCAGGAATTCCGCTGCCTATCGACACATATAATCATTCCAAACATAGGTAATGACATGGTATAGCGCTTTACAGCTTGAACCGCACTTCATTGCGTAGACCCCGCTGCTCTGCGGCGAAAAAGGAATGGTTTGCTACCCCTCTTTCCCCTCTCCAGCGCAAACAGGGCCGGTCAGAAATACTTCTGACCGGCCCGTATCTTTTTCTCCGCATCTGCTGACTGGTAGTTCCGCGGATCAGTTTTTTTCGGAGGCGGAATGGACCGCCTTTCTGAATTGCAACGGCGTCTGCCCCGTGATATTTTTGAATACCACATAAAAATACTTGGGATTGGAAAACCCGACCAGTCCCGCAACAGTCTCCACCGGCTGCTCGGTTTCCCTCAGCAGTTCCTCCGCACGGCGGATCCGGGTCTGGTTCAGGTATTGACTGATGGAGGTCTGCGTACTCTCCCGGAAGATCCGCCCCAGATACGCGCTGCTCATCCCCAGCGAGTCAGCGATCCGGGTGGGTGAGAGATCCGAATCCGCATACGACTGTTCGATCTGGCGGACCACTTGAGACGCCAGTTGGTCAATGTGCTGTCTATGCAGTTCCCGATTGTTCCGGACGATTTTCCGGAAAGCATCAGAAAATGTGGTGTCCAACGTCTGGATATCCTTCTTCCGGAACGGGATACGGTGCCGATCTACAGTCCCATGGGGCTGGTAGCTGGCTGTCCCAACGAGCGAAACGGTCGGCTCCTCTATGACTACATCCTCTCCAAAGAAGGGCAGACGATCCTGACAGAGCACCATCTCCACAGCATCCGTGATGACCTTGGAAACACGCCTGACTCCATTCAGACTGTGCTGGATTCCCGCCTTCCGGTCAATGAGCAGGAGATCAGCGATACGATGGAGGACGTCATGGATCGGTTCGACAGGGTCTTCTTTCAGGATTGACCCTCCCCCACGGCTAAAGTAAAAGTCGGCGTGTATCAAAAAAATCCGCCCTGATTTTTCAGAGCGGATTTTTAGTTACACTTCGCTGAGCAGGAAGTCCAACGCCTTTACGATTTTAATACCGTCCACGTCGCTGATGAGGTCGCAGTCCATGGCAATCACGATCTTCTCGTAATTGTCCTGCACAGCTTGCAGCGGAGCAAGCTCCCGTGCGCGGGTTTCGGGGGCGTTCATGTTGTCAGTGACTTGGATATACTTTTTCTCATTCATCTTTGTTGCGATGAAGTCGATCTCCTTTTCACCGACCTTGCCGATAGCCACCTCATACCCGCGTCGCAGCAGTTCAAAATAGACGATGTTTTCCAGAATGTGTCCCACATCGCCGCCCCGGTTTCCTAACAGGTAGGTGCGGAGGCCGGGATCGACGATATAGTATTTGCCCAGCGTCCGCAGGTAGTCCTTTCCCTTGATGTCAAACCGCTTGACCTCATAAAAGATATAGGACTCCAACAGTGCGTCGATATAGGCAGAGATGGTCTGCACCGCAGGCTTGGTCTTTCTGCCATCGTCCAACAGGCCCTCGCTGACAAGGGTGCGCCCGATGGACGCCGCCGAGGTGTTGTTGCCGATGTTGTCAGCCAGAAACAGAACGATCTTGCGAAGCAGCAGCGCGTCGGTGACGGCCCGCTGTTCTTTCCGTTTGCCGCGCTCCAGAATGTCCCGCACGACCACAGCAGAATAAATGCCGTCCAGCAGCATATTGGCGCGCTCCTGATCCAGCTCCGCCTCGGCCAGCGCCGGCATACCGCCAAACTGTGCGTAGGCTTCAAACAGGTCGCGCAGCTCATACGCTTCGCCGTCTTTTCCCTTGGCGCGCTGTTTCATAGTGCCGTTGGGGGCTTTGTACTCCTCCAGCAAATAGCCGTGGAAGTCCAAAAACTCACGGAAGGACAGCGGCAGCATCTTGATCTCCACATAGCGCCCGGACAGATACGTGGACAGTTCGGAGGAAAGCAGGTAGGCGTTGGAACCGGTCACATAAATGTCGCAATCCAAATCCACGCGGAAGGAATTCACGGCATCCTGCCAGTCCCGAACCTTCTGCACCTCGTCCAAAAAGAGGTAGAGCCGCTTCCCCTTGGGAGTTCGTTCTATCACATACTGATACAGCCGCTTGCTGTCCATGTCTGCAAACTGCATGGACTCAAAGTTCATCGAGAGTATCTGTTCCTCCATGACGCCCTGTTCCCGCAGATGTGCCATCATCAATTTCAGCAGGCTGGATTTGCCGCAGCGCCGGATTCCGGTCACGACCTTGATGACCTCCATATCCTGAACGGAAATGAGCTTATCAAGGTACTGCGATCTGTTTTTTAACTCCATGATTCTGTCACCACCTTTTGAAGCCATGATAGCACACCTCCAGCATTAAGTAAAGTTTTTAACATCAATGTGAATAACTTTTTTCTTGTCGAAATTATTCACATCAATACCACTTCTGTCGAGCCTGCACACACCAGCGGTAATCCGGCTGATTCTTCACGCAGGTGACAAGGGTGATGATGTTCTCCGTGCTGTCGTTTAGGACGCTGGTATCGTCCACGCCGATCTTACTGACAGAGTACACTTCATAGCTGCGTGTGCCGAGCTGGGTGGTCAGCTTGATGGTGTCCCCAATGTCAAGGGTGTGGATTTTGCCAAAGTGATTGTTGACGCCCCGATTATGGCCCGCAATCGCCACATTCCCCTCCCAAATGGAAGTGTTGGCGAAATGTCCTGCGCCCTTGCGGAGCGCGTCTGCATCCGTCCCCTGATACACCTTGACAGACAGGCCGAGGGTGGGAATTTTCAGTGTACCGAGGTAGCCGCCGCTGTAATAGAGGTCTTTCGTGACCGCGGTGTACTTCACTGGCGTGTAGGAGCCGGTATTTCCGCTGCTACTGCCCGAAGTCGTAGGCGGCAGGACGGTCACACCGCCTGTGCCGCTGGTCGTTCCCGTGGCCGAACCGCTCACAAGGTTTGGTGTCAGCAGCTCCCCGGCATTCAGCGTATAGGAGGTAGGCGAACCAAAAGCAGGCGGGATGTAGGCGGCGTTTTTGCTGCGGTCGGTATTCGCAGGCTTGTCCATCGTGACATAAATGGTATCGTCCGAGGTGGGGCGTCCGAACAGCCCTGCGTCCGGGCCGTCAAAGTGGTACTCCAATGCCGATGCAGGCATGGAAAAAGCCGCCAGCATACAGCAGGCGGCCAGCAGCGTGGTCAGATATTTTTTCATGCGGCGTACCCTCTTTTCTTATTGATGTAGTGGCGATAGCCCTTATAACCAGCGTAACCGCAGCCGCCCAGCGCCGCCGCTCCCACGGGGATCAGCAGCCACAGCCAGTTAAAACTACTGCGTCCGGTTTTCGCCGCTGCATTCCCAACGCTGGAAAAAACGGCGGTATAGACCACTGTATCACAGCTTGTGCGGGTAACGTCACCCTTATAGTCCGCCGTGACGGTGTAGCCGGTGGCATATTTGCTGGTGGCGGTGCCGGTGTAGCTTGCCACAGCGGTATAGCGAATGGGAATGTCATAGCCGTCCGTGGGATCGACCGCCGCCTCCTGCCAGCTTACATCGGCAAGGGTCAGGGTGCGGCCATTTTCATTCACGGACTTGGGAACAAGGGACACATCCGCGTCTGAGAGATTGGGATAGGTGCGCTCCGCCGTCACCGTGCGGCTGCTGGTCCCGTAGCCCGCTGCCTCCACCTGAATGGTAGTGTGGTCAAGGGAAAGGATACCCTCATAGCCGTCCTCGGTCTTGACCTCCAACTTCGGCTCCAGCATTTTCAGAATTTCCTCCATATCTTTGGTCTTGCTCTCCAGCGTGACCACCTCGATATGTTCCCGCGTGTCCGTTTCTGTCTGGTCATTTTTCAGCAAATCAAGGAGCGTATAGGTGCGGCCCTCGCGCTCAAAGTCAGCGGTGGGGATCGCAGCGGGATCGTCCTTTGCGGTCAGGTAGTAGACCTTTTCCAGACGGTAGACACCGTTTTCCTCGCTGGCTCTGACCTCGGCGGGATAGGCGGAAATGCCGGGGAGTGTATCTGCGGCAGTAATCATGGCAGTTACCGGATCAGCCTCCTTGATGGGTTCAGCGGAAACGGCCAGAGCCGTGCTGCTCATAGCGCACAATGTCACTGCCATGCACAGCAAAAGCGGAAGTTTCTTTTTCACAGATTTCACCCCCTTCAACGGACAGGCCGGTTCTGCTCCGACTGCTTGCGCTCCTGCGGAGAGATCTCACGCTGAATATCATTTTGCAGCTTACGGAAATACTTTTGCAAGCTGTCCACCACGCCGCGGCGATCCTGCACCTCCATACCGTCAAAGACCTGCCCCACGCGGCTCACATCAGGCTGCGGGGTCTCCACGCCGAAATTGCGGCAGAGCATATAGCTGACGCTCTCGGCGTCCATGGCGCAGTCCTCGCGGGTATAGTAGGGATAGCGTCCGTGGTCATGGATACCGGCGTGGACGATCTCGCGGGAGAGCGCCGCGAAGATCTTGCTGTCGATCAGGCGGCTGGATACCGTAATGCTCTGCGTTTTAGGATCATAAACGGCGTCCTGATACATAGCGCTGCTGGTGACCACGGGAACGGGGGAGCTGTCCAGCAATCGGCGCAGGGCGGCGTCCATTTCCGGTGTATTGTCTTTCAGGCTCAGCGCCGGAACACCGGCCTTGCCGTGGGTCTGCGTCACATCAAAAACACGCCCGATCTTATAGCCGTGATACTCCCTTCCGTCCTTCACATAGGTGTCTGACACACGGATCTTCATGCCGTTCTCGTCACGGTTGACGCTGCGCCCCAGCCGGTTCCACACCTCCAGACTGTTGATGTAGGTGATCTCCGGGTTCTGCGCCATCGCCAGCATGACATTGGACGCGCTGTATCGCGGGTTGATGGCCTGCGTATCCAAATAGTGGAGGTATGCGCCGGGTTCGCTGGTGACGCGCATGACAGCATCGTCGGAAAGCTGTCCCAATTCCTCGCGCTCCGCTGTTTTCTTTGCCTTCCAGTCCTCGTCGCGCTGCTGCTTCTGCTGGATCAAATCGTCTAACTTTGCCATGTTCGTTTCTCCTTTTCAAAATCAATTTATTCCCGCGTGGGCATAGCCTTTTGAATGGCTTCCCGCACGGTGTCCTTGGTGGGTGCCGTGCCATCTCGCTCCGCCGCGGCTTGCAGCGCCATCAGGCGGCTGCGGACAGAGGGGCGGGCATCAACTTTCTCCGCAGCCGGTTCCGTAGACACTCTCGCACCAGTCCCGCGCGCCTTCGAGCTGCTCTCGGACGGAGCGCGGGCGTTCTCTTTTTTTGCGGCAGTATCCTCCTTCACCGGGGCGGGATAGCCCATGCGTTCAAAAATGCGGTTGATTTGCTTGGCATCTTTGGCTTTTGCCATAATTTCTACCGTCCCGGTCTTTTCCACCTTATTAACGATGGGGTAAAACAGGACGCCATAGCGTTTGGCTTCCATCTGAAAGCCCTTCAAGTCCTCCTGCTTAACGGAAAAGATCGTCAGCTCCTCGCCGTCGTGGATCAGGCGCTTGAGGTTGGTTTTACCGGCGAGCTTCTGATTGTCATTGGCAAGGGCAATCAGAAGGGCGGCAAGATTTTTCGCCCCCAGCCCTGCCAGCTTGAGGGCGCTCTCGGTGATCTGGATGCCCTCACGCACCATCAGGTCAGCGGTTTCACCGTTGGTACTCATGCTCGTGTTCCTCCTTCTTCTTTAGATTTTCCTGCCGTTCAGCCTGCGCCTGTTGGCACTGCTGGGATACCCTCGGAATGTCCGATTGTATCCTGCGGCACAGCCGCACTTCCCGGCGTTTCTCCCGCAAGGCGGCAGTCTGCTGTTGGATCTCCGCGCTGTACTTGGCTTGTGTTTCTTCATCGCTGGTGTTCCTCCTTTCCTGATAAAGTGGTTTTCTCTGTTCCTCCAGCAAGCGGATGTCCCACTCCAGCACACGGATACGTTGCTCCAGTTCTGTGGCTGTGGTGATTTTGCTTGATAAAAGGTATTTGAATTGCTGCTCATACCGCTCCAAATGAATGACCTCTCGCTTGACGGAAAAGGGCAGCTTGGGCGGCAGCTTTTTCCGCCTGCCCCCACGCAGCAGGTAGAGGTAGCGGAGATAGAGCGCGTGAAAGCCGGTGATCTTCTTTTTTCGGACGGTCGCCAGTTTGCCCTTCATGCGGTAACGCTTGACGGCATGGGTGATGATCAGCGGGGCCATGCCGCCATGCCGCTGGCGGGAGAGCCGCAGCAGAATATCCGCTTCGGTGTAGCCATCGCCCAGACTGTCCAGGCGGATCGCCCGCTTTGCGCCGGGGGGCTTGACCGTGGTGTATTTCCGGTTGGGGCTGCGCCGCACCTCATAGCCGTTTCGTCGCAGGAGCATGAGAAAGGAATCATAGGTATAGGCTTGGTGGATGATGGCGTCGATGTCGGCGCGGATCACGCCGCGCACGGTGGGCTTGCCGCTCTGCTCCGCCTTCCACTCGGCGTAATGCTTGCCCTTGCCCTGCGGGGTGATGACGGATAGATCATTCTCCCGGCATAGCGCGTCCGAAGTGCCGCGCACATCGTTGTAATAGCTCTCCGGGCTGGAATGATACTTGTGGCCGTCCGTGCGGGAAACAGAATTGACCACGATGTGATTATGGGGATGGGCCTTGTCTAAATGGGTCCCGATGACGGCTTCAAAATCCTCACCGAATAATCGCCGTGCAAACTCGCACCCGATCTCGTGTGCCTGCTCCGGTGTGACTTCGCCGGGGGCAAAGGACTGGATAAAGTGGTAGCCGAGAACGCCGCCCGTCTTTTTGTATTTCTTTTTCGTTTTCTGCATGGCAGCAAAGGCGGTTTCGGCAGACCGGCAGTTCAGCGTGGTTACAAAGCGCACGGTATCGGTTTTCTCCGGGGCAGCGGTGTAGACGATCCGCTCGTCCAGCTCGGTCTTTTCCCCATTGACGGCGTACTTCACGCGGTCGTCCAGCCTTGCGCGGATGGCGAATACCTTGGTGTATGCCATGTCACAGCCGCTCCGCGATGTTCCAAATCGTTTCCTGCGCCGCCGTGATCGCGGCGATGTCCTCACCGCTGGCAAAGCCGCGGGCGTTGACTGTGCGGGCGATCTGATTGATGTTGTTGCCGATGGCGGCGAGTTGGCGGCGTATCTCGGCATACTCATCAGGCGGACGTGGATACAGGGTAAGGCCCATGATGAGGCTACGGATAAATGATTCTGTACTCAAGCCTGTATAAGACACCTGCTTTTTCAAATGGAGGTGTTCTTCTTCGGTTAAGTGGATTTCCACTCGTTTATATCGTTTTCGCAACAGTTCACCTTCTTTGGGTATGGGGATATTAAGGGGCTGCGCCCCTTAACAAGCGCATTTGACCGGTCAAATGCTATGCTTGCGACTGCAAAGCAGCCGCAGGCCGCTTGCAGTCCTAAACCAGCCGAAAAAGAAAATCAGCGCACCTCGCCGCCACGAGTCTTTACCCTGCCGCTGATCCCTTTCACAAGCCGGAGCTGGTCGTTGTAGTCCTTTCCGCGGCGGGGTGGGTTGTCGATGACCTCATACTCGGAAAGTCTCTTTTGAATGGCCGCAGACGCCGCCCGTCCTGGCCCGTCGTTATCCAGACACAGCACGATCCGTGCCACGCCGGGGTTGTCCTTCAGGTATTGCTCCAGCGCCGCGGGGAATCGGATCGAGCCATCCTTCCGCGGCTGATAGATGCCGGAGAGGGACAGCGTATTGGCGGCGCGCCAATCCTGCCCTCGCAGCTTCAGCAGCGTCAGGTAAGAAAGGGCGTCTATGGCGGATTCAAACACGCAGAGGGTTTTGCCACCGGCGCAAAGGGGAACGGCAAAGGAAAACCGCTTATCGCTGCCGGGGACTTCACCGGCAAAGGTGGTATCCGAAAGTGTTCCGCGCAGTGCGCCGTAGGCAGGGGTTCCATATTTGTAGCCCACAAATACGCAGTTATGACGCTCGGCGTCCTCATAGAGCTGCCCATGCTTGATACAGTGATTGATGATCTCCGCGTCAATGCCGCGGCCCCGCAGATATGCAAAAACACGCCGGTTGTCGGCGTGTTTGGGTGGGAGGGAAAATTCAGTTTTCGGGAGCGGTGCGGTTGGCTCTGATTTGGTCGGCACACGGGGCAATTCTCCGAGGATGCGCTGAACGGCATCCAAAAAGGAAACACCCTCCACTGTTGTCAGATAGTCCAGCGCAGTTGTGCCGCCGATATTCCGTGACCACCAGCACCATTTTCCATTGGAGATTTTTAGGCTGTCGTGGGTGCGGGTGGCATAGGTGTCTCCGCCGATATGCACCAGCTCCTCCGGCTCAAACCGCCGCAGATAGGTCAGCAGGTCCATCTCGCGGGCGGCAGCGATCTGGTCCTTAGATAGGTAGGGCATGGCACTCACCTCCCAGCGATCTTTTCTCAGTCCTCTGGATAAAGAATAGAATCAGCACATTTTTGATAGGGGTAGTTAAAAACATCCTTGTGATGTAGCAAATAGTTCTGGATATACTCATAGAAATTTTCAACTGCATACAGCTTTTCGATTTCTGCTTGGCTCAGTCTCCGTGCTCTCAGGTACTCTGTCATCTCGTCTTGCAGAACATATAGATGCGCGTATTTATCAATACGGACTTTCTGATCGGTAATTCCTTCTTTACCAATGATCTTGTAGAGTTCTTCGCGTTCTTTCCTCAATTTTGCGTATAGGTCATTTTCTGTAATTTTCTTGTTCATGTGCAGTCCCTTTCTATCGTGCCAATCCCGCCCGCATCCGGTGGGCGTAATTGGCGACGCTGTATCGTTTCATATAGGCGTTTTCGCTGGGGGCCGGACTGTCTAAGTCCAGCCCCTCCATGCGGGGATCGTCGGTGCCGTTCAGCACCGCCTCCACCGGGATCACGCGAAGCCTGCCGGAGCATTTCAGTTCCCCGCCGAATACCCCCGCAGCACAGTGGAATCCGCGATCACCGCACACCCACAGCAGCTTCTTCCCGGCAGGAATATCCCCAAAGGGCTGCTTCAAAACAATAACGGAATGTGGTTCCGCCCCGGCCACCTCATAGTAGCCGGACTGCTCCGCCTTTTCGTATGCCTGGATCAATTTCTTGAATTTGTGCTGCGGCTCGATGTAGAGCCAGCTTTCCTGATAACCCATAATTTCCTCCATTTTCTATTGGTTTTACCGCTCCAACTGCGGTCTGCGGCGCTCCGGCGGCCTTTGATCCTCGTCCGGCTCGGCGTCTACGATCTCCGGCTCCTTGTGGTCTAAATTCAGCAGGGTATTCAATTCCTCCAGCCGTGCCGTTTTGGTGTTCAGCTCCGTCTCGCGGGGAAACGGCTTTTGTACCTCTGCCTTTGCGGTTTCCAACTGCGTTTGCAGATTGGAAAGCTGCTCCCGGCAAGCCTGCTCCTTGATGGGCAGTCCCTCCAGCGCATTGTCCATGCGCTGCAAATTGCCGAACACATCGGTTCCCAGCGTGACCGTGTGGCGGAGCTGCCCGATCATGGTCAGGCGGTATTCCCGCGCAAAGGTATCGAACGCCAGCTCCAGCGTCAGACCGCGATAGCTGCCGATCTGTGTCGCCTCCGGGGAGAGCATCGTCTGGCACATGGTCAGCAGCGCCGCGCCCGCCTCTTTCTTGTCGGCATGGGTGACACCCGCCAGTGTAAGCGGAGAGAAGCCGTCCGCGTTTGGGTGGGTGTTCTCCTTGACCGTGGCAATATCCGCGCCATACCCGGCGATCCGTGCCTGCGTTTCCGCGATTTGCTTCGGAAAACCCTTGCTGATGGCGTCCTCCAGCGCGTATTTCTGAGAAAGGTGGTTGGCTTTCAGCAGCTTCAGCTTGGACACCTCAATGTCGAGATCCATCTTTTCCTTGATCATGGGGTTGCCGCTGGCCAGTGCTTTGATCTCGGCATAAGAAAGCGCCTGTTCGTCTACATCTTCGGCGGAGCGGACAGGCGATTTGCTGGTCATGATTTGGCTGATAAATTTCTGCTTGCTCTCCACAAGCTGGTAAAGGTAGGCGTCGAAGGTGCCCTCGGTAACATAGCTGTAAATGTCCACCTCCGGATTTTCGTTGCCCTGCCGGATAATGCGCCCCTCACGCTGCTGAAGGTCGGACGGACGCCACGATTGCGATAGGTAAGAGTTTGATATAATCTCCGTCTTTTCCCCCGCTTAGCACCGTGCATGCGAGTTTCCCCGCACACGGCGCCCCATCATTACAAAAGAATTGTCAGAATAGTAAGAATTTCAAAGCTAAGAAACTGTGTTAAATCTCAGGTTGTCCTGCCAGAACTCGCAGGGCGTTAAGTTTTGCTAATGCCTTTTTGTCAAGCTGAAAAAGGTTCAAGTACATAGCAATGGTATTTGGGTCTGTAGCATGTATCAGTCGGTGAATGTCCCGGTGGACAATTACCAGATTCATGTACTTGTCCGTGCCTCCCATGCTCAATGGCTGTTTATGGTGACAGTGTATTTCATCAAGCCCCAGCTCTTTTCCTGTCACAGCACAACGCCCATACTGTGCGGCATAAAGGGAAATCCTGTTATCCATGTACTCAACACTTCGTCGTGGCTCTTTAATACGCATCAGCGCAAGCATAATCGAAGTGTTGATGCCAAGGTTTTTGTGAATTTCCGCTCTACCCTCCGGTGTGTATTTACAAACCTTTTTCTTCTTGAACAATGGGGTTTTGGTCTGAATATATCCGACAGGTGCTACGGTTTTACTGCTGATAAAGCGAATTTGTTTGCTATCGCCGTAATTCTTGCGGATATAGACCTCATTGATCTGCCCCTTTTTTGTCAGCCTGCCATAAAGTCTGTTCTTCATCACTGTAGACACTGCCCGATGTATCTGTTCACAATCCGTTGCAATCATGGTTGCATAGCGGTAGTAGTTGTGAATTCCGAACACCATCGAATTGTACAGAGTAATTTCTCTGGCTTCGTCATCTCGGTCTTGAACATGGGCAATCTGCTTGACCTGCTCAATAAGAGCGGTTTTTTCTTTTGAAATTGCTTTTTCGGTCATATGTGATTTAACCACATACCGTTTCCGCTTCCTGACTGCTTTCATTTCAAATCCAAGAAATTCGGAGTAGTGCCGTTTTAGATTGACGATTTTTGACTTTTCTTCACTGATTTCCAGTTTGAGCCGGTCTTGCAGCCACAGTTTTACAGCAATGAATACTTTTTCTGCATCACTGCGTTTCCGACAGAATAACTTGAAATCGTCTGCATAGCGGACAATATGCACTTCCTTGAGTTTGGTGGTATTTTTGAAAGCACCATAAATCGCCGTTTTATTGATTGTGCCATTTGGCCGTACTTCACAGCTATACTCATATTTGGTGGGCATATTCTCCCATTGGGAGTCAATCCACCAGTCAAGCTCATTTAGTACAATGTTTGAGAGAAGCGGCGACAGAATACCACCTTGCGGCGTTCCGTTCGTCGGATGTTCTACCGTTCCGTTCGGCATTACAATAGGTGCTTTCAACATCTCTCGGATGATACATAGTAGCTTTTTATCCCGTATTCCCATGTGCCAAATCTGCTGTATCAACTTTGTGTGGTTCACATTATCAAAGAAGCCCTTGATGTCCACATCCACCACATAATAGAGCTTTTGCAGGTTTATCATTTTATAGCACTGGGCGATTGCGTTCTCCGTGGACCGATTAGGTCGGAAACCATTGCTGCGCTCATAAAATTTTGCTTCACATATTGGCTCCATGACTTGCAAGATACATTGCTGTACCAGCCTGTCAATAATCGTCGGTATTCCAAGAGGACGCATTTTCCCGTTTGGTTTCGGGATTTCCACCCGCTTTACAGGCTTTGGTCTATAAAACATTAGCTTTCTTTGCACAATACTGACATATTGGTTCACCGGGAGTTTTTCTATATCCGCAATGGTCCGTTTGTCCGTACCGGCTGTTGTGCTGCCGCCGTTCCGCTTGATGTTTCGGTAGGCAAGTCGGATGTTTTCTTCACTGCTGATAATATCCATCAGCTTTGTAAAGGTCTTTCCATTCTTGCTATCTGCATACAGCTTGTCAAACGTTGGCTGCATATCATAATACTCGCTGTGTCTCAGTTTCTTTTGCTTTGTCATAGGCAACACCCCCTTCGGGTTGTTTTTCTCTGTCATACTCGAAGCTACGAAGGTTCTTACCTATAACTATCTTTCATAGTGACTGGTGGCTGTTGCTCTGCTCCCATTACAGGAGCTTCTTCGCTCGTGCCACCACTTTCACAGCAATTAAAGGCGCTTATTGTTCTTCGTCGCCACCGCATAAATGCGTTATGCTGCTTCCCACGTTCCGATAATTCTATCTATACATATATACTTAGGTGCTTGCTCTGAGCCTGCCAGTCCAACAGCGCCTATAACACTGTAAGGTGTTTCGTAACTGCCATTTCTACTGAACCTCGCTGGCTGTCATTTTTCAGACCGGCGTACATTTCTATACGCTCCTTGGTTTAGACCCGTACATTCGCAAGTTCGTCAGGCATTTCTGCCATTCTCACCATATATATTTTGTAGACCCCCGGCATATAGGTCACAGCCTCCACCTCTGGAAGCCTTTCGTTTGCGTTGTTTTACAGCCGCAATTACGGTGGCTCTCTGCCGACTTTACCGAGCTTCAGACCGCATTTCTGCCGCCTGTCGGAGTATCAGGGTAGGCATTTCAGGGCGTTACCCCATCATTCTACCTATCGAATTATCAGTTCTATGAAGCGTTCTTGTGCGGCTCCTTTCAATCCGCAATATAGTTACGGCTTCACGCCTAACCTTTTCAGTTAGGAACGTGTCGCACGGCAATCCAGATGGTGCAAAGCGACGAGCTTTTGCTGGCAGTTGGTACCAGCGCCCATGCGCTGGGTGCTGCCCAACAGGATACGCACCTGACCGCTCCGCACCTTGCCGAACAGGTCTTTCTTCTGTACCTCGCTCTTGGCGTTGTGGATGAAGGCAATCTCGTTTTCGGGAACTCCCAATTCCAGCAGCTTCGCGCGAATATCATCATAAACGCTGAAGGTTCCGTCATCCTTCGGTGTGCTGAGGTCGCAAAAGATCATTTGGGTGGAGCGTTGGCCAGCGGTGCGCCGCCAGATCTCAAACACATTTTCCGCGCACTTGGCGGCTTTGCTGTTGGGATCGCTGGGAAGCATGGGGTTGACCAGCCGCTGATCCAGCGCCAGCTTGCGGCCATCGTTGGTTATCATCAGCATATTGTCCACGCTGCTGTCCACCTCGCGGTTGCGGACCTTCTCGGCGCGCTCCGCCAGCGACGCCACGATCTCTTTCTGATACTCGGAGGGTTTCAAGGCGATGTTGTGGTAATGCGCCTCCGGCACGGGGAGCTTGAGCATATCCGCCGTCTGAATGTCCGCCACATTTTTGAATACGCTCATCAACTCCGGCAGGTTATAAAACTTGGCGAAGCGCGTCTTGGCCCGGTAGCCGGTGCCCTCCGGGGACAACTCGATGGCGGTGACGGTTTCCCCGTAGTTCGCCGCCCATGCGTCGAAGTGCTGTAAGCCCTGCTCCTCCAATGCCGACATCTGCAAATACCGCTGGATGGTGTAAAGCTCCACCATGCTGTTGGAAATGGGGGTGCCGGTGGCAAAGACAATGCCGCGCCCTCCGGTGATCTCATCGAGGTAGCGGCACTTCATAAATAAATCGCTGGATTTCTGCGCTTCGGTCTGGGCAATACCTCCCACATTGCGCATCTTCGTATACAAAAAGAATGACGATAGGTAATCCTTTGAACGTGATGTGCGGCGAAGCCGCACATTCGTTTCCTCCGGATTTTCCCCCGTCTCACGCCGGGCGTGCACCTTTCAGCGCACCCGGCCTACCATCAGATTGACTTACTTTCTACTGATTTCATTGCATCTGTACCCTCACGAATACAGCGCACTTGTAAATTTCACTTTTTGAGTTTTTCACGATATTTCTTGATTTTGCGTACCGCCTTGGCATCCAACTCTGGCGGTACTTGTCCATTTTCATCCTGTCCACACCGGCAGTTTTGCTGCCCTTGTTGGACTTGATGTTATGAACAGCGGTTACAATAGTCACTTCGCTGACCATTGCTTCCAACAGTCCCGTGAATGAAACGCCTTGCCCCGATTTTTCATAGAGCAGGTCTTGAAACTGTTTCAATTCTTTTTCTGTTGAAAATCTGACGCTTAAATGCACAAGGTTTTCACCTCGCAGTTCGCCACCCGTCTTTCAGGGAGTTATTGGATTTTCTTTCGTGAAATTTACAAATCAATCTGACTCGTGCCCTTCGCCGTGGGGCATTTCAGCCCCGTGTAATTGGCATTACCCAATTGCAGACTACTATGACACGGCTGACTTCCTGTATTCTTCATTGTGCTGTAACACTCCAAATACAGGCTCTCAAACGTTCCCAAATCTCTATCCTTGTGGTCAATAGACCGTTGAAACCCTTAGGCCGCTACCTTACACCGGGAGAACCTAACCACACTTTGAATCACAGTTGTTGTGTGGTTCCGCATGAATATTTCATTTCATGGGGCATATACGGAAAAACCAGCCGTATCTGCTTTCTCCAATCTTCATCCTTTCGGATGCCAAGCACTCTTACGATGCTGCATAGCTTTCACTACTGGATAGCCATAGGTTTCGGAAGCCCGCACCATTATTATCCATGCCTTTCGGTTTAGGTTTTCAGGTTACGACTTCACCACGCTTTGTACCCTGTCTATTTACAGATAGACAACGCACAGTGGAGTATTAGCTCTCGTACTGCCTGCGGTTTGACAGACCGCTGTGGGATTTCTCCTTTCCGGCATTGATTCTGTACGGCAGAGGAATTTCGCCTCTGAATTTGAGATTTGAGTTCTCTACGATATTTTCTTGATATATCAAGTGCTATCGCATGGTGCTTTTCGTTATAGCTGTCTGCTACGACTTATGCACAACGTTTCGCACGATTCTTAAAATAGTGTGACTCGTCAATGAAGATGCGGTCAACGCCCAATTCCTCAAAGGTGACCACATCGTCCTTGCGGCTCTGGTCGTTCAACTTGTCGATCTTGGCTTGCAGGCCCTTCTTGGTTTTCTCCATCTGTTTGATGGTGAAATTCTCCGCTTTTTCTCGCTTGGCTTCGGAAATGCCCATCATAATTTCGTCGATTTGACGCTTCAGAATGGCCCGCTGGCGCTCTACACTCATGGGGATCTTCTCGAACTGGCTATGGCCGATGATAACGGCATCGTAGTCGCCGGTGGCGATCCTACCACAGAATTTCTTGCGGTTTTTGGTTTCAAAATCCTTGCGGGTAGCGACAAGGATGTTCGCTGCCGGATAGAGCTGCAAAAACTCAGTGGCCCACTGCTCTGTCAGGTGGTTGGGCACCACAAAGAGCGACTTCTGGCACAGACCCAACCGCTTTGACTCCATCGCCGCTGCGACCATTTCAAAAGTCTTGCCCGCGCCCACCACATGGGCAAGCAGGGTATTTCCACCGTACAAAATGTGCGCGATGGCGTTGACCTGGTGCTTGCGGAGCGTGATCTCCGGGTTCATACCGCTGAAATTGATGTGGCTGCCGTCGTACTCACGGGGTCGGTTGGAATTAAACAGGATATTGTAGGTCTTGCAGATGGCTTCACGCCGGTCAGGGTCTTTCCAAATCCATTCAGCAAATGCTTCTTTGATAAGCTCCTGCTTGCTCTGCGCGATAGCAGTCTCTTTCTTATTCAGAACGGCAATTCTGCGCCCTTCTTCATCGTATTGGTAATCAAAAATGCGGACATCCTTCAGGTTAAGTGTCGTTTCGATGATTTCATAGGCGTTGATGCGCTGTGTGCCGTAGGTACTGATGGCCTTCACATTGCCGCGATCCTTGCTCTTGCCTTCGATGCGCCATTCACCGGTGATTTTAGAATAGTGGACCTTCATGCCCCATTGCGCGCTGCGGGGTGTCCCCAGCGTTTCGAAGATAAACCGGCGGACATATTCGGTGTCCAGCCATGTAGCGCCCAGCCGGACGGAGATCTCGCTGGCAGTGAGGTCGGTGGGCTGCACCTGCGCCAATGCCTCAGCGTTGATCTGATACTGCGTGTCCTGCTCCGCCTTGCCTTGAGCAACCGCCAATTTCTGACGCACATTGCCGGAAAGATATTCGTCCGCAGGCAGGTATTTCTCATGCCCATCGTTTTCGCCGGTGTAAGCAGGGTTCAGGAACACCACGCCGGCCAGTTCAGAAAACAGCGTCTCCTCGTCCTTGCCGGTGAGCCTGCCCATATAGTCCATATCCACATGGGCTTTCTCCCCGATGGACAGTGCCAGCGCCTCCACTGCCGTGTCTACCCTTTCAGCGGGTCTGTGACTGCGGATGGTGCGCTTGGTGAACAGGTCCGCCTTCCTTTTCAGGTTCCGGTCCTCGTCCAGAATTTCCAGTGAACACAGCAGGAAGTAGGAGCTGTCCTGATCGAAGGCGATGGCGTTGCCGCGGGAGTTGATGAGTCCATATTTCCGGGTGAAGGCGTCATAGAGAGCATTCAGCTTTGCTTGCTGCGCCTTGATTTCTTCATCGGGATAGTCCTCGGTCTGATATTCCAGCAGCGTCCGCACACAGTCCCGCAGCTCGATCATGCCGCGGATTCTACTCTCTGCCGTCTTGGATACCTCCACCGGGTTCATGCGGCTGTTTTCACGGTAGTAGATCTGCCCGTTCACCAGTGTATAGGAGAAGTTGCGGACAGCGGGGTCGGCCTCGATGGAATGATCCTCGCCCTCCAATTCTTCCTCCCGGTCGTAAGCGGTGATTTCGCCGTGGATATTTTGAACGGCCTCCGCCAGAAGTGCTTCCAATGGTTGCTCCGGGTACGGCTCACAGGTGGGCGTGGGGCCGAACGGTCCGGACACCATCTTCATCTCGCCCAGCACCATGTCGGGGTGGTCGATGAAATAACTGTTCATCTGGATGCCGTTTTCATTGGTGGCAAGATGCACCCATTCCGGTTCTATATCCACCATTCGTTCCCGCTTCTGCAAAAACAGAATGTCTGAAACCACCTCCGTGCCCGCCGCAGCCTTGAACGCATTGTTGGGTAGCCGAATCGCCCCCAGCAGCTCCGAGCGCTGCGCGATGTATTTTCGCGCGCTGGCGGTGCGCTTGTCCATGGTGTAGCTGGAGGTCACAACGGCAATAACACCGCCCGGTCTGACCTGATCCAGCGCCTTGGCGATGAAATACTCATGGATGGGAAAATTCAGCCGGTCATAGCGTTTATCCGCTACATGGAACTGGCCGAAGGGAACATTGCCGATGGCAACATCAAAAAAGTTATCCGGGAAGGAGGTTTTCTCATAGCCCTGCACCGCAATACTGCTTTTCTGATAAAGCTGTCTGGCGATGCGTCCGGAGAGATCGTCCAACTCCACACCGTAGAGCTTACTGCCGCTCATGCTTTCCGGCAGCATACCGAGAAAATTGCCGATACCGCAGGACGGCTCCAGAATGTTGCCCTGCGTGAAGCCCATCTGCCCCAGGGCGGCATAGATGCCGCGGATGACCACAGGCGGCGTGTAGAACGCCGTGAGCGTGGATTCACGGGCAGCGGCGTATTCGGCATCCGTCAGCAGGTCTTTCAGCTCGCTGTATCGTGGGTTCTTTTCATCAAAGAAGTCCGCCAGACCGCCCCAGCCCACATACTGTGCCAGCACCGCCTGTTCCTCTGCTGTGGCGGCGCGATTCTCCGCCTCCACGGTTTTCAGGGTACGGATCGCGTCCAGATTGCGCTGAAAACGCTCCAGCGGCGCGCCCTCTCCGATGTGGTCATCGGTGATGCGGTAGTTCCGGCCATCCGCGTCCAGTGGATAGGCAAGCGCACTTTGCTTTTTCTTTTTCGGCGGGGTGAGTACCGCAGGCGGCTTGTCCGCCTGCGGTGCTGCGGTTTCCTGTACTATGTCCGGCTGCCCCATGTAAGCGCGGACATAGTCGATAGATTCCTGTCGAAAAATGGGAAATCCCGTCCCGTCCTCAAACGTCACATCCCGCAGCGAGACATTTTGCGTATGATCGTCTACACTGTCCACTTCAAACTGCCGCCCATCTATGGTCAGGCGTGTGCCTGTGGAAATCGGTGTGGGTACTTCCGGCTCCATAGTCGGTGCGGCTTCTTGCAGCGCGGGTTCTGGCTTGGGAGAAATTTCAACAGAGTGTGCCTGCCGCGGTGTATCGTGCCTGTGGTTGAACAGGCTGAATGTACCGTTCACATACTCAGTAAGCCGCTCTTTTGCACGGTGGACGGAATCGTAATATCGATCACCGTCTGTCATGCCATCCAACCGAGAGGTCAGCGCCGCCAGCATATCCGCAGCTTTGGCCTTGTCCTGAAGCTGCTTTTCAATGATGGGAACGGCATCATAAAAGTCCGCACCCTTGGGATAGGGACGCGGAACATCGTCCGGCGCATTGTAAAAACCGTTATAGACGGTTCGAGCCAACTGCCCACGCTCATATTCCGGGATTTTGGCGATAGCATCCTCACCAGGGAATCGTTTCTGCGCGATCAGGCGCTCATACTCCTTGACCACATTAGGGATGGTCAGATGGACGGTATCATATTTCTTGAAATTATAGTCGCGCTCATACTCCAGCCCTTTTGATGTTTTCGTGTGCTGGTATCCGGCACGGCCACCGCCGCTGTACTCACCAAAGCTGCCCTTGATGAATTTCTGATGCTCCTCCGGCGTGTGGGGATAGCAGAAGTGAGAATATACGGCCAGTCGGCTATCCAGATGGTCGCAGAGGAAAAAGCCGTCAATCTCGTCCTGCGTGATGAACATTTTGCATTGCCGCAGGAAATTCGGCTGTGCGGTGAAGTGGCGCTCCGGCAGGTGCAGACCGTCCAGCACAACGCCGATGCGATGGGTGTTATAGTCAGACAGGCGGAAACGCAGGATGTCCCGATCCACGGCATAAGCGTCGAGGAACGCATGATATTCCTGTGCCAGAATTTGCAGACCGCCCTCTGTCTTTGCGAACGCAACCATATCCTCGTCCAGCTCCGGGTAGCCCTTGTGCTGGTCATGGATGGCCAAAGTCTGTGGGAATAGACCCTGCGCGCGGCCATCTTCGTTTAGGTCGCGGGCCGTCATCAGAAGCGCGTCCATTGCTTCGTGCAGCACCTTGTCCGGGGCCTGCGCCAGCTCGGACGCAGAGAGATAAGTCCCCGCCTCCAGCAGCTCCAGAATGCGAGCCGATGCCTGCTCCCATGTGACCATGGTCTTGCTGTACCCGGTGCGAATGCTGTTCCCTTGGGCGAGGTGGATGCCGTCCTCCAGAAACCACACGGCGTATTTGCGGCCTTCGTATTCAATGCCGCGCCCGTTCGCCCTACCGAACTCCCGGCGCAGAAATGATATATTTTCCGATTCTGGCCGCTCCCGCATATAAAATACGGCGATGCGCTCCGCGCTGTTGGGTTCGTTTCCGCCCGTGCAGAGCGCCAGATCAATGACCTCCTGCGGCACCGTGCGGGCCGGAGCCAGGATACCGGAGGGCACGTCTGCCGGAGTCTCGTACACCGGGGCGTCGCCGCCCATGTCGAATAGGGCAAGCTGCTCTGCGACAATGGGGGCGTTTTGCAGGCCCAGCTTAATCTTGTACTCGCCGCGCTCAATCAGGCCCTCGGTCATCTCGGTGATGACCGACCATGAAAAAACGGACTCTGAGGTGCGGGAGAGGTAGCTGCCCTCCCACATCAGAAGTCCGTCTTTCTCGGCATGGTAGCCTGTCCGAACACCGTCGGTCAGGACTTCCACCCATATGTCGTTGTAGCTGTTTTTGAGAAATTCCGTCCGTTCCGCAAGATTCTTGTGCGCCTGAAAGTATTCAAAGATCTCCTGCCGCTTGTGCTTGCGCCCGCCGTCGTCCAGCAGATTCGCTTCAATGAGGTGCATATCCAGAAAAGCAGGAAGCTCTGCGGTATTTTGCTGTGCGGTGTCATGCTCCAGTGCAAAGGCTGCGGCCTGTTCCCGCGCTTTTTCGTCCGGGTAATCACCGTAGACACGGAGGCATTGGCGTGTTTCGGCATCATAGACGGCAGCGCCGTCGTATGCAAAACCGTCTTCCTCCATCGTACCGGCAACATAGCCCTGCGCTGCGGCCTCCGCTTCCTCCAGCGTTTGATAGTCCAGCTTATCGTCAAAGCCGTTTTCAAAATGGTGATAAGCAGCGACCTGATAGGGCGCGGCCATCTGCGCGGCATATCGGTCAATGGCTTCTGCGGTCAGCCATTCCGGTTTTTCCGGGAGGGCATCATACAACTCCCGCATTTTCTTGATCTGCGCGTGGACATTGCCTGCCCACAAATGCTTTTCACTCCGGCCACCGGCGCCGAGGAAGTAGTCACAGTCGGCGCGCAGACGATCCAGCAGCACATAATCTCCGCTGTGATCGACAAAGGCAGGAAGTTCATCACTTCCTGCCTCTGTGGGTTCTTCGGTTGTCAGGCGTAGATCAGGTCGGTCAGCACCAGCTCCTCCGCGCTGTGCCGGAGATTGTTCATCAGGCCCGTCCAGCGCAGGGGATCGGTCGCTTTCAGTGCCTCCGTCACGCCCTCGGCTCTCGCCATCTGCGCCACGGTCTGCTCCACCATCTTCCGCGCGGTCTGCTCGATCTCTGCCAGATGCTCCGTCAGCTTGCCGCTGGTTTTCAGGTTGGTGTAAAGCACTCTGCGGCGCTTCTTCAGGTACGCCCTCCGCAGCTCCGCGTACTTGCCCAGATGCACCTCCGGTGCCTGCGGCATCATCAAATTCGGCACCTGATAGCCGTTCTGCATCCTGTAAGTGACCTCCATGCTGTTTGCTCCTTTCATGGGGTGTTTCGTGTTGTTCTGTGTGGTCATCATATCTGCTTTTTTCACGGTTTGCAAAAAACTGATCCCGCTGGGCCTGCATGACTGTGCGGCTGATCTCCCGCAGCCCCATCTCCGCGATGTCGCTGGTGGCGATGCCAAGGGCGTTGATCGTAGGCGGTGTGTTGAATTCGTAAACATGGGCGAACTCATCGGGCGAAAAATAATCGTCCACCCGCAGGCCCAGCCGTGTCATCAGCATATAGGCCACGCTGACCTCCAGCGCGTCCCGGTAGAACGCCTCCAGGTTGAGGTCATCCAGTTCCTCCAGCAGGCTGTCCTCGCGGCAGTCGCGGAGATCTTGCAGGTAGTCCGTGAAGTTGTCCGCCACGGCGTTGTGGCAGGCAGAGCGCACGGCGTCCGCCAGATTTCCTTTTTCGGACAGGTTGCCGAAGGTGGCCTCCAGCGTTTCGATGACCTCCTGCTCAAAGGCCGGGTGCATCGTCCAGATGGGCAGCGGACGGGCAAAGCGGGAGGCATGGGTATCCGACACGTCGAAGTAGAGCTTCAGACAGTTTTGACCGTCATCACCAAATACGGCAATGCTCTTGGCCCCACGGTTGACCCAGCGGCCAAACTGACGGTTCCAACGCTCCATCTCAAGGACTGCGGTGGCGTCCGGGCGCTGGGCGTAGATCAGAATTTGATCATCAAAGGGACATTTGTAATTGTAGCAGGCGGCGCGGAGAAAGCCCGTCCAGCTTTGATAGCTGCCGGTGACGCTCTGCACAGTCTGGTCATATAGCTCTGTGATGAGCTGAAATTTGGTAGGCAAGTTGGCACCTCCTATCTCTCCGGCTCCGCCCGCTTTTTTACTGCAAGCCGGTCATTCTTTTGCTGTTCTTTTTGGGCCTTTTCAAATGGCTTCCGCTGATAGCAATAAATATAAAACTGGTAATCACCTTTAACTGGCGTACAGCGGAGCATATACACATACCGCTTTGTTTTCACCATGAATCCGCAAGAGGGAAGCAACGCACCCTTGATGGCGCAGATCTGCTCATACCGGTTGCAGTAGCGGTTCATGCTGTCGAAGTCCCGCAGCGGGGAGTCCGGCTGTTCCCGCAACCAGTTTATGGTACGGTCAATATCGGCCTTAAACTCAGGCGTATTCAGTGCGTCTTGCTGGTGGGGCCACCATGTTGTGTAAAACTGCTTGCCGCTGCCAAAATCACCACGCAGGTGTCCCACACAGCCCGCAGACTTGTCCTGTTCCTCGCTGCGGGAGAAATAGAGAGCGTGCAGCGCAGGCTCATTGACGCTGTAAAAGTCAATGACCTCCTTATCACTGGCGGGATATTTCTGCTGAAATTCCGCAAGGGTGTGGCATCCGCCATCCTGAAAGGAAAGGCTGTCATTCTCCATTGGAATCCACCCATCAATGGGAAGCTGGAACGGCTCGCGGGTGAGAACGGTGCCATAGAAGTTGACCATGAGACTCCGTGACAGTTCTATCGGCTCTCCCCAATCCTCATCCCCATGTCGCAGCTCGTAGCGATATACGCCCTCCGGCACGGTAGCTTGGTCAATGCGGCATTCTGTAAACAATGCCGGTCGGTCAAAAATCGTGACCTCCTGATAGGTCACCTTCTGTGCGTCATAGTTCATCTGGCTTCACCTCGTTCTTTGTGTTTCTTTTGCACTCTCTGTTGTGCCAAAAACTCCGGGACCTCCTTGAAACCGATGGTATCTGCGTAGTAGGCAGTTTTCTTTCCGGCCTGTGTCAGTACCACCACATCGCTTACGGACAGGGAATGCATCCGACGGGCAAAGGGGCGGTGGTCGCTGTTGTGCTTTGTCCAAAGATGCTCCAGCGAATTTTCCTTTGCGTACATACCGGCGTAAGAACGCTGATAATCAGCGTTCTGGAGTTTTCCCTTTGCCTCTGCATAAGGCCGGAAACAGTAGTCTACATCAGCGATTGCAGGGATTTGGTAGATTTCATAGGTGCCGATCTCAGCGCTGATTTTCGGCGTTCTGGGAACATAGATATTGCCATTGCGTTCCTGCATTTCTGCAAACTCGCAGATATGATAGGCAGAATTACCGATGCAGACATGGCAATCGTCAATGTACTTGCAAGGGAAAACCATCTTTTCACCGTCAAAGCGGGTAATGACGATGCTTTCCCCGTCCTTGATGGTAAAGAGCGTGTGGTATTCACTGTCGATGAAGCGGATCACACGCTCATCCTTGTTAGGGTTTGGAAAGGCGGTAACGCCCATAATGTCTACCGGCTCACGGTCAATCATCGTGCTGCACCTCTTTCTTTTTTCGGCGTGGTGCGCTTTTGTTCCTGCTGCACCATGCGATTTTGTTGCTTTTTGTATTCATCATTTGCCCGTTCACAGAAATCTTCAACAGCGGCGGCGCGATAGCTTCTGTAATGTCCCCAAAAGTAATTGGGTGGGCCATCTCCATCATTTTTGCAGTTTCTCACCCATGTCACAAACGGATCGGGAGCTTTGCTGCATTCGCCCATGACAAACTCGGCACTGCCGATGCGGACGTGGGCGGTGATGTGGTATTCCTGATTGACTGCTTCGCCCGCTACATAGCAGCCGCGCTCCAACTGGACGGTGCAGCTCTCGTTTTGTGCAAAAGTCGCTGTCACCGGCATGACCGGTACTCCACATACCATATCCGGCAGCATGATGAACTGCGACCTTTGGCCCATCAGCTCTTGCGGCAGTTTGTCCATGGGCAGATAAAAGTGCTGTTTGCCCATGATCTCATAGCACAGTAAGAAACTGCTGACGGGATAGTACACGCTCATGATTGGGTCTTTGATATGGCCTTGGACGATGTTGGAATTCACATATCTTGCGTTGTCCAAATACCATTGCGGGTTTGCACCCGGTGTGTTCCAGCCGAACATGGAACCTGCCAGCATGGCGGCCTCCTGAATGTCCGTGATGCCGCGCCGCGCATTATGACTGCTGGCGATGTCACGGTTTTCCTCGCGGTTACCGGTATCCCATTCGGAGGGATAGTAGCCACTCTCGCTTTTTTTGATGATAATAAGCTGCCCGGTAGAAGGCAGAACGGAAAAACAGGTATCAGGTAATTCATTTCGTCGCATAGCTGCACCTCCTCATCGTGCCTGTTCCTGCTGGCGCTTGCGGTGCCAGCCCTCCAGCAGCTTGATGATGACATCCTCCATCTGCTTTGGGGTGTAGCTGGAGGGAAAGTATTTTTGTAGACGGTCGTTGCGGATTGTGACCTTGCGTTCCAGCGGCTTTTCCTCCCGCATGATGAGGTCGATGATGTTGTTTTCCAATTTGCCCTCGGCGCTGAGCTGCTTGAGTCGCTGGGCCTGTCCCAGCGACGGGGACACTTCGTCGCGCTCCATGACCAGCAAGAGGTAGGTCTGTTCTTTTTCGGACAGGTGGGAGAGGAAATCCGCCGCGGGAACGAACTTGAGCGTTCCTGCGTCCACTGCGTCCAGCAACGGAGGGATCAGCTTATTCAGGCGCACATATCGCTGGATTGAAGTTACATTGTCAGTTGCTTGCTCAGCGAGAATTTTTACCGATGTTTTCTTTCCTAACTTCTCTCCAAGTTGGAGAGAAGTTAAATCTGTTCGCTGCCCCTGCCGTTTCATGGCGTCCAGCTTCAGCTTGTAGGCTTTGGCTTTCTCACTGGGCAGCAGGTCCTCGCGGTTGATGTTGTAGTCCACCACGAGGATGTCCGCTTCCTCGTCGCTGTAATTGCGGACGATGACGGGGCGGGTATCCAATCCCACAGCCTTCGCGCAGTAATCGCGCCGGTGACCGGAAATGATCTCATACCCGCCGATTTCACGGGGGCGGACGATCAGCGGCTCAGCAATCCCGATATGCTCGATACTGTCCATGAGCCGCACTAAATCGGGTGTGGGACGGTCGATGGTGTACGGCTGGCGGGAGTATGGGAAAACCTCTGCTGCGGGGACGATCTGAATCCGCTCCTGCCGGTCGGCTTCACGCTCCGCGTCCGTTTTGAACAGGTCATCGTACCGGGTCAGCTCGATGCCGCTTAATTTGCTTGCCAATGCTCAACACCTCCCTCGTCAGATTTTCATACGCCAGCGCCGCCTTGCCACTGCGGTCATGGTCGTAAATGCTTTTGTTTTCCACACTGATCTCTGCCGCCTTGATGGAACGGGGAATTTCGCTTGTGAACACATGACCGCCATAGGTCTTACGGACAAGTGCGTTGATCTCCCGCGCCAGTGTGGTGCGGCTGTCCACCATCGTCAGAACGATGCCGTCCACCTCCAGTTTTGGATTGAGCTGCCGTTTCACGCGGGTGATGGTTCGCAAAAGCTGTTCCAGCCCCTTTGCGGGAAGATATTGCGCCTGAACAGGAATGATCACGCTGTCCGCCGCAGTCAGGGCGTTGATGGTCAGCATACCGAGGGACGGCATACAGTCGATGAGCGCGTAATCGTAGCGGTCTGCCACCGTGGACAAATATTGCCGCAGCACCGTTTCACGGCTCATGGTGTTGACCAGCGTGACCTCCAGTGCCGACAGCTCAATATTGGCTGGGACAAGGTGGATGCCGGATTGGTGGTGCAGAATGCCCTCACCGGGAGCGATGGGCTGCTCTGCGATGATTTTCTCCATCAGCGTGGAGAGAGTGGGGGATAATTCGTCAGGCTGTGGCCAGCCCAACATCTGCGTGAGATTGCCTTGTGCATCGGCATCGATCAGCAGAACTTTTTTACCTTGCCGAGAAAGGCCAATGCCGAGGCTGGCGGCTGTGGTGGTCTTACCCACGCCGCCCTTCTGATTTGCCAGTGCGATTGTTTTCAATGGGACACCTCCTCCAACAAAAAAGGAGCCTTGCGGCCCCTGTTCTAACAAAGCTGTTGCTTCTTACGGTTATTCTTTTTTCGGGTAGTATTCTTTCTATTCTCAGTCTTGCTATATCTCAGTCTTATTAGATTTCGATTTTCGAAAGTCAAGAAATTCGAAAACCGAAAATCAAGACTTTCGAAAATCGAAAGTCACAGAAGCGCAGATTCCGGCCATATCTATGATTTTCGAAAATCGAAAGTCTGGACTTTCGATTTATTCAGGATATATCGCCGGCAAAGTTTTTTACATAAATGATAGCCGGTTTTCCAAGTCCTTGCCGCTTTCGTTCAATCAAACCAATACCTTTCTTGCTGTCCAATTCTGCGAATAGGCGCACCGCCTTTTCAGAGCGACAGCGCAAGGTTTCCATAACTTCTTCTACCGTAAAAATGATAAAGACACGATTTTGGTCGTCTACCCAGCCGTTCCGATAGGACAACTCCATGCGATCAAGCAGCAGTCCATACAATAGCTTTGCATCAGAGGAAACGCCATCAAACCGACTATCGGTGATTAGCAGTTTTGGAATGCGAAAGAAAGCGTATTGTTCACCGGAATGTCCATAGTAATAGGGCAGGGGTAAGGCCATAGCGTTCACCTCACATTCTATGGGATATAAAAGGGCAGGGGAATCCCTGCCCTGAGATTTCAAATTTTTAATTGCTCGGTACACTTTTGCAACAGAGCTTGAAATTTTTGGGGTTTTCTATTTCCGCGTAGGCAATAGGACGACGAAAGAAAGGTTACAAGCGAATCCCTTGTAATATTCCAACCTTTTCTTCCGAGTATGGCAGTAATACGCTTTTCGAGTACCCAGCGTTGAATAGCGGTCATTGAAAACCCTGTCAGTTCCCTGATTTGCTGTGTCCGAAGGAGATCGGGCAGGTATGAAAAATGTGCCTGCAGCACTTCATATATTTGCCGGTTTACATTTTCATCATTTCCATAAAGCGTATCCTTTTTGTAAAGATAGGCAAGTGCATCTGTGAGCTTAATGTGATGAATACGCCCGGTAGGGGTAGCTACTATCTCATATGAGATTTCTCCGCGCCGGGTTAAATTATATGCAGTCTTGTGGCATATCCCGCACACTTCACAAAACTGCTTTTGTGTAATATACTCCGGATATGCTACTGCAAGATCCGAATAATAGGTCAGCAGATCCATTTCAGTTCTCCCTTCTGGTGATTGCCGACAGCAGAGAAAACCAATGATTCTCAGAAATGTGGTCTATCCTGTTTTCTATCCTTTGTCTATTTTTGTTCGCATTTTTCAGAAAATGCGAACGCGCCTGCCATCCCTGTTTTTCTTGTATCAAATACTCAAAAAGTCCTGATTTTTCAATGGGTTCAAGGCATAGTAACTACCGTGTACTGCTTCGATGTGACGTCTAAGTGGAACAGTTTCGAAATTACTCGAAATCAGTTTGAGGGAAACCTCACGAGGGTTCGAATCCCTCCCGCTGCGCCAAGGAAAAACCTCTTTTGTCTGTTACGGCAAAAGAGGTTTTTCGTAAAGAGAGGGACTGAAAATGCTGATTGACAGTTCGATCGCACAGGCATATATCGAGAGCAGCTGCGTCGACGCTTTTCGTGCTTCATGGCTCTTTGAACACACCTCGGTTTCGTCAGATCTTGGCAGGAATGCATTTACTCCGCCGCCTGAGGATCTTGCTCTCCGAGAGACTGTGCGCAAGCTCGAACGCCGTATCTGTGAAGCGGCTGCGCACTTTGTCCCCGTCAACCGCCCGATTTGGGACGCGCTTTTCCCCGATTGGGAGACGGTACAGCCGACACTTGATTTGATCGTCGGTTATCCCGAGCCTTACGACGCCGTTGCGGCACACTCGCCCGACGGGCAGGCACATCTCATCTTTGACCTCATCCGTTGGTGCAATTATGCGGAGCTCGACCAGCTCGACAGCATCATTCGGAATCTGCTGACGCATGAGATTACGCATCTCTTGATTGGACACCGCTATCCGGCGGCAGATGCCGCATTGGAAAGTACAGACTATTTGACAAGATTGGATGCTTACACATTTCATGAGGGATTCGCCCATCTTCTCTCCTATCAGGCGACAGAAATCGACTGTGTGGACTGGCATACACCGCAGCTTACCGAGGTCGCAGCAGCAAGCCGTGCCAAACTGCGCCTCGCGCTTACGGAGACGGACCCAGACAGGCAAAAGCAGTTTCTTGAAGAGGCGGTCTGCGGATCGTACTATGAAAAGTTTGCCTGTATGTGCGGTATGCTGTATCTCGCAGACCGATGGGAAACGCAGGGAATCGACGGCCTGCAAAGCGCATTTGCGGACTATCACGGCTTTGCTCAAAGGGCCTTGAGCATTCGAATTTGATTGTAAAAGAGGAAGAGACGCGAATGCGTCTCTTCCTCTTTTACACCTTCTCCCGCTTCTGCCGCCAGAGGTTGATCGCCAGCATGACCGCGGCGTAGATCAGCGCGGCGGCGAGGATAATGAGCGAGAAGTCGCGCTGCATCTGGTAGCTCGTCGTCGTGAAACCCTTGACGAGTAGATGACCGGCAAGATAGCTCGCGGGAATCAGCGCGAGATAGCCGAGCGCTTTGCCCGTTTTCTTCCTGCGGCAGACGAAAAATGCAATACCCAGCGTAATAAGGAGTGCTAACGATAGCAAAACGTAATAGCCCAACGCCAGCCGCGGCAGCGAAATGATGCCGCCGTTCATGCTGCCACAGAGCAGCACATCGTCCTGCCCATTGTTCTGAGAATAGCAGACTGCCGCGCAGTTCGCGGCGTCGAGCGTGAAGAGCGTGCGCGCGGACTCCGCCTTGGCGAGCACGCCTTGCAGTGCGTCCGCCTCGCGCTGTGTGCGATCATTTGCGCTGTGTGTGTTCGGGGCGCCCCCGGTTTTGTCGAATGCGCCGCGCCATGTGTCGAGCGGCGTGCGCCATGCGGTGATGAAGTAGATGGTTTTGCCGCTGTTGGGGTCCTGCGTGTTCGTGACCTCTGCGCCGGAGACCGGCACGAGCAGGCTGACGGAGATGCTCTCCGCGCCGCTGAGATCAGAAAGCCCATCCGCTGCCGAGCCGTCGTCCACGAGCGCGCTGGGCGAGCGCGAGATCGCCCACTCTGTCTCGCTGTAGGGCAAATACTGCGGCGCGGTGAGGTACGCAAACCCCGCCGTCGCCAGCGTCAGCGCGAGCGTGACGGCCAGCAGCACGGCGGTCAGCTTCTTGCGACGAAGCTGCCGCTTCAAGTCGCGCAGCGGCTGCGCGCTGACGGGCGCGGGCTTCACGTCCGCCTTCAGCGCGTCGAGCTCGGCGCGGCAGGCCGCGCACTGCGCTAAATGCCCGTCCACAAATTCCTTCGTCTCCTCGCGCAGCATGTCTTCCTCATAGAGCGGCAGAAGATCCTGCACGATGCTGCAAGTTTTGTCCATTTCAGTCGTCCTCCAATCCCTCGCGGATCATGCGCTTGGCGCGGTGATACGTCACGCATGCCCAGTTTTCCGTCTTGCCGAAGAGCGCGCCGATGTCGCGGAAGCTCTTCTCACCGTACACGCGCCACATGAAGACCTCCTTGTACGGCTCTCTGAGCGCGTGCAGCAATTCCTGGATGCGCGCGGCCTCGCTGTGATCTTCTAACTCCTCCTCGTGGCTCTCCCCGGCGATCTGGCAGTCTTCGAGCGGGGCGAGGCACTTTTCGCGCCGCAGCTGCGAATAATACAGATTCTTCGCGATCTGGCAGAGCCACACGCGCACGCTGCACTCGCCGCGAAAGCGGTCGAGGGCGTCCATCGCACGGAAAAACGTCTCACTCGTCAGCTCCTCGGCGGTACTCTCGCTTCCGGACAGCGAGAGAAGATACCGGTACACATCGTCGAAGTACACGGCGTACACCTCTTCAAAATTCGTCAGCGCCCTCACCCCCTTTCTGTCTATAGGACGGCGGAAAACCGGTTTTCTTACAAAAAAATCCGTCCCGCGGGACGGATTTTTTCTTTCACGTTTTCACGACTCTTTTCTTGCCGCACTTCGGGCACGTGAGCTCGACCTTGCCGATGTTTTTCGGCACGCGGCAGTACGCGCCGCAGGAGCAGCGGACGTATTTGTGCGCCTTGTCGGCGCGGCGTGCCTTCGCGCCGCGAATGGCGTTCGCCTTCGGCGTCCACCAAGTCAGAAACTTCGCGTTTTCGGCCTGACGGCGCGCGAGATTGCGCGAAAAAATGCGGATGAGCACGATGAACATCAGCACCATCGATACAAAGTACAGCGCCTGGGAAACGCCCTGCACGCGGATCAGCGAGCTCAGAATGCTCACGGCCAACTCAAGGATCACGAGCGCCCAGTTCAGCGCGTCTACGCCGTTGCGGCCATACATAAAGCGGTAAAGGGCATCGCGGAATTTGTTCACAAAAAACACTCCTAAAATCTTGATGCTGCCATTCTACACGCTTTTTCGACCCCCGTAAAGGCGTTTGAACAAAAGTTTACAGAATGGAAAAGAGTAAACGCAAACCGCCCGCCCCCGTCAGTCGCCTTACAGGGGGGGCAAGGGGGGCACGCCCCCCAAAACGCCTCGCAGAGTTTCGCCGCTCCGCGGCAAAATAAAATGAAATCGTAAATCCTGACGATATGTGCGTCAGGATTTACACTTCTCGCTCCGCAAACGTGCGCGCCTACGGCGCGTGCGCTGCCGCGGAGCGCAAAAAGCTAAAACGAAAGCCCCGCTCAGCGGGGCTTTCGTTTTAAGCATTAAAGTCCGTTGGTGTAACGATACAGGAACGTCACGGCCTCGGCGCGGTTGCAGGAAGCATACGGGGAGAACGTCGTGGCGCTGGTGCCGGTGGTGATACCCTTACCGACGGCCCAAAGGATGGCCTTGTAGTAGCTCGCCTCGCTCGTGGCGCCCACATCCTTGAACGGATTGGAGTAGTAGCCGCTGGGCTGGCCCGCGTAGCGGTACAGGAAGGTCACGATCTGGGCACGGGTGCAGACCTGATCGGGGGAGAACGCCGTGGCGCTGGTGCCGGAGGTGATGCCCTTCTGGCTGGCCCACAGGATGGCCTTGTAGTAGCTCGAGTGCGTGACGGCGTTGACATCACGGAACGGGTTGCGGGTGACGGTCGGCTCCGGGCTGCCGGCGGCGCGCCACAGGAACGTCACGATCTCGGCACGGGTGCAGAACTTGTACGGGGAGAAGGTGGTGCTGGACGTGCCGTTGGTGATGTTCTTGCCGACGGCCCACTTGACGGAGTTGTAGAAGTAGTCGGTGGTCTTGACATCGATGAAGTTCATCGTCTGGCCGATCTTGATGGCCACGGTGCCGGTGAGCTGGCGGGTGCCGGTGCCGGTCGTGCCGTAGCGGGCGTAGATGGTGAACGGGATGTAGACGGTCTCGCCGGTCTTGGCGTAGCGGCTGGCGAGGAACGCGACGTCGCTGAGCGCATTCTGGCTGGCGGTGGCGTTGTAGTAGAACTTGTCAGTCGTCTTGACGGAGCCGCCGTAGTTGTAGCCGTTGTAGTAGGTGTAGAGCGAGCCCTCGTTGACGGCGGAGACGGCGCTCTGGTCAAAGGTCACGTAGTCGATGGTGTAGTTGCTGCTGTAGCCCTTGGTGGAGCGCAGGTAGTTCAGGAATGCGCTTGCGTCAAGCTTCACACCGTCGCCCGCAGCCACATTGATCACGATGTCCTCACGCGCCACGTTGATGACCACGCGGCCGGTGATGGGAACGAGATTGCTGCTCACGAGCGTGCCGTTGTTGTTGTACTGCGCAGCGTAGAGAGTAAAGCCGATCACGATCTCCTTGCTGGTGGTGTTGGGCTTGATGGCAAAGCTCACATTGTCAAGATTCTCGATCTTGGTGGTGGAGTTGAAGTAGTTGCTGCCGCTGTAGGTGCTCATCGCGGAGTTGTTGTAGTACAGCGTGCCCTGATTGGCGTTGTTGAAGTTGTTGAACGTCACATAGCGGAACTGGTAGTAGGTCGAGACGTTCTTGCCGATGGTGTTGTTGAGGAACGAGGTGAAGCTGCTGTGCTGGAAGTTGACGGTGCTGCCCGCCACGCCGGTGTAGGTGATGTCATTGTTCTGCAGATAGACCTCGAGCGTGCCGGAATAGTACTTGCCAGAGTTATAGCTGTAGCTGTAACTGTAGTTGCTGTTCCAAGCAATGACGTACAGCGTGCACTTGCCGGTGGCGGAGTTGAAGTCGCTGGAGTTGAGCGTGATGGTGCTGCTGTTGCCAAGGTTCGGCGCAGCCAGGCTGTCGACCGACGGGGTGGAGCCGGTCTTGTTGACCAGCGCGATGCGGTCATAGCCGCTCGGCGCGGTGACAGTGTAGGTGTAGTTGTTGTTCCAGGAGGAGGTGGCGTTGGTCTGCGGATACTGAGCCTCAAACGCGGTGCCAACGGGGATCACGGGGATGTAGTAGATGATATCGAACGTGCCCTGGTTGGAGGTGGCGGTATAGGTGATGGCCGCCTTGCCCAGCGTGGCCTTGGGCGCGGTGTAGGTGATGTAGCCGCTGCTGGCGGTAGCATACGTGCGGGAGAAGCTGCCGCCGAGGGCGTTCGTCTCGCTCTTGAACGTCAGGCTGCTGACGGACACGTTGGCAGCATTCGTGTTCGTGCGCTGTGCGATCAGGGTGCGGGCAGAGCCCATCATGTCGCTGATGTAATAGGTGCGCGCGTTGGCGCCGTTGGAAACGGCGGAGAGCGTGGCGGTCAGGTTGGAAACGACCACCGCAATGCTCTGCGTGTACTCCTTGCCCTGATAGAGGGCGGTGAGCGTCACAGCGTAGGTGCCGCTGGCGCCGGTCTTGGCGGAAACCTTGTTGTTATTGATGGCAAGCGCGTTCGCGTTGCTGACCTTCCAGCTGTACGTAACGTCCGCATCGGGGACCATGTCGCCCTTGGTGCCGTTGGCGTTCTTGACGTAGAGCTTGATGTCGGTGGGCAGATCCTTGGCCTGGTTGGCGGCAAGGTAAATGGTGTTCAGACTGGCGGAATTACCGGCGAACAGCGCCCACTGGTCGGCAATGACTGTGACGGTCAGCGTGTTTGCGGCGGTGGCGACAACGGTGCTGCCGCTCTTGGCGGTGCAGGACACGGTGTAGGTGTCCGCGGCGAGGTTGGCAGGAACGGTCCAGTCGAACGAAGAGCTGGTGCTATTGATGGTCTGGCTCTGGCTGCCCTGCGCCGTGCCGATATACTTCCACTCATAGCTCAGGCCGTTGGGAAGCACAGCGCTCTCGGTCGCAAGCGCGACCTTGGCGCCCGCAATGGTATTGCCGCTGGCAGGAGTTCTCTTGATGCTGAAGCTGGCGGTCTTGACCTCAAAGTCAAACGTAGCGGTAACAGGGGTAGCGAGATCGCCAGCCTTGGTGCCAGTTACAGTTATCGTGCCGGTACCAGTGGTAGCAGGCGTACCGCTGATGGCAATGCCGGTGTAAGTCGTACCGATATGATCTGCGTTAAGCGTCCAAGCGGGGGTAGCATCACTACTATATTTGTAAGCGGTGATCTTGTTCCCGGAAAGGCTGGTGCTGTGGCCTGCATACTGAATAAGACCGGCAACAGCCGTCTTGAATGCAGCATTGGCTTCTTCTGCCTTGCTGGTAACATCAACGCTGACAGACGTAGCGGTTGCGTTCATCGCGACACTCTCAGTGTGATCGGGGTCCTCGTTTGTCGGAGCGGGCTTATCAAACGTGAAGCTTGCACTGCACGTAATGATAAAATCATCGCTGCCGGCTCTGCCGGAGTAGGTGCCCGTATTATTGACCCCATCAAGTCCGCCCCAAGTCCAGCTCGTGAACTTATCGTTGCTGATCGTGTAGCTTCGACCGTTGTAAGAAACGGAAGCCGTAGCATGATAAGAGACGGTGTCGCCCTCTTTGGCAGTCGTGGGACCAGAAATGGTCAGAGTTGCCGTAGGGACTGCGGGTGTCGAATGCTCGGAGCCGCCCGTCGCCCTTGCAGGCACGACGACGAGGCTCAGGACCAATGTCAGAGCCAATAGCAAGGAGAGAAATTTTTTCATGTGATCTTCATCCTTTCGTGTTTGTTGTTGTCGGCTCCGCGCGCACAGAGCCTTTCTCATACATGGCATTTTACCATGCCGCGGGGAATAAGGGAACAGGAAAATGGAAAATTCATAAATTCTTTATCTTCCCTCTTCGCCCAGTTTCCCTTTGCTTCCTTAATTAGACGCAAGAAACGCCTGTTTTGTTTCACAAAACCCGAAAATTTCCCAAAAAATTTTTACGCCGCGAAAAACCGCACATACACGAACACTCCCAGAGCTAACTGCGCAAGCAAGATCGCGGGGATGCCGAACTTGAAGTACCAGTGCCGCGTTTTGTGGTGAAAGACCCTCATTGCGAAAAGAGCACCCGCGCTGCCGAGCAGCAGCGCGAGTGCAAATAGAGTCTTTTCTGGGACGCGCCGCGCGCCCTGTATCTTGGCGCGGCGCTTGTCTGCGCCGTAGACGCAGAACGTCAGAATATTGATCGCGGCGAGATAGATGACAAAATATCTCACTTTTCGAGCTTGCTGAGCTCCACGGCCGCCGCCGCGCCGAGGCGCGCGTTGTTGAACACGAGCTGAATGTTGGAATCCAGGCTGTCGCCGCCGGTCAGATCCTTGATCTTGGCGAGCAGATACGGCGTCGTGGCCTTGCCGTGAATGCCGTCCTTCTTCGCATCCTCCACGGCCTCGGCAATGGCCTTGTCGATGACTTCCTTGTCCATGGAGTACTCTTCGGGAATCGGGTTCGTGACGAGAAGACCGCCGCGCAGACCCAGCTCGCGCTTGACGTGGAACGCCTTGGCCAGCTGCTCGGGCGTGTCGAGCTCGTAGTCGACGCCAAAGCCGGACTTGCGCGTGTAGAACGCAGGCAGCTCGCTCGTGCCGTAGCCGATGACGGTCACGCCGTGGGTCTCGAGATATTCGAGCGTCAGACCGAGGTCGAGGATGGACTTCGCGCCCGCGCACACGACCATGACGGAGGTGTTGGCCAGCTCTTCAAGGTCGGCGGAGATGTCGAACGTCTCCTGCGCGCCGCGGTGCACGCCGCC
>ERZ780168.534-NODE-534-length-46670-cov-5.513740_pt1 | contig 46670 bp, 49 predicted proteins | sample MGYA00510981_ERZ780168 | MGnify/ENA primary metagenome ERZ780168 (study PRJEB29588, sample SAMEA2158769) | human gut metagenome | biome: human gut; feature: human-associated habitat; material: faeces | place: Denmark | collected 2008/2010 ...
GGAATGGTGGAGAGAATCCAGCTCATCAGCGTGGTCTTACCGCTGCCGGTGGAGCCTGTGACGCAGATGGACAGGCCAAACCGCAGCACCGCCGCCAGGAAGTCCAGCATTTCGGCGGTGGCCGTCCCATAGCGGACAAAATCATCCCGCCCCAGCTTTTTGGGGTTTACGATTCGGATGGAGGCCGCCACGCCCTTGTCCTTGTCGGTCAGCGGATTGCCCAGAACCGTAATACGGATTTTATTGGAGAGATGGCCCACCACTCCCGGCTGGCTGTTGTCCAGGATCATCCCGGATTTATGAAGCAGCCTGCGGACCACATCCACGGCGTGCTGGGGGCTTTGGAAGCGCTCCTTGGAGGGGACCACACGCCCATCCGCATAGGTGATCTTGGTGTCCTTCCAGGAGTTGATGTTGATCTCCTCCACATCGCAGGCAAACAGGTAAGGCGTCAGGAAGGAGAACTCGGCCATTTCCGTATAGAGCTTGTCAATCAGGGCCTCGTGATCCATGCCTTCCACACCCAGGCTGTAATCATTGAGATACTTGGCGATGTAGGCGGTGATCTGCTGGCGCTGTTCCTCCGGGTTGTCGGTTATCAGGGTAGAATACTTGCTGGCAAGATACTCCTGCACCTGTGCCAGCACCTCCGCGAATGAGCGCGTGTTTTTGCTGGTGTTGAAAAAAAGGCCGATGTTATTTGCCATCCCCGAACACCTCCGCGGCGATGGCAGCGATGACCGGCTCATAGCTCTTTGCCTCTTTTCCGGCAAGCGGTTCCAGCAGCTTCAGCGTGGCCGCCTGTTCCTCCACGATGGGAAGATAGGGCAGCCGGTACTTCACCCCGCCAAATGAGTTTTCGTATTCCATTCCGCCCTGATAGGGCCGGGTATTGGACAGCACCCGGATGTGCTGCTCCGGCTTGAATTTCCGGTCCTCAATCAGCGGAAGATAAGACGCAAAGTAGGAAATCGCTTTCAGGTCGCATCCGCATACCCGCAGCACATCGTCCGCCACCTCCAGCGCCGCCGTCGCCAGCACATTCCCGGTCAGGACGCTGGTGCAGTCCACGATCACATAGTCTGCGATATGCCGCAGGAGAACCAGCATATCCACCGCCTTTTCCTTGCTGTACTCTGCGTAGGTAAACACATTTTCCCCAGCCTTGTAGCCCAGAAAGCTGATATAGGGATGTTTTTCACAGGGGACGCAGGTTTTCAACACCTGTTCCTGCGTCATGCCGGGAGCGGACAGCAGTTCGCCCACGGACACCTCCGGCAGCTTCCCCTCTGCCGCCACAGCGGGAAGCGGGGGCGCGGTAAGGTCGGTAAACACCAACACCACATTTTTCTTCCGCTTGGCAAGCTCCGCCGCCAGTTTGACCGCCGTGACCGTCTTTCCAGCGCCGGGGCTGCCCCATACAGCAAGCATCTGTTTCTGCTTATTCGCCATCCGCTGATTCCACCTCCTGTTCCTCCGTGCCCTCTGTGGACTGCCCGCCGTCAGCAGCGTCAACAGGGGCTTCCGGCTGACTGCTCTCCCCACCGGCCTCCACCTCCGGTTCGGCAAAGAAGGCGTCCTGCGCCGCCAGGAACTTTTCGGCATTGGCGCGGGCGCCCCGGTAGACAAAGGCCAGGTGGAGACTGTTGGATTCCTCCAGATGAGCTAAAAGCTGGGCCTGTTCGCTGTTTACCAGCAGGGTGATGGTGGCGGGCAGGGTTTCCTCCGGGTTTTCTTCTTCCTCATTTTCCACCGGCGCCTGATATTCCTTGTCCGCGCCGGAACTCTGGGTGGCGGCCAGGACTTCCACATATTTCAGCTCCGGGGGCTGGGTGGTTTCGCCGGTGTCCTTGTCGGTGGCAAAGAGCATGATAATATCGCCCGCCTCCACCTTGCCGGAACCGCCCTTGGCAAAGGTGGGGATGGTGACGGAGATCGCTACCTTGGAACCGTTCAGTTGGGTCAGATACTCATACTGCGTCAGTGGCTCCGAGGACAGCCACGCCGTGTTCACATCTGTATTTTTCCGCAGTTCCACATCGGTGTATCTCCCCACCACCTCATCCAGAGAGGTGGCAACGCTGTCCTCCATGCCGGAGGCCCCTCTGGTGTAGACCTCCACCATGTCTGCCGTGATGTATGTCCCCCGTGGGATCACCTCGGCCTTTACCCGGACCGCCTCCGTCTGGGCTTTTAGGCCCTCGTTGAAAAGCGGTGTGATCCCAAAGCAGACCAGAACCGCCAGCAGGATGCACACCGCGCCGATGACCGTCCGGCTCCGAAAAATGTTCTTGTTCAATTTGATACCTCCACTTGTTCAGATTTGAAGTGCAAAAGCAGTCAGCCAGTAGGCGGACACGCCTCCGAAGCAGAAAAAGGGGGCCAAGGGCAGGCGCACCGCAGACAGCGGTTGTTTTTGTAAACGACATTCCACCAGCCCAGTCAGCACCGCCAGCGAGAGGGAAAGAACAGCCTGTATCAGCCCAGGCCAAACGCCCAGAACAAACCCGCAGGCCCCCATCAGTTTCATATCACCGCCGCCGATGGCAAACCCGTCCCGTTTTATCAGGACCGCCGCCAGCAGGAAAGGGCCGCCGACCAGAAGCAGCCCCGCCGCAGAATCGGCGGGGCGGAACCCGATCAGCCCGCACAGAAGGAGCAGGGCCGGGATCAGGTTTGGAATCTCCCGGTTTCGCATATCCCACACGGCGGCGGACAGGAGCAGAAGGCCGAACAGCGTCCCCTTGACCATGAGCGGCGTCACCGCTCAACCTCCCCGGCAGGCTCCAGTCCAGTGTCGTTTAGTTCGTCCCCATGAAGATCGTAAAAGTCCTTCATTTCCACAGGCGGCTCCCCATTGACATGGAACGCGCAGCGGCGGAGATCCGCCGCCTGTTTCTCCACTGTTTTCTCCACCGTTCCCCGGATGCTGTCCCAAAAAGAAAAATCATTGTCCATCCATTCCGTATATAGGGCCGCAAGAGGCTGAGGATAGGTCAGCAGGGTGTCGGTTTCCCATTCATCCAGCCCTTGCTCCAACTCTCCGAGAAATTCTTCCTTGATGACCTTTTCATAAGCGTGATCCAATATTTCTTTCGGCGGCAGAGCGGCGATTTCCTCCATGCGGGCGTCAAATTCCGCCTTGGCCCGGTCGTAGAGTAGACCAGCCCGATACTCGGCGCCCTTGTCCTGAAGAAAGTAATAGACCACCTCGCTGATGTTCTCCGGGTTCATACAGCGGTCCGGGACGGGCGTATTTCGGAAAACCCACGCCTGTTCCAGCACATTCTCTATCGTCAGAAGCATATCCCGCTGCGTATCACTCAGGGGAATGTTCTCCAATTCTCTTTTCATGGCAAGCATCCCCTGAATCCGCGTAAAATAGGGATCGTTGGGCGCCAGTTCCTCCAGTGGTCTGGCCGCCCGACGGATTTCTTCGTCCAGTTTCTCTTTCAGTTTTGCTTGTTCCAGTTAAACCACCTCCTGCGGTCAGGCATACAGCCCGAAATAAAGAAGGATGCAGGTCAGTCCAACCGCCATCCCGATTATCAGGGGCCACGGGTTCCATCCCTTTTGAAACATCATTTTGATTCCCCCTGTTCCAATGCCTCCTGCGCATTACAAATGATTCAGTAATCGCGGTCGGCATACTTGTCGATCTCACAATGCCCCACACAGCGCATCCCTTACAGCTCAAAGCCCTTGCGGAAACCGCCGATGCCGGAAAAGAAGTCAAGGAATGTCATCTGCGCCATCGGTAGCCTCACAGTTCCAACGCCATATCCTCATCAAGATCTTTCTGTCCGTCGTTCTCCATTTGAGTGGTCGCTTCCTGTTCTTCCTCCAATTCCATCAGCTTCATAAAGATGGCGTTTACAGCACACGGATCAATCTCCGTGACATACCGGGTGGTTGGGTCAACATGGTTTTCATCCCTCGGCGTCCGGGCGTCTGGGAAATCGGTCTGTCCGGCCCGGTCAAGCACCGTCTGATCGAAACGGGAATCCCAATCGGAAAACTGGATGGTGCGGGAGAGGACATAGATTGCCCGCTCCACACCGTAAAAGCGCACCAGCTCTCCAATGAAGGAATCCAATTCCCGGCTGTTCATGGCGGTCATGGCCTTATCCTGAATGAAATTCCGGCAGTCCATGTTGATATTGTAGCTGTCGCACCAAAGAGCCGCTTCATCCTTTCAGGCGGCTTCTTCCAGCGACGGATAGTAAACGGGAATGGTTGCGTACATTATTCAAGCCCCCATTCGTCCCCGTAGCGGTACGGGTAGATTTTCTGTCCGCGCAGGAACCGGGCCAAATTCTGCACCTGGTCCACCACGGACAAATTGCTCTGGTCCTTGGTGGTCATCATCACCGAGCCAAAGATACCGGCCAGCGCCAGGACTACGGTGGTAGTCACATTGGCGGTGAATAGCCAGACCAGGGCGGCCACACCGCCCATCACCAGGGAACCAATCAACGCCTGAAAGAGCTGCTTTTTCCCAAAGCCTGTGAACAGCTCCGCCTCCGGCTTCACGCCCAGAGGGATATACAGCTTCAAATCCTCGTCCATTCGCACCTCCTACGAGTAGTAATATAAAATCAGGTCTTTGATCTGCCAGATGGATTCCGCGATCACATAGAAAATCACGGTGTTGCGGGCGCGTTTTTTGTACTGCGCCGCCTGTTCCTCGGCGGCCGCCAGCCGCACCATGCAGTAGATAAACCTTGCCACGGCACCCACGCGCACCAGCAGGATGATGGCCTTTGAAAGATCGTCCATTGTTACCATCCGCCGTCACCTCACTTTCCCATGCCCTTGACCATCTGCACCAGACGCACGGAATGGTATGCGTTGTTGACGATGGCCCCGCCACCGCCGCCGCCAGTCGTAACGATGAACTCCTGAAGGAACTTCGGTGTCCGCACGGCCAGAATCATGCAGGCCACGCCCCAGAAGATGTGCATATTCATCATCAGCCCTACGCCCAGCTTGGCGAGGGCGATCTGGATAATCACCGAGAGGGCCGATTGAAAGAACTTGCTCATGTAGGGCTTGAATACGCCCTTGTCGTTGTCGATCAGGCCCACACAGGCCAGGGGCATCCCCACCCGCAAAATCAAAATCTCCAGTCCCCGCATAAGGAACTGGAAGTAGAGGATAAAGTACACGATGACGAACACCAGCCCAAAGATGGCGGTCACGAGGCCGAGCGTGGAGATACCAGACACCCAGCCCGCCCAATCGTAAGCGGTGGCAAGGCCGATAGCCTCCAGCATCTTGTCGCTCATTTCCTCCACAATTCCCGCAAGCCAGCCGTACATGGTGGGAAAACAGACCGCCACGGCCATCGCCTTGAAAAAGTTCGTCAGCAGGGCAATCGGTTCTTCATCCGCGTCGCCATCGGACCACAGCACATAGGTTTCAAAGCCCTTTTTGAGAAATTTCAGAATGATAAGCGACACGCCAAAGCCAAACACAATATCAAACAGGGCTTCAAACAGATCAACACCGGCCAATGTGGACATATACTGCTCCGCGTACAGGGTCAGCGGCACAATGCCCTCCATCAGCCCGTCAATGTAGGCGATGGCTCCGTTAAGCAGGGCGACGATCAGCAGAACCAGAATATATTCCAACCAGCGGCCACCTCCTTTCCGGGGGCGGCCGGGGCCGCCCCCTTGTCGTATGAATGGAAAACGGGGCGGATCAGGCGGCAGGCGTCCCGCCGCCGTCCTCCGCCAGCGTCCGCTCATATTCAGCCAGCACCACGGCGGACAGCTTCTCCCGCAGCTCCTTCGTCATGGGGAAGCACTGTTCCGTCCATTCGCCTCTTACATTCCTACGGCTGGGCAGGGACACGAACATCCCTTTTTCACCCTCCACCACCCGGACATTCTTCACCAGAAAGCAATCGTCCAGGATGACGCTGCACACCGCCCGCAGCTTGTCTGGGCCGGTCAGCGTCCGTTTGATCTCCGCTCTGAACTCCATAGAAAACCTCCTTGATAAAAAGTGCGGCGGGGCATAACGCCCCGCCGGTTCCGCCAAACATCAGCCCGCGTAATCGAACATATCCTTGATGCGCTGGGTAATGGTCGGCAGCACGGTGCTGTCCACAATGAGGTAGAGGCCCGCCAGGATCAGGGCGCCCAGGACAATGGAGATCAGCACCGTGATCGCCACATCAAGGGTGCCCTGCCCCTCACGGTTTACCAGTGCCTCCTTCGTGCGGTCAGTCAGTTCACGGGCCTTCTGCTTGGCCGCCCAGATGGAAGTCATAGCCTTAACCTGAGTGTTGCGGATAAAGTTAGCCATAATTTTTTCCTCCTATTGATGAAGTGATTTATTTAGTAAGGCGTGGGAATCGCCTGTACTACGAAAAAAGCCCCGGCTTACTGATAGTAGCCGAGGATCAGGTTCAGAGTGGCGGAACCCAGAACGGCGCCGATGCAGGACACCACCGCCACCACAATGCGGTTGTTCCACTTCTTTTGATCCATTTCGTCGGCCATGCCGCGCCGGATGCAGAAGTAGATGATAAGCAGGCCGGACACTACCGGGGCCAGGACCATGAGCCAGGTGGTCAGGTCGCCAATCAACTGCTCGGTGCCCGTCACGATCTGGCTGTCCTCCACACCGGCCGCATAAGCCGGTGCGGACATGAAAAAAGAGGCGGCAAGTGTGGAAAGACCGACACCTGCCGCCCGGACAGACTTACGCAGCCTGCCCATCGTCTGTTTCACTTTTTCTTTCATCGAAACCTCCTGAAATTTATTCATCATCAGAAACACCGCCCCCTGCGTTTTTCTGCTGGGCGAGGCGGCGCATGATGTCCTTTTGATAGTAGACCCAGATATTCCACAATGCGATTTCCTGTTTGGTATTGGTGATAATGGGCCGTTTATTTTCCCGTTCCTCCCGCAGCTTCCGGTTATGCTCCATGTCGCCCATGCCCAGCATTTGATTGAACAGCCATTTGGAGAGGTCCGGGGCGTACATCATGGCCGGATGGTCCCGGCTGGTGATGATCTGATAGGGCCGCTTAACGCGCCGGACCTCATCCGTATTGAGCAGCTTGCGCTCCGTCAGGCTGACGCTCTGGGAGCTGGACGGCGTTGTGAACCGCCCGTTGCTGGCCGAGAGCTGGTAGCTGGATGTGGTGTAGCTGCCCAGCTTGTCCGACATTTCCCGCAGGGTTTCCGGGTCGTCGCTTTGCAGGTAGGCCCAGATTTGGCAGTTGCCCTTGATGGTGTTGGCGATATTGTCGCTGTACTTTTCCTTGAGCTGGTCGAACCCCTGCACATAGAGGGCATAGCGCATCCCGCGTCCGGCCGCAACGGTGAGCTTGTTCGTCATATCGCTGATGGGGGTGAAATTCCCGAACTCATCCAGCAGGAAATTCACCCGCCGTTCCAGCCGCCCGCCCCGCTTGTCCGCCGCCTCCGCCAAAAGCTCATATTGCTGGGACACAATGAGAGAGGCAATCGGGTAAAAGGTGGTTTTCTCATCCGGCAGGATCACAAAGAGCGCCTGCTTTTTGCGCCCCAAATCCGTAAGGGTAAAATCACTGGCATGGGTAATCGAATAAATGGATTTCGAGGTAAACAGCCGCAGGGTGGTGAGGGCGGAGGTGTAAAAGCTGCCTCTGGTGCGGGACGGAGCCACATCGGAGATGGAGAGCAGCGCCCGCGCCGGGTGCGTTGGCGACTGCTTTTTCAGATACTCCAGCAGGGGCATTTTGTTCCCGATGGTACGGCACATCTCGGAAATGAACCAATACACATTGGTCATATTCTGAAACTCCGGCCGCTTTTGGTTATCGCACACCACGCAGAGGATGGCGGCGGCGATGATGGAACACTCGCCGTTCGTCCAGATTTTTTCGCCCTCCGGCTTGCCTACCAGATTGTTGGTCAGATCCCAGGCCAGCATTTCCGCCCGGTCTGTGTCGCCCTCATTGATGGCGTCAATGACCGGCTGGAGCAGATTGTAACGCATACTCTTGGCCGGGTTCTTGAAGTCCAGCACCAGCACCTCATATCCCAGTTTTTTCAGGAATTCAGAGGTGTAGTGGAATAGCTCGGCCTTTGGGTCCGAACAGAAGATGGACTCCCCGGCAAGCCCCAGAAGGCAGATGCTCTCCAGCACCAGGCAGCGGGATTTGCCGGAACGGGTGGCGCCCACGCAGAGCAGGTGACAGTCATCCCCCACAAAATAGATTTTTTCTTTGTCGCCCTCCTTTTTCATGCCCACCACCACGCCGCCCTTCGTCAGCGGGGGAGGCGGTGTGTCCCTGGGAATCCCTTTGGGACGCAGATTCAGTTTCAAACAAACACCTCACTTTTTCATAAAATCCAATCCGTCATAGCCGGTTTTCAACAGTTCCCGCATGGCCGAGTCATTCGGGTCCAGGATAAAGCTGTCAAAGGCTTTTTCTTTTTCCGCGTCGCTCATCCAGCGGGCCGAGCCGTGCTGATACTGGCCCACCGCCTTGGGGGTCTTGATCTCCGGCGTGATGGTGTCCAGGTCGGATTCATAGGGCCGCATATTGGTGAGAAAGAACATCACGGCCAGCACGCACACAAACCCTTGCAGGCAGAGGTACAGCATCATGTGCTGGCGGCTGGAGAACAGGCTGGCAAGGCAGTCCCCGATGGGAAGGAGGGACAGCCGGGTGATCTCCCTTGTCAGCAGCCCGTGAACAGCGGTGGAGAAAAAGAGGTTTAAGACTGTGCCGGAAATGAAAATCATGGCACATATCAATATCTTTTGCTTGGTTTTCAAAAGTCTATAATCACCTCGCTTTTTTCTTTAGCAAAAAACCGTTTCTGAAAGGCGGCTACTTTCAGAAACGGTAAATGTTTTCTTTATTTTAAATTTCTCTACTGACAAACAATTCAACGGTGTACCTTTCTCCAACGCTGGAACATTCTTGAAATCAAGCTCTGCTGCTTTGCTTCTGGCGCTTCTCCAACGCATATATCATCGTCTTCGGGGCAGTCAATGAGAATATGTGTGGGAATTGGGACCGGGCCATGATCTTTCCCTGTTCTTTTTAAGCAGTCATAACCGTATTTTGTAAGCACACGCTCATAAATAAATGCAAGGCTCAGTCTCTCAATATATCCACCCAAAACCAAAAGAAAAACAGGCTCCTTGAGCTTCACTCCCCAAACATACTCCCATTCAACCGTATAATCTTCTTCCACAATCCATTCCAAAATCTCAATATCATACTCAGGTTCATCTGGGAAAAAGCGATCACACATATGAAACCTCCCCGGACATTCCTTGCCAATGACTCCAAGTATTACTTACTATACACTGGAATGTACCTATGTCAAGCAGATATTTAATAAGTGTCACAAAATAATGCAACCTCAATTTCTCACCTTCCTCTCCAAATTCAGTCCAATTAATGTTCCATCTCCTCCTCGCCCTCCAGCTCAGGGGCAAGATCCTGTACGGCGGCCTCCAGCACAGCTTCCGCCGCCTCGCTGCGGATCGGCTTGTCCGCGATCCATGCTGCCAGACTTTCAGGCTTTACAATTCCGTAGAAGTCCTTTCGCTCCCAGTGAATGTACCGCCTATCCAGCAGGTTTTCCGCATAGACTGCCTGCCCTCTGGCCCCATAAGTGCAGCCAAACCCGTCACGGGCATACCACAGGGAATCGTCTGCGGTCAAATCCATGCTGTTCCCGTAAGCCTCCGGTTTTAGGACAAGAATCTGCCCCTCATAGCTGCTCTGGTCGCTGCCCGCTATGCAGTCATCCAATCCCAGGAGTCGGTCCTGCTGACGGATTTTGACCTTTTCCTGCACCTGTTCTTCCGGCACATAGAAAATGGGCATATAGAGCTTCTTTGCAAGTTCAATTTCTTCCCGCATCCCGGAAGAAATGGTGTTGCCCACTACCCAGAGGTCATCGCAGCGCCACATAAGGTCGCGGCCCATTGCCAACCCCTGTTCCCGCTGCTCCGGTTGTTCATCATCCAGATATTGCGTGAAGATCGTGTGGGGCGCCAGAGGGATCACCCCGCAGGATGCCGCATACGCGCAGTAGTCCCTTGCTCTTTGGATATTCCGCTCCACATCCCCGCGCAGGGGGGATGAGATATAAACCAGCCGCAATTTATCACCTGCCTTTCCCAATTCAGTCCAATCAAAGTTCCATATCCTCCTCGTCCTCCAGATCACAGGCGCTTTCCTCATCGGAGCAGTAATCTGTGAACGGCAAAATCTGTTCTGTGCCGTTCTCAACATTTTCCTCGGATTCATAAAGGCCCATATCGGCAAATTCATTATCAGAAACAAGTGTGCCGTCATCCGTGCGGAACATCAGCGGCATACCGTTACTGTCCTCGTAATACAGAAACTCATTGGTTGCATACGCCAGTCTTGCCATATCACCACTGTGAAAAATGAAATATGGAACCGTCCGTTCCCCATTGATTGCCGGATATTTTTTGAGTTCGTCAAAAAACGCTTGGAGTTCCGGGCAGACATAGTGTACGGTCAGCGTGCCCGTCTCGTTGCGGGAAATCCTGCCGATCACATCGTTTAGCGCGTGATCGGCAGTCACTTGATAACCCGCCCAGGCGACGGCTGTAATTTGGAACGGAGAAACAATGCCGTCTGTTTCTTTATAAACCTGCGCGTTCTCAAAGTCATACTGGAGCCACTGGCACTCCATCTCATCATCCGCCTTTTGGTGTGGCGATACATCCGCTTCAATGATGAAGTGGTTGCCCTCCAAATCAAAATCCAGGATTTTCATGGAATCCTCCTACCTTTCCAGGTCCAGCCCATCCAGCTCTACATCGCTGATGGGCGGCTCAAAGCCGGTGTCATAGGACACATCATCAAGCTGCCGGATGGCCTCCAATCGTGCTGCGGCCTTCGGGTCGGTCACAAGCTCCTGCTCCAGCAGGGCGTCGGCAACAATGGCATTGGAAACCGGGTCGGTAAAGCACAGGGCCTCGCCGTCCTGCGTGGCTTGCTCCATGACGGACTCCGGCAGGATTTCCTCCGCAACGGCCTTGGGTATCTCAAGCCCCCGCTTTTTGCTTCCGACAATTTCATAGATACCCACGGCGATCTCGCCGCAGGTGATGATGTTCCCCCATATATCGGGATTGGGGCGCCCGTCACGCATACCTCACACCTCCATCTTCCTCATAAGGCATAAACGCAATCACAGAGAGATAGTCCGTCCCCAGCCGCCTCAAAAGCGCGTCCTGATGCTCCATGACCTGATCCACCACATTTTCCGGGCAGTACCGCATCAAATCCTTTACATAGCTGCCCACATCCAGCCCGATAGGGTCGGCCAGATATTCCTCGTCTGTCATGCCGTCAAGCTGCTGGTCCAGGCTGTGCTTATACATGAGAAACCGGGCGATAGCGATGGTCTGATTCCGCTTGCTGTTCATCATAGGCTATCCTCCCATCTCCATTTCATCATTCAGCCCAAATTCCATATCAAAATCAAAGTCCATGTCGGCCTCCCGCAGCTCCGGCATGATTTCCTCGATTTTGTCAAGAATCCGCTCCACAGATTCACGGGCGTCATTGGAAACATCCTGATCGAGTATGCTCATTTTGACCAGTCCGGCGTGAAGGACCCGCAGCTCTTCCTCGCTGAACAGGGCCTTTTCGTCCACCAGGCCGCTGCGCTTGGCAAAATCCTGACCGGCAAACTCTTTGTTGTAAAAGACCTGACGCGCCAGTATTTCCCCGGAATCCGGGGCTGTGCGGTAGGTGGAGAACACATAGCCGAACAGGTGATGTTCCTTGCAGGCCAAAGTCACGCCGTTGTATTCCGCCAGCTTGTAGGAACCGTTGGGCAGCTTTTCGTTGGCGTCCGTGTAGGGGCAGTCACGACAGATGCCCACCTTGACCGCTGTGTTCTGGGCGGTATCGTTGATAAGCCGCATGACCTTATCCTTCACAGCGACAAACGGGTTCTGGATCACCGTATCCGCCTTGGAGAAGTAGGCCACAAGCTGATTTTTATAGTAGATGTCCGCAATATAATCCGAAGATTGGGACCGCTTTACATCAAAGCCCTTTCGGGCGAGCTGTTCAAAGAACAGACGGTAAAAATCTGTTTTGCTCCGCAACCGGCAATCCTCCTTCCTTACGAGTAACCTTTTTGTTTCATCACCTTTTTGAGAACTTCAATGAAATCAAAAATCCGTTCCGCCGCCGCCTGATTCCGGGGATAGGTGTGCGGCAGGGGAGGGCGCTTCTTCCGCTTCAGATCGTACCAGAGGCACCCTCCGTCCTTTCGGCTGGGGAACATACAGGATGGAACGGAAGTCCGTAAAGTAAAAGGGCACCCCCGGCAGGGATGCCCTTTGGGGTACTCATACAGCCGGGCCGTCAGGCGGGTCACGCCATAGGACCCTCTGGGGATAGACACCGGCACCCCGTTGTGCTTATAACTCGTTGTTACTGTGTTCATCCAAACTCCTTTCTCGAACCGGGCGGCCGGTTGTTTGATTTGTCGGACATAGAAGCGGGAGTAAAAGCAGAGAGAGTCGTCAACTTTTTCAAGGGACTTTTTCTGCAAACCATAAACTTTTTCAAGCGACTTTTATCGGCAAGTATCAACTTTTCAAAAAATATCGAGGTTGAAAAGAAAATGCCCGCCTGATAAACAGGCGAGCATTTCATTGAGCTGTATCTTTAATATTCAGAACTGAGCAGAAAATCGGCTATGTGCATGGTCTTGATCCCCTCGTAATTCCCCCCGGCAAATTCGTCCGTTGTGAGAACATATTTGGGATAATTGTCGTGTATTTCAAGCAGCCGCTCATATTCCCGCTTTTCTGTCTTTTCCGAATTGATCTCCTGTGTGACCTGAACATAAATTTTCTCGTTCTGCCGCACCGCTACAAAATCAATCTCTCCGTCGCTGGTCTTTCCCACATTGACGGTATATCCCCGGCGGCAAAGTTCCAGATACACAATGTTTTCAAGGCTGGAAGCCACGCTGTCCGCGTTATAACCGAGAACACTGTACCGCAGGGCGGTATCGGCCAGATAGAACTTTTCCTGCGTTTTCAGGATTTCCTTCCCCTGCAAATCATATCTGGAACAGCGGTGAAGCAAATATGCCTTTTCCAGCTTTTCCAAATAGCTGTAAACTGTTTCGTTATCAAGGGCGCGCCGCTCTGCTTTCAGATAATCTGCAATCGACTTTGCCGAAAAGGTGTTGCCGACATTATTAAAGGTATATTTGACAACGCGCTCCAGTTGGTCGATTTTCCTGACCTGATTTCGCTTTACAATGTCTGAAAAGATTGTGGAATTATATATATCCCGGACAACCGTGTAGATCTCATCCTGAGAAAATGCCTGTAAATGGGTCGCCGGAAATCCGCCCAGACGGACATAATTGGCAAGCTCAGCTTTGGGTTCACCGACAGTCGTGAACTTGCTTCTAAACATCAGATATTCGCTGAAGGACAGCGTAAAAATGCGGAAAGACACATACCGGCCAGTAAGGTAGGTGGAGATTTCCGAGGACATCATCCGAGAGTTGGAGCCTGTGATATACAGGTCAACATCAAAGTCGGACGCCAGGGAGTTTACAACCTTTTCCCATCCCTTGACCTCCTGTACCTCGTCCAGAAACAGGTAGGTCTTTCCGTCCGGGCAAAGACGCTCCTTCAACTGTGCGTACATCTGCTTTGCCGTCATATCCTCAAATTCCATAGAATCATAACGGCAGCTTATCATGCGTTCAGCCGGAATATTCCGCTCGGTCTTTAACCGTTCCATAATCATCTTCAATATTGTGGATTTCCCGCAGCGGCGTACCCCTGTGAGTATCTTTACAAACGGGGTATCGGCATAAGCCATGATCTTATCCACATATAACGGCCTGTCAATCATCGTGACCACCTCCATTGTAAATAGTATATCGCAAAACCTGTTTGTGGTCAATTAGTTTTGCGATTATAAACCGCAAAACATTTCGACAATTTATTTGACTGCGGATTACCTCAAAAAAGTACTACGGCTCCATACCCCTGTCCTTGTGCCGCAAATACCATTCTTTTTTGGCGGCCCTGGAAAGATCACCTCCCATAGCCTTCTGGCAATCGTCGTACTCCATACCCATGTTGACGGCGTTCTGTTCCAACGCCATCAGGATTTCACAGATCAACCGCTCTGTATAGTAGGCTTTTCGGGCCTCCGCATACTCAAAAGAGCCGGTTTCCCGATCCTTGCGGAGCATGGTGCGTATGGCCTCCAATACCTTGTTGGCAATCAGCTTGTCCGCCTCCGCGATTCCTTTCTGCCGCTGTTCCTCCACATGGGCAGGGTCGGCGTCATAGAGCATGGAAAGCTGGCACTTGGCGTCCGCATACTCGTTTACCAGATCACCAATGTATTTACAGTCTGTTTTCAAGCTGCGGATAAAAGCGTCCAGTTCGGCCTTTACTTCCTCCGGCAGCAGCTTGTAGGCCAGACGGCCTTTTTTCGGCATCTTTTCTTTCAGGGCAAACAGACCGGGGATAAATCGGGCCAGCCCATCCGCACTCAAAACACCGTCCAGTGAGGCGGCTCCCAGCTCATCATCCGTGATATGGCCGAAGGTTTCCCGCAGGCGTTTGTACTCGCTGGGATGAAGCCGCTCCATATATTGCTCAAACTCATCAACCAGATCAACGGCGGCTGCGGTAAGCTGCTCTCTGGCCCGCTGCTTCGCTTCACAATACGCCTGTATTTTCTCCGCGAAGGTATCACGGATCAACTGCCTGCGTATTTTATCCGGGATGCTGGGATGCACAAACGGAACCATTGTGCGCTGGTTCTTATCCCAGAACACCACATGGATGTGCGGATGACCCCGCTCATTGTGGTGGGCGGCCACCCATTGTAGGTTCTGAACCCGGATTCCATTATACTTTGCCAGCGTTAAAATATGACGCTCCATGTAGTCCTCCCAGGCTTTATGATCGGTCAGCCCCAGCTCGGCCGCTGTTTCCGGGGAAAAGGAGATAATTCCCCGATACATATTCACACGGCGGTAGGACAGCTCCCGCACCAGACGGGCCGCCTCCTGCCAGGTGGAGAACTCCCGCACCTCGCCAGGTTCCAGTTTCCCGAACAGGCCGTGGCGCATCCCCTCATTCTTTACCGCGCCGGGACGGGTGGCAATATAGCCGATGTGGGCATAGTTGCACTTGGGCGTCTTTTTCTGATTAGGGTGCCGGTGGCGCTGCTTATAGATCAGGATTGACACGGCGGCCCCCCTGAACAGCCTGAATCGCTTTTTTCATTTCCTCGTCATCCAGAAAAATACGCAGAGCGTCGGCGTTCTTTTGGTTTGCAAACGCCAACGCCTCTTTTCTGGCCGCCGCCTCGATCTTCTCAAAAGAGGAATAGCGGTCCCGGTCGATCAGGTCTGCGATAATGGCGATATTGGCATAGTAGCCTGCGGCGGATATGATCGTCAGGCGGTTGATCAGTCCGGCCAGCCGGTTTCCCAGCCCCTTGATCTGGCCTCTGAGTTCCTGCCGGATCACGCCGCTTATCATGTCGATGTTCTCAGCGGTACTTTCCAAATCCAGGTATTCGTCAATCGCCCGCCGCACCTCTTTGGAGAAGTCTGTCCCATTTCTGGCCGCCAGCTTATTGAGCGCCTGAATGGTGTCCGGGGGCAGATGGATGGTTTTGCGCTCGGTTCGGATCGGGGATTCTTTCAAGTCAAGCCTCCTTCCATACAGAAAAGGCGCCGGTTCATCCGGCGCCCTTCTCGTTGATTACGGCAATTTGTACTTGGTGTTTTTTCCTTGGCCTGTCTGCACAATCAGATTCTTTTGGATCATCTTGCTTAACAGACGACCAGCGGCAGTTTGATTCATATCCACGGTGGCCTCTGCTTCTTTGCGGGTAATAGAACCGTTCTTCTTAATGAACTCCAGCACCAACCGTTCCGCTTCGTTGTCCGCACTTACCAGGGGAAAAGAACCAGCACCCTCATTCAAATTTGGCAACACGATTTTGAACGCATTGTCTGTTGCTTCAATGAGTGGCTTTTTATCGCTGTTTTCATAGGCGCCCATGATTTTTTTCATGCCGGTTCCATACGCTTCAATCAATTCCAGACGGTAGAATACATTTGCCAATTTAGGATTCCGGCAAACGGACAGCCCAATCATAATGTCGTTCAGCGAAACGCCCGCAGGCAGACCTCCAATCGAAGTAAACTCAATCCGATCATCATACACACTGATAAGTGTACTTGCACTGAAAGAGTAGTCCCGGTGTACCAGAGAATTGAGCAGAGCTTCACGAATTGCAACTTCTGGATAATCCCGTGTGTCAATCCTCCGCAGCTTATCAAAGGTGGAGCGCACCTGATTTCGACGGTCGATATATTCGTAGACCTCGCTCATCTGCTGAAGGAGAGAGCCAGTAAACTCCTGCCGGTCCCGGAAGATATTTTGGTCGGTTCCCTCAAACACAGCCGCTTTCACGGTATGGGTACATTGCTCTGATAAGAGCAACCCTAAATTGGTATAGATACCATCTGTGCTGAGAAGTCCAAGCGTTTGCATCTGGGGCACCCCAAATGCAATATTCCGCGCTTCAAACTCCTTTGCTGCTGCCTGAAAGGTCAAATTCTGCTCCAGAGATCGCATGGCTTCAAAACTGTCACCATCCGTATCTTTTATCATCCTGCGGATTGCTGTGGTCGTTGCGGGGACAGACGAAGTCCCTTGCCGCACATATACACCCTCCGGCCGCAGTCCCTTTTTTGCCAGATAGTACGGCCGCTCTGTGCCGCGCTGAATCTCAACGGCGACGATTTGTTTCCTATCCACAACCTTTGTGTCATAGCGGACGAACATCGTGACATCCGGCTTGATACTGTCACGCACCATGTTGGAAATCTGCTGTGTCACTGTATCAGGACTATCAACACCCACAATACTGCCATCATCAGCAACCCCTACATACAGCGTCCCGCCCGCGCTGTTCGCAAAAGCTATGATTTCCTTCTTTATATCTTCCACAACAATCTCTTTTAATTCAATGGTTTCACTTTCCTGAAAAGTCATATCTTCATCTCCCTGAAATTATTCTACTCATATTCTAACGATTCTAACCATTCTTGTCAACACGAATGATTAGAAGTGACAAGAACCGAAAAGAACGGGGAGAATATGACTTTTATTTTGCGGTGTGACAAAAATCACACCAAAATCAAAAAATCATACCTTGTAAAATTCTCAAAAACCCGTTGAAAGCACGGCTTTCAAGCAGTCGGCCCGCCGTCAGGTATGACGGCTATTCCTGCCTTAACCGGGAAATCGCAGGCGGGGCCTGCGGTTTCCCGGCTGCGGGGCGCCCCAACGGGGCGGTCAATACGGATGAAAAGAGAAGTGAGAGAGTCAGCGATCCAGTTCGTCCTCTGGTTCCTCGGCGGGTTCCCAATCCGTGAAGATCTCCGCCATGATCTGCTCCTTGTCCCCACGGGTGGAGCTGCCCTGCGTCTCATAATCCCGCAGAGCGTTCATCCGCTCCGGGATGGTGAAGAACGCAAAGCGCCCATCCTTCATTCGTGTCAAAAGCCGCATTTCACAGCCAGATGTAGGGTCCATACCGCTCATCAGTTCTTCCAGCGTCCCTATCTTTTCCGCCGCTTCACGGACAATGGAGCGGAACATATCGGACGGTATCTCCACATTCCAGACAGAGTAATCATCGCGTCCGTGGCGGGTGATGGTCTGGATGGCTGTGCAGGGGGCGCCAGCGAACTTCTCCAGAGCGGAGGACAACAGCGCCTCGGTTTCCGGCTCAAAATAGCCGCACAGATCCAATTCCACCGAATTTGCAACGGCTGCGGCCTCTTTCTCGGTCAGCACGATGTCCACATTGTTTCTTTCATAGGAAAAGCCTCGTCCATTCAGCATTAGGGAACACTCGGCAGCGATGCGGAACATTCGGAAATAATCGTCCGCTGTTTCGCCCAGTGTCTTGCCTGTGGCGAAAGATTGAAAATACCGCTTGCCATCGCTGTCTCGGCAGGCCAGGGAAATATCCAGGTAGATTCCCTCACTGGAACCGAAATTTGGGATGCAAAGGGCTTCTTCAAATTCAGGAAGTTCGCCTGTCAATCCCTCATACTTGCCGGAGAATAAAAAGTATTCATCCGGGAGAAGTCCGTGAGCCTCCAAATGCGTTTTCAGCTTATCAAAGGTTTCCTTGGCGTCAGCCATACCGATGTGTTTAACCCGGTGGTTCTCATCCGGTTCACTCCATCGGTCCAGTTCAAAGGTCTGTATCTTTGCCATAATCAAGCCTCCATTTCCTGTTCATCTTCGCTTTCAGGTTCTTCAGCGGCGTCCCTGTTAAACTCCGCCTCCAACTCCGCCATACGCAGGCGGTCTAAATCCTCCACGGAGCTGCCTTTCCGCCGCTCCACCAGATCGGTGTTAAAATCATTCAGATGGGGAAGATGGACGGCGCACTGAAATCCCCTCCCGGTATATTCCCGCACCCACTTGGCCGCCGTAAGCTGCCCCCAATTCCGAAACTGCCCGTCCTTGTCACGGGCCAGATAGTCGTTGTCCACCGCAAACACCAGCCGCCTGATCTGGGGATGGCCCTCCAGATAGCGGTCAATAGCCCCGTTCCACAGGCAGCCGGTGGAGATACGGTGATCCTCCGTCCAGTCCCGCCCATAAAAGTCAGCGGCGATGGACGCATGGCTCATCAGGTCGATAGGGGCTTCGGTGACGATCAGCAGGTCGCTTGTTCCCTCATGGAAAAAGGGGTAACTTTTATCAGAGCCGGTCGCGTCCATCTTAAATGAGCTGTTTTCTCTGGCCGCCCGCATGGAGCAGTACCGGGGCGTTCCCTCGGCGTCATAACCCACAAACACGCAGTTGCCGTACCTTTTCTCCTGATAGATCATCTTCCGATTCATAAAATGGCTGACGATTTGTGGACTGATCCCTCGGATGGACACCAGATACCAATAGGCCCGCTTCATATTGTCCGCCTTTTCAGGCAGCACCAGCGGCCCGCGCTCCTTCTTCTCATAGGGCGTTACCTGTCGGGCTTCCGCCGCATATTCCTTGCCGATCAGCTTGCCCACCGCCTCCGGGAAGGACAGGTTTTCCTCCCGCATGACAAAATCAATGGCTCCGCCCTTGATACCGTCATCCGGCCCCGTCCACTGGAAAAAGCGGTTGTTCTCCGGGAAGATATACAGGCCGCCGCTGTGCTTCATGTGGACGGCCTTGCGGCCTGCCTTTTCCGGCTCATAACCGTACCTACGGGCAAGAGAGAGAATGTCCACACCGTTTGCCTGCCGTATCTCGTCCTCGGTGAATTTATGATACGCGGCGGCGCTTCTTCGCATAAAATCACCGCCTTCCTGACTGTGTGTTATAGTTCTTCATCACAATCTTCCTCATAATCATCCTCCGCCTCATAGTCCGTTTCGTCCTCGTAGAACTCATCCAGTTCAAACCCAGCGTGGGAAATCTCCTCGTTGCTCATGCCGAGTTCTTCTCTCAAATACTGGTACAAATCCCATCCGGCATAGTTCCGGGCTGCCCAAGATAGCGCCTTATCCAGAATCAAACAGGTGCGGTCAGCGCCCAGGTTCTCCAGAGAACCGCTGCGGATGGCATTGAACTCACGCTCAGACAGGTTCAGCAGCCGGTAGGCTTTCTCAAGCCGCGGCTCCTTTGCACAGTCTGTGAGCATCAGATTCTTCGTCTGCTCCACAAAGCCATAGTCCAGATCGCTGTACCGAACATCACCGGCACGGCAGGCGGCCCGGAACTGTTCAAAGCCCTTCATGTTGCTGAAGCCCCGGTAGTCCATTGTACCGCCGAGGATTTGAGCGCCGATGATGGTATGCAGCATTTCTTCATCCGTAGTGGCGGACACGATTCGCATGGAGCTTCGCTCCTTACTCAAGGTGCAGCCATACAGCACATACACGGTCAAGGAATCATCCGGCTTCACAATCCAATCCCTCCGTTTCTTCCCGTAATTCTTCCAGATACTCGTCAATGTCCAGCTCCTCATAGCGGAACTGGAGCAGTTCCACGATAGCCGGATCGCAGTCCTCCGGCAGATAGCTTTTTACATCGTCCTGCACATCCCGTATCTCGCCCAGGAAGCCCCAGCAGCTATCCACCTCCACATCTTCCCGGAATAGCTGGAACCCGTAGCACTGGCCGGTCAGGAAATAGTCGTAGGACTTCACTTCACCTTCCAGCACTTGGCGGGCCTTCTCCATAGTTTTAGGCGTTACCTTGCCGTACTCCGCTTCAATCCTTCGCTTGTCTGCATAAATCCATCCTACCTGACCGGAATCCCACGGGCAGGAAAAGCCGGTGGTGTTCATGGTGATGCCCGAATGGTCGTAGAGATAGAGGGGCAGGATCACCATGCCCTCCATCTGCTCCACCAACGAAAACAGTTCGCCGGTGGAGAGAGCGGAGAGGCAGTCATCCAGAAACCAATCCGGCACATCATCTTTCAGCGAGGCGGCATAGCTGGACGATACATACCAGTCGCTCTCGGAAGTCCAGTGCTGGTTTTCCAGCAGCTCCCACTCCCTTGTGGAGCGGTTATACTCCAACTTGGCATCCTTGGCCTTACCAGATTTGAGAAACGCAAAAACCGGATTGTCCCGGTCATGGCTGCTGGAATATTCAGAAAACAGCAAATCCTTCAAGAAATCACGGGGTTCCTCAAAATCGTGCTTTTCACCCAGAGAGTAGCGCCCATGCCAGCAGACCATTTTCCCCAGGCAGTCGTAGTCCTCACGGGGATTCGGGGGCATATCGTCATCCACGATAAATAGGGTGTAGGGTGCCCTTGTTGCCGCAAGCGGCATGATGCCTCACCTCCTTGGTCGCAGGAACCGCCTCACCGGATCGCGTCTCGGTAATGCCGGTACCAGGCAAAATAGAAAAAGCCGCCAACCACGGCGGCAGCGGCGGAAATACCTACAATTACTTTTTTCATGCGAACTCCTTTCCAAAAATAGGTTTACAGTTCCATATCCTGCTCGTCCTCGTCCGCAGCGGCGGGGGCCTCTGGGCTGGCCTCACCCTGTTCTTCAAACTGCTGCTTGGTCTGAATTGCCGCTGACAGCTTCGGGAGCAGTTCAAACATTTTCGTACTGTCACGGCTTTTTCTATAATAACGGTAGTCCCACTGTCCGCTTTCCGGGGAATAGTGGATGCTGTGCAGCGCATTGATGATCCAGCCCTGTGTTTTCAGGGGGACTGGAATCTCATGCTCCCGGAAAAGCTGCATAATCAGGGCCTTGCCGTTGACCTCCCGGTTTACCACCTCCTTTCCCGCCAGAATATCCTTCTCCGCCTCCCGGATAGCGGCATCATAGCGGGCCTGCTGTTCCTGTTCACGCTGGCGCCTCTCTGCTTCACGCTCTGTCGCCCATCGTTCTTCCCGCTGCCTGCGCTCTGCTTCTAATGGAATATTGTGCCGTTTTGCCTCATAGTACCGTCCCAGCAGATTGGCAAAGCCCAGGTCTGCCCACCGTTTCGGATCGCCCATACTCTCATTGAAAACCCGTTCAATCTCACCCCGGATGCCATGCTCCAGCGTGGACAGCCATTTCAGAATTTCTTCCAATCGGTGCCGTTGGTCGATACCCACCATGAAGCCATCGCAGGGAACATAAACAGTCTGGAAGAACTCCCGTTTCTTTTCCATCGTGTAGAGTTCAATACCATTCTCATTGTAGAAGCGGTAATAGTAATGCTTGCTGCCCATCAGGTCTTTGGCAAACACCCGGTTTTCATCCTTTTCCTTTGGCGGGAAGATGTCCTTTTTCTTTTCATCCGGCCGTGTATAGCGGGGAGACAGGCCGGTTCGCTCCAAACTGTCTGCAATCAGCTTTTGCACCTTTTCCAGTCCGCCATGTTTTCCAATAAAAGAAGCTATATCCGCTGCCTGCTTCAAGGGACAGAATTGCAGGCCCGTCCTGCCTTCATAGACGGCGCCCTTGTACTGAAACAGATCCAGGCCGAAATCGTTGTGGAACGGCTTGGCCTCTCGCCCAGGGGAGAAGGCGCCCTCCCGGAAGATGTAGCAGACAGTGGAATGTTTTTCACTCATTCAAACGCCCTCCCGCCATTTTACTGTTCGATGCCGGTAGCCGCATGAACGGAGATACCGGCCGCAGCTTTCCCGCCGTCTGCCTGCGGATTGTCCTCATCTAAAACCACCTCGCTTTCCTGTCCCTGCAAAGACTCGAACTCCAGCTTTGTGTTGATCTCCGTCAGGGTAGCAACTTTTTCGGACAGTTCTTCCTCATAAATAAAAGGCTGGCCCATCTGCTGACGGGCAGCCTCCAACTGCTTTTGCACTTCTTCCAAATCCCGCTGTGCATATGTCAGATAAGAGGGAATGCGCTCGGCAAGGTTCTCAATGCGGGTGATTGCTCCCTGACCAGAAGAACCAATGTCTGTGTTGTACCGGGAGCTTCCCCGTAAAACAAGCCCCGCTGAGAATGGATCAAAGCTAAGATAGAGCCGAAATCCACGGTAGGTGCCGATCTCAAAATCGTAGTCATCCTTTTTTCGTCCCTCGCTTATCCTGCGGTATAGCAACGCCAGGGCCTCGCCTGCTTCGGGGCGTTCTGTGTAGCGTTTCCCATCCAGCACGATGGAGAAGTTCCCATCTCTGGACTGTTCCAGCAGGGCCGCATCCTGACTAATCTGTTCGATTTGGCGCTGGTACTGCTGGATGCGGTTGGGATAAGTCGTGTTCACCTTCCGTTCCAAAGAAAGCTGCTCGTTGCTCCACGCGCCCCGCAGGATTTTCAGCTCCGTCACCCGGTTTTCCAGTTCCATCTTTTGAGCCAGCATGGGATTATCCGTAGCAGCCGCCTTAAACTGCGCGGCGGAAAGCACCGTTTCATCCACATCCTCACAGGACCGGGCGATGCTCCTGCCGGTAAGAATCTGCTTGATATACCGCAGCTTTTGTTCCTGAATCTGCCAGAGGTAGGCGTCAAAGGTGCCCTTTGTCACAAACTGCTTTATCATGACCTCCGGGTTCTCGTTGCCCTGCCGGACCCCGCGCCCATCCCGCTGGGTAATATCGGAGGGCCGCCATGGACAATCCAGATGATTGATCGCAATTACCTTGTCCTGCACATTCACGCCGGTTCCCAGCTTATTGGTGCTGCCCAGCAAGATGCGGACTTCACCCTTACAGGTGCGCTCAAACAACGCCTGCCTCTGGACCTCGGTCGCGGCGTCGTGGATAAAGGCGATCTGGGATTCCGGTACGCCCTTTTCGATCAGCACCCGCTTAAATTCATCGTATACATTGAAACGCCCCGCCTTGGGCGTACCCACATCACAGAAAATGAGCTGGGTGGAGGATGCCTCGGCGGTGTCCGCCCAAACCTGATACACCTTGTCAATGCAGATGTTCAGCTTGCTTCCTGTACCGTCCGCCGTGGGGACGATCATGCGGGGGTCAATCGCCATCATGCGGGCCTCGCTGGTCAGCTTCAGCATATTATCTTCTTCCGGCTTTACACGGCCAGCGCGGATTGCGTCCGCCCGCAGGATAAACTCCGCCATGATCGCCCTTTGCGCGGGGGTGGCCTCTGTGGGAATGATCTGCGCCTTTCCGCCCTGAATGGCTGGCAGACCGGGAATATCAAGCATATCCGCCGTTTTGATGTCCGCAACCTCTCTGAGAACCGCCATCAGTTCCGGCAGGTTGTAGAACCGCACAAAGCGGTCCCGCATCCGGTAGCCGCCGCCCTCCGGCCGCAGCTCAAGCACAGAAGTCCGCTTGGCGAAGTGGGCGATCCAGGTATCGAAATAGGACCAGCCGAACCGCTCCAACTCCTGCGGCTGTAAATACCGCTGCATGACAAACAGTTCGGAGATGGAATTGCTTATCATCGTCCCCGTTGCAAACACCACGCCGCGCCCGTTGTTGACCTCCTGCAAATACTGGCATTTCAGAAGCATATCAAAAGCCCGCTGGCTGGAGGAGGTTGTGATGCCCGCCACATTCCGCAGCTTTGTGAACACAAAGCAGTTTTTATAAAAATGCGCCTCATCCACAAACATCATATCCACGCCGAGCTGTTCAAAGGTCAGAAGGTCGTCCTTCTTTTCCTCGGCGGACAGCTTTTCCAGCTTGGCTTCCAGGTTGCCCCGGAAAATCGCCATCTGCTTGATACTCCAGTTTTCACCCTTTTCATACTTCATTTCGCTGATTGCGGCCTCAATCTCATTGATCTGCTGCTCCAACTGCATGATCTGCCGCTCTCTTGAAATAGGGATTTTTTCAAACTGACTGTGCGCCAAAATCACCGCGTCATATTCTCCGGTGGCGATTTTGGAAACATAGCGGTTCCGGTTCTTGGGGGTGAAGTCCTCCACCGTGGACACCAGCAGATTGGCATTGGGGAAAAAGCGGTAAAACTCGGTCGCCCACTGACCTACAAGGGGATTAGGGACCACAAACACCGCCTTGTGAATCGCTCCCAGGTTCTTCAGGTACATCCCGGCGGCAATCAAAGCGGCGGTTTTCCCAGCGCCCACCTCATGGGCCGCAAGCCCTGTGCCGGTGTAAATGACACGGGCCACAAAGTCAAGCTGGTGCTTCCGCAGCTTCATCTCGGAGTTCATGCCGGGGATCACCAGATGGCTCCCATCGTATTCACGGGGCCGGACGGTGTTGAAGGTATCGTTATACAGCTTGAGCAGGGCGTCCCGGCGCTCCGGTTCCCTCCATACCCAGGACGCAAAGGCTTCCTGAATCTGCTGCTGTTTGGCGCGGGCGATCATGGTTTCCTTCGGGTTGATGACATAACGGACCGCTTTATCGCCCCTGTCATTGGTATATTCCTGTCGGTCACGGACGGTCGTGGACTGCATATTCAGGCAGTCCTCCAGTATCTCATAAGCATTTTTACGGCTTGTGCCGAGCGTCTGATTGACCGTCACGGAATCGGATTCGGAGTTTTTATTGCTGATTCGCCAAGTGGTGGTATAGGGGAAATACTCAATATCAATGCGGTATCGGTTGTCCCCACCGTCGATTACTTTGGAATAGCCGCTGGTCTGGAAGGTTTCATACATGAATTGGCGGTAATACTCAACCGGAACCCAGATGGCGCCCAGATTCACCTCAATATCGGCAGGGGTCAGAGGCTCCGGCTGAACCGCCTCCAGCGCCTCCACATTCCGGGTGAACAGTTCCGGTTCCTCCGCCGCCTTCTGCCTTGCGTAAAGTAGCTTGTCCCGCACATGGCCGCTCAGATATTCCTCCACCAGCTCCCAGCCCTCATCCGGGTTCCCATAGTATTTCTGCGGATTGAGATAGATGCGGTCGCCCAGCTCTGCCACCAGCTCGCCCGGTTCTTTCCCGGTCAGGAAGGACATATAGGAGAGGTCTACCCGCAGCTTGCGGTTCAGGCAGATATGCAGGGCGTCCTCGGCGGTGTCGGCGTGATTGACCTCACGGAATGGCCGGATGGTCGCCTTATGGAAGATGGCCGACTTGTCCCAGCCGCTTTTGTCCTTGCGCTCGTCCTCAATGGAGCGCAGCAGGGGGAATTGATCGTCATCGGAAAAGGCGAGGATATTGCCCTTGCTGTTGATGGCTCCATACTTGGCGGTAAAGCGGTCATAGACCTGATTGAGTTTATCCTGCGCTTTGCGGAGGTCCAGAGGGTCATACTCATGGGACTGGATGCTGATGACCTCCAGCAGCGCGGTACGGATTTCGCACAGGCCCTTGATACGGGCCGCCTTCATGCCGGTGTAGGGCTGGGGGATCAGCTTGTTCTTCTCGCAGTAGTAGATTTCGCCGTCCTTCACCAAAAAGGTAAAATTCCGGGTCCCGTCGGGGGCATCCTCATAATCATCTGGCTGTTCTTCCTCCGCTTTCTCCAGCGGCTCCACATCCGGCTCCGCGCTGAAACGGGCGTACAGGCTCTCCACTGCGCCGGAAAGGTGTTCATACAGGTCGAAACCCTCCGGCGCGATACAGGCCGTGCCATCCTCGCTGCCGTACATATTCCGGCTGCTCTCCATCTTGCCCATGAGCATTTCCGGGTGGTCCATGAAGTAGCGGTTGTAGGGAATCCATTTTCCCCGTTCCATGTCTGTCTGTATCCACGATGGGGTGTTTGCCCGGTCAAGCTGCATGGGGGCCGCCCTCTTTTTCAAAAAGACAATATCCGCGGTCACTTCGGTTCCCGCCAGCATTTTGAACGCCGTATTGGGCAGGCGGATGGCGCCAATGAACTCTGCCCGCCGTGCGATATATTCCCGCAGGCTCTCGTCCTTCCGATCCAGTATGCCCTTGCTGGTGATAAAGGCGATGATGCCGCCCGGCTTGGCAAGGTCTAGGGATTTGATGAAAAAGTAGTCGTGGATATAGGGATTCAGCTCATTGTAGCGGCGGTCGTAGATTTTGACACTGTTGAAGGGGATGTTGCCCAGGATCACATCAAAGCTGTTGTCCTCAAACTTGACCGCCTCATAGCCCATAACGGAAATATCCGCCTCTGGATAGAGCTGCTTTGCAATACGCCCGGTGATGGAGTCCAGTTCCACGCCGTACAGTTTGGTTCCCTGATACTGCTCCGGCAGCACAGAATAGAAATTGCCGGTTCCCATGCCGGGGTCAAGAATCCTGCGGTCTGGGCCGCCCTCAAACCCGAACCGTTCCAAAGCGCGGTACATATAGCGGATCAGCTCCGGCTCGGTGTAGTAGGCGGTGATGGTGGAGCGCATGGCCGCCTTATATTCTTCCTCGGTCAACAGGGCCTTTAACTCCTGATATTCGCTTTCCCACCCGGCCGCTTTATCGGAAAAAGCGTTGGCAAGGCCACCCCAGCCCACATATCGGGCAAGGGTGATCTGTTCCTCCGAGGTGGCCGTCCTCTGCTCCGCCTCAATCTGCTTCAAGGTCTTGATCGCCAGGATGTTGTTTTTATATTTGGTCTTGGCGCCTCCGGGATAGAGGTCATAGTCCGTGGAAAAGCGGAAGTTGCGGGGGATGAACGGTTCCGGCCGGGGATTGGCGGGCGGTTCAGGGGCCGCCTTTTCCTCCAGTTGTGTGGGCGGCACACCCTCCATGTGGACAAAGGCCCGCACAGGCCGAAGCTCGTCCAGTTCCTTTTCCAGCCGGTATTGAATGTCCTCTAAATCATCCATATCAGCGGCTTCCGCTGGGGAGAGGATGCCGCCGCCCTCCATCCGCTGCACATAGCCATCGTACAGGCGGGTAATGTCCTCCAGATCAGTCTTGACCTTTTGATATTCCGGGTTGGGTTGTTCGTCCACCACCGCTCGGTAGAGGGCGGAACCGTCCTCCGTCAGATAGCCCCACTCGATTTCTTCATCGGGATACTGTCCTTGCAGATAACGGAGCATTTGAGTGGCGATCCCCTGACGGCGGTAATCCTCCAGCACCTCGATCATGCTGATATGGGGCCGCTCCTCGAAAATGCTGTACCGCAGGGTGCCCACTGTCAGTTCCCCACGGACGGCCTGCATGAGCATATCAATCTGACCGCTGTGGGCGCCCAGCGCCTCATCCAGTATCCGGGTTTCCTCTGGCTGCTCCGGGGCTGCCATGCGGCGGGCGTAAGCGTCGATGGTTTCCGGGGAGAGCCAATCCGGTTTTTCCGGCAGTTGGGCGTACAGCTCCCGCATTTTGGCGATCTGCGCCTCCACACTGCCCGCCCACAGGTGCTTTTCCGCCCGCTGCCCTTCACCCAGAAAATACTCGCAGTCAGCACACAGACGATCTAACAGACGGTATTCGGCGCTGAACGGCTGCGTCCCATCCTTCTGCTCCGGCTCACTGACGGCAGGGGCCTCCAGATAGCGCCCCTCATCCACCAGGCGTTGAACAATACCGGCAGCCTGCGGCCAGGACAGCTTGGTTTCCCTCTTTTCCCCATGTTCATCGGTCCAGTGCAGCTCAATGCTGTCCGTACCGGAATACACATAGTCAAGCCCCGCCGCTTCATCAGGAAACCCCTCGTAGCCGTACATCTCTTTCAGGAAAGAGGCAAAAGCCGAGCCTGTGGGATGGGTCCGGGCAAATTCGTAGATACGATCTTTTTTCTGTGTAACCAGAGGCCCACGCAGCATAGCGCGCTCAATCAGCAGATCTTCCGGGCTTCTTTCAGACGGCGAGGCCAGGAGGGAAAGCTGCTCCGGTTCTTCGGCTTCTGCGGCCGGAGCTGCTTCGGGGGCTGGCCGCAGCTCCACATCCACTTCCTCATCATTGACCAGCATGGTGGCGCGTACCGGCTCATAACCCTGACTGGCGATGTTGTTCAGCCAGGTAGCGAAGAACTGGCCGAACCCGGCGATCTTCTTTTCCTGCGCTGGGTCTGCGGGGTCCGCCTCCTGATACACGCCGATGCCGCTGTTTTCATAGCTGAACGCCCGCAGGGTCCCGGCCTCCGTGTCAATCAGGAAGTCCATATAGGGGTCATACATTCGGTCGCCATTCTGCATATAGTAATGTTCCATGCAGTAGTGATCGCCGTATTTGTGGTGGATTACCAGGGAATCATAGGCGTCCCCAGCCTCCAGGCGCAGAGATTCATACTGGCCGGATACGATCTCCGGGAACAGCTTTTGAAAACGCCGGAAGTTCTTGTGGGCGGTGGTATTCCCTCTGGATTTATGTGGGGATGGAGATTCTTCCGCTGGTGGAATCAGATTGGCTTGACCTCCCGCCACGATGACCTGTTGCCCGCCAGCAACCGGCTTTGGCACAAAGGCGTCTATTTCATTCGCCTTTGGGATTCCCTTGATTTCTGTAAATACCGCTTGCGGGCGGACGGGTTCTTCCGCCGTTTCACCTGCTTCATAAGCCACGGCGCCCAAAACATAGTCATAGTCGGCCTGCCCGATCTCCCTTTGCGGGGCGCCGCCCATTTCTTCTACTTCAGCCGGGATATTGTAGTCCCCAATGGGGTCAGGTTCTTCCTCCGCAGTTATATCCGGGTAAACGCCCGTTTCGATCAGAGCGTCCAGCAGATTGGCAAGGCTGGGCCAGGGGAAGTAGGTGTAGCCATCGTCAAAATAAAAGGAAATGCCGTCCTCTCCACGGAGTTTTGTGCGGTACAACACCTCGCCCTGAAACTCCCGGTCGCCATAGGCCGAGAACAGGCCGCAGACCTCCCGGCCTTTTTCCGTCCAGTTGTAGTCTGTAACGCCGTCCGCCAACACCGCCCGCACCGCCTGATGTAATTCAGCGGGATAGAGGTCGGTGCTGGTCAGGATATGCTCATAGTGGCGGCGGACTTCTTCATCAGAAAAGTGATGTTCAACCTTCGGGGAAGCAGAAAGAGAGCTGTCCTGTGCGGGCGGCTCTCCTTCATGCTCCGCGCCTTGCGGCGCCTCGGTATGCGGTTGTTCTTCGGTCAGCGGGGGATCAGCACGATAGTCTGGAGTACCGTTTCCTCCGCCATCAGTTTCAGATTGTTCAGGTGGCGTGTTCGCTCCAGAATATCCTCGGTCTGCGGCATCGGCTCCTGTTGAAGCATCTGCTGGATCAGGGCCTCGATCTTCTCCGTGGCCTCGTTCTGTACCCGGTGCATGACCTCCATCAGACTGCCATCCATTTTCAAAATCGTATATCGCTCCGGCTGGTTGTCCTTGAGATATTCCAGCGCCATCCGCCCGTACCGGCCCAGGGGCCTGTCTGCCTCGCTGCTGTTGGAGATTTGCAGGTCGGGGAGAAGCATCCCCTCCTGTTCTTTGTAATTCAGATTGATGTTCGGCTTGCTCATGCTGCACCTTCCTTTCCCGATTGATGATCCTGATGTTCCGCTCCATCTCCAAAAGCACCGCTTTTGAAATGGATGTGACTGCCATACCCAGATGGGCAACCAGTGGAACCGTATTAAAATGGCTGACTGTCGCCATCCCATCGCCCATGCGGATCGCCTCATCTGGCAAGTGACACTTTTTGCCGATGAAATAGGAAACACTGTCGCTCAAAAGCTGGATATACTGTGCTTCAAAGCCACCAGCCGGTATTTCCTCAAACAGATGGTTTTTTGTTTCCTGCCGAAGCCCCTGTAAATAATGCTCGTAGTTGTCATTGACGGCCTCACGCGCCAGGGCGTACAAGAGGTCTGGGAACGGCTGTGCCTGAAACCCATGTGAGAAAGTAAGCCGTTCCCCCAGAGCCTTTTGCATCTCATCGGAAAGCTGCCAGTTGGTGGGATGAATCTCCCTGCCCACAGTTTGACTTATATCAAAGAGATAGTCAAGCGTAAGGCGGGCGTTGCTGTAAACGCAGACGGCAATCCCTTTTGGACGGGAGATCAGGTTTCTGCCTACGCCAGCCCACTGTTTTTTGGTGGCAAGGATGGTTACATCCTCGTCCTGCGCGTAGACCAGCAGAACATTGTCAAAGCTCTGCTTGTGGAACCGGGACGCAAAGGCCAGGTAATCCCGCCAGTTCCTCTCGCTGCGGACGATATAGGGGGCCATGACCTCATAAATTGTCCGCAGGCGTTCATCGTTTCTCAATAGGCTCCTCCTTCCTGTGGTGGTTTTCCAGTTTAGACGGCTGCGGCCTCTTTCCGGGCAAAGTAGAGGGCAAGGGCCTCGTCTACAATGCTGTCAAACTCCTTCTGGCTGATGCTGGCAGTAAAGTATTTCTTGTAAATCGCCGGTTTGACTTTGAACGCCGCAGCCGTGGATTTCTTGGGCTTCCGATTAAACTCGCCGGAGAGGATTTGTTCCGCCCGTTCCGGGGTCAGCTTGCCGGTGTATTCCCGCAGCAGGACAGCTTTGCCCTCGTTGACCTTATACTCGCTTTCCGACAAAACGGCCTCCACCATCTGCTGTTCCTCTTGTTCCAGATAGGAGAGCTGAACCGCTGCCGCAATCGTAAATTCTCCATCGTCGATCCTGATTTTCAAGGCAACAGACAATTCATTGATGCGGAGATAATTCGCCACGGCACGGCCTTTCAGGTTGTACTCAGCCCCCACAACATCCCGGCTTTTGGACTTGTGGCAGTCAATGCCACAAGTCTTGTTTTCCCTGATTTCATCAGGGTTTCCCAGTCTTTTCAGTTCCTCAATAATATCGTTCCGGCGACCCTGACAGATCATCTTGGAGTAGCGCAGGGCCAGCACAGCCGCCTTTTCAGAGGGCAGCATTTCGGAGAAGGATCGTTGCAGGACATTGGTTTCAATAACATAGATCCAGGCGTCGTGATCCGAAAGATTTTCCTTTACGATACAGGGGAGTTCCCGGTGTGCGATAACGGCGGCGTTTTGCCGATTATGCCCTGCCAGCATTTCGTACTCAAATCCATTCTCATCCGGTTCAATCTTTCGGACAATGGCAGGGACCAAAACGCCATTCTCCGAAATACTCTCTACCAGATCGTTGAGCCGGTCGCCCTCATACAGCCGGAAGGGGTGCCCACGAAAACCACGGATGGCCTCCGGTGAGAGTATTTGGAAACCATTATTTGCGGGCTGGGCAGGCTTGTCCTCCGCTGCCGCCGTGTTCTCCACCTTCCGCGCAACCCCCAGAAGGTCGTCCAGAGAACGGATACGGGGATTGATGTTAGGCATACGCAAGCACCTCCTTTGCCAAATTCATATAGGCTGCGGCCGCGGGGCTTTTGGCGTCCAGCTCCATCACGCTGAGTCCCTTGCTGTTAGCGGTCCCCACCTGAACGGTAGCTGGAATCTGACTCTCAAAAATGGGAAAGTGGCCGAACACGGAGCGCACCTGTTCGCTGGTCTGGCGGTACAGGGTTGTCCGCTTGCTGCATTTCGTGAACAGGATGCCGATGATCTCCACCTTGGGATTCAGATTTTGCTTGATTTTGGAGATCGTTTCCGTCAGTTCCTTCAAGCCTACCAAAGCGAACAGCTCCGGGTCAACAGGGATGATAATCTCATCCGCCGCAGTAAAGGCGTTGATGGTGAGCGAACCGAGGGACGGGCCGGTGTCCACCAGGATGTAGTCATAATCCGCCCGGAGAGGCGCCAGCAGCTTGGCAAGGCAATCGTCCTTTCGCTCAATCAACAGGTTCACCTCTGCCACGGTCAGCGTCTTTTTTGACGGAAGCAGGTCCACTTTGCCTATGTTCAGGATGTAACTGGCCTTTTCCGGCAGGGCTTCATCCATGACCAATTTCATCATCAGGCTGGCCGCCGTTTCCTGCAAAGCGGCTGGCGCCACGCCAAAGCTGATCGTCAGGTTGGTTTGGGGGTCGAAGTCCACCGCCAATACCTTTTTACCCAGCTCCGCCAGGGAGTAGGCCAGATTCCGGGTACTGCTGGTCTTTGCCACGCCCCCTTTCTGGTTTGCCATCACGATAATCTTACACACGGATTTTCAACCTCCTACTTTCAGTGGATTTACGCTGTTTCAGCGCATAAAAAAACTTGGACTAAACTCGCACTCCGTTATTGGAGTTCTGACTTTAGTCCAAGTATAGCTGTATCATCCACATAGGTGTCATAGACAGGAAGCCGGTGCTGCTGTACAAACTCATCCAAAAGGGATTTCTGATTTGTGACGCTTTGTGATGGCCCTTCGTTCTCGTCCTCCTTTGAAAGTCTGATGTATAATGCCACATGATAATCCATGGGGTTGCTTATCTCCAAAACCATATCGTACCTCCTGAGATAAGCGGCCATTCATCATGTTTATTATACCATTTCGCCATCATTATGTCAAAAAACCGCGTTGCTCAGAACATTTCTTTCAATAAAGCTCCGCAAGGACTGCAGGAGCAACTCCCGCAGGTTTTCTCCGTTTTCCGTGAAAGAGCAGATCACTGTCAAGTCCCGCATATCTTTTTTCACGCTTACTCCTCCCTTCTATTTCAGTAAAGGATATGATGTATAGATTGATGTTTTGCCTGTCCCATTTTTCAATGCGTTTCATGGTGAAACGCATTAAATGTCCTTATATGACAAAATCCGCACATTACTTTGTGCGGATCATTTCTTATCACGATATTTCTCAAAGGCAAAGCAGACGGCGGCGGGCCAGCCGCTCCATAGGATTTTCCGTGCCTCCCTCCATTCTTGTGGCGGGGCGTTCTACTCTGTGACGTGTAGCCAACGCAAGTATCATTGTTTCCGTCTGCGTATCCTGGCCCGCAGCTGTGCCAAAGCTGCTTCACAGCGCGATGTTTCCCGCTCGTCCTTTTCTCTCCTCTCTGGGACATATCTTCGCGCACCCGCTGTACGGCTCAACGCAGACAGAACGTATCTGTCTGCCCTATTCATTTTTCCTCGGATCGTCGATCCGCGAAAACACATCAGCCCCGATGTGCTTTGACTGATCGACGATTTGGCTTTTCCTCACGACTCTTCCGTGTTGCTTCCAATACCCTGACCTCACAGGTCCAGCAGATCATTCGCCCCTCCGGCACAGCAGCACCGCACATCACGCAGCGGTCATCATTGGTAATATAAGCCGGTATGCGCATTACTTTCTCCTCTTTTAATCCGTTTCACGGTGAAACGCATTAAGCCAACTTGTCAGAAGGACGATACAGCCTCGTCCTTCCTCACCATTAATTCATGCCCTTTATGTATGCTGCCATCATGTCAATAAACTCCGCGTTGCTTGGAGCCTGTATAAGCGGTCTCCCGGCGATTTCGTTCAGTGCGTCCCGGTCCCCGTGGGTCCAGCAGGCGCTGATCAGCGTCCGGAGCACATGTTCCACGGAATGAGGCTTCACGCCGAAATGCCTGGCTGTCTCCGGGTACAGACGCTTGGTGATGAGCCGGATGCTTTCCTGGGAATCCACAACCTGTTCGATCATGTATACAGCATAGTCAAAGCCTGTGTACCGCCCGGAAGCGCCGATGCTCCTGAGCAACCGGTCGGCCGTAATGGGAATCCCGCCTTGTTTATCCGGCAGGTAAACATAGAACATATCTAAATCCTTCTTTCTTTTTTATGATGCAGGAAGGCTCAGAAAAGGAGGAGAACGACAGCGGGGAATGGGCCGCTGTACTATGGTTAAGTTCACTGCCAGACCTCACATAACGTCTAAGCAAAAAGCACATTATTGTTCTCCGTTTCCTTTAATATGCTTAAATTATACTATAAATATGTGCGTTTTTGTTTATGAATACATCGCATAATGTCGCCACAGCCTGTATGGTTGAAATGGATAAATGTCGATCTTTTCTCGGATTTGCGTATAAGAAACCCCTGCAATTTAAATTGATATGCTCCCCCCTATCTTCAACAGTATTTTTTCTGTTTCTCAAAGGGGGGAGCATATCAAAAATTACAGGGTTAGTTTGTTAAATATAGACATTACACTCTAAAACAAGTTCTCTTATTTCATATTTCAGTCCCTAAATCACCTGTTTCTATCTATCCTGAGAAAACACATATGCAGAGTAATGACTTTACTCGTTACGTTCACTCATTTCCCGAGGTAGGTAAATAGGCTTTGTAGTGTACCTAAAATTTCTCAGCTTCTTTCCGCCTCATATACGGATAGCTTTGATAAAATGATCTCTGCTGTAGCTTCTACGCTCGCATCACCATTAAAATATTTGGCGGCACTGTCGGAAACAAGTTTGTAAACCCTACCATTCTGGTGATATACACCATGTATGGCACTGAGTAATTGATCACAATAAGAATGGTCTTGCGTATCTGTGATCTGTATTATCTCATTTTTCCCATTTATATTCATACTGAGCTGCATTCCATCGGCAATGGCTTTCTGGTCAGATTGAAGTGCATATTCATAACCTGCCTTTGTCAATGAAAAAGCATTTCCCGCCATACCTTCATATATGTTAGGGGAAAGAAAGGACTTAAAAAAACGCCAAACGCCCAGCTTTGCTTCTGACTGTGAGTTCATTCCAAATTCAACGAGCGGTATAATGATCCCAGTGTTATCCTTACAAAAAGGAAGGCCGGCAATAGCAATATTATTATTCAAAGAAATACGAAGATAACGCAGAGATGGAACACCGCCAACATTGATCATAGAGAAAAGTGGGAAGCCGGTTTCGCTATCTCTCGGCTCATTTCCCTCAGGAAGTTGCTTTGCTATTCTTAAAATAGATTCTATATCTTCTGCTGAATAGCTGTTTGCAAAATCGCCACTGAATGCAAGACGGAGAAATACTTCTCTTGACAGTCTGCCGTCAAAAGCAGCCTGAACATCGCCGATTTTTTCCTCGAAGTCCAGTATTCCCTGAAAGCCGCCATCAGGCAGATATTGTTCAGGGCAAATAAGTGTCCTGACAGTAAACAATGGGATAAAGGATGTAAGTTTCCCGTTGTCCATTATCGCTGACAGAGGCACCTCCAGCATATCATCAAGAGAATATTCCGTATCATTTTGGAAATAAGGGACAAGGTCTTCTAAAACACCTGAACGACTAATATCATCAGAAAAAGCCGTCAAATCGATAATATCAGGGCCTTTTCCTGCAACAAGCTCTGTATTAAGGATATCATTTCCGTTGGCATATACCGAATAGTCCTTTACTACGACCTTATAATCCGGGTCACTGTTATTAAAGGCCATAACTGCATCGGCGTATTCGCTGGATCTTGACCCGGCAGCCAATACAATCGTCTGTCTGTTGTCACCTTCTGATGGATATATTAGTCTGATTTCTCCGTCACGTTGGCTGACAAACTGATTCTCGCCCAGAGGCAAAAGCCCTCCGGAGCTGAGGTTGATCCCGCTCCAAGTAAACAGGGGTTCAGTGATTCCCTCATCTATGTTATATTGAAAAACACAGGTAGAGTCACCCACATAGATGTTGCCGTCCTTGACAGCCATAAGGAAGCCTGTATCAAAGCTGCATATCTTTATCAGCTCCTTATTTTCCATATCCAAGTAACTTACTGTACATCCTGAGGTGTCGGCTATAAAAAGATTTTCCTGCGATATATAAACCTCTTTTCCGTCCACTTTATAAATGAAACTATATGGAATCTTCATTTCATCAATGAGTTGTCCATCAAGGGTGCATACAGCGAAGGTATAAGAGTTGTCACTGCTATAGAATCTCTGCATAAAGAGGCAATCTTCTGTAATATAGATATTGTTCAGTACTACATCATTCTCGGAAGTATAATTGAATTTCTCCTCAAAAATTCCTTCCTCTGACAATGTACCATATTTCTGATAAGTGGCTGTTCGGCTTTCGTTCTCTCCTGACACCACGACCCAAAGCTCAGAAATATTGGAATTAATAGGTGCGATACTCTCACCAGGGGAAAGAAAACTCAAATCATAATCCCTGAGTATATTACCCTCCAAATCCACTTCCATCAAAAAGCAGCTGTCATTTATAACATCAAAACCATATACAAAGGGACGGCTGCCTACATAGAGCATTAGCGCGGTTACGGGAAATTCCCTCTGAAAAGCAATAGTCTTGGCAGCGAACGATAAATCCCCAGTATTATTAACTGCCGAGGGATCAACTGAGGTTAACTCTATTGTTCCGTCTTTTGCTATGCTAGGGGCAAAACTGTCATTCTTGGAAGAACATCCACTCAAGCATAGCGTCAAAGCCAGGGAGATAACCAACAGACAAACAAAAGCGGTTATTATATTGCATTTCATTATAATATATTACCTTTCTTCTTTCATAGATAACCTATTGAAAACATGGAAGGCAGTTTCCTGCCTTCCATGAGAAAAGGATACTTTTTACAGATAGCTCTTGATGGTAGAAGTCACTCCTGAGCCGAGGCTTCCCCCAATTGTACATCCAGAATAGGAATACATCCCTCTCCATGTATTAGGCCCACAAATACTATCTGCTGTCACCCCGCAATATCCCTGCACTTTAGTGAGAGCTTCTTTTGTATTCTTCCCCCACCACTTATCTACTTTAATAGTAGTAACAGATACACCATGTATACTACCGTAACGAATTAAGCACCCATTAATGAATGCTTGGCACACTCCGTTAACATCACTGTATGCGGAATATGCATCGCCAACACAGTCGCTTGCAAAGTTCACGTAATACCACGTACCTGATGACCCCTGGAAGTAAACATAGTCTACACCCTGTACCGGATCAGCGTCCAGTGCGACAATGTCCTCATCTGCCGGGTTAAATCCATCCGCATTTGCGACTGTACACATGGTTGTTACTACGAATACAAGCACCAGGAAAAAACTTATTATTCTCTTTTTCGTAATACACCCTCCTATTTTTTGTATTTCTAATATTCAAGCCGGCGCCTTGCCTGAATAAAAGCCAAATGGAACTTCTGCCATTTTGAGCTTTATAATAGTTTTATAATTTTACCACTCTTACTGGCTGTATATTACCTTATTTCACATCTGTTGTCAACAGGATTTCCCAGAAATATTGTAAAAAACAGTTGATTTTCAGTTTGTTATCATGTAAACTCTAAATTAGATAATAGATTTATTTTTTTGTTGTTCTATCTGGAGGATATCATGGAACTCACCAAAAGCGAACTGGAAGTAATGAATGTACTGTGGCAGGCGAACAGGCCACTGTCCCGCAGCGAGATACTTGCCCTGTCTACCGGCAAGACCTGGAAAGACAGCTCAATACACATTTTGCTCAACGGTCTGCTCAATAAAAATGCCATCAAAGAAGCCGGCTATGTCAGAAGCGGAAAAACCTTCGGACGTCTGTATGCGGCAAACATCTCCTGCCAGGAATACTATGTCAAGAATGTGTTTGCAGGCAGCAGCAAAGAAGTGCTTCCTATGCTGTTTTCCGCGCTTATCCAGAGTGACGGCATCAGCCCTGAACTGATCGATGAATTGGAGGACATGCTGGGAAAGCGCAAACGGGAATTGGAGTAAAATATGATCAGTGCCTATTCCGTATGCAGCGCGGTCATCTTCTACAACCTGTCGCTGGTGCTTGTTTTTCTGCTGCGGCGCAAGACCCGTTTTCTCGCAAGGTATAGCACTTCTGCTCTCCTGTTCATCACCGTTTTGGGGCTTGTCCGCCTGTTCACACCGGTTGATCTGAAACCGGCAATTGTAATACCTTCCAGATACCTGCTACCTGCTGTTCAGAGTGCCTTGCAATTTAATATCCCCGCACTCAATATCAGTGTAGGTATAGTCCTGCTTATTGTCTGGGGATGCGGAACTGTTGGGTTCATCCTGCGGGATATCATTGTCGAACTGCGCTCCTACCGTATAAGGAGAAACTATATAACCATAGAGGATAAGCGGATAAAAAAACTCGCCGCCAGCTTCGGCAGCGAGTACATCGTGAAAGTCTCCCCTGATGTAAAGGAACCATATGTTGCCGGGATCTTTCGGCTTACGATTTATCTTCCGAACATAACGCTGACTGATGATGACCTGCGCTTTATCCTCCGCCATGAGGTCCAGCATGTATTGTCCCATGATGGGCTGAAAAAGCTGCTTTTCCTTACGATAGAGGCGCTGTTTTGGTGGAACCCTATTGCCCATATCACCATGAGCGAGATCGACGCGATCCTTGAATTTCAGTGCGACGCGAAGATCACCTACGGTCTTGACGATAAGGCAGTGTACGAGTATATGCGTACTTTGCTCTCGGTAATGAAGCAGATCGGCTCTGCCGGTGAGCCAAAGGGCGCTTATACTGTTCACTTTGCAGGGGATCCGCCGGTGATAAAGCAAAGATTTGAGGTGATGCTGAACCGAGATAAGAGGAAGGCGAAAGGAGCCCGCTGGCTTTTATGTTGCGCAATTGTGGTGGGCTTCCTGCTGTCCTATATGGTCATCATACAGCCGCGTTGTGAGATGCCCAAAGGCGAAATAGATGGATATGTCAGTATCACATCAGATAATGCTTATATATTATTTGACGGTGGAGAATATTATTTTTTTATTAATGACTCTTGCGTCGAAAAAATTACCGAAAGTGATTTGAAAAAAACACCTTATAATCAACTTGAAATAAAAGGAGATTAATACCGTGAAACGGATACTTACATTTTTATGCGTTTTTATTTTATGTTTCAGCACACTATTTTCCACTCCAGCTTTTGCCGACTGTTCTGAAGCTGATAGTGTTCTTGTTGCAGCAGGAGGCTCTGTAGTTTCCCCGTGTGCGGAGGAAACGGAATGGGTTTTTCGGATTCATAACGGATACTATGAGAAACGTCTCTGGTCGATTACATATGGCAAATGGCTCACTGACTGGATTGTACTTGGTCCAGCCACTTGAATTTATTTACATATCTGAAAATCACGGTGAAACACAGTTCTTCCAAGAAAATGCGTTTCACCGTGAAACGCATTCTTTTCATTTGTATTCATTTCAAAACGGCCTATTAAAGGCGATATATTACGGTATGCAGGAAATAAGATGCTTAGCCCTCTCAATATAAAGGCAATCCGTAACCATATATCACAGTACTTCCAACTAGGTAAGAGTTTTCCCGGCAGGCGTCGCCGGAGTTGCCTTCAATGGTAAGGACGACGCCATTTTCACAGCTTTTTACAATGCCCACATGATCAGCAAGACCGTCGTTTTCCCAGTCGAAGAAAATGATGTCTCCGGGGCGGGGTGCATAATCCCGTCCCTGCCACTGGCCTCTGTCCTTAAACCATTCTGCGCCGGGTCGCACGCCCTCAAAGCGGGGGATCAGCCCCGCGTTAATATAACCGCACTGCTCCGCGCACCAGCTCGCAGACATGGGGATTATTGTCCGCACTGAGCCATTTAGTTTTCTCAATATTTCTGCTCGCAAGTAAATCAGCCTGAAAATCACGGTGAAACACAGTTCCCCCAATCCCCCAAGGAAATGTGTTTCACCGTGAAACGCATTTGCCCAATTACGCCCAGTTGAAGTAGACTTGATTGGAGAGCCTTGATTATGCTATGCGGCTTGATCCCACTTTTCGAATCATCCGCATTTTGCACAACTTTATCCGCTCAAAAAATATTGTGTAAAAAAGTCATGTTGACGGTATGAACAAAACGGGTTATAATAATTTGACATTACTTTATCCGCTTCAATGGCTAAAATGGTGGAAAGTCAGAAAGGTACTGCACGCATGACAGGTGTGGAATATTACAAGAATATATTTGCGCGATACGGCGGGATGATGCGTACAAAACAGCTGGAGGAAGAAAACATACTCTATCGCAAGGTACAGCAGCTCATTCAGGAAGGCTATGTGGAAAAGCTACGCTATGGTTATTATCGATGGGTCAGCCCGGACGATTTCAGCGAGGTTGGCATCATAAAATGCCTTTTCCCGGATGCTGTTCTCTGCATGAATACCGCTCTGCGCTATTATGAATACAGCGACCGGACACCTGGTGATTGGCATCTGGCTGTCAGCAAGGATTCCGGCAAATCTCGCTTCAAAATTGATTATCCGTTTATAAAACCTTACTATGTAGAGCCTTCCATCCTGGAGCTGGGCCTGACTCACGGAGAAATGGATGGGCACGACATCCGTATCTACGACAAAGACCGTGTCATTTGTGACTGTCTGCGTTATCGCAATAAAATGGACAAAGAAATTTTTAATAAAGCGATTCAGAACTACATCAATGATCCCGGCAAAAACATCCCCAAGCTTCTGGAATACGCTGAACCATTGCGAGTAAAGAAGACTGCAAAAGAGTTGATAGGAGTGTGGCTGTAATGGCAAATGAAGAAATCAGAATTTGGGGGATTCACACAACAGATGAGGCCCTGTTTCTGCACGATAATATTATTGCAATCGGCTGGAAAGAGTTTGGGGATTGCAGTAAACTGGAGCCCACTCGTGAGGCATATAAAAACCACTATATCGCATCATATCCCAATGGCAAAAAAGGTGCAGTTGCTACCAGTGCCGGTATGCTGTATCGTTTCGTGCACGAAATGAAGGCCGGCGATTATGTTGTTTTTCCTTCCAAGTCAGACAGAAAGATAAACATCGGACTCGTTGAGAGTGATTTTATTTATAATCCGACAGCGGATTTGTATGTACAGCAAAGGAAGGTTAAGTGGCTGAAACACCTTCCCCGAACAGCGTTCTCTCAGGGAGCCTTATATGAACTCGGCTCGGCCATGTCTTTCTTTTTGATAAAGAATTATGCCGACGAATATTTGCAGGCTTTGGATAAAGGGTTCAAGCCTGCCGCGGCCATGAATGAACCTGACGAAACAGTCGCTGCGACTGCCGAGGGCATCATCGAATCCACAAGAGATTTCATTCTGAAAGAGTTAAGCAAAAAGCTGAAAGGTTATGCGCTCGAAGAATTTGTGGCAGATTTGCTCCGCGCAATGGGCTATCGTTGCACGGTTTCTCCACAGGGCGGCGACAGCGGCATAGATATTACCGCATATAAGGACGAACTCCCACCTCGTATACTCGTACAGGTAAAGAGTCAGGACAGCGACATTAAAGAAACGACTATTCAATCCCTCAAGGGGGCTATGCACGAAGGGGATTACGGCCTTTTTGTTACCCTGTCCAATTACACAAAGAATGCGAAGAAGTATTTGGAGAATACTCCTATCATTCGCGGCATTAACGGTACGGAGTTGGTTGATTTGATTCTGAAGTATTATGACCAGCTCGGAGACAAGTACCGCAAGATGATTCCGTTGAAGATGGTCTATATCCCTGTCCCGGAAAATGAATAAGGAGATGCACCATGTCTGATCTTGCCGCTTCTGTTCTTGCAAAACTGAAAAACAAGGCAAAGGCCTCCGGTATCAGCTATCAGCGGTGTCTGCAGCTTTTCTTTCAGGAAGAGTTCCTGCGCAGGCTGGCAGCTTCAAAATATGCTGAGAATTTTGTGCTGAAGGGTGGCCTTTTCATTTATACCCTGACCAACTTTGAGAGCCGTGCCACCGTTGATGTGGACTTCCTGATGCGCGGTCTGAGCAACGATCTGGCGCGTATGGATGAGATTATTGCCGAAATTTTGGCTGTCCCCGCCGGAAACGACTTCGTGACATTCAAAACTTCCAAGGCCGAGCCGATCGCCCTACAGCGCAAATACCATGGCGTCAGTATGCAGATCACCGGATACATAAAGAACGTACGAGTGCCCTTTAATGTGGACATCGGCATTGGTGACGTCATCATTCCTCACCCGGAGCGGCGCAGCATACAGACACAGCTGGACGGTTATGAAAAACCGGAGATATTGACTTATTCCCTGGAGAGCACGATTGCCGAAAAGTTCGATGCTATTCTGCAGCGCTTTGAACTTACCGGTCGTATGAAGGACTTCTACGATATTTACTACCTGTCCCGCACTTTTGATTTCGATGGACTGAAGCTGCAGACAGCAATTCAGGAAACACTTCAGAACCGCGGCACCGCTTATGAAAAAGAAAGCTTCAACCGCGTTATTGCACTGGCTGATGATGAGGATATGCAGACCAAGTGGCGCTTCTTCCTGAAGACACTGGGCAATCCGGAGATTTCGTTTCAGGATATTATGATGGGTATTCAGTGCTTCCTGGCTCCCGTCTGGGAAGCAATATTGAAACAAGATGAGCTTTTGGCAGTATGGCACTCTGAGCATGCAGAATGGAATATCCGGTAATTCATACACTGCATTTTTTATTTCAAATATAGTCTTAATTTCTTTTGCAGAATTCCCTTCATTTTTAGCTTTGAGAAAACAGACAACCAATATCCCAGCCTAGTGAAGTGCGGATGGTGCGGATCTTGCTATAAACTATTTACAGGGTTTCCTTTACCAGCCGCCAGGCTTCTTTGGCAAGCACCGCAGCTTCTACGATCTCTGCCTCATGGATACTCTTTTCTTTATTAGCCCAATGGGCGATCTGGTTGATATTGTTTCCGATTGCTGACAGCTCCCTGAGCAGCGCCGTATATTCAGCAGGGGGCCGGGGACGAATCTGCACTCCGGCAATGGCTTGCCTTATAAATGCACTGACAGATAGACCGCTGGCAATACATTGCTCGGCCAGATGGACATATTCCTCATCTCCCAGCCAGACGCCGATAAAATGTTCTCGTTTCCGCATGATTCCTCCATGTGTATGATTAAATACGTTTCACGGTGATACGTATTCCGTATGGGGTTGGGGGTTCGATTCCCCCGAACAAGGGCGTTTGTGTTTAACAAATGCCATACTTGCAGGGACAGCCACATATTTGTACATGTCCCTCGAAAAAATGTCTTACACAGCTTATCTTTCAGGAGAAAATGCGTTTCACCGTGAAACGCATTTCTACTGTGATGCATCATATTTCACTCGGGCAGAATAATAAGGGCCTATCGTCATCGGCGCATTGTACAGCGCAGTCAACAGATAGGCCTTTATGTTTTTGATCTCTGATGTGGTATTCTCAAGGGCGTCCTGGACAAAGGCCGTGTGCGCAAACCGCAGCCATCGGAAACGGGCCTGCACCTTTGGCATGGGGATGGTCTCGCTGCTGAGCTTCAGGTATGGGGCCGTGCTGCACTGCACATGGCTGATCAGCTCTGGAATATAGTTCGGGTTGTTGTTCATGTAGGACGTGGCCAGCAAGGGGTAGTCGTGCCGCTCCCGTACCGTCTCTATAATTACCTCTGCCTCTGATGGATAGATAGATGGATCAGTATAACTGTTCTAAGTATAATTCTTATCAATATTATTTCCGTCCGTTTTTACGCAGTCTATACTTCTGGTTTCCCAAAGCCAGGATTCCTGCTTTTCGGACGCAATGGTGTCTTGTTTTTCGCTGTCCGGCTTTCTGGTTTTCGGAAGGCTGAGTTCATTTTGCTTGCCATCGGGAGAATCCGGCGCATCATTTTTTGAGAATTGCCGTACATAGATTCTTGCCGGTTTGCCTTGTCCTTGCTTAATTCGTTCGATAAGCCCTATTCCGTTCTGCGTGTCCAGCTCTTTCAGCAGCTTTACCGCTTTGTCATGGCCGCAGTTCAGATCCTCCTGTACTTCAGCGAGGGTATAATAAATGTATACGCGCCCCTCCTCATCCAGCCAGCCGTTTTGCATAGACAGCCCCATGCGGTCGAGCAGCAGAGCATAGAGCATCTTTGCATCCGTGGACAGGCCCCTGAACTCCTCACCTGTCATCAGCAGGCGGGGGAAGCGGATAAAAGAATAGCTTTTGACCTGAGAGCCGTAGAAATAATCGTAGTTCATATAGTTTCTCCTTTTTCATGAATGTTTTTGTATAGCGCCCTTAGCCCAGGAAAACAGGGCCAGAATGATACAGAGGGTGATGCTGTTGTAGCTCATAGACTCATATTTGCAGGAAACGGAAAACAGGGCAGGACGATAGGGATAGGCTTAGACAGCAGGTCCTCCGTTGCAATATAGCTGATGTCCATTTCACACTGGGGGACTACTCTTTCGGAATCTCATCCTGGGGCAAGGGGCATTCTGCATACCGGCAGAATCGATCTCTGCGGTACGGCTGATACTCTCTGCATCCCCTGCACTCCGGGTACAGCCCGTCCACGCCGCTGTCATAGTGGTCGCTGCCGGGCCTGCCCTGCATGAGGCTTTCAAACGCCCGATGATCGCCATTGGTAAAATACATGGCACACCTCCCTTCAGGGTGAATTTGGGCTTAGCGGCATATATAAGAAATGCGTCTCACCGTGAGACGCATTTCTTATAGCAACTTGGTAATAAAACGACTACGAAAAAATAAGAATCTGCCAAGGATAATAGTTGCTTTTGCTTTCAGGGAGAAAGGAAAAGGATTGCTTTACCCCATTTTATGCACTATAATGTAATTGTAATTTGACTCGCTATATACAATGCAGATTGTGGGGAGCGATATGTAAAATATGAATAAGATTACAATAAACTCTTTTTCAGAATTTATTTCTTATGTGGAAGGTCATTATTGCAGAGACCACCTGTTTAGGGGGCTGAAAAAAACAAGTTACCAGCTCATACCTAAAATTGGACGAGAAGACTATGTGAAAATGTGCTCTACTAAACCTGCCGAGAAGCTATACGATTTACAGGACTTGGAAGAGCGTACAATGAGTGATTTTATCAAAATGTCGGTTCCCTACGCCGACTTGCGTACAATAAGTGCATGGGAACAATGGACTATAGGACAACATCATGGACTGCCGACGAGATTTTTAGACTGGACAGAAAATCCGCTTATTGCTGCATATTTTGCCACTGAAAATGCTGGAGCCCATGATGTGGCAGTATATGTTGTTGATAGAAGACAATTCAATACAGAGACAAGTGACAGCTTAGATATTTTTTCATTCCCAGAGGGGGATGATGTTGTTCTTCATATTCCCAGCTATATTAATCCACGAATCATTGCACAGAAAGGAGTTTTTACTGTTCATAAAGACCCAACATTGCCATTGGATCAAACTTTGATAAATGGGGAGTTGTGTAAGATAGATCAATTAATTATTCCACAAAGCACGGTTCGTGAATTTATTAAAGATTTGGACTGGTTTGGAATAAACCGATCCTTTATATATCCCGGATTGGATGGATTAGCGCATTATCTTGATTTTAAGGCGAAGGGAGGTGTAGATTGATGTATGTACCTGTAATGAAAAATCGTACTGTAGAAGTTAGTGTCCTCCAGCAACTAAGCCTTTTGCATGTTTTCGATGGGGATGTTATTCCTTTAATTGAACTTATTCAGGAGCGCACACGAAGCAACAATAATAATACTTTCACTCAGGATTTATGCAAGATTTTGGATGAAGCCCCCAATATGCGCGTAATGGTTGACTTCTACAAAACCACTAAACTGCGAAATACAACAGACACAATACGCGAATATGTCACACTTTCAGTCCGTCAGCCAGACTTCTGCCTCTCGGAAATGGCTGCATTACAGACGCATAGCCAGCGTGTAATTCCAGTGGTGTCATATTTGTCAGAAAATATTTCTCCAGAGCGAATTCAATATGAATCGAACTCTTTGAGAAAGAGCTTTCCTAATATTGCATATCGAGTAAAGGTGCAGGAATTTGAGAGTGTTTTCTCATACATTGAATCTCTTATTTCACCGAATGATTTTTTATTACTTGATATTGAATCCGCTTCTCATATGAGCCCGGTCTTTAAGAAAATATACAAACGAATCGCCGATAGCAAAAAGCGACTCCACTTTACTTCAATTGTTGTGAACTCACATCGTCCAGACGGCCTAGCCAATAAGGATATGCTTGATGGCGAGCCAATTGCAGATATCGACAACAGCCTAAAAGAATTATATTCAACAAATCTTATGAATCGATTTGATGGGTTTGGTGATTATGCGTGTATATCTGCCGCTTTGCCTTCTACCGGTGGTGCGATTAGCCCCGTTGGTATTTATTATTCTTTAGAAAATAATTACTTTGTTTCATATCGTGGTAGAGCACCTCAGTTATCAGAGTTTCCACAATATATTGCCCCACGCATTGTTTCATCAGAATACTGGAAAGAGTTCTCCGATGAGCACCATGATAAATGCCCTGGTTGTCAAGAAATACAAGCGATTGTTGACGGCCTCAAAAGTGGACGAAATCAGGCTCAGTGGAAAATGATAACAATGTTGCATTATATCTACACAATATATGAAGAAACCTTATAGTGAGGTCCCGTCAAGATTTATGCGCAAATTTATTTGCAGGCTCCGGCTGAGTGAAGTCAGCCGGCAATAGAGGCGTCGTACAGAGCCGCCTCCAAGTGCTTCATGT
>ERZ780168.544-NODE-544-length-46084-cov-9.725825_pt1 | contig 46084 bp, 34 predicted proteins | sample MGYA00510981_ERZ780168 | MGnify/ENA primary metagenome ERZ780168 (study PRJEB29588, sample SAMEA2158769) | human gut metagenome | biome: human gut; feature: human-associated habitat; material: faeces | place: Denmark | collected 2008/2010 ...
TAGCTAGCGTTCATCCTGAGCCAGGATCAAACTCTTCATTGTAAAAGTATTGTTAATCAGCATTGCTGCTGTTTTTTGCTCTGTTCAGGATGCCGTACAATTTATTGACTCTATTTCAAATACCTGTGTCTCACTTATATTTCTATAGTTGGAAACAAGCATTGACGGTTCTATTTTTTAACTTGTACTACTTGTATTGTTTATCAATATTTCAAAGAACTTGTCGCTTTCGTTTCAAAAGCGGGTGCAAAGGTAAGAGGTTTTATTTTAACTACCAAACTTTTTCGGAAGTTTTTTTGTTTTTTTTCTTTTTAAACTCATTTCTCAGGCTCTCTTGCGAAAGGGAAAGAATAATTAAAAAAGAAGGACTAAAAACCGTCTTCTTTGCGATTCGGACTGCAAAGATAAGAACTTTTATTTCTATTATCCAAACTTTTCTGGAAGTTTTTTGTTCTTATTTTTAAGCCGGAGCTCGCTTTATCACTAAGTCATTATATCAAGGCTTTCTTCTCTTGGAAAGCGGGTGCAAAAGTACTCCCTTTTAGTATATACTCCAAATATATCACACTCTTTTTTCTAATTATTTTTGAATGGTGATGATAACTCGCTGATTGATAATGATGTTGTAGAACATATTTTTTAGAATACGAGAAGGCGGGGGCGGCAAAGGGAAAGGAAGTACACCTTATTATATTCACGTGCGTGCGTTATGCGCGCGAAGGGATTAAAGACCGAGAAGAAAAAAAATGGAAATTACAGGAGAAAAACAAAATGGAAATTACAGAAGAAAAAAAAGATGGCGGTAAGATTTATTATAGATAAAAGGGATATTCAGAAAAAAGCAAGAGGATGTCCGTATGGGGAAAATGGACACCCTCTCTAGGAGACAAACCGGAAAGACGACTTTCACAAGCTATCTGCCGGTTCGCGACCTCCGTCATAAATCCGGGGAAGGATTACGAAAACGGACTTCATCACTCCGAAGATTGACGCAAATTAACCAGTTCCGCCCATTTGTTCAGGCTCAAGTCAATGCCGCCTTTTTCCAAGGAATGCAGAGAGGAAAGGAAATATTTTATTATACGCTCAGGATTATCACACATGACATAGGTCAGCTCGCCAAGGGCATAACGAAGACGCGAGATTTGGACATAGTCTACTTGGGTACAGGAGTCATCCATAGAAGCCTCAACCAAATTATCCAGGATTTCATAAGCCTGGCTTTGTTCAGAACTCGTTAACTCACTTATGGGCTTGTGCATGATAGGGTGCTGCATCAAACGGATGATGTTCTCTTTAAAATCGCTACTCATCGTTATTGTCTTGTTTGCCGCATCAGTTCCCGGTGGTGCGAGGGTTATATATAAAAAAGAGAGCGTGGAAACTATCTACTCATGCCATACATAGGTATCCACTACGACCCCTTTCGTGAACATAAGCGATAGCCCCACGCCCAATTGGGTATATAACAAGGTTATATATACAAAAGATGCGTGAGACCCGTCACTTATTCCATTCACGAAAGTTAAAAATTAGTGGATTTTTATGTATGAATGTAACAAATAACCGTTCTCAATAAAACTATCAAAAACTTACTTTCTTCGCTAGAAAGTAAACTATGACAAAAGTAGCAATTTATATTTAGCAAGCAAACAATATTGACAAGGAAATGACTATAAGACATGAAATTATTTTGGTTATACGTAGGCGACTTTCAAATCTCCCTCCAATTAGCATTTTCGGCTTAAAGACAACGCATTCATGAGTTAAACTCAACGGGCGATGGGTTACGCTGCTCAGCCCCTCTGCAAAGAAAAAGAAAACATTTCTCATATTCTCATAACCTACACCGTAATTACATATAAATCAACAATATAGCACTATGAGAAATAAAATCAAAAACGGTATTTCTCATACTTTTTCCACCACTTTAGCCTAAAAACAGTGTATTTCTCATGCATTTATCAATCATTTCTCATAAGGAAAGCAACACTTCCGAAACAGAAGAATCATTAAACAGCAACATCTTTCAAGGTAAACATGAAGGAATGTACCGCTTAATTTCATATCATCAAGCGGTACTTTACAACACACAAAACAGACTCCCGGATGTCATCCCACTATTGTCCGGACATCTTTCCTTAACCATCTGTACATCCTCCCTTAGTCATGTGAAAGGGCTCACTCCAGTAAACAGATAAGCTAACAGCCGTAGATAGATACGACCACATATATGAACAAAAAAGCCCACAATTGTGAGCCCCTACACATGATGAAGGGAAAACATTAGGATAACAAAGGATTGACATACAACATACAAAGAATGACATATAATATATAAGGAAGTTACGTATGACATATAAGGAACCCGACATATAATATATAAGGGCTTTACGTATGATATATAGGAGAAAAAGAAGAAAAACGGGTACTTGAAACCGAAACAGGCATAAGATTAGAGGCTATATGAAGCCAATCAGACACAAAAAGCAGCCGGCATGGAGTATACAGACTTAGCACAAAGAAACATATATCACACTGATTACAAACCGATTACTTATTAAAAGTAAAAAATAAGTATGAGGGTAAAAGTTACTATCAGGGGGATAAAACGACCTGACACCATAGAGGAAACAACGATGAACAAAGGGGTTCAAACGATTTATGAGGGTATGAGGGCAAAATGAATAAAAACTTTTTAGAAAGAGAAGCCCTTTCCGCACACCAATCTCAATAAGCAGAGAGATGAAAACGTGAGGAAAGGGCAAATATGATGTGATTCAATCCTGTAACCTACTGACGAAACAAAAAGAATTGCGGGCGGGTATATATCCGGATATCTTTTACTTTTCCGGATAAGAATGACCCTTCACGCACTTTCACCCGCAGGGCAGAAACCTTATATATCTCTTTCATATCAATAATGATCTGATGAGGATGAGTAGAACTAACAGCCGGGTCTGTATGCCAGAATGAAGAGACATCGCCATCATATAAATTCTCTCCTATCCCAAGATTTTTATCAGACAATTCACTGCTTACATAAACCACATCCCACTTTGTCTTATCAATCGCCTGTCCCTTATCATCCAACAACTCAACCTCTGAAATACAAGCTTGATTGTCATCGGTATAAGAAGAAAGCGTTTCGATGCAAAAATGGCGGAGAGTAGCGGCAACAGGAAATGCAAATTGTTGCCAGTCATTGGTTTCCTGCACGGTAGCTTCCAGTGCAACATCCCCCTTCTCAAGAATCGGAGTTCCCTGAACGGCGCGGCGTTGCCCTTGCCGATAATTCTTGTCCACTCCCAAACTATCAAGTATGGGACGGTCCAACCCTTGTAAAGTACGGTTGCCGGTATCTTCCATTTCAAAAACGACTATTTCATTCTCCCCTTCTTTCAGCCACGGGGCAGGCAAATATAAAGTCTGCTGCGGACCGATATTCCAAAACCGTCCCAGCGATTTACCATTCACCCAAACAGCACCTTTCCCCCAACGGCTCATATCAACAAAGCAGTCGCCTTTCTTCTGAATGGTGAATATTCCCCGATGGAAAGCCGGTTTCCCCTGGATACTCCCGCCAAAATTCATTTCGGATACCTTTTCTTTGTAAAGCGGCAAAGGAGTGATAGACCATCCGGTCAACTTTTCATCTCCCCACAATACCTGATTCGTAATTCCTTTCCGGTTGAACAATATATCAGGACCATAATTGACACGGCCCGAATTTTCGACCAATATTTCTAATTTAGCAGGAGCTTTCCGGATATCGAGCATCACATTGTTCTGATTGTAACGGCGATCCAAGCTTGCCACTTGTCTACCGTCGACCAGAATCACGGCATAATCACGCAAATCCTGTATTATCAGTTTTTGCTTGCCCGCCTTGTTGAGAGTAGTCTCATAATGTATATAACCGAAATCAACTCCCAAATCTTCCATTGAAAGCACATTTTCCGATTCGGTAGTCTGATGAAAAGCAGCTTTCAGCGGAGCACTCTCTTTCAGTTCAATCGTTGCAAATGCCGTCGTAGGATTATCAGCAGGCACTTCCGGCAGAACCGTTCCTTGAGGCAAATATTTCTGAATAACCTCCCTGAAAGCATGATATTTCGGATAACAGTTTCCCCATTCCCCCAAAGGCGCATCATAATCATAGCTTGTAGGCTGCGGACGGTAGCCACCGGCCGTATTCGCACCGTTCGTATACCAGAAATTCGTTCCTCCGTGAAACATATACATACTGACAGATACTCCATGCCCCAGCATCCAGTCCAGTTGTTCCGCCGGACGTTTATAATCGACCGTCGAATGATGCTGTCCCCATACGTCGAACCATGCCGGATAAAATTCCGCCACAAAATACGGACCGCCCGGATGATATTTATCCACGATTTTAAAGATATCTTCGCTGAATACTCCATTCAATGTCGGCAATGCCCCATCGATATGTCCGGCCTCAACCTGTCCGCCACCGTCACAAGTAAACAGCGGGACATTGAACCCTGCATCTTTTATCATATCGCGGAGAGCTGCCAGATATTCCTTATCCGCCGCGTAAGAGCCATATTCGTTTTCCACCTGCACCATGAGTATATTTCCCCCGTTATTGACAGTCAACGGTGCCAACTGTTTGCCAAGCGCTTTTATATACCGTTCACAATATTGCAGGAAGCGGGAATCTTTGCTGCGGTAAACCATGTCCTTTTCTTTCAACAGCCAAGAAGGGTATCCGCCGAAGTCCCACTCAGCACAAGCATAAGGTCCCGGACGTAATATCACATACAAATCTTCTTCCTGTGCCAGACGGACAAACTCGGCAACATCTGCCTGCCCGCTGAAATCAAACTCACCGGGCCGGCTTTCATGGAAATTCCAAAATACATAGACCGAAATTGTGTTCAGCCCCATCGCACGAGCCCTTTTCAAACGATCACGCCAGTATTCATGAGGAATACGAGCATAATGCATCTCACCACAAATCAATTGCACATCTTTCCCGTCAATGTTGAAAGCTCCACTGTCTATTTTAATACGTTCTTTGGAAGAACAAGCTAAAAGCAAAAACGGAATCAGCAACACAAACAGAGACTTATAAAGTTTTCGTCTTTTATTCATGATATAATATTACTAATTTTATTTTCATCCCTATTGCACAAAAGCATGACGGAAGTGATGAACCTTTTTCCATCCGCCACGAGTAAAATCAGGCACAGCAACCGGAACAGAGCCCTTCTCTATTGAAAGACGGGTCAACTCGGCCATACAACACCACTCTGCCAAATCGTATACATCCATATCCAACGGAAGCCCATTACGTAGACAATATACCAGACGATAATCCATGATATAATCCATACCGCCATGACCACCCACTTTCCTGGCAGTCTCTTCCAACTCCTGATGAATAGGATGCTTATACTTATTCATTAATGCCTGTTTCGCTTCTTCTGGTATCGCACCGTGCATATTCAGGTTTTCATGATTGGGAACGGCATTTGTATCCACTTGTTCAGGACGCAGGCAATACTCTTCAACCGGATATTTGCTGGCATAACCGTCAGTACCAACCAGTTGGTACTGACGGTTATAAGGACGTGGTGTCATGACATTATGCTGGATAAGCATCGTTTTACCATTCTCTGTACGAATGACCGTAGTCGTCTGGTCGCCATTCTGAAAATCCTTCACTTCCTCACCCGTTGTTTTCCGGATATATGCCGGCCCGTTTACCGCTTTTGTATCCATCGCAACCAACGTTTTCATCCTGTCCCCCCGATGAATATCAAGCAACTGGCAAGCCGGACCGATGCCATGCGTTGCATACACATCCCCGCGATTGTTACGATTATAGTCCATACGCCAATTATTCCAGTAAGACGACCAATACTCTTCCAAATTATGAATATAAGCCCCTTCAACATGCAAAATCTCACCAAATAATCCCTGCTGTGCCATGTTCAATGTAGTTAGTTCAAAGAAGTCATACACACAATTTTCCAGTTGCATACAATGCTTACGAGTTCTTTCAGAAGCATTGACCAAGCTCCAAATCTCATCCAGCGTCATGGCAGCCGGAACTTCAATCGCTACGTGCTTGCCATGCTCCATGGCATACACTCCCATTTCCGCATGATGCTTCCAGTCAGTAGCGACATACACAAGATCAATATCATCCCTTTCGCATAGTTGTTTCCACGAATTTTCATCCCCATAATAGACCTCAGCTTCCGGCAATCCGGCTTCTTTGAGTATATTCTGAGCCTTTTCCACACATTCTTGACGGATATCACACAAGGCCTTGATTTGTGTGCCCGGAATATGTGTAAAGCGGGTAACAGCTCCCGGACCACGCATTCCCAGTCCAATAAATCCCACACGTACCGTGTCTATCTTGGGAGCGGTTAACAGAATAACATCCTCCTGTCCAGAAGGACGTTCTGGAGCAGCCACCACAAGTGGCTGCAAACTACCTTCCTTTTGTTTGCAACCAGAAAATCCTGCAAGCAAAAGGATTATTATAAAACTAACAAATATCCTGTTCATAACTTTCATTTTTCTTACATAAAACAATCATTACCTGATAATAACCTTATTTACAATTTCCTCCAAAGACATACGTGGTGCATCGTCCGCCATATGCAGATTCTTCTCCACCCATTCGCGCTCCCAATGGAAATAGTCGGGTGCTTGCACCGTTTCGCCACGAAGCAACGCACGCAGGTAGTCAAAGTAAACCAACCAACGTTCTTTATAATAAGTATTCATCATGCCTGCCCATTCTTTATAAGCATAGTCATGCAGATTATCTTCAGACGGCACATGTTCTCCCCAATAAGTGATAAGCATCATCAAATTGTGAAAGTTGTTCTTTTTCTCCGTAGCCGTATTCCCCGCATCCTTTGCCTGTTGCTGCCAAGTACTCAAACGGAAAAACGGGTCTTGTGCCAGCAACTCATTTTCGGTATCTATCATTGACAAGAATTTGGAGACTTTCTGCTCAAATCTCTCTACCTTTTTCTCCTGATAGGCAGTTATCATATCATAAAACACTGAATCGGCCTCATTCGCAATCACTTGTCTCAAGAAATGTATCAGGTCAATACGATAGGTACGGACATTACTGAATTCCGGCATTGCCTTGGCAAACAGGAACGCTGCTTCCTTAAAAAGTTGTGTGTCGTATTTCTTGACCAGTCTTCCCCAAGAAGATACAGACTTGAGTTCCAGTGCCGGACGTGCACATAAAATGTTCTCGGGCGGACCTTCCTGATAACCGACTTCACTGCTATAAATAGACTTCAACATCATTTTCCAGGCAGTCTGTATTTCATCAGTGATATGTCCATAACGGGCTGTAATATAAGACTGCATCCATTGGTCTACATCTACCCGCTCTTTGTGCCATGCCAGTTCAAGCAACAATTCATAAGTAATAGGATTATTATTTATACCTTCCGGCAGAATTCCTACTCCTTTCATATGCTTTGCATATTCTCCATTTGAAGCACGGTAAACTTCATCAGCGAAACGTTGCAGTTTTCCGTTAATACCCGGCCGCTCACCAAAATTAGTGACGGTAGCCCAGATGAAAGGAGTTCCCTCGTATCCTTTACGAGTTTCCCAATTATTGGTATTCTCTCCGAACAATTCCTGAACCAATACATAGCGTTTATCCAGTTTTTCCAGCAAACCCGGTTTCGGGTTGTCCTGCCAGCCTTGCAACACCCAAATAGATTCCGGGAAATATTTCTGCATCGTTTTCTGTATAGCTCGCCCTGCATCTCCCAACGCTACACCATCCGTAGCTCCTCCTTCATGAAAAGGGTCGCCGGAGAAGAAGCGGATATCCGAACCGTACAAGCGGCGGGTTTCTTCATAAAAGATTGCTGCTATCCGATCGAATTCCGGGTCCATAGGGTCAAGAATATCCGGTCTGGTGAAAGCTCCCCAAGTACCTTGCGGAATAATATGTGCCTTACTCTTGGTCTTCAGATTGCTCGGTACCATTCCATAAAATCCGGGCATTAACGGTTCGATTCCTAATGACTTCATACGTTTCAGCATTTTCTGCACCAGTTTCTTCCGGCTGTCTATCTGGGATTGCGGCATAGGGCCACCCCACCCTTCGATATTTCCCATTAGCCACCAAGCATTATAAGCCGGTCCGGTGATAAAGTCGGCAATCTCTTTTTCCGAGTAGTTCATCCGGCGGAGTGCATTTTGCCATACAGCTTCCGAGCCGTTGGCTACAAGCATTAGGTTCACACCGTTGAGTGCCATCCAATCAAGCTCCCACTGCCAGTCATCCCAGTCATAGAAACTCATTGTGTAATTAAAAGTACAGTAATTCAACGCATAGCGATATATAGATGTGGTTTTGACTGTTACAGGTTGTTTGATGACCGGAAGCTCAGTGACGGGGGCGAGCTGATCTCCAAGATGAGACATACTCCGGTGACAATAATATTTCAAATACCAGTTAATGCCGACTGCAGCCGCATTTGCACCCGTAGCCTGTACCACCAGTTTCTTGCCGACAGTCTGCAATATGAAACAATCGCCGTCCGAAGAAACAAGTTCCTTGAATTGAATATGCTTTCCCAACCACGGAGCACGGCGGGACACAAGATCATGCACGCCGTCGAACGTAGCGGCATAACTATTGCCTACTGCACATAGCAGTACGAAAAAAACAGAAAAGAATCGTTTTAGTATTTTCATGGTTTGTATATTTAAACTCGTGAAAGGGCGGACACTTTATTGATCCGCACCTATATTAATACGATGACTATCACAACGCTTATCGCCGTTGATGCCGAACATCCCCCGGACATAGCCTCGAAATACGAGTCCTGTCCCTATGGCAGGAGAAGAGGACTTCAAATGCAAGTCAGGTTGCTGCACCTGGGTACTTTTCAACAGAGGATCTACGTTGAAGACCGATGTCTTATCACCGCTTGCAGCCTGCCAAGCAGTAAAATCAGTATATTCCTTACCGTCCCACATCCATTTATGGTTCTTCTTCGTAGGTGAAAAATAGATATTGCCACCAATATAATTATTCTTTCCCGAAGTCGTGTATTTACGGATGAATATATCCCTGTCAGATACAGCATAGATGATATTATTGGCGATTACATTCTCCTCACACAATTCGGAGAGACGGATTTCCCCCTCGCTGCTGTTATCCCGGTCGTTCACTTTAAGGTAGTTGTTCGTGCCATCCAGTTGTCCGCCTTTAAGATTGTTATTAAACAAAGTGTTGTTCACAACATAACAACTTTTGGTACTTAGCCCGTCGAACCCGAGATAAGCCCCCATATAAATGCCGGTACGGAAGTTGTTGTACACAAAATTATTGCGTACGATACAGTCTTTGGTCTGCAGTTTATAGCTTTCGCTACATAGCCCGATGCCACGATCACATTCAAAGACTTCGTTCTGTTCCACAATCGTATTCCCGTTGCCGCACAAGTAAATACCTATTGCTCCGCCATTGGATACAGACTGTCTCCAATAATCCTGCGACTTTTCATGCGTACAACGATATACCTTATTGCGGCATACTACTCCATTGCGTGCGTAGTTGACCGAGATATCACCTTTGGGGTTCAGATTATCTCCTCCTGCAATAATGATGCCGATATTCTCCACATCATGTACTTCATTATCCTGAATGGTGAAGTCGACCACATTGCCTGCTAATGTAAAAGCTTCACTCGTACCGCTATGAATTTCGAATATCTCACATTTCTCTATCAGCAGATTGCGAATCGGTGTGTTGTCATCCGTACCCAAAACCAGAATTGCATGTGCACTGCGCCAGTCGCCTTTCGCATCGACCCACGGACAGTCATTCTTTATATCATACACTTTGCATCCCCGGAATGTTATATTACCGGACGTTCCGGTAATATAAATACCCTCCGGATCTGTGTTGTTCTCCGAATCATGAGCATGACAGATGTGCAGGTTCTCGAATTGCATATAGCCTATATTATTAACTTGCACCAAAGCATTCCCCCACCCTTTGATATACAGACCAGAGCCGTCTATCTTAGCAGTCTCACCGGGATAGCTTTTCAACGTTATCATCTTACCAGGCTTTCCCGAACGTGCCGGAACCACAAACTCTCCGTACACCCCCTCGCGGAGAAAAACAGTATCGCCGGGATTGACACGTTGCAGCGCAGCAGCTATTGTTTTTAATGGTTTTCTTTTACTTCCATTATTCGCATCATTACCAGTCGGAGCTACATACCAATGGGCAGAAGCAACTCCGCATGCTAACAAGCTAAATAGAAGAAAACTAATGAGTGAACAAAAACTTTTTCTCATGTCTATTTGGCTTTTAATTCCGTTTAATCTATTATTTTTATCATTGATCGGCTCCTATATTAATGTTCGTTCCGTTATAACGTGTATCACCATCGATATCATAGTTTCCCACGAAATAGGCTGCAATGAAATAACCGGCATTTTTAGCAGGCGACTCTGAGCGCAAGTGCAGATTAGGAGCGGATATATCGAGGTTCATCAACATCGGATCGACATTATAAAGTGAGTTCTCGTCTCCGCTGGCTTTCTGCCATGCAGAGAAACTCGTATATTCGACACCCTCCCAAAACCATTTGTGATTGGCAGAAGTCGGAGAATAATAAAGATTGTAGCCTATTTTGTTCTTGCTGCCGGACTCTGTGTATTTACGGACGAAAATATCCCGGTCAGTCACGGCATAAATGAGATTGTTCATTATTGTATTGTTAGTACAATTCTCGGCCAGACGAATCTCACCCTCGCTATCCTTTTCATCATTAATGTTCGCCGAATTATTGCTTCCATTCAGCGCACCACCAACCAAGTTGTTGTGATATAGCGTATTATTTACCACATAACATCCGGACGTACCTCCAACCGTATATCCAATATAGTCGCCTAAATAAATTCCTGTACGATAGTTGTTATAAACAAAATTATTACGAACAATACAATCTTTGGTAGCCAATACGTTACTCTCGCTTACCAAGCCGATAGCACGATCACACTCCCATACAATATTCTGCTCAATAATGGTACTTGCACCTCCACAAACATAAATTCCGATTGCTCCATAAGCGGCAGGATTATTATAAACACCTTCCCAAAAATCCTTTGAGACCTGATGAGAGCACCGATATACTTTGTTACGTCTTACCACTCCGTTACGCGCATAATTTACGGATATATTGCCACCTGCATTCAAGTTATCTCCTCCAGCCACAATAATACCGATATTCTCGACATCATGCACTTCACAATCCTGTATGGTGAAACCGTCTACATTTCCGGCAATAGTAAGTGTTTCACTAGTTCCGGTATGCATATCGTAGATTTCACATTTCTCAATAGTCAGGTTACGTATTGGCGTACCGTTATCGTCACCTATAACCAGGAATGCGTGCGCGCTACGCCAGTCACCGTTATTATGCCCTGCAAGGCAGGTGCTTTTTATATTGTAGACTTTGCAGTTACGGAAAGTAATGTCCCTTGACACACCATTAATATACACCCCTTCCGGGTCAGTGTTAACGTCCGAATTTGTCGCATTGCAAATGTGCAAATTTTCCAAAGTCATGTATTGGATACTTTTCAGTTGCACCAATGCACTGAACCAGCCTTTGATATTCATTCCGGTTCCGTCAATCTTTGCCGTTTCGCCCGGATAACTCTTTATCGTCACCAGTTTACCCTTTTTCCCAGAACGGGTAGGCGTGACAAACTCATGATATGCTCCCTCCCTAAGAAATATCGTATCACCGGGATTGACACGCAACAATGCCTTTGAAATACTTTTCAGAGGACTGTCGACAGTACCGCTATTTCCATCATTACCTGTGGTAGATACATACCAGCTCACCGGTTCAGCGTCGGAAGGTTGATCGGGAGCATCCGGATTGTCTTCTCCGTTACCTCCTTGTTCTTTTCCCGGTTCGCCTGAAAGCTCCTTATCATCATTACCACATGCGCTGAGCCCGACAAACAAGGCAAAAGCCAATAGAATCATTTTCTTTCTCATCATATTTCTTTTTGAATATCCTATTAAAAACTGAAAAAAAGGCGGCTTAGATATGCAGAAGCACTCCTTACCGCCTCCGTCCCCCTTAATTATTCATAAACAATTTTCCTTATCACATTATTCTTCTTATCGTAGACATAAATCACACCATTCTTGTCTACTGCAAGATCCTGAGGACCATAGAAAGCGGCAGATGCTCCATTGGCATCTACATATCCTGCCTGAGTGCCACCGGCAACCAGACGTACCACTCTGTTTGTCATATCAAGCAGTCGGATACTTTGGTCAAGATTCTCACCGCCATCCCATGCACCGTTACCGGCGACATAGATATCTCCATTTGAATCAATAGCCAAATCACACGGGTATGTAAAGAGGGCATCTTCAAAAGAACCATTCAAATAACCTGTCGTACCTTTGCCAACTATATTTTCCGCTTCCCAAGTACCAGCCTTAAATTTTACAATACCATTCAGTATCTGATCGGCGCCATACAAATTGCCCTCCTTATCCAAAGCAACTCCTCTAAAATTGCCAGCAGCTATTTGGGTAGCCCCCTCCGCTGCCCATTTATAAATACCAGCATTGGATGATACATAAATATCCCCATTACGTTTGTCTACGGTAAGCATCCAAGGTTCAAAGTCCGTACTACCAAGTGTAGTAACCACGCCCTCAGGAGTTATTTTTCTGATTTTCCATTCAAATACATCCGTTAGGATTAGGTTACCTTCCGCATCACAATCCATGCCATAAAGTCCGTTGAAACGCGCCTGCACGCCTGCTCCATCTACGTAACCTCTGTTTCCGGCCAGTCCTGCCAAAGTCGTGACAACCCCGTCAGGAGTAATCTTACGAACACAGTAGTTGACACAGTCACCTACATACACGTTACCATCATCATCGACACAAATAGAACCTTTCCTCCAATCTTCGGCCGGATCCCCTTTAGCTCCATCAAAGAAAAACAGTGCCTCATTTCCAATTCCATCCTGATATCCCGGTTCACCATTGGGGCTACCCGCCAATGTCGTAACTACTGCGGAGAATGAGTAAGTAAAAGTTTCAAGGGTACGAACAGGTTCCCGATTGGCAACAGTAATCGTCAATGCTCCGTCACCTAATTTAGGTGGAACAATAGCCATAATATTATTCATATTGCAACTTAACACCTTTAAAGGAATGTTTCCCAAAGTCACCGAGATGTCCTCCGGATTCTCCGAGAAGTTTCTTCCGGTAATCAAGATTTCCGTTCCAGCACTACCACTGGTCGGATAAAAACGGTTCACAACCACGGGACTGCCGGCATCATGCCCGGTATCGTCCTTACAACCACCAAATAGGCTTGCGCTACCCATCAGCAGAATCAAAGCAAGATATTGAATTATGTTCAGTTTCATAAGAGTTGTCATTTTTCTACAGTTATTATTTTCTTTACACAATTGTTCCGGCGGTCTAATACATACACGGTTCCGTTCTTGTCAGCACATACGGCAGATGCAGCACCAAATGCAATCGGCAAAGTTTCCATAGTCGAATTAACGCCTCCATAAGAAAGCACTTCAAAACTACCATCTATATCACCTGATGTTGCTGAACCGGCGAAGGTTGTGACCATTCCGGTTTGCTGATCTATATAGCGAATACTCTGATCAGCATTAGCGGTTGAAGCATCTGCAGTACCATTACCTGCTACCAAGATATTTCCGTCTGCCGTAATAGCGATTCCCCAAGGACTAGCAAAGGTCGCTTCATTGACCGGACCGTCAGCATATCCGTTCTTACCGCTACCAGCTATCACAATTGGAGTATCCCATTGATCTTTGACATATTTGATAATCTGGTTGGTTCCTGTATTAGTAACATAAAGATCACCTGTACGTTTATCTATATCCATCCCCCCTGGATTCCCATCACCGATAATAATAGTAGTACCATGACTATTGGGGGTGGCTCCGTAATCATTCAAGTCTTTCAGAAGAATATTTCCATTTGCAGTCATACTGTAAAGCCGATTGCTTGCTTCATCAATAGCCAAGCTGACAGCCACCTGCCATCCCAAATAATGTGCTTTGCCATCAGGTTCAAAACATACAGTCGCCGAAGTCCAGTCATCAGCAATGTACATATTCCCTTTACTGTCAATCTTCAAATCTGTAGGACGCACTACAGCATTATACGAACCTGAACCACCATTTTCCAAGCGCCAGTTAAGTCCCCAGTCTACATCACTTTCCGCTCCTGTACCCGCCATTTCCGTGACAGTACCATCAGGAGCAATTCTACGTACACGCAAATTTCCTATATCTGTGAGGTAAACATTTCCGTTGTCATCGACTGCAATACCACCCCGGCGGTGTTCCCAATCCGCACACATAATATTGAATTCGGAATTTCCCGGCAGTGTAGTCACCGTACGCTCGAACAAAAGATCTTTATATTCAAAGTCTCCAGTAGAAAGGGTTCTTCCGTTGAAATTGATTACAATAGGATATGCTCCAAAGTCTGTTTCTGGAATAGTCACCAAAAAATATCCTTCTTCCACCGCACAGTCCGCAGCCAGTCCGTTATAGGTAGCAGAAGGATTCTTTATTTCTGCCGGCAAATTCTCTACATAGATACGTACTTTCGTTCCTGCTTTTCCATAAGCAGGAGAGTAACCCGTAATGGCTGTTTTCTGAAAAGTGAAGTTCATCTCCGACCGGATGATCTTGTCGTTTACCTTGATAACAACAGGGGCTGTCCCTATCGCTTCATCATCCGGAATTTCAACCAACAACTGTTCTTCATTAGAACGCAAGATGGATAATTCCACTGCATTGATACTTACGCTGATAGAAGTTATATCCAAAGGGAACTGCTCGCCGTTTATCAATAACTGCGTCCCCCCCTTTCCTGTATTCGGAGCAAAATCATAAATGGAAAGCTCTCCGGAACGAGGCGACAGCGACTTTTCATCATCTCCCGTACAGCCGGTGAAAATGGCTGCTGTCAGGATAACAGCCATATATATATAGTATGAAATTGTTTTCATTTTACTATCTTATTAGTTTTATATTATCAGAAAAATTCTACCATCCCGGATTCTGAACCAAACCACGTCCACGGTCAATCTCTGTTTGAGCAATCGGATACAAATACATCTTATTATCCCAATATCTGGTCTGCAACAGTTTGCGTTCATAGAAACCTTCAAAAGCAAATCCTTGTCCCTGGTCATCAGCAAGAACATTCATACGATAAATCTTGCGGTTCTCTTCTTTCTCATAAAGCAACCGACGGGCGAGAGTCCAAAAACGGTCGCCTTCAAAAGCCAGTTCGATTTGACGTTCACGAAGAATCCACTCACGCATTTTTTCCTTATTTCCCAAATCCTGCGGATAAGTAACCGTGATGTTCGGGATACCTGCCCGCTCACGAATCTCATTGAAATAAGTGATAATTTTGGGGTCTTGGGGATTGTATTCATTCATCGCTTCCATATAATTCAATAAGATCTCGGCATAACGGATATGAATATACGGACGATATACCGCTTGGTCATTGCGGATACTAGAAGAAGTGCTTACTTTCTTGGCTACATTATATCCTGTAAAATCAGTCATTTGCGTCCCAGCTCCCGATGAACCGGAATAATAATATTCAGCTCTTCCGAATCCATCTTTATTCTTGTCCGAAGAAAAATAATTGCGGTCGTCTACGGTAATGGCAGAAAGAACAGGACGCCCGTTATAATGTACAGAGGCGTAGAAACGAGGTTCGCGATTGACGTACATATTCGATTCTCCTTTACGATATCCCCGGTTAATCTCGTTACGGGCTTTCCCGTATTCCTTCGGGTCATCGCTTTGCGCAAACCCTTCTTCCGTGTAATTTTCATCATCATTGATGTCCAGTCCGTCACGGGTCAGAAATGCATCCACAATGTTCTGAGTAGCATTTTGCATGCTATATCCACCATTTTTCGGATTGCAGCGTTTATCATATCCCCATTGCCAATCTCCTGCCTTATGGGTGGCGAATATCACTTCGCCATGATTGCCCGACATGAATAGCTCACGGAAAGACAAATATGGATCAAATTCTCTGTCACCACTTTCCGTATTGTAATAAAGATGATAAATACCCAGATCAATCACATCTTCGGCAGCCTCGGCAGCAATACGCCATTTCTCAGGGTCTTCAACCTGAGGTGCCAACAGTTCTCCGTCCTTGTTCTTGAAGTCCTTGAAGCGGGGATTTCCGTTCCAGAGTTCACTGGCTGCCAACAAACGGGCCTGTGAAATCACCGCCAAAGCAGCTCCCCTCGTAGGACGTCCCAAATAAGCTGTTGAGGTCCATGCATCTGGCAGAACATTCAATGTCGACTCCATCAAACCACAAACATACTCCACACATTCATCAAAGGGACGGCGTACATAGTTATTGAAATCTTCATCTTGTTCGGCAGGTCTTTCGAAAATAACAAACGGTCCATACAAACGAAGCAAGTTCCAATAAAACCAACCACGCAGGAAACGGGATTCTGCTTTATATTGGGTCTTCAAATCTGTACTTAACACCCCTTCAGGAACGCGATCAATGTTTTGTTCAAATACAAGCGCTTTCTGTATACCCCGGTAGGCAGCATTCCACTTATTATCACCCAATGTATTGGAAGGTCCCCAATTGCCTTCTACCATATTACGGACATTTGTATTGGAAAATACACAGGAGGTTTCATCGGCAAAGCCGAACACAACCGGATCATCAGTAGACAGCCAAATATATCCGTAAATATTATATAAGTAGGCTTCCGCTTCTACACGGTTTTCCCAAATCATATCTGTTGTTTTCAGGTTCTCCGGTTTCTGATCCAAATAATCACAAGAAGAGACTCCTATTATGCCAACGGACAAAAGCCCGGCAGCTAATATACGGTTAAATATTTTTTTCATTGTTTTTATTGCTTTACTAGATTAAAACGAAACTCTCATTCCCAATGTTACCATACGTGATAATGGATACTTCGCCCCATTGGAACCAAGTTCCGGATCCCACAACTTGAATTTGGAGAATGTCAGCAAGTTTTGTCCTGACAAATAAAAGTAGAGATATTCTATTCCTTTATCCATCAGTCTCTTGTTTTCAAGCGTATATCCGAGTGATGCCTGTTTCAGACGCAGGTAACTGCCGTCTTTCAACCAATGTGTACTGTTCACATAATTGTTATCATTTGTTGTCGCATTAGCCGTCATACGCGGATACCATGCATCTGCACGAGGATTGTCCGTTGTCCAGCGATCCAATGCTTTGGTGATGACATTACTCGGATTCAGCCCCATACCGGTGAAAGGTACAATACCGACTCCACCCGCTCCCCAGTTACCGTTGCCGGTATCAATAGAACCACCATTAGCCATAATGGATACATCAGACACTCCCTGGAAGAAGAGAGACAAATCAAAATTGTGATAGTTGATATTGAAACCCATACCATATGACCAGGAAGGAAACCAAGATTTACCCAGATAACATTGGTCGTTGGCATCAATCACACCATCATTGTTCAAGTCCTTATATTTGATGTCACCAGGAGCGAGTTCACGCAATTGTCTCGGACTTTTTTTAATTTCTTCCTCACTCTGGAAATAGCCTTCAGCTATATATCCGTAGAATTCACCATAACGAGTTCCTTCACTTTTCTGATAAGCATATTGCATGACAGGTTCATCACGGAATACAATCTTATTTTTACTATAAGTCAGATTACCAAATAAGCGCAACCCTACTTTTTTGCCAATACGAGTCTGATACTCCAAATTAGCATCTATTCCTTTATTATCCATTTCACCCATGTTGGCATAGATAGAAGCATCGAAACCTGCCATGCTTGGCAAAGAAGAACGTTGAATAAGAATATCCTTACGTCTTTCCCAATAATAATCCAATGTCAGATTCAGGTTACCCCAAAGCATCATTTCCAGACCGATATTTGTTTTATAAGATTTCTCCCAAGTCAGTTTATCCGATCCTAGCAGGGTCTCTCTAATACCGTATACAAGATTTCCATTCGGTCCGAATCCATAATTGTTTCCACTTCCAAACTGAGTAAAATAAGCAAAACGGTCTCCGGTTCCACCAATATTATCATTACCTACAATACCATAAGAAGCACGCAACTTCAACAAATCAACCATACGGGTCAAATTTTTGAAGAACGGTTCGTTTGAAATCACCCAACCTACAGAGGTAGCTGGAAAGAAACCGAAACGATGTCCGGGAGCAAAGTTTTCCGAACCGGTATAAGAGCCATTCACCTCCGCCAAATAACGTTCTTTGTATCCGTAACCGAAACGGGCGGCAATCGCCTGGTTGCGGTAAGGAATAGAAGCAATCGCGCTTCCGGCAGTAGCAATCATACGGTTACGCATATTATAAAGTACCATTCCATTTATGTTATGGTGACCGAAGGTACGATCATATGCGATATTGGCTTCAGTATAAATAACTCTTTCTCCTGTATCGCTATGGTCATAATAAAGTTCGTCAGAACCTTCCTTAATCGGTTTCCCAAAAACCAGTTCTCCGTTTCCGTCACGCTGATTGGTATACCACAAGTCTACACCTCCAGTACGTTTATTATTGAACTCGCTATAGCTGTCAAAGGAGAAACGGACATAAGCCGAAAGTCCTTTGGTTATAAAATCCAACTTCTGATTTATCGTAAACACCGATTGTAAAGCCGGACGAAAGGTATCAGTGTAACCACTGTTCTGTACTTCGTTCATCGGATTGGAACCTGCATTTGCCGGAGGACCTGCCCAACGTCCGTCAGGATAACGAACGGGAAAAGCAACCGGTGATGTAGAAAAAGCCTCATACCATAATTTGTTGGAAGCGACACCCGGATAACGCGAATCTGTCATTATAGCCGACAGATTCATCTGCAATAAGGTAGTTTTCGTAATGTTCACGTCTACGTTACTACGGAAATCATAGCGCTTATAGTTCAGATTTGGATCGTATCCGTTCTCATTCTTCACATTATATTGTCCTCCCTGATTATAGAAAGAAGCGGATAAGTAATAACGAACCAAATCACTACCACCACTTATATTCAGATTAACGTTAGATACGGACGAAACGTTCTTATAAATCTGGTTAATCCAGTCCACATTCGGATATAAGTAAGGATCCAGCCCGCTCTCAGTCTTTAATATTTGTTCACGGGAATACACCTCACTAAGGCCTGAATTCCGACGACTTTCATTATATAGCATCATATAATCAACACCGCTTAACATCTCCGGTATTTTAGTAAAGTTAGTAAAACCAGTTTCCGCCTTTATCGAGATTTTAGGTTTTCCCACTGCTCCACGTTTAGTCGTAATAATCATCACGCCATTAGCACCTTTCGCACCATATACAGCAGTAGCAGAAGCATCTTTCAACAGAGAAATACTAACAATATCTTCCGGGTCAATATTATTGTAAGCCCCACCATAAGTGGAGTTTACATCGTCACGCTGTACACCGTCCACAATTACCAATGGAGAAGTATTCCCTGTGAAAGTTCCGATTCCACGAATTGTAAAGGTCGAATTGTCGTATCCAGGTTCACCACTGGATTGCACGGATATAATACCTGCTACCTTACCCTGCAAAGCATTACTAAGGTTGGCAACCGGAGTTTTCAGGCTTCCTATATTCACGGAAGCTACGGAACCTGTCATTGTCACTTTCTTTTGGGCGCCGTAAGCAACTACCACTACTTCTTCCAAGCTGGAAGTAGCCTCTTCCAAAGAGATATTAATCGTAGTCTGATTGCCCACTTTTACGTTACGTGGCTCATATCCCATAAAACGGAATTCCAGTTCTGTCTGGTTATCGGGAACTGTAATCATATAAAATCCGTCAATATCCGTAATCACACCGGTAGTGGCATTTGCCAATTTCACACTCGCTCCCGGAATCGACTCACCAGTGGTAGTAGTGACATTGCCTTTTATGGTACGTGATTTCTTCGTGTTGGCAGCCTGTTCTTCTTTCGCAGGAAACAACAGAATCTGCTTACCTTGAATTTTCCAAGAAATTCCTTTTCCTTTGAAAGCCTGCTCTAAAGCAACATTTATGGATTGTTTATTAACGGCAACAGTGATGTGCAGATCCGTTTTAAACTGATTATCCTTATAAAAAAATGAATATCCGCTCTGAGTTTGAACAGCTTCTACAAACTGCTTTAGCGTAACGTTTTCCATATTCAATGTCAACAAATCAGATTGTTGAGCCTGTACTTGAAGCGGTATCAAGAACAGTAGAAATAATATTTGCCAGGTACATAGTCTTAGCTTTCCCAAAAAGGACAGAGGCGAAATAAAACCTCTCAGTCCCTTTGGGATTGAAATATTTTTCATAAATTTGCAATTTAAAATTAATAATAGGAGAGTTAATTTTAATCTGAAGAGGATTGGGAAACGGGAATTTTCCAATCCTTTTTGCTTTTTCAAGTAGTGTTCATCATTTTTCTTTTTAGGGTTAGCATTTTTTTAGTTTATCATAATATCAGGCTGCCTATCTTTTTTTATTTCGGAGTCACTAAATAAGTTCCGTCCGGTTGTTTCTGAAAACGGATGGGAGTAATCAAATCAATCGTCTCAAAAATGTTCTCCAAAGACTGATCTATATCAAAACGTCCCGAGAATATTTCGGTTTTCAACTCCTCACCCTCAATACAAATCTCTGTATGGTAACGTTTACTCAACATAAACATCACATTTTCCATCTTTTGAGATTCGATATTCATATATTTATCTTTCCACGTAGTATAGAGTTGAAGGTCGACATGACGGACTTCAATACCGGATTGCCGACTGATACGCCCCATTTCTCCCGGTCGAAGAATCACCCCGTTTTCTGTCTTATCACGCTCGTTCAGTTTGACCGAACCAGATTCCAAGACTACTTCCGCCATATGATCCGCTTTCGATACTCTTACATCAAAACGGGTTCCAAGGACCATTACTTCCACAAGTTCCGTAACTACTTGGAATGTCCTTCCATTGTCTTTTTTCACATCAAAGAAAGCTTCACCGTCTAGATATACTTCCCGGTTGCGTCCCGACAACTTATCAGGATATTTCAAGCTCGAGCCACCCCCTAGCCAGACTTTAGAGTTATCGGGAAGCGTAAACAACAAAGCTTCTTTCCCCTGATTCATTACAATCAGTATATCCGGCCTAGCCCAAAGCTGATACCCCAAGACACCTCCCAGCACACATAAGAGAGCAATACTGGCTGCCACTGCACAACGACGGGCAATCAACTTCAACCGTAGCTTCCTGTCTGCCTTCATTCCGGATTCTATTCGTCTCCAAGTACGATTCATCACTTTTTCCGCCTGCTTTATATCCATATTCACCTGTAAGTCATCCACCAATCGGGAAACACGCTGCAAAGAAGCCTCCTCCCTCAGCATCTGCTCCAATGCCTCTTCTTCCTCTTTACTCAAAGAATGATCGGTCCTTTTAGCAAGCAAGCTCCATATACTACTATCTTCTTTCATCTTTCTACAAATATTGTTAAGCGCTTCTATATATAAAGACTGAAATAAAATTCAAAATACGTAGTCGAAATCAATAAAAACGTTACTTTTGCAAATAAATATTGTTAATAGACGCTTCTATATTTTAATTGTTTTATTTTAAAAACCTTATAATCAACTTATTGAATATGTCACATAGAGAGGATGACATTAGTTGTCTATTGCGTCAAATCAGTGAAGGCAATTCTTCCTGCTTTGAAAAAATGTACAAGCAGTACTTCAAAAAGTGCTATTCCATTGCATTATATTTCGTTCAGTCCACTTCCTCTGCCGAAGATGTATTGTCCGAAGTATTTCTGACTTTATGGGATAAACGACGGAATCTAAAGAATGTGAAAGACTGGGATTCTTACTTGTTTATTACTGTCAAAAACCATGCTATCTCATTTTTGGAAAAGAATCACCAAAATAATCTAATCCCTATCACCCAAATCACAATAGAAATACCAGAAAATGAACTCAACCCCGAAGAGAGACTTCTGAAAAAAGACATAGAAGAAAATATACAACAGGCTATCCGACAACTCCCCGAAAAAACAAAAATTGTCTATTACATGGCTAAAGAAGAACACATGAGTTATAAACAAATTAGCGAAGTATTAGATATATCTGAAAGAACTGTTAATACGCATATGACAACTGCCATTCGTAAATTAACGGCGAGCCTACAAAAGTATTTCAAGTAGATCAAATCATACGGAATAATATTTTTCTATCTCCTTCAACTCCTCTGCTGTAAACTCCAAATGTTCCAATGCTTTCAGATTGTCCGCCAACTGATTAACAGAGCTTGCACCCACAATCACCGAAGTCATCCGTTCATCTTTCAGCACCCACGCCAATGCCATTTCTGCCAATGTCTGACCACGATGACGAGCGATTTCATTCAACTGCCGGACAACTTCTATCTTTTCAGGAGTTACTTGCGAACGTTGAAGGAAACCGGAAGAGCGTGCAGCCCGTGAGCCTTCCGGAATGCCGTTTAAGTATTTATCAGTCAGCAAGCCTTGCGCCAAAGGTGAAAAGGCGATAAAACCGGAACCAAATTCGGCAGCCAATGGAAGGGTTTCAGCCTCTACTGCACGGTCGAACATACTATAACGATACTGGCTGATAAGACAAGGCACACCTGCGTCCGCCATCATTTCGTAGGCAACGCGCGCTTGTTCGGGTGGATATTTGGATATTCCGATATAAAGAGCTTTGCCTTGCTTTACAATATCAATCAATGTCCGGATAGTTTCTTCTACCGGAGTTACTCCGTCATAACGATGGCTATAAAAGATATCAAAATACTCCAACCCCGTGCGACGGAGACTTTGGTCAATACTTGCCATCAGATTTTTACGGGAACTATTGCCACCATAAGGACCCGCCCACATTTCATGCCCGGCTTTGGATGAGATGATCATCTCATCCCGATAACCCTGGAAATTCTCTTTCAGAATCCGTCCGAAGTTTGTTTCCGCACTTCCGGGAACAGGACCGTAGTTATTTGCCAAATCAAAATGAGTGATGCCGTGGTCGAAAGCATACTTTATCATCTCAGTCGACACATTAAAATCGTCCACACTGCCGAAATTGTGCCACAATCCCAAAGAGATAAGAGGTAACTGCAATCCGCTCTTGCCGCAATATTTATACTGCATCCGTTCATAACGGTCGGGTGCCGGTTGATAGGTGAATGAATTATCCATATGATTAACGATTTATATTTCCTCTTACAAAGAAAGGAAAAATATGCCAAACAATATCCCAACTAATCAATGAAATGGCTCGTTGTCCTACATTAACCAATCCACTCATCTAGAGGAAGTTTTTGTTTCATGCCTTGAAACTATTTGTTTCTCGGTGTGAAACGATTAGTTTCTCGGTGTGAAACTATTAGTTTCAAACGCATATGAAACTTTTTGTTCCAAGCAACCGGAAACTAAAATCCCCGTCAATGGAGCAAATGATCAGCCTGCATGAAAGAAACTTTAGAACTGGAAGTAAATGAACGGCTGAATCTCCGAACTCTTCATCTGAATGACTACATAAATCAGAACGACCATCATCAGCGCTTTCCCCACAAACGGCAGACGAATAACGCCCCGGCATACTGTATTTTCCCAACTATCGGGTGCAAAATGAAGCAGGAAGCCGAGCAGCATCAATGCAAAGACCTTCCAGTAACCTTCCAGCAATTGAGGAAATAGTTGAGGGCGGAAAGTGGTGAATATCTGTTTCAGCATATCCATCGAGTTTTGGAAATCTGCGTTACGGAAGAATATCCAACAGAAGCATACGAAATGGAAAGTGATGATTACACCGAATATACGACGCCAGCCGTGACTTTCCTCGCCTTTCCTGCGACCAGTGATTGCCATCCACATTTTGTGCAATGCCAAAGCGATACCGTGGAATGTCCCCCAAAGTACGAAATTCCAGGATGCCCCGTGCCATAATCCGCCTAAAAACATGGTGATTATCAGATTCATGTATTGACGGAACTTCCCTTTCCGGTTTCCGCCTAAGGATATATACAGATAATCTTTCAGCCAACTGGAGAGAGAAATATGCCAACGCCGCCAGAATTCGGTTATGGAAGCGGACTTATAAGGAGAATTGAAATTCAGATTGAAATGGAAACCCAACAGCAGAGCAATACCGATAGCCATGTCACTATATCCTGAGAAGTCGCAGTAAATCTGCAAAGCATACCCATAAAGTCCCATCAGATTCTCAACTCCCGAATAGAGAGTAGGATTATCGAAGATACGTTCTACAAAGTTGACGCTGATATAATCGGAAATAATCGCTTTCTTGAACAAGCCGGAGAAAATCAGGAAGATGCCTCGCCCGAACATCTCCTGCGAGACAAAGAGGGGTTTCCGTATCTGCGGGATAAAGTCGCGTGCACGAACGATAGGCCCTGCAACCAACTGCGGAAAGAAAGATACATAGAAAGCATAGTCCAGCAGGTTGGTCAGTGGTTTTATATCTTTCCGGTAGACATCGATGGTATAACTCAATGATTGGAAAGTAAAGAAAGAGATGCCGACAGGCAGAAAGATGTCGAGTGCCGTAAACTCCCCTCCCATCAGCGATGCAATGACTCCGCCCAGGAAATTGGTGTATTTAAAATACGCAAGAAGTCCCAGATTAATCCCCAGACTCAAAGTTACCAATCCTTTACGTTTCCAATGTCCCCCGGTACGAGCCATAAGTTGTGCAAGAAAAAAGTCGGCAACAGTGACTATGGCAAGCAGAAAAAAGTAAGTGCCACTACTCTTATAGTAGAAATAATAGGAAAAAAGGGTGACAAACAAGATACGGGCGGTATATTTATGTTGCAACAACACGTACACTACCATAAAAGCAGCAAACAGCCAAAGAAAGATACCACTGCTGAATATCATCGGTGCTTGCGGGTCGTAGGTAAATACCTCTTTTAATCTACTGAAATCTATATCAATGGGAAACATAATCGTTATATGCTTTGATTAAGGCCTGGTATAATAAATTCCCCTGAAGGATGTATCCTTCGGGTAAATAATGCACATGATCGGGACGCATCAGCTTGGCTTCCGTCCAGTTGGTGCAGGCACGGCGTTTGCCACCGACTACATCATACATATCCCACACCAGCAGGCGGTTATTCCTTGCATAGCGACGGATCGTTTCTGCGGCTGTCACCGTACGGGGATTAATGGCATAAGTACGCCTGCGCTTTCTTTGCCGGAAACTTTCATACGAACCCGGCGGAGTAGTGAGAAGAATTGGTACGTTGGGAAGACTGTCACGTAGGAGTTTGACAAGTTCATCCATCTGGTTGTAATGTACGTTGATACTGTAACGCCGGTTATGGCTTTCATTCGTCCCGAAAGAAAGAATCAGCAGCTCGGGTTTCAAGGCTGCGATCTCAGCGATACGGTCGGGATGGGTAAAGGTGAGGCAGGTAGCTCCGTTCACTCCTTTGTCAATGTAGGAGACAGCCCCGAAAGTCTCGGTCAGACGGGCTCCGGTAGTCTGCGGATAGATATGCCCGCGCACATGGCTGTCACCGATATGAACGATACGAACCGTATCTTCGGACAATCCGGCACGCACCTGGCGGAGATGTTCAAAAACGGCAGACAACAAGCCTATACTGTCGATAATCTCATTTCGTCCGGTTTCGCGGAAAACTGCTGGGAAAGAGACTTGCGCGGAAATGGTATCGTTTGTCCAGGTCATTTCCCGCAAAGGTTTGATTTTTTTTAAAGTCTTGCCTAATGGCGGGCAGGCAGGGATACGGTCTTGTGCTGTTATCTTTGAAAGAGAACAAGGAACAATAAGAATTCCTGCCAGCATAAGCATAAAGACAGACAGTAGGTTATTCTTTCTCATAATCTCTTCTCCTGTCATATTGTTTCTTACCGTATATCAATGTCTCATAAAGCAGCCCTGCCAGATGTTTGCCACCCCGGAAGTTTATATGCGTATAGTCGTAGTTTGCCATAGACGGTTTGGCATGAACCAGTTTCGCCATACTGCCCTCGCCGCCCATTGCTTCGAACATATTCCAAAAAGCGATACCGCTTTCGGCGGCAATATTCTGTTGATAACGAATCAGGTTCTTGACGCCCGGCATGGTGCGAAAGTCGCCGTTCTCGTTCTTATAGTCACGGTCACCGACACTCAACAGCAGGATTCCGGCTTGGGGGAAACACGTTTTCAGATGTTCGATAGCTGTCAGCAGTCCTTTTTGATAGTTATCGTAGTTACGTCCGCGTTCGGTAGCGACGTTCAGACCGTATTCAAGAATTATCAAGTCGTAGGGGCGCTGGCGATTAAACTCTTTCAGCATTTGTTGCGGAATGCCACGCAGGGAAAGCCCGGAACTGCCACGCAACGAGAAGTTATCGAGAATGATACCTTGCTTTCCATCCATTGCCAGACCATAGAAAAGCGTGGAGTCAGTACGGTTTACCGTCCAGCGGATGGAGCCGATACGTCCGTTTACTTGAATTTCCTGTAAACCGCCGGAAGGTGCCAGTGCATAATTTCTGTTGTCTCCTTTGTTCACACGGGCAGAGAGATGAACGGAATCTTTATTATAAAAGAAGATAGAAGCACGCTGGCAGGTATCAAGCAGCGAAGCGTATTTGCTCTGTCCGCGTAACTCCACATAAGCTCCATTCCGGGGAACGAAATAATGACCGGAGATGCCTTGTTTTTTCCTGTCGAAGTAGACACTGTCCGTCACTGCGTGGCTCGCCCATCCGCCGAACTGATGCCGTACCGTAGGACGATAACCGCTTGTCATGGAAGTGATGGTGACAAAACCTACTCCACAACCACCAAATCGTTTCTGAAGCATTTCGCGCAGGTCGGCGGTAAAAATATCCGCTTCAATAAAGGAGTCGCCGAATACGGCAATACGTACCAAGCGGTCATCGGAGCCGGAAGCCCCGGAAGAGAGACGATCGAGAGCTTCATAAAAAGGAGCCATGCCGCGACGGGTGGAGTCGCTGTAATCTTCAATACAGGTCATACCTGCACGACAAGTATCTACAAAAACCGGCTTTACTACAGGTGGCAGAGGAATGCTGTCCGAATCCGCTACGGCTACGTCCGTGTCCGGATAACGAAGGTCACTTAAAAGGTCTACACGCCTCATCGTGTGCCCGTCAATGGTGATGACCGGAAGCCAGTGCAGCCCCAACAGGGCTGCAAACACAACCAGCACAAACCACAACGAATATTTCAAATAATTCTTTATAATCTCCATAATGTTCCTAAATCCCAAAACGACCGCAAAGATAGATAAAAGCCATAAAAAGAAAGGAGAATCTACATTATTTATTAGATTCTCCTTTCCGTTTATTTATCCGGCAGACCGGTCATCAAATGGTTCGCTCAATGTTCCACACAAATGCGCGCAAGCCTAATTGTTCCGTTTCCATGTCCATCCGATGCAGGGTGTCAAGCAACGGATCTACTTTATGGTCTTCGACTACAGTGATAATAGCCGAACACATACTTGGCCAGGCATGACTGCCGAAATGCGGAGTACCCGTCTTCGAGCCACGTCCCTGTACCTTTTCAAGGTATGTGAAACCACGGCAACCCAAACGGTCGAGCAACGCCATGATTCGTTCGTAATAAGCCTGGTCGAATGTGATCAATACTGATTTCATATTTCTTTTCTGTTATTTCTTAATAATGGTGCTTTTATTCTCCTGAAAATAAACGTCCAGTTCGCGTTGATGGCGAAGTTTACGGCGGCGGTTCTTGATACCTGTTCCCGCAAATACACAGTACAAGGTAGGAATCAGAATCAATGTCAACACGGTAGATACCGTCAGACCACCAATTACGGCAATCGCCATCGGACTCCACATCTCAGAACCCTGTCCGCCACCGATAGCCATCGGAATCATACCGAGAACGGTGGTAGCCGTGGTCATCAATACCGGACGGAGACGGCTCTTGCCGGATGTCACCACAGAGTTGATGACTGCCAGTCCACGCTCACGACAAAGGGTGATGTAGTCGATAAGCACAATACCATTCTTCACCACAATACCAATCAACATGATACCTCCCAGCAAACTCATGACGCTCAATGTGCTACCCGTGAAGAACAGTGCCATCAATACACCACTAAATGCAAACGGCAGGGAGAACATGATAATGAACGGATAGGTCAATGACTCGAACTGCGCCGCCATTACGATGAATACAAGGATAACAATCAAGATACCGAGTGTTCCCAAATCACGGAACGAATCCTGCTGGTCTTCGTACGAACCGGAAATCTGAATGGTTACTTCGCCCGGAAGATCCATCTTGTCAATGACCTTGTTACCGGCAGCTACCACGTCGCCCAACGGGGCGCCGGAGATAACGGCAGAAACGGTCACGATACGTTCACGGTCTTTACGCTCAATGGTAGGCGGCGCGAAACGTTCGACTACTTTTCCGACATCTTTCACACGGACAGCCTGTCCCTGGGCATTGTAGATAAGGATATTCTCCAAACTTTCCAGACTTGTACGGTACTCGGGAGCATAGCGCACCTTGATATCATACTCGTCTCCGTCTTCACGGTATTTGGAAGCGACTGCACCGTTGATACGGTTGCGCAAATAATTACCGGCTGTCGACAGGTTCAGTCCGTGCATAGCCAGTTTCTCACGGTCGAAGTCGACTTGATATTCCGGTTGGTAATCGCTACGGCTGATATTGACCTCGGTTACTCCTTTCACTTTCAGCAGTTCGCGTTTCAGACGGGCTGCCACGCTATCGGTCATGGTCATATCGTATCCGTAAACCTCAAAGTCAGCGCTCGCCTGAGCGGACATACCTGTGTTACTACCTCCGAGGATTACCTGTGCCTTGCTGAATTCCGGATAGGCTTTCAAATCTTCACGCATCTCATCACAGACCTTTTCCAGACTGATATTACGGTCGCCCGGGTCTACCAAACTGATATTGAATGAGATAATATGAGAACCGTTGTCCTGCATGGAAGCCCATGTATTATCCGAGTCGGCCTGACCTACTGTGTAGTTACAGACTTTCATAATGTCCTTATACTTCGTCAACCATTGATTGGTCAGTTTTTCCGAAAGTTCCTGCGCTATCTCTTTACGTGTACCAATCGGCAACTCAAGTTGCACGGCAATACGTGCATTATCCTGTGCCGGGAAGAATTCCGTACCGATGCCTTTCGCGCACAGCAAACTGATAATAAAGAAAGCGATACATCCCACGATGACAACCGGACGATGACGTACCGCCCAATTCAGCATCTTCGCATACCCGGCATCGAGCCCGTCCAGTACTTTCTCAATCGGAGTAAAGAAGAGTTTGAACATCTTCGACGGTTTCTTCTGCAAACGAAGCAACTGGGAACAGAGCATCGGTGTCAATGACAGCGCAGCGACCGTAGAAATAAACATGATGGCACACATCATCCAACCCAACTGTTTGAAAAGCACACCGGACATACCACTCACCATCGTCAACGGGAAGAATACGGCAATCATGGTCAGCGTAGAAGCGATCACGGAAATAGCCACCTCATTCGTACCATGCACAGCCGCCTGTTTCGGGTCGGAACCGCGCTCGATATGTGTCGTAACGTTTTCGAGTACCACAATCGCATCATCCACCACCATACCGATAGCGATAGAAAGAGACGAAAGCGAGATGATATTAATCGTATTTCCACTGATTGCCAGGTAAATGAATGAAGCAATCAACGAAAGTGGAATGGTGATACAGATAATCAGCGTCGCACGCCAGCGTCCCAGGAAGAGGAACACGACTATCACAACGAACAACAAGGCATATGCCACGGTTTCGGTCAAACTGTCGATCGTATTCAAAATATTATCGGACGTATCAACGATAACACCGATTTTCACATCACTCGGCAAGTTCTTCTGAAGTCTCGGCAAGGCATCCGCCACCTTCTTGGAGATTTCCACCGAATTGGCTCCCGACTGTTTCTGAACAACAATCATAGCACCTTGCACACCATTATTATAGGTTTCCTGTGCGCGTTCTTCTACAGTATCGACAATTCGGGCTACGTCCCGCAAAAAGACGTTTGCCCCATTGTTTGTACCCACCACAACATCTGCCAACTGACGGGAATCTTTAAACTCTCCTTCTACACGCAACGCGTAGGTTTCACTACCAATATCGAAGTTACCGCCGGGAATATTCTTGTTCTCGGCACCAATAATAGAACTGATTGTTTCGATAGTCAAGTGGTATGCTTCCAGTTTGTTCGGGTCACAATACACCTGAATCTCACGCTGCGGCGCACCACTGATAGACACGGTTCCTACTCCCGGAATACGTGCCAGCGGGTTAACCACGCGGTCGTCCAATATTTTATAAAGAGCGGACTGACTCTCATTAGCCTGCACGGAAAGCAACACGATAGGAATCATGTCCGTACTGAACTTGAAGATAATCGGATTCTCGACATCATCCGGAAGCTGCGAGCTTACCATGTCGAGTTTATCGCGCACATCATTGGTGAGGACGTCAATATCATTACCAAACTCGAACTCCAACGTAATCAAAGACATATTCTCGGAAGAACGAGAGGTAATATGTTTCAAGTTACTCACCGCATTCAAGGTATTTTCGAGCGGGCGAGTCACATTATTTTCTATATCCGAAGCACTTGCACCGGGATAAGCGGTCATTACCATAATCGTATTTGTATCAATGTCCGGATACAAGTCGATAGGCAACTTGGACAAAGAGAAAAGACCAAAGATCACTACTGCGAGGAAGCAGAGCGAGGTCATAATCGGTTTCTTAACCGCACCTTCGTATAAACTCATGTTTGATAGGTTTTATATCACATTATAAACTTATTTCTCAACTTCCACTTCCATACCGTTCACCAAACGTGACTGGCCGGCAACTACAACCTGAGAATTATCGGGTACACCGGATTTCAACTCGTACTCCGCACCCATACGTCTACCTAACTCTACTTTATTATAAGATACTTTGCCATCTTTATAAACGAATACATAACGGTCACCGGAACCTGCCTGTTTCACGATAGCCAGATCGGGAACAACCACGTTGTCGGCCGTACCGAAGTTCAACGTTACACGGGCAAACATTCCAGGACGTACGCGCTGGTCTCTGTTGTCCAGTCTGATTTCTACCTGGAATGTACGGGTAGCAGCGTCTATCGTAGGATAAACCAGATTAATGGTTCCTGTGAATACTTCATCACCATATACATCCAGTTTCACGTCTACCGGCGCACCTTTCTTCACTTTTGTAAAGTAGGTTTCGGATACATTGATAAGGAGTTTCACCGGAGTAATTTGTTCTACGACCAGTACCGGCTCTCCCCCACTGTACATATCACCGTTATCATAGTTGCGCGCAGTAATTACACCACTAATCGGGCTCAGCAAAGAAGTGTTCTCCAACAGATTCTTATAAGCTGTCTCTGTCACGTCAAGTTGCATCTTTGAAGCATCCCATTCTGATTTGGATGCACCGCCCACTTTATAAAGTTCGTCGATACGGTTAAATTCGATTCTCTGATTATCCAGTTGCAACTTTGTCTGATTCAGGTTAGCTGCATCCATCTGCACTAATTTCTGTCCTTTGGATACGCGGTCGCCCACCTCTACAAAGATCTTGTCGATACGTACGGGAGATGAAGGAGCGATATTGTTTTTCACTTCTGCTTCTACCGTTGCCGTATAATCTTGTATCTGCTCTACGGGACGAGCTTTTACCTCTGCCAGTTTCACGATGGGTTTCGCGTCCACGTGTTCCACAGTAGCTTTGTCTTTTCCACCTGTACATGAGCCCATAAACACAGCTAACAGCAGGGCTACTAATTGGATACCTTTTTTCATATTCCTTAGTTGTAATTTTTTAGTTGTCTATCTTTATTCTTTTCCTAAAATTTGGTCGAGGTCTGCCTTAGCAACCAGATAATCATATATTGACTGATTGTAAGTGAGTTGGGCTTGCGTCAGTGCCACTTGAGAACTGTTGAGTTCGAGCACCGTACCTTTACCTACATCATAACGTTTTTCGGCAATCACCACCGCTTTCTTAGCCTGCATTATATTTTCTTTATTGCTGACTACCTGCTCTGTGTTAGCAGCCATATTGTTACGGCAACTGACAATCTGCATATTCAACTGTCTTTTCGTATCGATACGGTTCCAATCAAGCTGGCGCATCTGAATACGGGCGGATTTTACTTTCGTAAAGTTGCTTGCCTTATACAAAGGAATGCTGAGATTGAACATCAGGCTCGAACTGTTGCTCCAGTTATAATCGAAGAAGTTGATATTCGGATTATACAAGGATTGATAGTTGTAGGAGAAACTCATCGAAAGAGTCGGCATAAAGTTTGTTTTCAAAGACTTGACGTTCTTCTCTAATAACTTCATGTTCAAGTCCAACTGTTTCATAGTGGTATTGTTGTTCAGATTTACGTTCTCTTCCTTCAATTGGTTGGCAAACATAACCATCTCATAATTAGTCAGACTATCATTAATCTTAATCTCCACATCGGCAGTAATGCCCATCAACACTTTGAGCTGCAACTTAGCCAAAGTCACTGCGTTGGCTGCCGAAATCAGGTTCGGTTTGATGCTACGCATCTGCACTTCCGCACTGATTTTATCATATTCGCTCACAGTCCCCTGCTGATACTTGGCATTGACAACATTATAATTGTCTTCTGCCAGTTTGTAACTGCCTTGAAGTACTTCGTAACTGTCTTGTGTGAGCATCAACTGATAGTAGGCTTTACTTACCTGATTCACCAAATCCAGTTTGGAAGCGCGCGACTTCTCTACTGCAAGTTCGATATCTGTCTTTGTCATTGACATGGCACGGTACACACCCGGCACAAACAAAGGCAGATTTATGCTCAATCCGGCATTGGCGGTGTTCGTACCGTCCTGTCCCATCTTGAACGACATATCATTCAATTTCATTTCGGCTGCCTTGATTGTATGATCCACAGAGCCGGCGATGCTGGCTTCGGGCAACAGACTTTGCCATGCTTCCTTGCCGGCTACTTTCTTCAAAGCAATCTCTTCTGCCGCCACTTTCATTGTCGGATTCTCATCCAAGGCAATTTCCAAGGCTTTGTCTAAGGTTAAGGTCAGCGTATTCCCCGCCACCTGAGTCTCCTGAGCTTTTGCAAAGCCAAACGCACAGAACACTACAGCCATCAGAAGAATCTTCTTACCTGTCAGTCTTTTCATTTTGTTCATAAACTGGTTTCTAATTAAATCTTTAATTGTTTGTCAACAGAACCTCACTCTTGCTTTTCGCCCATGCGGTTCTTACGATATTCTTGTATAAAATCTTCTAATACCTTTGCTCCTTTCTCTGTAGAAATGCCACGAATATAGGTGAACATAATAGACTCGTACACTTCTATAAAAGGATATTCATTGCAAACATCGGTATTCAGCAATACGTCAAACTGCTCACGTACCAACATATTGACAATAGCAAAATTCACATCTGAACGAAAAATACCCTGGTCTACCCCCACCTTAAAGAAGGACATTGTTTTCACCGAATCACTGTCCTGCCGGGCTCTCATTATCTCGTATACCTTCGGATATTTCTTGATGTCCTCAAAAAAACGTTTATTCGTCTGATGAAACACTTCAATGCTTTTCTGAAACACTGCAAGTATCACTTCCAGCACATTGTGCGATTCCTCATATACCTGCTGCAAATACCTGTCTCTGTCTGCCTGTGCCTTCAATATGCATTCTCTCAACAACGACTCCTTATCCGCAAAGACTTCGTAGAGCGTACGTTTGGATATACCTAATGCTGCCGCAATATCGTCCATTGTAATACTCCTGATACCTTTCGTTCTGAAAGCTTCCATTGCCGTCACCACGATTCGTTCTCTTAATTCTGCTCTTTGGGAAGCGTCTTTTCCATGCTCTGTCATCGTTCGTTCTTCTTTATTGTTTTAATGCAGTTTTCGTTTTATCTTCATTTACAGAGGAAAAACGGAACAAAGATAAATAGAAAACTCAATTAACAAATTAAGTTTCCACGTATTTATAGTCCATTTGAGAATTATTATCATTCAATGGACTCATATGAAAACAAGTGTTAAGAGGTAATATGGAACAAATACACGGCAAAGGTAGGAAGTAAAAGAATATGGAGTAAAGTTTTATCGCTATCAGAAGGGTTCTGACCGATAAATGCCGGATAAACGCCGATAAAAATCGACACTTACCCGGCAATAACAGTCGCCCATATTAACGAAAATAGAAAAAGGGATGGGTTTATGGTTAATATTCTATTTGATTCCTTTTCAGGAAGGCAACTGTTTTATGTATCTCCTTGTACATCACAATGTCATCTTTCACAAAGGGCACTTCTTTCCTGTAAGCATGAAGGAAACGCTCCAGAACGGGAGACGTTTTCAGCGGACGACGGAAGTCGATACCTTGTGCAGCGTTCATCAGTTCAATGGCAAGAATATGTTCAAGGTTATCCATTATTTTATAGAGTTTGGTGGCGGCATTGGCGCCCATACTCACGTGATCTTCCTGTCCGTTGGAAGAGACAATGGAATCGCTTGATGCGGCATAACAGTACATTTTATTCTGGCTGACCATCGAAGCGGCGGCATATTGCGGAATCATGAAACCGGAGTTCAGGCCGGGATTGGCTACCAGAAATTCAGGCAGTCCGCGAAGTCCCATTATCAGTTGGGAGACGCGGCGCTCGGAGATGTTTCCCAGTTCGGCCAAAGCAATAGCAAGAAAATCATAAGAGATGGCAAGCGGTTGCCCATGGAAGTTTCCGCCTGAGATAATCCGGTCTTCGTCAGGAAAGATGGTGGGATTGTCTGTGACAGAGTTGATTTCTGTCAACAGGACAGAAGCAACGTAACGAATCGCATCTTTCGTGGCGCCATGCACCTGAGGGATGCACCGGAAAGAATAAGGATCCTGCACATGTTCTTTATGACGTTCGATAAGTTCACTGCCGGCCAGTAGTTTACGGAAAGCTTCGCCTGTCTCAATCTGTCCCTGATGGGGGCGGATTTGTTGGATACAGTCCATAAACGGGTCGATCCGGCCGTCAAAAGCTTCGAGGGAAAGGGCGGCGATGAGGTCGGCTTTCTTCGAGATGCGGAAAGCTTTGAGCATGGCGAATACACCGTTGGCACTCATGAATTGTGTGCCGTTCAGCAATGCAAGCCCTTCTTTACTCATCAGTTTGACAGGTTCCCAACCAAATTCGTCGAGAACGCTGATAGCCTCACATTTCTTTCCTTTATAATAGACATCACCGACACCAATCAGGGGAAGGAAGAGATTAGCCAGCGGGGCGAGATCTCCGGATGCTCCGAGAGAACCGCGGTCATAAACGATAGGCATGACGTCATTATTGAAGAAATCGAGAATACGCTGTACTGTGATAACTTGTACGCCACTATGTCCGAGAGAGAGGGCGTGAGCTTTCAACAACAACATCAGTTTGATAATGACCGGGCGGATTTCTTCGCCTACGCTGCAAGCATGACTCTTTATCAGGTTTTCTTGGAGTGTACCCAACTCGCCGGAAGAGATGTTCTTGGTACATAAAGAACCGAAACCTGTTGTTATGCCATACAGGGGCTCTTCGGAAGAAGCTATCTTACAGTCAAGGTAGTCACGGCATTTCTGAATACGTAGCTTGGCTTCGGGAGCTAATTCCAGTTTTAAGTTCTCGTTAATAATCCGTTCGATGATTTCGAAGGTTAATTCACCGGAACCGACATGGTATACATTCTTACTCATACGCGCAAGTCTTGATTAACGGCATCCAGTATTTCTTTTTCTTTCTGACAAGCAGCCTGCTCTATCTTATCGGCTTCAGCTTGCAGTTGGATGACAAATTCCCGGTCTTTGAGCGAACCGAGGTTGATACGGACATTCAACAAAGCTCCTAAAACGGCAGAACGAGCGGACATCATGGCTACGCAGGCATCGGTAACGGCATTTCGATTGCCGAAACGGGCTACATCGGCGATAATTGCCATCATATCAAGGGCTTTCCGGGCTACTTCCAAAGGGATGAGGGCAGCTTGTTTGGTTGCTTCCTGAATAGCAGCACTTCGGACGGCTTTTTCTTCATCGGTTGTTTTGGGAAGTTTGAAGCAAGCAAATACTGCATTGTAGGCTTCGGAGTCTTTATCGATAAGTGCGATAAATTCGCCTAGCAGGCGGAGAGTGATTGTTTGTGCGTGCTGCATTAGTTCTTCGCTGATTTCATAGCCTTTCTTACCTACGGTCAACCTAGTTACCATTGTGGAAAGGGCGGAAGCTAATGCACCACTTAACGCAGCAATACTACCACCACCGGGCACAGGGTCACTGCCAGCCACTTTATCTAAGAAATCTTTTACGGTTAAATCTGCTAACATGGTATTCTATTTTTTAGTTAGTTATTAATTGGCAGGATATAACATACCACCTTTTATAGTCATTATTACGCTGTTCATTCCTATATAGTAAGGCAGGATGTGATAGTCTCCGGAATTCAGGACAACAAAATCGCCTTGTTTGCCGACTTCAATACTGCCGATACAGTCGGCTCGCTGAAGGGCAGCAGCACCGTTCAAGGTCAGGGCAGTGATGGTTTCTTCCACACTCAATTTCATGTAGATGCATGCAAGGGCGATGGTTAAAGGGATGGAGCCGGAGAAGCAACTGCCCGGATTCAGGTCGGTAGCAAGAGCTACGGCACAGCCGGCATCAATCATTTCACGTCCACGTGCATAAGGTTCTTTCAGGGCAAAAGCCGTCAAAGGTAACAGAGTGGCCACTACGCCAGTATCAGCCATTGCACGAATACCGGCATCGGAAGCGTGCAACAGATGGTCAGCGGATAAAGCTCCCAATTCGGCGGCTAATTCTGCTCCACCGAAAGAAACTATTTCGTCTGCATGAAGTTTCAGCAGAAAACCTTGGTCTTTGGCAGCTTGGAGTAGGCGACGGGATTGTTCGATGGAGAAAACGCCTTGTTCACAAAAGACATCACAACATTCGGCGAGTGCGTTTGCACGGACGACAGGAAGCATTTCGTGAATCAGAAAGTCGATATAGGCATCACTTCTTCCTTTATATTCTTTTGGAAGAGCATGGGCTCCAAGGAAAGTGGAAACGATGTCGACACGTTTATGCTCGTCATTATTCAGGCTACGCATTATTTTGAGTTGTAACAGTTCGGTTTCACGGTCCAGACCGTAGCCACTTTTTCCCTCTACTGTAGTCACTCCCATCGTGCTCATCTTTTTCAGAAATGTTTCGGCTGCCGAACGAAGTCTCAAGAAATTCATTTCCCGCGTTGCTTTGACGGTACTGGCAATACCGCCGCCACGTTCCATAATGGACATATAGCTTTCACCTTTCAGACGCCATGAGAATTCTTCGGAGCGTTCTCCGCCGAATACGAAATGGGTATGGGAATCGACAAAGCCGGGTAGCAGACAATGGCCGCGAGCGTTGTAATGCCAGTAGTTCTGATAGTAGCCATCGCGGTCTTCACCACGGTTTTCACCGACATAGGTGATGATTCCTTTGGTTACTTCCACAGTCCCGTTTTCTATGATTTGCAGTTGCGACATCTCTTCACCTCTACGGGCAGAAAAGCCGATAGGGGTGACAATACGGGCATTGAATATAATCAGGTTTTCACTCATATAGTTACTTTTAGTTATTCCATGATGCGCGCTTCCAAGACTTGTTGCATCGAGAAGTTTTCCAGTCCGAGGTAGTAGGAGGCTGTGTCGATCAGGGCTTCCATCGGAACAAGACCGATTATCTCACTGCCGACAATCGTGACACCATAGCGGCGAGCTTCGATACGGACTAATTCGAAGACACGATAGAGTGCGGTACGGGTGTAGTCGGTCATATTGATGGATACCTGAGTTATGTTCCGCTCTTTCAACTCCACTCCCATCGCTTTGACATAGCGGAACCCGCCATTGATATGGCGGATATTCTTGGCTATCTTAGTAGCTATTTCAAGATTATCCGTACTCAAATTGATGTTATAAGCGACAAGCGGCATACGGGCTCCGATGGCTACGGTTCCCGCGGTGGGATGACGTTCGGCGGGACCGAAATCCGGTTGCCATTCGGGAAGTTTTATTTTCTCAGCCATTCCTTCAAATTCGCCTTTGCGAACGGCAGCCAGATTCTCCCGGTGCGGTGCAGTGGCAGACTTTTCATACAGGAAGACAGGAAGGTTGTATAACTCGGCTACACGGGCAGCAACTTCTTTCGACAGGGTGATTGCTTCTTCCATCGTAGTGTTTTTAATCGGAATGAAAGGGACAACGTCCACTGCTCCCATACGGGGGTGTTGCCCGCTATGATGATTCAGGTCTATCAGACGGACGGCAACGCCAACAGCTTCGACCACTGCGTCACGCAAAGCTTCAGGTTCGCCGACAAGAGTGACGACCAAACGGTTATGATCCTCATCGTTACTATAATCAAGTAGTTTTACGCCTGCTTTTCCACGGAAAGAAGCTACTATTTTATCAATTTTCTCCAAATCACGCCCTTCACTAAAATTGGGGACACATTCAATGATTTTGTTCCAGCTCATAATAAATATCTATCTTATGGTTACATCTCAAAGAATCGCATTTTGCGCGACAACTTTCTCTATTAATTCTTCATCTGCCAGATATGGCATGGTTATTTGATAGTCTCCGGCATGAGATTCGTTAAATGATTCACTAGTTTCTATCGCATGCGGATTGCGAGCCCAGGAACGGCGTGCTACTCCCCCCATTACATCCCAAAGCATGGCGGAACGGAGTATTTCATCTACTCGCTCACTGCCATCACATACCATACCAAAGCCACCGTTGATCGCTTTTCCAATACCGACTCCACCGCCATTGTGCAAAGCTACAAGGCTCATTCCACGGGCACAGTTGCCGGCAAAGCACTGCACAGCCATATCCGCCATCACATTGCTTCCATCTTTTATATTCGATGTTTCCCGGAAAGGAGAATCTGTTCCACTCACATCATGGTGATCCCGACCTAACATGATGGGACCTACTTCTCCACGGCGAACCATTTCATTGAAACGGAGTGCGATATTCATCCTTCCCACAGCATCCTGATAAAGGATACGTGCCTGAGTTCCTACTACCAGTTGGTTCTTTTCCGCATCTCGTATCCAATTATAATTATCTAAATCCTGTCCACGCCGATTGACATCGATACATTCCATGGCTGCATGGTCTGTTTTTATCAGATCTTCATGTTTCCCACTCAGGCAAACCCAACGAAAAGGACCGTAACCGTAATCAAAGAGTTGAGGTCCCATAATGTCTTCCACATAGCTCGGCCAAATGAAACCATCTTTCTCATCCACACCGTTGCGAGATATTTCTTTTACTCCGGCATCATAGATCGCTTTCATAAAGGAGTTTCCATAATCGAAGAAATAGGTTCCCCGAGCTACCAGCTTTTTAATAACTTCAAAATGACGATACAGGGATGCATCTACCAACTGCCGGAATTGTTCGGGAGACTCATGAAGAAGTTGCGTACGTTCTTCAAAAGTCAGTCCGACAGGACAATAACCGCCTTCGTATACGGCATGGCAAGAAGTTTGATCAGATAATAGTTCGATGAGGATATTTCTCTGTTCGGCATATTCGAGCAGATCGACTACATTTCCGTGATAGGCTATTGAACAGGGTTCGCAACGTTGCATCGCTTCGTTTGCCATCCGATAGGCTTCTGCCACGTCCTCCGTGATATGTGCCACCCATCCCTGACGATAGCGTGTTTCGATACGGGAACTATCTACTTCGGCAATAATGGAAGCTGCTCCGGCTATCTCTGCGGCTTTAGGTTGGGCTCCGCTCATTCCACCCAAACCGGAAGATACAAACAGATGTCCCCGCAAATCTTTATCTTGCGGTATGCCGAGTTTCAAGCGCCCGGCATTGAGTAATGTATTGAATGTACCATGAACAATTCCCTGAGGACCGATATACATCCAACCGCCAGCTGTCATCTGACCGTAATTGGCAACTCCCATTTGGGCAGCAATATGCCAATCGTGCTGATTGTCGAATTGGCCTATCATCATAGAGTTGGTTATAATAACACGGGGGGCGTCAGGACGGGAATGAAAAAGTCCTAAGGGATGACCGGATTCAATCACCAGAGTTTGTTCTTGAGTCAGTTCTTCCAAATATTGTTTTATCAGGCGATATTGCATCCAGTTCTGGCAGACTTGTCCGGTTTCACCATATGTGACAAGTTCGTAAGGATATAGAGCTATATCAAAACTGAGATTATTATCAATCATCACCTGAAAGGCTTTACCTTCCAGGCAGCGGCCGCGATACTCATCTATCGGCTTTGCTTTCAAATCACCTTCAGGACGAAAGCGGTATCCATAAATCCGGCCTCGAGTACGCAGTTCCTCCATAAATTCAGCAGCTAATTGTTCATGCCATTCAGAGGGGATATAACGCAATGCGTTTTTCAATGCTGTAACTGTCTGAGCCGGGGTAAGTGTATAACCACGGTCGGGAGCTCTCCGGATACCTTCTACAAACCCCGGATAAGATGGGAGCGTGTTGCCAAGAGTTATTTTCATAATAAAACAGATTAAGGATTACAAACTGTAAGTAACACCGTCGTATAACTCTTCGCAAGATAGAAAAAAAGGAGATAAAAGACAAGAAAAACAAAGTTTTTATTATCAGAAAGTTATTATTTCTGGTTATCCTGCAATTCCAGCAAATATTTAAAAGTATGTTTCGCTTCCGGACTGGCATCTTTTAAATAGGCTTGTTTCAGTTCGGGATATTTTTTCAATAATCCAAGCATCTTGTTTTTGTCCAGAAATTCAACCTTTCCTGTCTCTGTATTCAATTCATAGCAGACGCGTTTTGTGACTAAACTTGAAGCTGCAATGGCATCACCGATATTTCCACCCAACTTAACATCATCTTCTTCTACGAAATTTCCACCGACAACGGAACCTAAAGGCATGGCACAAAAATAGATTTTCTTATCCAGTTGAACAGCCGGAGCATACCAAGCTCCAAAACGCAGCTTTTTATATCGCAACTTACGACAATTCAAATATAAATTTCCTTTTTCATCACGCACGGCAAAACAGCGCTTTTTCAACCGTCTCCCCATAGACTCATCACTACCTGCCGTTATCCGATAATCGGCCCCGCCTGACAGCACTATCTGATTCCGGGAACGCTTTTCTACCCGCAACACAGCAACGGTATCGCCATCCTGAGCAAGCAACTCTTTTAAGTTGGAATAAATAATATTCTGCGCAATTAACGGAAAGCTAACCACGCTCATCAACAACAATAAGATACATCCTTTCTTCATAGACCACCCTTCTTTCCTGCCTAAACTCATTTTAGTGTGGAAAGTTATAAATTTTAGCGGAGAAATGCAAGGAGAAATACAAAAAGATCGAAAAAAGGAACAGGATACCAACATTTACTTTCCTGCCCCCGTTACTCTTACTCTACATACATTATCAGAGGAGATATACGAATGATTATTGCTGAATCTATATTTCAATCGTCACCCGTTAATAAACGGTAAATTTGCTCCCGACTAAAACAAGCTCTTATCTTGACCGTTACGAATTATATTACCTTTGCGAAAAAGTATTGAATTTATCATGGAAAAACTGGAACAGATTATTGCTATATATCAACAAGTCATTCAAGAAGCAGAATTGGCATTACAAGATGCCCGGAAACGTATCTATTATATCAGTCTTTTGCGATTGATTTTATTCGTTGGTGCCATAGCTGGTGCCATCGTCTTTTGGTCTGACGGATGGCTGTATATTTCTGTATTTGCTGCCCTACCTTTTATCTTATTTATTTGGCTGGTAAAACGCCACAATTTTTGGTTTCAACGGAAGGATTTTCTAAAGAAGAAAATAGTAATCAATGAACAGGAATTGAAAGCCATTCAATATGATTTCTCTGATTTTGATGCTGGTGAGGAGTATATTGATCCCGGACATCTCTATACATTCGATCTGGACATATTTGGAGAACGTTCTCTCTTCCAATATATTAATCGGACGTCAACGCCTGTCGGCAAACAGCATCTCGCCAACTGGTTCAATACCCATCTGGAAGCTAAGGAAGCTATCAAGCAACGTCAAGAAGCTATTCGCGAATTGTCAACAGAACTGGAATACCGACAGCAAATCCGTTTGCTTGGATTATTGTATAAAGGAAAGCCTGCTGATACTGCTGAAATCAAAGAATGGGCCGACAGTCCGAGTTATTACCGGAAACATACATTATTACGTATCATCCCGACAATAGTAAGTATCATCAATCTCATATGTATAAGCCTTGCTTTTGGGAACATTTTACCTGCCAGCGTTGCCGGTGGTGTATTTATAAGCTTTGTAATATTCAGTTCTATCTTTTCCAAAGGAATCACCAAACTGCAAACGACCTATGGTGAAAAGCTGCAAATTCTCTCCACATATGCCGATCAGATTCTTCTTACGGAGAAAAAAGAAATGCAAAGTCTTGTATTGAAACAATTAAAGACGAAACTTACCAATCAAAATCAAACTGCTTCTCAGGCAGTCCGGCAGCTTTCCAAATTAATGAATGCTCTTGACCAACGGAATAATCTGCTGATAAGCAGCATACTCAACGGTCTTATATTTTGGGAACTACGTCAAGTAATGAGAATTGAACAATGGAAAGAAATACATGCCGGCAATCTTCCACGCTGGATAGAGACGATTGGGGAAATAGATGCTTACTGTTCCCTAGCTACATTCGCATACAATCATCCCGGATATATTTATCCTGAGATTTCCTCACAGTCTTTCCACCTGCAAGCCAAAGCGCTCGGTCACCCTTTAATGGAGCGTAACAAATGCGTACGCAATGGAATAGATATCGACAAACGTCCTTTCTTCATTATTATCACCGGAGCAAATATGGCAGGTAAAAGTACTTACTTACGTACAGTAGGTGTGAATTATCTCTTAGCATGCATAGGCGCCCCCGTTTGGGCTGACCGAATGGAGATATATCCGGCACGCCTCGTCACCAGTCTCCGCACCAGTGATTCATTGACCGATAACGAATCTTATTTCTTTGCCGAACTGAAACGGTTAAAACTAATCATAGATAAACTGGAAGCAAGGGAAGAGCTTTTTATTATCCTCGACGAGATTCTGAAAGGGACGAACTCCATGGATAAGCAAAAAGGTTCTTTCGCTCTCATCAAGCAATTCATGAATATGAACGCTAATGGTATTATCGCTACTCATGATCTTTTGTTAGGGACTTTAATAGACTCCTTCCCGCAGAATATCCGGAACTATTGTTTCGAAGCAGATATAACAAATAACGAACTTACCTTTTCTTACCAAATGAGAGACGGAGTCGCCCAAAATATGAATGCCTGTTTCTTGATGAAAAAAATGGGGATAGCCGTTGTTGACGACTCCCCCCATCTTATGCATGAAAATTAAAGTTCTATTTTATATCGTATTCTGCTTACATCTTGATAGAAAAGCTACCACAGCGGAAGCTCCATCATTTGTAAAATATTGCACAGATGTTATCGGCTGATAATTATAAGGCACAAACTGGAACAATTGTACGGCTGCGAACTTCTTGTCTTCAGAAAGTATCACGTCCATACGTATATTACCACTTGACGCGCTTTTAATAGCTGTTCCGGCTGAAAATGAACCAGAATTGACTAGATTCGTCAAAGAGTCCATATGCTTCAAATCAAAGAATATGCAGTGTTCTTTAGTTACACTTCCAGTAGGTAAATACACAACTTCCTTGGATTTCCAGAAAAGACGGAAAATACCCATCAGGAACAATCCTGTTCCAAGTACCATTAAAGCCATACTAATTGTAGAAGACTTGTCTTCCAACTCAAAGGTAGAACCAAAGGCCAAAATACCGACCAATAACATTACAGAAGAGATTAAAACTCCGGAAACACTGGTACGTTTAGCGATATCGGGATGTGAAGATGCAAATATAGTAGCATCAATAGCTTGAGTAGTTGCCATAATATAAAGTTTAATTTATTAGTAAAAATATAAAGATAAGAAAGACAACCAGCATACATATACACTAGTAATCATAAAAGAAATAATACCAATAAATAAACGGCTAAATAATGATATGCCTTAAAGTAAATACATAGTATTCACTCGAAGGCTGGCAATAATAGGAAGTTGTAGTGTCATAGATCCGCCCCAAATGTTGTGAAAGGGAATTATCACGCTCAGCACAGCATTGCAGCAGATTCTTCAATGTAGTGAAGTACTCACCAAGTTGCACACGCTGGATACGTGTCACAGATATTTGATGACTTTGCAAATTTGTCAATTCGGCTACAGGCGAACAAGGAAACTCAGGAGTACTAATCTGCCCATGTTGTATTACTGAATATGTGATATCATTCTCTGCCTGTCCCACTGTTTTTTCAGTGAAAACATTGCCTGCGATCCCGTGAAGGGCAACTGTCAGCAACAGAAACAATATTACCTTTACAAATTTTGCCATATTCTTCTGCAAATATAACAGATTCTACTTATGAAAAGTTCATTCGGGATATCTTTTAATTTATCTTAGTATTAGCAAACAAGCTCCCAACAAAAAAGGCTAGCCCTTTCGGAATAGCCTTTTTTATATCTATAAGAATAATTATTAAATTATTCTGCTGATTCTGCTTTTGGTTCTTCAGCTTTCGGAGCTTCAGTTGCAGGTGCTTCAACAGCAGCAGGAGCAGCTTCGACATTCTTCTTAGAACGACGAGTACGAGTAGCTTTCTTAGCAACTTTTTCTTTTGCCATGTTTTCATTGTAGTCAACCAACTCAATGAAGCACATTTCAGCATTGTCACCCAAACGGTTACCAGTCTTGATGATACGAGTATAACCACCCGGACGATCAGCAATCTTAACAGAGATTTCCTTGAACAATTCTGTTACCGCAATCTTATCTTGCAAATTGCTAAATACAACACGACGAGAGTTCGTAGTATCTTCTTTAGACTTGGTAATCAAAGGCTCAACAAACTTCTTCAAAGCTTTCGCCTTTGCAACAGTCGTAGTGATTCTTTTGTGCTTGATCAAAGAGCAAGCCATGTTAGATAACATAGCACTTCTATGAGAAGCAGTACGACCTAAATGATTGAATTTCTTATTATGTCTCATTTTTTATTCTTTATCTAATTTATATTTAGAAATATCGGTTCCAAACGACAGATTCAGACTTTCCAGCAAATCATCAAGCTCGGTAAGCGATTTCTTTCCGAAATTTCTGAATTTCAACAAGTCAGTTTTGTTGAACTGTACCAAGTCTCCGAGAGTTTCTACGTCAGCAGCCTTCAAACAATTAAGGGCACGAACTGACAAGTCCATATCAACAAGCTTAGTCTTCAACAACTGACGCATATGCAATACTTCCTCATCGAACTCTTCATTGCCGTCAGTATCATTACTTTCAAGCGTGATCTTCTCATCAGAGAACAACATGAAGTGATAAATCAGAATTTTTGCAGCTTCCTTCAGTGCTTCTTTCGGATGTATAGAACCATCGGTACTAATTTCAAGCACTAGCTTTTCGTAGTCAGTCTTCTGTTCTACACGGAAGTTTTCTACAGCATACTTGACATTACGTATCGGTGTATAAATAGAGTCGATTGGAATTACATTAACGTCCGTGCAATACTCGCGATTTTCATCAGCAGGTACATAACCACGACCCTTGTTAATAGTAATATCAATCTGCATAGTTGACTTAGAATCTAAATGACAAATAACTAATTCCGGATTTAACACTTCAAATCCAGTCAAATACTTACCTATGTCACCTGCTTTAAATT
>ERZ780168.568-NODE-568-length-44844-cov-7.142602_pt1 | contig 44844 bp, 30 predicted proteins | sample MGYA00510981_ERZ780168 | MGnify/ENA primary metagenome ERZ780168 (study PRJEB29588, sample SAMEA2158769) | human gut metagenome | biome: human gut; feature: human-associated habitat; material: faeces | place: Denmark | collected 2008/2010 ...
AGTTGCTTGCGCTCTCCAGCCAATACGTGTCCCCATTTGGAAATGATATTCCCCACGTAAGATCCGATCTGTACGCATGGTCCCTCACGACCGAGGGACAGGCCGGCGCTGATCGCTAATATCCCTCCCGTGAACTTGGCGATTAATTGTGTCAACGGGTTCTTATAATTGATCCTGCCATTGATAACCGCCCGTGTCTGGGGAATGCCCCCACCGGTAATCAGCGGCATTTTCTTGACCATCCAATTCACGCAAAGCAATATACCCCATAGCGTGAAGAAGAACAAGACATGGAAATACCAAGGGTAATGACCGTCGAAAAAAAGTTTCCGGCTATTGAATAACTGCTGGAGCAGATAGTGATAAGGTACCGCTACCAACCCGGTCAGCAATCCCACGAAAATGCTTACAAAATAAAGTCTGGCGTCAATAAGTTTCAATTTCCAGATCCGCCAGCGCCTCAATTTTGTTATATCTAAGAGATCATTATCCATCGGACTCACCTTGTTTTCGTTTCCTGTTACAACAACCAAGGTAAATAAGAGGTTTAAAATCTCATTCCATTGAACCTTTTTTAAAAAGCCTTGTTATTAAGATATAGTGTTTTTCATGGTATTAGAATTAAGTTAGATTAGGTTATCCGTCTTGTTCGTGAGAATAGGGCGGTTTTCCTGTTTATAGGGGTTTGTACTTTGAAGCGGTTAGGATTTCTTGGGCGTCGTTGTTTTGCATCAACGCCTCCGGGGTAGATCCCGTCTCCTTCATGTACTGGTTGATGATCTGCCAGCCTATCCAAGTCCCGATATTCCCGGGAGCGTCGTTCTCAGGGAAAATGGCCGGGGTATCCTCGAAATACTGGGAAGTTGTCAGTTGATCCGGGGTATAAAGATGCTTGCGCTCGATGATTGCTTTCCAGATTGTTCCTTCGTTGTCCTTGCACCAGTTGTAGGCCTGTTCGGTGTATCCCATTAGCTCGGCGGCATCGGGAACGCCTAGGGCTTGCGAGAGCAGGTATTTGATTTTTCCCTCGTAAATCATCCGGTCCAGCAATACGTTCTCTTTTCCCGCGAAAGGATATTCGGACATGAGCCACCCCGCCAGATAATCCGGGACTACGAGTCCACGTTGCATTTTCAATTTCTGGGAGTCATAGAAGAAATCTTGATACAAGGGATAGTCCTTTCCCATGTACTTATCGATGGAAAGGGAAAGCAGGCTATCGCCTACCAATACGTTCTGGTTGAAACCGGATACATGCATATAGATAGCAGGGATCTGCATCGAGGGGAAATTCTCCTTTAGATAGGCGAATCCGTATCCCAAGGATTTTTCGATATCCTCCACGGAATCATATTGAGTGATAGCGTCACGATACAAGCCTTTCAAGGTAGGCTCCGAGTAATAATTCCGCATTTTCTCGAAGAAGCCGGGAGTCTCGATGGTTTGCAGGTTTAATATGCCTTTCCCGATGATATCCAGCATTTCCGGGTATTGTTTGATTAGTTCGGGTTGCAAGGTGGTATCTTCCGTATCGATCAGCCGGAATAAATCCTTGTCAAAGCGATTGATATGCAGGGGTTCGACGGTAGCGTAGTTGATCGTATTTGTGTTTTGCCCGTTGCAGCTCAATAGCGTAGCGGACAAAATACAGGCCATGATGAGTTTTGTAACCATATCTCTTCGTATAATAATGTAATATGATAAGAAACGGATCGCATGGGGTAATATTGTGTGACTGGCATCTTATTACTACCTTTGCCTCCCTTTTATTTAAGATTCATTATGCGATATACGAACAAACAAATTCTAAAGATCACGTATCCGGTATTAATCAGCTTGCTCATGGAGCATATGATCGGATTGACGGATACCGCTTATCTGGGACGTGTCGGCGAGGTCGAGCTAGGTGCCTCCGCCTTGGCAGGAGTCTATTATCTCGTGATTTATATGCTGGGCTTTGGTTTCAGTGTAGGCGCTCAGGTGCTGATGGCACGTCGTAACGGTGAGGGGGAGTATAAACGGATCGGCGAGGTTTTCACGCAAGGCGGGCTATTCCTTTTTTTGCTGGCGGCGGTGTTGTTTACGGCCTCTAATCTGCTTACGCCCCATCTGCTCCACCGGATGATCGGTTCGGAAGAGGTGTATCGAGCGACGATGAGCTATCTGGACTGGCGGGTGTACGGGTTCTTCTTCTCTTTTATAGCGGTGATGTTCCGTGCGTTTTACGTGAGTACGACGAATACGAAGATCTTGACGGCCAATTCGGTGGTGATGGTGCTTACCAACGTGGTCTTGAACTATATCTTGATATTCGGTAAGTTCGGGTTCCCCGCTTTGGGGATAGCGGGTGCCGCTATCGCTTCCTCGATCTCGGAAGCTGTTTCCGTATTGTTCTTCGTGATTTATACTTGGAAGAAGATAGATTATAAAAAATATGGTCTGTTCCGTTTTACGAGAGTGGATTTTAGGATGCTGGGACAAATACTGAGTGTCTCTATCTGGGTGATGATCCAGCATGGGATCGCTTTTGGGGGATGGTTTATCTTCTTTATCGCTATGGAGCATCTGGGTGAGCGGCCGTTGGCGATTACGAATGTGGTACGTAGTATCTCCTCGTTCCTGTTTATGTTCGTGAATGCTTTCGCCTCCACGAACAGCTCGCTGGTTAGTAACTTGATCGGTGCCGGGGAGTCGGATCGGGTACTTCCGCTTAGCCGGAGGATGATCGGGCTATGCTATGCGTTCGTGCTACCGATCGGTATCTTGATTGCGATGTTCCCGTCTACCGTATTGCGTATTTATACGGATAACCCGGATTTGATCGCTAGCTCGATCCCCTCGCTGTGGGTGATGCTGTCCTCTTATCTCTTCGCCGTTCCCGGTTTTATTTATTTCTTTAGCGTATCGGGAACAGGCAATACCCGCCGTGCGCTGGAAATCGATATGGCTAGCATATTCGTGTACGTATTATATATATTGTATGTCGCTGTATGGTTGCGTGCGGACGTGGCGGTTTGCTGGACTACGGAGTATGTATATAATATCATGATCCTTTCTTCTTTCTTCTATCTGTGGAAAGGAAATTGGCGTAACAAGAAAATCTGAAGACTTATCTTTTGATTAGTACGGTAATTCGTAAGGATAAATCAAAAAAGACCATCTTGGCATTCACGTTCTGTGTGATATGGCGTTCCGCTTTCGCCAATTCTTCCATCAAATCGATCACGTTTCGTTCGTTCACGAAAGGTGAGAACTTAACAGAGAAGCTTGCCTCGTCTAGATTCATATAATTAAGTTCGGGTGATTGGAACCGGTACATGAAGTTCTCCCGGATCAAATGCTGGCAATAGGAGAGGAAGTTCTTCTGTCGCTCCCGTCCGATCCCTGCCATGACGTCTGCCATCGCTTTCATGCCTTTTACGTTTCGTGCCCATGAGTTTCGCATCATGGCCTTGAATTGCTCCAGAAAGAATTTATTTTCCTCGCCCAAGCTAATCGCCTCCATCGCCTTGATAAAACTTCCGGAGGAGAGGTGAGCGACGTGTTTAGCGTCGTCGGGCGAAAGCCCGAAACGGGATATCATGGCATTCATGATCGCATCGGTCTCAATGGGACGGATGTGGATGCGTTGCGCACGGGATTGGATGGTCCCGAGGATAAGATCCGGAGTCTCGGATACCATAAGAATAACCGTTCTCATAGGAGGCTCCTCTATGATTTTCAGAAGCTTATTGGCACAAGTAGGATGCAGTTTCTCCGGCAACCAAACCATCAAGATACGATATTCCGCCTCATAAATCTTTAGGCTCAGTTTATGGATAATCTCATCGCTTTCCTTGGAATAGATGATGGCTTGTGAGTTTCCGGCCTCGATATAATCCAGCCATTCATCCATATTGAAATAGGGATGTTCTTTGAGGAACCCACGCCATTCACTGAGATAATCATCGCAGACCTCTTTCTTTTTCTCTTTCTTGGCTACGATCGGGAATACAAAATGTAAATCGGGATGTGCCAATTCGTCATATTTGAGGCATGACGGGCAACGTCCACAAGCGTCCGTGTCCGTCCGGTTCGTACAATTCAGATAACGGGCGTAAGCCAAAGCCAGCGGAAACGCCCCGGCTCCCCCTTGCTCTGTGAATAACTGTGCATGGGGTACGATCCCCGTCCGAGCCGATTGTCTCAACCGTTCCTTCACTTCCTCTTGCCCGATGATATCTTTAAAATACATGAGATATTTCCTTTTCTATAGAATAATGAACGAAGTTACGGAAAAGTATTCAGATATCAAAAAGCGCGAGGTTTTGTAAATATCAATTGACATATGTAGAGTAAAACTAAGAACGGATACAATACCAAGTCAAGTCCAATAAAGAATATGTATTTCATTACCTTAGAATTTTAAAAATAACCATACTTAGTACATGATTGTTCAATCGTGTACTTCTATTAGACAACTCAGCGTACAAAAACCCCTATTGTATTTCAATAAATTTCTTTCGCTATTTTGTAAACGCTATCCGAGGCCATCATTGTGTAGAAATGTAAGCTCGGTACGCCATGAGCGATCAGATCCTTGCACTGCTGTATACACCATTCCACACCCACCTCTTTCGCTTCCGCATCATCTTTACATTTACGTAATTCTATTGCGAAAGGCTCCGGGATATCCGCACGGAATATCTTCGGAAGAACCGTTAATTGGTTCTTGAAAACGATCGGTTTGATACCGGGGATGATGGGAACCGTGATGCCTTCCGCACGGCAACGATCCACGAACGCATAATATTTTTCATTATCGAAGAACATCTGGGTTACCAGATATTCAGCGCCATTTTTTACTTTCTCCTTTAAGTAATAGATATCAGATTCCATATTGGGCGCTTCCTCGTGCTTCTCCGGATAGCAAGCCATGCCGTACGAGAAGGGAGTCTCTATACCGTCTATCTTGGAACCGTCTAATGCGATACCTTCGTTGAAATGATTTACCTGCTGCTGTAAATCAGTCGCATGATCGTGGTATAACTCCGGGTTTTGCTGGGAGGCCTCTAAGGTCTTTATATCTCCCCTTAATATTAAGAGGTTGTTTACGCCAAGGAAGTTCAAATCGATCAAAGCGTATTCCGTCTCGTCTTTCGTAAAGCCTTTACATATAATATGGGGTACGGCAGGAATACCGTATTTATTCTGGATAGCCGAAGCGATCGCTACGGAGCCCGGACGTTTACGGATGTTTACTTTCTGGAAACTTCCGTCTGGTAAGGTTTTATAGACGAACTCGCTATGGTGGGAGGTGATATTTATGTATTTAGGGTCGAATTCCTTCAACTTGTCAATTACATTATACACCTTCTGGATACTGTTACCTTTCAGCGGCGGTAATATCTCGAAAGAAAAAGCGGTACTCTTACTATTCCTTATCAGATCAATGACTTTCATATTTTAATTATTTTTGACGCGAATGTAGCAAATATACTTCGAAATAGCTTACATTTACGACCATTAATCTAACAAAGCGGCTAACTGGGCGCTTTCGTGTAAACTAAGGTTTTTAAAGCATGGACTTAACTTACTTAAAAACGCTATTGGGCTTTGCCTCGAATCGTACCCATGATACAACAACTAGTATTCTGGCTTACTGGGAAGTGTTGGAATATTTTCAAGAGCTGTCATTCCCTCAGGCTTCTAAATCTGGTTTACCGGAGGATGAGGTACGGGTAAGATATGTGAGATCGGAGGATGAGTTGAAGTATTTCATATATGCTCCATACAGGGATGCGGATAGCTTCCGTCTGTATGTGGGAGGTGTTCCTAAATATGATCTTTTGTCCGAGCTATATCGTTTGATTCCGGCGGATAAGGATAATGAGCGTTTTCGTAAGCTGTTGGAGAAGAATAAATCTGTAAGCGTGCTCTATACGATTGATTTATCCCCGTCCGGAGAGTACATAGAAGGTTCGTTCCAACTTTCGCCTTATATCTGGGCGATCAGCTGCTTAATTCATGACCGGGAGGTTGAAGAGGAGTGGTTGGAGGAACTACTGGAGGATGGAAATGACTTCTTTATGACAATTGAGGAGGAGGAAGGGATAGAGTTCTTCTCTCTTTTGCGGCAGAAGACGGTAGAGTTGCTAGATCGACTGCGAATCCGGAGTCTATTTACCGTAAATGATGGATTTAGAAGGAATGATCTGGAGCGGGTTTGTGCCCGTGCGCTAAAATCGGATGATACGGACTTAAGCATAAGCTTCTATGCGAAAGATTTAAGCAGGGTTCGTAAAAGTCTGCCGGATAAAAGGCCCAATCGTTTACTGGTGAACTATATAAATGCTCCCTTGATGAGTGGAGGGAACCGTCAAAGTATATGCTCAATAGAGAATTATAGGAAATGGTTAGGTCCGGAAAGATATCCGCTGGGCCGTTGGCCTTCTGAGTTCAGCCCGGCGTTGATGCAACAGATGGCTATTAATATAGCGTTGGCCGAAGAGAATGTGGGAGGCTGTGGCATTTTCTCCGTGAATGGCCCTCCGGGAACGGGTAAGACAACATTGCTGAAAGATATTATCGCCGAGTACGTGGTACGGCGTGCCCGGTTATTAGCGGATTTGAATCAGCCGGATGATGCCTTTACAGAGACTCCGCTTTTAGTGAAGTCTTTGGAGGCAGGTAAAAGTCAGAAGACATTTGGTTTGCAGACGGGACGGGGATTGGCCGATTATGGAATTCTGGTGACATCCTGTAATAATACGGCTGTAGAGAATATCACCTTCGAGTTACCCGAGACGAGTAAACTACCTACCGCTGAAGCCATGTCAAAAGCCGGGCACTCTCTAGTCTTTAGTGAGGGAAAAGATTTATTTTTCGGAGATTTAGCTTCCAATATGCTTAATGGAAATACCGATCCGGAAAAGCATACGAAACAGGCTTGGGGATTGATATCCGCCCGTTTAGGAAAAGGGGATAATATCCGTTCTTTCAGCGAAATGGTATTAAGGCCGTTTGTTTCCAAGATGAGTCCTAAAAGAGACAATGAGAAAGTTATGCGGGAGTTTAAGAACCGTTTCCCTTCTTTCGATATCGCTCAACAAGAGTTCTTGAAGCAATATCGAATAGTGGAGCGATTGCGGCGGTCGGTCTCTTGTAACGAAGAGGTATTTAGGATGGCGGACGAGGAGATGCAGTCCTCGAATCCTTTGATGAACGCTGAATTCGATAAGGCAAGGGAAGAGTTATTTTATCAAGCTTTGGTCCTGCATGGCTCTTTTGTGATCAATTCCTACAAATGGCGTTGCAACCTTTATTCGCTGTTGGCCTTTTGGGATAATAAATATATGCCGGAGGAGAAAGAATTGATATTCTCTCATGTGTTGAATAGCTTGTTTTTCTTGGTGCCTGTGGTATCTACCACATTCGCTTCCGTACAGAAAATGCTGGAGTACATGGGTAGGGAGCAATTGGGATTGTTGATCGTGGACGAGGCTGGGCAAGCGGCTCCCCAATGTGCGGTAGGCGCTTTGTGGCGGGCGAAGAAAGCGATCATCGTGGGAGACCCGAAACAAGTGGAACCGGTAGTCACCACCGATGAGACGTTGATGACTCTCTATCAAAAGAAATGTGGTATCGCATCCTTGTCTTCTTACCTCTCGAAATCCCATTCCGTACAAGGTTTCGCCGATTTGATAAACCGTTATGGGTCTTGGATTGGCGAGACGTGGGTGGGCTGTCCGTTGGTCGTGCACCGTCGTTGTATCAATCCTATGTTTAGCATCTCCAACCGGGTGTCGTACGACGATACGATGATTCTGGGAATGAAAGATGCGGTGAAAGACGAGGAGAAAAGTCAATTGCTGCTTGACCATTCCTTATGGATCGATGTGCCCGGTAAGAAAGGTACTAGCGCTAAAGGGAATAATGATCATTACGTGGCGGAGCAAGGCGAGGTATGCTTGCGCTTGATATTGGCGTGGATGGGAAAACACCGGGAGAAAGAGGATACCCGGAAATTATATGTGATCTCCCCCTTCACCACGGTTGTGAAAGGCATTAAGGCTGCGGTTAAAGCCGCCTTGAATACGGAGGAGTATAGTGGGCTTAAAGGTAAATTTAAGGGGTGGGAGACTGCCAACTGCGGAACGGTCCATAAATTCCAAGGAAAAGAAGCCGAGGAGGTTATCTTCCTATTGGGATGCCAATCTTCTTCAACTGGTGCGATAGGTTGGGTAAATAGCAATATCCTGAACGTGGCGGTTACCCGGGCGAAGAAGCGGGTGTATTTTATCGGGGATTATGAGGTGTGGTCTCGGCAGAACCGGAATTTCAGCCCGGAGATTATCTGTTTTTCCGAGGAGGATACAGGGCTTCAACGAATACATTTCTCGGAACTTCCGGATTTCGGGGAGATCGAGGCCATGGAGGAGACTCCATACTTAGAATTCCCGGGAGCAGGGGATAGCCAAGAAGAATATTTATTGGAAGAAGATGAGATCGATCCGGAAACAACGAAACCGGAGGATAGGAAGCAAGAAATACGCCCCATTCCAAGATACTCATTCTTGACTGGTCCGGAATACCATCATCGTTACCGGGTGATTTACTCGCATCCCTATCAACTGATATTTGAGGTCTTGATGACCGATCCGGCGGAGACTTTACCGGATTTACCGGTTCCTTTTCACCGTAAGTTGTCCGATTCGCCTTCCTTGTGGATGTGCTTGATCTATCCGGTCGCCCTTGATTTCTCGGCGCAAGAGCTGGAAAATGAGTTCGACCAAGTGATAGATTGGTATAATTCGTTATAGGCCGAAATATAGCCTTCCGCTTGCTTTTTTTAGTTTATAGGCCGAACTATATATAAATTAGCGTATATTTGCGGTACACAAAATCTCCCATAGCGACGGCTATGGGCGTTTTTGCTTTTGAGCGATATTATTAACAGTGTAATTTGTTAATTTTAAACTAATTACAGCAAATTGTATAGATATGGAAAATTTAAATTGGTCTGAGCTGGGATTTGGTTATATCAAGACAGACTACAATGTAAGATGCTACTATCGTGACGGCAAATGGGGTGAGTTGGAAGTTTCTTCATCCGAGATTATCAATATTCACATGGCCGCTACTTGCTTGCATTACGGACAAGAGTCTTTCGAGGGCTTGAAGGCCTTCCGTGGAAAAGACGGTAAGATCCGTGTATTCCGTATGGATGAGAACGCTAAACGTATGCAATCTTCCAGCCGGGGTATCAAGATGGCTGAGTTGCCTGTAGAGATGTTCGAGGAAGCTGTACGTAAGGTCGTGAAATTGAACGAGCGTTTCGTTCCTCCTTATGAGAGTGGTGCCGCTTTATATATTCGTCCGCTGATGATCGGCTTAGGCGCTCAGGTGGGTGTGAAGCCGGCTCCCGAATATATGTTTATGATATTTGTCACTCCGGTAGGTCCGTATTTCAAGGGTGGATTCCAGCCCTCGAAGGTGTGCGTGCTCCGTGAGTACGACCGTGCGGCTCCTAACGGGACAGGTACGATCAAGGTCGGTGGTAACTATGCCGCTAGCTTGGTAGCCGGCGAGATCGCTCATTCCAAGGGATACGCCGCCGTATTGTATCTGGATCCGAAAGAGAAGAAATATCTGGATGAGTGCGGTCCGGCTAACTTCTTCGGAATCCGTGGCAATAGCTATATCACTCCGCAATCCCACTCGATCTTGCCCTCGATCACGAACAAGAGCTTGCAGCAATTGGCCGAGGATATGGGCTTGACGGTAGAGCGTCGTCCGGTTCCTTTCGAGGAGATCGCTACGTTCGACGAGGCTGCCGAGTGTGGTACCGCCGCGGTTATCGCCCCGATCTCACAAATCGACGATTTGGATGAGAACAAATCTTTTGTTATCGCCAAAGACGGCAAACCGGGTCCTGTTTGCGAGAAACTATATCATAAGCTACGTGCCATCCAGTATGGCGACGAGCCGGATACTTACGGATGGATATCGATCATTGAATAATATCTTTTGTTTCGTAAGGACTGGAGTGCGCTCCGTCTTTACGAGACAGAATACGTTGATAGGCAATTGTTAGTTTGAACTTTACTTTTTGCAATAAAATTGCAATCTCCGCATTGCAAATGAGAAAAGATGTTTATCTTTGCATCGGTAATTCCAAATTTTCAATTACCAATTATGTAGGTGGAAGCATTCTTTAAAACACATAAATATCTGGTAGAGCATCTGTATTCTCCGGTACGAAGGGGATTGATGGATGAGATCAATTGGGAGGATCGGTTGATCGGTGTTAAAGGTTCGCGAGGAGTCGGAAAGACCACTTTCTTGTTAGACTATGCCCGTGAATATTTTGGTACCGATAATAAGGAATGCTTATACATTAATTTAAATCATTTCTATTTTACGGAGCGTACACTCGTTGATTTCGCCGCCGAGTTTCGGGCTAAAGGCGGAAAGGTGTTGTTGATAGACCAAGTATTTAAGTATTCCAACTGGTCGAGAGAGTTGCGGTATTGCTATGATAATTTCGAGGACTTGAAGATCGTTTTCTCCGGCTCGTCGGTGATGCGTCTGAAAGAGGAGAATCCGGACCTATCCGGCAAGGTGGTATCGTATAACCTCAGAGGGTTCTCGTTCCGTGAGTTCTTGAACTTGATGTCGGGGAACCAGTTTCCCGCGTACACGTTCGATGAGGTATTAGAGAATCATCAGGAAATCGCCAAACGTATTTGCTCGGTCGTAAGGCCGATGGCTTATTTCCAAGATTATCTACATCATGGTTTTTATCCGTTCTTCTTGGAAAAGCGCAACTTCTCCGAGAACCTGCTGAAGACCATGAACATGATGCTAGAGGTGGACGTGTTATACATAAAACAAATCGAACAAAGCTACCTGCCAAAGCTACGCAAACTACTCTACTTATTGGCTACGAGCGCTCCTTGTACCCCAAACGTGAGTCAGTTGAGCAAGGATATCGAGACATCCCGGGCCACCGTGATGAACTATATCAAGTATTTGACAGATGCCCGTTTGATGAATATGCTGTATCCGGTGGGCGAATCCTTTCCGAAGAAACCCTCCAAGGTATATATGTATAACTCGAACCTGATGTACCCCATCCGTCCGATGGAGGTAAATGCCGGGGCGGTGCGTGAGTCGTTCTTTTATAACCAACTATTGAAAGACAATAAGCTGAATGAAGGAAACAAGAACGCCCACTTTCTGGTGAATACGATGTATAATTTCCGGATCGAGGAAAACATGAAAGTGAAGAACAATCCGGATATGTACTATGCTGTCGATAAGACCGAGATCGGGGAGGGGAACATGATCCCGCTTTGGTTGTTCGGTTTTCTATATTAAGATAAGGATATTTTTTAATACTAATAGTTTTATAGGTCTATGACAAAACAGAAGAAATTTTTAACCTGTGATGGTAATCAGGCCGCTGCTCATATCTCGTATATGTTCAGCGAGGTAGCCGCGATTTACCCCATCACTCCGTCGTCTACAATGGCTGAATATGTAGATGAATGGGCTGCAGCCGGACGTAAGAATATTTTCGGCGAGACTGTAATGGTACAGGAAATGCAATCAGAGGGTGGTGCCGCAGGTGCTGTTCACGGTTCATTGCAAGCTGGTGCCTTGACAACAACCTACACTGCTTCTCAAGGTTTGTTGCTTATGATCCCTAATATGTACAAGATCGCCGGTGAATTGCTTCCTTGCGTTTTCCACGTATCCGCTCGTACATTGGCTTCTCATGCGTTGTGTATCTTCGGTGACCATCAAGACGTGATGTCTGCCCGTCAGACAGGTTTCGCCATGTTGGCCGAGGGTTCCGTACAGGAGGTTATGGACTTGGCCGGCGTCGCTCACTTGGCTACGATCAAGTCTCGTGTGCCGTTCGTGAACTTCTTCGACGGTTTCCGTACCTCTCACGAGATCCAGAAGATCGAGGCTTTGGAGAATGAGGACTTGGCTCCGCTTATCGACCAGAAGGCCTTGGCTGAGTTCCGTGCCCGTGCCTTGAACCCGGAGAGACCGGTCGCTCGCGGTATGGCCGAGAACCCGGATCATTTCTTCCAACACAGAGAATCTTCCAACACGTACTACGAGGCAGTTCCCGCTATCGTAGAGGAATATATGAACGAGATCTCCAAGATCACAGGCCGTAAATACGGTTTGTTCGATTATTACGGAGCTGAGGACGCTGAGCGTGTGATCATCGCCATGGGTTCTGTTACGGAGGCCGCTCGTGAGGCTATCGATCACTTGATCGCTAAGGGCGAGAAGGTAGGTTTGGTATCCGTTCACTTGTATCGTCCGTTCTCCGCTAAGCATTTCTTGGCTGCCGTGCCTAAGACCGCTAAGCGTATCGCCGTATTGGATCGCACGAAAGAGCCGGGTGCTAACGGTGAGCCGTTGTATCTGGACGTAAAAGACTGCTTCTATGGTCAGGAGGATGCTCCGGTTATCGTAGGTGGCCGTTATGGTCTGGGTTCTAAGGATACGACTCCGGCTCAGATCTTGTCCGTATTCGAGAACTTGGCGTTGCCGATGCCGAAGAACCAGTTCACGATCGGTATCGTGGATGACGTCACTTTCACTTCTCTGCCTCAGAAGGAAGAGATCGCCTTGGGCGGTGAGGGTATGTTCGAGGCTAAGTTCTACGGTTTGGGTGCCGACGGTACGGTAGGCGCTAACAAGAACTCGGTGAAGATTATCGGTGATAACACGGATAAATACTGTCAGGCTTATTTCTCTTACGACTCTAAGAAATCCGGCGGTTTCACTTGTTCTCACTTGCGTTTCGGTGACAACCCGATCCGTTCTACTTACTTGGTAAACACTCCGAACTTCGTTGCTTGTCACGTTCAGGCTTACCTGCACATGTACGATGTAACCCGCGGTTTGCGTAAGAACGGCTCTTTCTTGCTGAACACTATCTGGGAAGGTGAAGATTTGGCTAAGAACCTGCCTAACAAGGTGAAGAAATATTTCGCGCAGAACAATATTTCTGTATATTATATCAACGCAACTCAGATTGCACTGGAAATTGGTCTGGGTAACCGTACCAACACGATCCTTCAATCTGCATTCTTCCGTATCACAGGCGTTATTCCTGTAGACCAGGCTGTTGAACAGATGAAGAAATTCATCGTCAAGTCTTACGGTAAGAAAGGTGAAGACGTTGTCAACAAGAACTATGCTGCCGTTGACCGCGGTGGTGAATACAAACAACTGACTGTTGACCCTGCATGGGCTAACCTGCCGGATGACGCGAAAACAGAAAACAACGATCCTGCATTCATCAACGAAGTAGTTCGTCCGATCAATGCACAAGACGGTGACTTGCTGCCGGTATCTGCATTCAAAGGTATCGAAGACGGTACTTGGTATCAGGGTACTTCTAAATACGAAAAACGTGGTGTGGCTGCATTCGTTCCCGAATGGAATCCGGAAAACTGTATCCAGTGTAACAAGTGTGCATACGTTTGTCCTCACGCTTCTATCCGTCCGTTCGTACTCGATGCTGAAGAGCAGAAGGGTGCTAAGTTCGAACAACTGAAAGCTGTAGGTAAAGTATTCGACGGTATGACATTCCGTATTCAGGTAGACGTTCTCGACTGTCTGGGTTGCGGTAACTGTGCCGACATCTGTCCGGGTAATCCGAAGAAGGGTGGCAAAGCATTGACAATGAAACACCTCGAAAGCCAATTAGCTGAAGCTGACAACTGGACTTACTGTTCTGAAAACGTAAAGACTAAACAACATCTTGTTGACATCAAGTCTAACGTGAAGAACTCTCAGTTCGCTACTCCGTTGTTCGAGTTCTCAGGTGCTTGCTCTGGTTGTGGTGAAACTCCGTACGTGAAACTGATTTCTCAGTTGTTCGGTGACCGTGAAATGGTTGCTAACGCTACCGGATGTTCTTCTATCTACTCTGGTTCTGTTCCTTCTACTCCGTATACTACAAACGAAAACGGACACGGTCCTGCTTGGGCTAACTCACTGTTCGAAGACTTCTGTGAATTCGGTTTGGGTATGGAACTGGCTAACGAAAAGATGCGTGCACGTCTTGTGAAAGTTATGAACGAAGCTATTGCTGCTGACTGCACTCCGGCTGAAGTGAAAGAACTGTTCGCAGAATGGATTAACAATATGCTGGATGCTGACAAGACAAAAGAATTGGCAGCTAAGATCATTCCGGTTGTTGAAGCTAACAAGGATAAATGCAACCACTGCAAACAAATTGCTGAACTGCAACAATATCTTGTTAAACGCAGCCAGTGGATTATCGGTGGTGACGGTGCTTCTTACGATATCGGTTACGGTGGTCTCGACCATGTAATCGCTTCCGGTAAGGACGTTAACATCCTCGTTCTGGATACTGAGGTTTACTCTAACACAGGTGGTCAGTCTTCTAAGGCTACTCCGGTAGGTGCTATCGCTAAGTTCGCTGCTGCAGGTAAGCGCGTACGTAAGAAAGACCTCGGTCTGATGGCTACTACTTACGGTTATGTATATGTTGCTCAGATTGCTATGGGTGCTGATCAGGCTCAGACTCTGAAAGCTATCCGCGAAGCAGAAGCATACCCCGGACCATCTTTGATTATCGCTTACGCTCCGTGTATCAACCACGGTCTGAAAGCCGGTATGGGTAAGAGTCAGGAAGAAGAAGAAAAGGCTGTTAAGTGCGGTTACTGGCACTTATGGCGTTACAACCCGGCTTTGGAAGAAGAAGGCAAGAATCCATTCCAATTGGATAGCAAAGAACCGAACTGGGAAGATTTCCAAGGTTTCTTGAAGGGTGAAGTTCGTTACGCTTCTGTAATGAAACAATATCCTGCTGAAGCTGAAGAGTTGTTCAAAGCTGCTGAAGAAAACGCTAAATGGCGTTACAACAGCTACAAACGTCTGGCTAGAGAAAACTGGGGTGCTGAATAATTAATCACGCTCTGATACATATAAAATGGGAGTCTGCTCAATGCATGACTCCCATTTTTTGTTTGAGCCGGAGCTGAATAAAAGTTAGCGCCGGCTCAATTTTCTTGATTCTGTTTGTCCTTTGATTCCGGAATCCAACTATCGACCAGCTCACGGTGTTCGTCTCTCCACTTACGCGCTATCTCCTCTTCGTCCATCCGGGCGTCTTTCATAGCTGTCATAAAAGAGCTGAGTTCTTCTGTCGTTAATTTGATGTTACCAAAAAATTCGGCAGCGAACGGGTCTTTTTCACTGAAGCCTTTCCAGGCGATGGCATGTATTTTTTCCAAGTCTCCATACACCTTCTTCAGGTCGTCCAGGAATTTCAAGTCATACTGATCGAACATCCAATGCGGTGTCCATCCTGTGATGACAATCCATTCTCCCTTATCCATCGCTTTCTTCAGAGATGCCAGCATGGTCGAGCTACTCGAAGTCATGAGATTATACCCGTCAAGTCCGTAAGCAGAGATAGCTTTATCCGTAGTTTTCATAATTCCCGCTCCGGCATCGATTCCTACTATTTCAGAAGAGAAACGGTCTTTATTGGCTACCAGTTCGTCTATGGAATTGACGGTGACGTATTGGGGGACGACCAGTCCGACACGTGCTTCTCCATACACTTCACCCAGGAATTCAATGCTATCTCCGTATTGGTCCATATAGTCTTTCATTGTTATCGGCAGCCAGGCATCCAAAAAGACATCTGATTTCTTTCCTGACATAGACACGAAAATCGGAGCAAGGTCTGCATTTTGCAATTCCACTTCATAGCCTTGTTCTTCTAATACGACCTTAGCCAAATGGCTCATGGCAATACCTTCCAGCCAGTTGGCATAGGCTATTTTCACTTTCTTTTTGTCTGCGTCCGGATTCGTACAGGAAGCCAGGAAAAGCAGGACGGAAAGTATTATTCCTGCTAATTTATATATTCTCATTTTCGTTCCTTTCTATTTTTTAGTCCTTCTTATTCTTTCGTCCTGCCATACCTTGTGTGATACGGTCTAAGATAATGGCTAAGATTACCACTGCTATACCACCCTCAAAACCGAGTCCGATTTTCATTTGAGTAATACCTTTCAAGACTATTTCTCCCAGACCACCGGCAGCAATCATTGCGGCGATGACGACCATGGAGAGCGACATCATGATCGTTTGGTTTACTCCGGTCAGGATAGTAGGTAATGCCAAAGGAAGCTGCACTTTATACAGCAACTGCCAACGGGTAGCTCCAAATGAACGGGAAGCCTCCACTACATTCTTAGGAACCTGCCGGATTCCCAATCCGGTAAGACGGACTACGGGCGGCATGGCGAAAATGATAGTCGCAAAAACTCCGGGCACCGCTCCCAAACCGAAGAAAAGGACGGCAGGAATCAAGTAAACAAAAGCAGGCATCGTCTGCATCAAGTCGAGAATGGGGCGGAGTATTTTCTCTGCACGCGGACTGTTCGCCGTCCATACTCCTAAAGGCACGCCAACAATCAAAGCCAGACAAGTAGATGACAAAACGAGAGCAAGCGTTTGCATGGTTGCCTCCCAAAATCCCATTCCATAGATAAGCAATAAGCCTAATACAGTGAAGATAGCTGTCCCGCGTCCTGCCTTCATCCATGCTGCTACGACAAGCACCAGGATAGTTATATAAAAGGGAATTCCGAAAAGTATATGCTGAAATCCGATGATGAAACTACCGATACCTGCATTCACGGCATCAAAAAAAGTGGCGAAATGCACCATCATCCAGTTGATGGCACTTTCTATATATTGTCCTATATTTATCATAAGTCTATTGCGTTTTGAATTATTTCGTTTATTTCTTCTTTATCTTTCCCTGTCACTTCGATAATTAAAGATGAAAGCGGGATGGTTCCCAAAAATTCGTGGGTTTCGTCAATTACCCAAACAGGTGAATTGCTCTTTGTCATCAGGGGAAGTATGTCTTCCAATACCGTATCACACAATACTGAATGGACTTCCGTACGCACAATCGCTTCTATGGATTTTTCCTGTTTGCCACGTAACTTAAGCAGGTCGTTCAGACGTACTTCGCCTACCAGTTTGTCGTCGGCATCTATGACGGGCAATACTGTGATATTCTTCGCGCGCATTTTGCGGATTAAGACCTCGGGACCTTCTTTTTTCAGACGGGCAACCAATGGTTTGTCAATCATCAAGGATGAAGCAGTGATAATTTTACTTCTGTCAACGTTTTCTACAAAGCGGGCTACATAATCGTTGGCCGGTTCAGTCAGAATTTCTTCCGAAGTTCCTATTTGCACTACTTCACCGTCTTTCATGATAGCAATACGGTCGCCCAATTTAATCGCTTCGCTCAAGTCGTGGGTAATAAAGACAATAGTCTTTTTCATCTTCGATTGCAAAGCAAGCAATTCATCCTGCATCTGTCCCCGAATCAAGGGGTCGAGAGCAGAGAAAGCCTCATCCATTAACAGTACTTCGGGATTATTGGCCAAGGCACGGGCCAGTCCGACGCGTTGCTGCATCCCGCCGGAAAGCTCGCCTACCATCTGATTCTCATAACCTTTCAGTCCTACCAGCTTCATACTTTCCATGGCTTTCTTTTCGCGTTCCTCTTTCTTCACTCCCTGAAGTTCAAGCCCGAATGCTATATTATGTAATACGGAACGGTGGGGTAACAGACCGAAGTTCTGGAAAACCATCGCCAGTTCCTTGCGCCGGACCTGTAACAGTTCTTTTTCAGAAACTTTGGAAATATCCACCCCATTCACAAGCACTTGTCCCGAAGTGGGACGTATCAGACGGTTGATACAACGCAGTAATGTCGATTTCCCACTGCCGGAGAGCCCCATTATCACAAAAAATTCTCCTTCGTTAATTGAAAGATTAGCATCTTTCACTCCTACCGTGCACCCGGTATCTTTCAGAATCTCCGCTTTACTCTTACCTTCTTTCAGCATCTTGAGTGCTTTCTGCTTCTCATGACCAAAGATAAGATACAAATCCTTTATTTCTATTTTACTCATAATATATTGGTTTAGATTATAATATTTGTTTTGCTTTCAACTGCCGTGTCTATCATTCTCAACAATGATAAACAAGTTGAAAGCCGCTTAGTTCGGTCACGTTACAGGATAACATGACAAACTGATGAGTTCTAAATGATTAAAAAAACAGACTGAGTAGTTTAAAAGGAATAGAATTTGATAAGATTATCCTCTCAATAAGCAGTAAAAATGGTATTTTTATATCTGAATAACAGCCTGTTTCTGCATATTATTTCCACAAAGATAGGCAAAATAGATTAAAGATGCAAATTTTATTCAGAAACGGAGTAGTTCCAAAGATGCTTTTTCAAGTCTACACACCCATTTTGTTTGAAAGAAATCCCTTCTTCCAAAAGTAATAGTTTTTGCTCTTCCCAACCGGGGACAAGACGTCCTGATGCATTGACCACCCTATGGCAAGGTGCTGAAACATCGTCCGGCAGTTGCTTCAAAGCACGCCCTATCATACGGGAACATTGAGGCATTCCCAGTAACCCGGCAATACTTCCATAAGTAGATACCTTACCTGCCGGAATCTCACATACCACCTGATACACTTCTTGGCAGAAGGTTTTGGAAAGACTCGCTTTATCTACTTTATAATCTTTCATTGCTCTGTTTTTTACTGATTTTGTTCTCCAAAGCTAGATAAAAAGAAGAGAATTTGCAAATAATCAGTCTCCATTATACAATATTTGCAACTTTACTTGCTTTATCTACAAATAATTCCGAGATTTGCAACGATTAAACAACCAAGTTACTAACAAAGCAAACTACTCTGTTATGAAAAAGAAAAATATCCTATTCGTAATCTGTATGTCGGGCGCCTTCACTTTCAGCTCCTGTGAGAAGAACCTTTACGATGAAAGCAAGCAACCCGAGAAAGAAATTCAAGTAAAAGACTTGGAGATACCGGCAGACTTTCAGTGGAAATTAACTCAAGTAACCGAAGGGAAAGTATCAGCTACCACACCTACTACAGTTTCCCTTTTCCTGGATGAAGTATGTAGTACAGGAGAAAAAATAGCAATTATTCCGGTAGATGCAGAAGCATCCACTCTTCCTTTAAGTATTCCGACCTATGCAAAAATGCTGTATGCCCAATACGAGACGAGTACTAATGGTACAAAGAAGATAGCTATACCCGTAAATGCTGACGGAAGTTTCTTATTGAATATCACTGATGGTAAGGCTAACACTACCCGGACAATCACTCGCGGACACGATATAGAAGATGACACAAAATTAGAAGGAGGAATCATCCTTCATCCGAAGGATGGTTGGGGAACAATCATGTTTGAAGACCAATTTCCCTCATTAGGAGATTACGACTTCAATGATTTTGTAGTCAATTACAAGGTACAATTCCAAGACATCAAAAAGATTAATAAAAAATATACAGCACAGTATATACAAATAGGATTACGTCTAAGAGCTATCGGTGGAATATTCCCCTACTCTCCTTATTTAAGATTGAAAGAGATAGATACTGACGAAGTAGAAAGTATAGAAGTTTATGAGTCAAAAAATATAAGTTCTGCATTCGATGAAATAGAACATATCTCTAAAGAGTATGAGCATCTTATTATCAACCTCAGCCCATTAATTCAAAATCTGTCAAAACCGGCAGGCAGCCAATATTTTAATACAGAACGAAATGCTTTAATAGCTACGGATGATTTACCGGAAATTCATATTCTGATTGAATTGAAGAAGAGAAAAGAAGTAAAAGAAATATTAGAAGACGACGAGTTTGACTTCTATTTAAAACGCAAGGATAGCGGAACTGAAATACACATGAATGGCATTGAACCGGTAGCATACCAATATCCATTCAATGACAAGAATCTATATCCAGTATATAAAGACGGAGATGAAGAAGACGATAACTACTATTATAGTAAAGAACGTCTGATTTGGGGATTGAGAGTACCGGGCAATGCAGCACACGCTATTGAGGGAGGCAATTTCCTAAATGCCTATAAAGGTTTTGCCAAATGGGCACAAAGCGGTGGTAAGAATGAACAAAACTGGTATAATCAGGGAAATGCTGATGATAATCTATTGATTCATAATTAATTCGCAAAAATAAAAAGCCTGTCTCCCAATAATGATGAACTTACCATTATTGGGAGGCAGGCTTTTTATTGTATATTGAGGTAGATTTCCCTGCCCTATCCTTTTCTTTTCAGTAAATCCGTCGGACTCTCGCCAAACTGTTCCTTATAGCATTTGGTAAAATAAGAAGGGGAACTGAAACCGACTTCATAACCAACCTCAGCCACAGTCATATCCGATGAAGCAAGCAGAGACGCAGCTTTCTTCAAACGGGCAATGCGAAGCAATTCATTAGGAGAATAGTTAGTCAGGGATTTTATCTTCCGATAAAGCTGCACACGGCTCAGTCCCATATCCTTGCCCAAGTCTTCTACATTCAGACCGGAATCTCCCATCTTCGCATCAATCAAGGCTTTGAACTTTTCTACAAAGTCCTTGTCCATATCACAGACATCTTCTTTTGCTAATGTCTGTCCGTCACCAAAGAATTGTTTCAGACGACGATGTGAATCTATCAGGTTGCGGACACGTGCCAGTAGTAATTGCGAACTGAAAGGCTTGGAAATATAAGAATCTGCGCCACCGTCATAGCCTTGAATCCGTTGTTCATCCAAAGAACAGACTGTTAATAGGATAACAGGAATATGACATGTTTGCAATTCACTTTTCAGACGGCGACAACATTCAATACCGTCAATGCCGGGCATCATTACATCGGAGATTATCAAGTCCGGGACATATTTCATGGCCTTACGGATACCTTCCGAACCGTCTGCTGCTTCAATGACAGTATAGTCAGAATGAAGCAATCCATGAACATATGAACGAATATCCGCATTATCATCAATGATAAGTACGGAAGGTTTGGAAGAATCATAGTTCTTTTCCAGTTCCTCTTCTTCAATGGATAAAGCATCATTCAAGGGAGAAGCTTCGGAAACAGAAGATGCGGGAGAGTCTTCCAAAGAAGAAGTCTCATAAGCACAAGCCTGTACTGGCAAATCTACCGTAAAGACAGTTCCCTGTTTTTCATCACTTTCCACTGATATAGTTCCGCCGTGCAATTCTACAAAAGCCTTTACCAAAGCCAATCCTATTCCCGAACCGGCATGATGCATATCTATTTTATAGAAACGTTCAAAAATACTCCGGATATGTTCTGCGGAAATCATCGAACCGGTATTGGTTACCGTAAAACGAATCCACTGGCTACTTTCTTTCATCAACGAAGCCAAACGGACTGTTACTTTTCCATTCTCGGGAGTAAACTTAAAGGCATTGGAGAGCAGATTGAAATAAATACGTTCCAGTTTCTCTATATCTGCCAATGTATGGTAATCCGTATCCGGCATATTGTCAAAAGAAAAATGAATATGCTTTTTGCGGGCTGCCGACAGGAAAGATTCGTTCCAACCTTCAAAAGAGGAAAGAATATCTACCGGAACGGGAGTATATTCCATCTTGCCATTTTCGTATTTACGGAAATCCAAAATCTGATTGACCAAGCGCAAGAGGATATTTACGTTTCGTTGTATCAGCATCAACATTCGATGCTGGTCACCACTTAGTGTATTATCGGCCAACAGATGCTCTACCGGATCGGCAACCAAAGTTAATGGAGTACGGAAATCATGAGAAATGTTCGTAAAGAAAACAAGTTTGGCATGGGTCGCTTCTTCCAGTTGATGGGAAAGCTGTATTAATTGGTCACGCTGTTCTTCCAGTTTGTCACGTTGTTCCTCTAACTTATCCCGTTGCTCTTCCAGTTTATCGCGCTGTTCTTCCAATTGTCTCTTTTGTTCCGACAATTCTTTATTCAGTCTGTTTTTAGAGCGAAGAGATTTATAAACAACTAATAATAATCCTGCCACCAATAAAAGAATGACCAAACCACCATACATGACAACCTGCTGCGTAGCTACACGTGACAGATACCCGCCGATACGTCCGTTTAAGGTTTCTATCTTCTGGTCCAGTTCTGATATATGAGTGGTCTGAAGTTGCATGACGTGTGCGTTCGTACGGTCTACAACAGCGGTATTCATCACAGTTTCTCTAGGATAAGGCTTTTTCTCAAGGATGTTCATTGCCAACTGCAATACCTTGTCGCCATTGGTAGGATAAATAAAGGTGGCGTCCAACACACTGTCTAGCACAAGTTCAAGTCCGTTTCCTTTACCCGGCAGAGCGTCGATACCGACAAACATCATTTCCTTATCCCGTCCCACTTTCTTGGCGGCTTGATACGCTCCCGGAGCTATGCGGTCATTATGAGCATATACGGCATCAATCTTCGGATGACGACGAAGCATGCTATCCATTGCCACTTCTGCCGGACCACGCTCCCAGGCAGCATCCGCTTTATCAATCAGTTTGACGTCCGGGAAGTTACTGATGGCAGCCATAAAGCCTTGATGCCGTTCCATAGCAGGAGTCGAGCCACCCAGTCCGGTAAGCTCTACTACATTTCCTTTTCCTTTCAAGGTAGATGCTATGTAATTTCCTACTGCGCGACCTATTTCATAATTATCAGCACCGATATATGCAGTATATTTATCAGAAAGAATCTTCCGGTCTACCAAAACAACGGGAATTCCCTTTTGGTAGGCTTCTTCTACTATCGGAGTCATGGGAGCTGCTTCATTGGCGGAGATTATCAGTAAATCGACACCCTTATCTATGAAATAATGGACATCTTCCGCCTGCTTGCGGTTATCATCTCCGGCAGAACGTATTTCGACCGATACCCCGTCATAGAACATCGCTTCACGGAGAATTTCATCATTCATCTTATGCCGCCATGAATCATCACTGCATTGAGCCACCCCAATACGGAAACGAGGAGCATCCTGCCGACAGGCAGCCATTCCTAAAAGACAAAACAATAGCACTATCCACTTCGTATATTTCATCGCTTTAATTGTTTTCATTCTTTCGTTTTTCTTTCTGTAATCCAAATTCTTTTCCCTTCGTTATTAGCATTCACTACCGGGAAGTACATCAATTCCACTTTCGCAGGATTCAGCGTATATTTACTTGTAAATCTCGGTAACAGAGGAATCTTAAATCCATAAGTGCCTATCAGCAATTTCTCGCTAAAGATAACAGTTTTCTCTTTAAAATATTCACCTTTGAAAAGAAAAACATGAAAAGGAACGACCGGAGCATACCGATAATGAACTTCATTCTGCTCTACATCAGCCAACAGGAAATGTCCCCCGGAAAGAAGATAAGATGAATACAAATATTCACCGGAGAATTATTAAGAAAAGTGTAAAGCCTAAATAAAACGCTTAATCAATGTTATAAAACATCTCTTTTTATTTGGATTATTTGCAGATATCACAGAAGTCCGTATCTTTGCACTGTGTTTTTCATAGTATTAGATTTAAGGTTAACAAAGGTTGGAGCAAGGCGTTGCTCCTTTTTTTATGTCCGTACCTTAATTTAAACATAAAAATAGAGGTACATTCCATAAAATGAAACATACCTCTACATATAATATCAAAAAGCCTATAATAACCTGTCTTTCAACACCTGCGGAAGTTCCGGCATCGCCCCGCTCTGCGTACAGACATAAGCAGAAACTTCCACCGCCAATTTATGAGCTTCGGGAACCGGCTTGCCATTCAATATGGAAGCACAGAAAGCTGCCGTAAAGGAATCGCCTGCTCCTACCGTATCGGCTACGGGAACTCTCGGTGTTTCTTGGAAAGAGACGACACCCGGAGTAAATACATAGCTGCCATTGATGCCGCAAGTCAGAATCAACATCTTCAGATTATATTTAGCCAACAGAATCCAGCACTTATCCTGCAAGTCGATGCCTGGATAACCGAACATACGGCTGATGTTCACCAGTTCTTCATCGTTTATCTTCAAGACATTGCAACGTTGGAAAGATTCGCGCAACACTTCCTTGGTGTAGAAGTCTTGGCGGAGATTGATGTCAAATATCTTCAGTTGTCCGTCTATATCGGGCATTGTATCCAAAAAACGATTGATAGTAGTGCGACTTGCTTCATTGCGTTGCGCCAACGAGCCGAAGCAGACGGCACGCGTACTCAGAGCCAAGCGTTTCAGTTCGTCCGTGAAAGGAATGTTATCCCAGGCAACACCCTCCTTGATTTCATAGCAGGGCACACCTTCAGCATCCAGTGTCACTTGCACTATACCGGTAGGATAATCCACCCGTTCAATCTGAGTGTTCAGTTTTTTGTCTTTGAAGACTGACATTATCTCATCCCCCAGTTCGTCATTGCCTACCGCACTGACCACACGGCTGTCAAAGCCGAATTGCGAAACATGGTAAGCAAAGTTTGCCGGAGCACCACCTATTTTCTTTCCTTCGGGCAGCACGTCCCATAGTGCTTCGCCCATTCCTACTATTATATTATTCATGATAAACAGAGTTTAATTGATTCCCAAATATAAAATTATTTTCTGATACGGAGCGTATAGAACAGCAGATAAAGCACACCGATTGTCATAACGGCAATCGCACCGTTTTGTCCCATAGAAGTATCCGAAGCCAGTCCCATAGCCAACGGAAATACCGTTCCACCGAAAAGCCCCATAATCATCAAGCCGGAAACTTCGTTTTTCTTACCCGGCAGATACAGCAACGCTTGCGAGAAGATGACGGAGAATACATTAGAGTTACCAAAACCAATCAGGGCAATGCAAGCATAGATTACCGCTTTCTCATGGAAGATGAACAAACCAATCATGGCAACCAGCATCATCACTACACTGATAGCGAAGAAAGACTTCGGAGACATCTTGCGCAGAATGAAAGAACCCAGAAAACAACCTGCCGTACGGAAGATAAAATAAAGGCTTGTCGCAAAAGCGGCATCATCCAGTCCCATGCCGATGCGTTCCATCAGAATCTTCGGAGCGGTAGTGTTCGTGCCTACATCAATGCCGACATGACACATGATACCGATAAAGCAAAGCAGGATAAACGGTTTGCCGAGCAAGGCAAGGCACTGACCAAAAGTAGACGGTTTGCCCTCTTCCTTTTCTTCTTCAATCTGTGTAATGTTGAGCAAAAGAATGGCGATGACAGCCACTATCATATAAATCGGGAAGAGAATCCGCCAACCCAGGTCGAAAGACGGAATAGCTTGCGTCGCTCCCCACATGGCAATATATGGCGCAAGGAAAGAAGCGATGGCTTTTACGAACTGCCCGAAAGTCAGGCTGCTCGCCAGGCGGTCACCCCGCACGATGTTGGAAAGTAACGGGTTCAGGGAAGTCTGCATCAATGCATTTCCGATACCCAACAGGGAGAAAGAAATCAACATCAGCATATAACTGTCACCGAAAACCGGCAGCAACAGTGAAGCGAATGTCACCAGCAGACTAAGCAATACTGTTTTCTTCTGACCGATACGGCTCATCAGCATCCCCGTCGGTACGGAGAAAATCAAGAACCAGAAGAAGACGAGTGAGGGGAAAATATTTGCTTGCGAGTCCGACAGGCCAAGGTCTGCCTTTACATAATTGGAGGCAATGCCTACCAAATCAACGAACCCCATAGCGAAGAAACATAGCATCACCGGGATAAGTTTGGAGAGAGAAGAGTTTTTACTGTTTTCCATTGTTATATCTGTTACTTAAATTTCGCATACCTGTTTGCCCCTTATCCTATTCACACTTCATACCACTATAATAAGATTATACTCTGCCGTAGAGAATAAGGAAAAGGGCACATAGATTAAACAGAAGAAGGCTATCGCTTCAACCGGTAAACCACAAACGAATCTACTTTATAGGCTCCGCCTTTGCTATAAAAGTCAATGTGACTGTAAGGTTCTGATGGAAAGACCTGATTGGTCATTGCAAAACGACCACCGTCACCGAATGCTTCCACACTTGATTTATCTACCAACAGGCGAAGTTTCAATTCATCCCTGCCGCTTTCAACAGCCGTCCATGTCAGCATCGGGAAGTTTTCGTTGAAGCCGACATCTCCGCTTTTACGACGGTCCATAGAGAATTTGTTCTCTTTCATATTATATTGCATATCCACTTCCTCACCTTTGTCATTGTAAAGACGGAAGCCGATAACGTCTGCATGTTGATTCTTGATAGCCAGTTCTATTTCGTAGGCGCCTTCGTTGCCCGGAATCATTTCTTTCACCGTGCGCGTCCCGTTCACTTTGAACGAGCGTTTCTTTGAGATGCCGCGCAGTTTCAGCAATTCGGGAGAAGGGGCGGATTTGAGATAAATCCCACCATCTACGACAAACAGGCTCAAGTCGCGGGGAACAGAGTTCGGGCTGCGATATTGGGAAGTCGGAACATCGTTGGCATATTGCCAGTTACTCATCCACGCAATAGCGATGCGGCGGTTGTCGGGAGCATCGCTCCAAGTCACAGTGGCATAATGGTCTTTTCCCCAATCCATCCATTTGGTAGCTTCCGGCTGGTTGTCGCAAACAAATTTCTTTCCGTCAAAGCTGCCGATAAAATACTGGGTGGCGGAGTCGCCAAAAGGTCCGTCGCCAAGGCTGCAAAGCAGCACCCATTTCTTTTCATCGGTTCCCTCCACCGGAAGTTCGAAGAGATCGGGACATTCCCATACATTACCATGGGCACCGTATCCTTCACCGAAGCTGCTTTCGAACGACCACTCTTTCAGATTCGGAGAAGAGAATATTTGCATTTCCTGTCCTACGGCAAGTACCATAATCCAGCGTTTTGTTCCTTCGTACCAAAAGACTTTCGGGTCACGGAAGTCACGGGCTTCGGAGACTAGGACGGGGTTGTTTTCATATTTGGTAAACGAACGTCCGTTGTCGGTGCTGTAAGCGATACTTTGCACTTGGCGTTCGCCGTTCTGCGTATAGATGGCAATGATGGCGCCTGCACCGAAGCCAGCGGTATTGTTGTGGTCTACAACAGCCGAACCGCTGAATATGGTTCCGAACGCATCCGGAGCAATGGCAACCGGACGGTGTTCCCAATTAACCAGGTCTTTGCTGATGGCGTGCCCCCAGTTCATGTTCCCCCATTTGGAGCCATAAGGGTTGTATTGGTAAAACAGGTGGTATTCACCATCTTTATATACCATTCCGTTCGGGTCGTTCATCCATCCATAGAGGGGTGAGAAGTGATAGGCGGGACGGAACTTTTCGCGGTTGGAAGTATCGAACGTGTCGGACAGCTTCATTTCCTTGCAGCAGGCAGTATTGTCCGGAGAAAGGTTGACGCGAACCGGGTCGTTCGAGTTTAGTTTGAATTTGAAAGATATCAGTTGGCCGGAATAATCAGAGAGGTCTACCGGAACAAAGTAATCCACTTTATTGACAGCCAGACGGACATCGAAGTTCTTCACTTCCTTATTATCAACAATCATGCTGATACGCACGTCAGGAGACGCGTCTTCTACAGGCAACAGCAGGTATTTCTGAGTTGTGTTGACACGTACCAGGCAATGTCCTTCTCCTAAATTCTTTATTAAGAAAGAAGAATCAGCCGCTCGGAGTGAGAGTGAAACAGTCATAAGAACCAAACAAATCAGAAGAGTCTGAAGTTTTCTCAAAGGCAAAAATACATTCATGTTTTATGGTATTAAGGTTGCTACTTATTTTATGGTATCACATTTCTTGTTTACAGCGCAAAGATAGGCGCTCTGCTTCATTGCGCCTATCACATTTGTTTCAAACGCTGTAAAAGATGTTACTTTCCGGTCAATAAGTACTCAGTTTTATATCGGATACGGTGACTTCGCCATCCGTACAGAAGACAGACCACGGATTCTTAGCCAAATCGTAGATACGGTTGGTGAAAGCGTATTTTCCGTTGACATAGACTACACATACGGATTGCTCGGTGTAGGCTTCGATGTGATATACATTGTCTGCTGCCGGAACGATAGCACGCTCTGTGATAGAAACCGCATCGTTCCATTCGCCAGTCTTTTCGTTTACTGTCACTTCTTTCATTTTCAGATAGCCGTATTTATCCTCAATGAAAATACGCGCCTTTTCTTCCTTATCGCTGCAATCTACAAACGACAGTCCGAACACAGCTTCTGTTCCTTCGGGGACGGTTACGGTCATTGTTATCTTATTCTGGTTTCCCAAACGGGCGAAGCGGACAAAGGAGTTTGTCTTCAAGGTGTAAGAAGAAGCGGTAGATGCCACCTCTCCTACTCTCGCCTTTTCGGTCAAGGCAACCGGTTGTGAGTACTTGGCTGAGATAGCCTGCGGAACGTTCAGGCTTAATGTGCCGTCTTCGTTCTGGACCAGTTTATGAGCTACCAAGGCTCCTGCCCAATCGGTGTTACCTGTTGTTTTCCGACCTTCTCGGGTGGCACACCAGCCCCAAAGATAGCGGTTCTGTCCATCACTTGCCGTTTTACCCGCATAGAAAGAAGTAGCTTCCAGTTTTCCTTCATCCGGAAGCGTGGACGGGTATCCGTCACCGGAGAGATTCATCAGTTCGTCCAGTGTGCTTGCATAGAAATATTGCACCATGCGGGTAACGTCCTTATCGGAGTAAATCATGTACCAATAGTTGCCCATTTTGAATACGTCGGGACATTCATAGAAACGTCCCCATACATTCGTAAAGAAAGGTGCTGCCAATGTCCAGTCGTGAAGGTCGGTCGAGGTAAACTGCGCTATCACACTTTTGCCGTCTTTCAGGGTTGAAACCAACATCCGGTAAAGCTGCGCGTCATCATCATAAAAGACATACGGGTCACGGAATTCGTTCTTGTCGTATCCCTGTTCCACGGGAGAAGGCAGGCGGAAAGAACGGTCTTTTGTCCATGTCCTGCAATCTTTGGAAGTGGCTAGCAGAATCACTTCGCGAGGCTCGGCGGATTTGTGTCCGGTATAGAAAGTATAATAGGTCTTGCCGGCCTCATCATAGATTGTACTTCCTGTGCCGATGGCGGGGTCGTCTTCTACCGCTGCGCCGCAGGGGATGGCTTCACGGAAAGAGATGTAGTTGGCCGCGTCCGTAGTTGCCAATTCGTGGATGGGATGGTAAATGGTAGAGTTGCCGTCGCGGTCGTCCTGCAGATAGAGGATGCGGAACTCCTTGCTCACGGGGTCGAAGAAAGGCATCGGGTCGCCCACATAGCCGACATAAGGTTTATAGTAGGTGGTATAATTACCAGGTTCTGTCGAACTGAAGAAAGTCGTTGTTTCGTCCAGGTTCTTATCTGTTATGACCGGGGCGTTGTCGTCGCTGCAAGCAGTGAACGACATTGACATACCCAGCATTGAAGCTATTAATATCATAGTTTTCATAATTTTCTTTCTGTTAGATTAAACGATATCACTTACTCAAATAATCAATCGCATTCTCCGTCATTCTCGTCACATTGGACTGATATTGATTGCCGGAATTATTCTCATCGTACCAGTCATAGAAAGGAGTGCCGATACAGATGGCTCTACCAGTTGTTTTTCCTGCGACCGTGCGCGGAGTAAATTCCGCAATGACAATTCCGTCTTTATCATCTCCTTCGGTTCCTGCGTAGCCCAAATCAATGCCGCCGGTGTTATTCTTCCAGTTTTCTACTGATTGATAATCGCCCCAGTTAGAACCAACATACCAACGCAATGTACGGTTGGTGCAACGATAACCGATATCCGTCAATTTAACCAACGAACCGTTTTCGACAGATAAGCCTTCAAAGATAGCATGGTCTTCATGACCGGCTCCGATTACGAAGCTGCCCGGAGCATCCGAGGTATAATCCGGTTTGGAATCAGGGAATGTGTTGTTAGGTCCCTTCCCGTCTGCCGGAATCATCCAGCGGTCACCGATATATTTCAAACATTCACCTGTCAGCAAGAGATTTCCACCATTTGCGTAATAATCTCTTATCTTATCTTTAGTATCCCAATTCAAGTCCGGCCAACCGTCGTTGCTGTCATGGAACCAAACCGTCCGGAAGTTTTCCGGAGCGAGTATCACATTGCCGTCCCTTATTTCAAGATAAGATACATATCGTGCTCCCGGGAATTTCTCCAGCATCCATGTAGCCGCCGTTTTTTCTTCTTCGGGCAACTCGGCAACCGTAGCAGCCAAGCCTACAAATGCCATCGGTTCCACCGATTTCACTTTCTCTACCGTGACGGTATAGGTAGCCACATTCAGGCGGTTCGTCACAGTATATTCTTTCGGAGTAGTGAAGTCGAGCGTGGTGCCGGACAACGGACTTACCGTAGCCCCGTCCGGAACAGTCACGATTGGCGACAAAGCCGTCACATCTACATCATCGAGCACATATACCAGAATCGTCTTGTCCGTTTCATTGATTCGACCGGCAGACTCTCCTATCATGAACTTGGTAATCTGCGGTTTGTCCGTTTCCACGGAAATTGTATAGTTCATGAACACATTGCCATTGGTGACCTTCACTACTACCGGCATGGTGAAGTTGACTGGTTTGCCGCTCTCAAGACTCGCCGTAGCACCTTCGGACAAAGTGAACACAGGCACCAGGTTTGTTACGTCCGTATCATCCGTCACATGTACCTTTATCGTCTTCGCCTGATTATCCTGCTCTATGATAAAGTGGTCGTTTCCTTGGATACGGAAAGAAGTAATCCATGTATCGCCGTTCAAGGCAAAGAAAGTATCATCATCGTCACTACATCCGGTTGCAGAAAAAGCCAGTGCAACCAGCAGCATCATATATATTTTATTAATCAAAGTCTTCATCGTTTTCCTATTTATTAATTATCCCAACCATTATTCTGCTGATACAAACCACCGCTATAGTTTATCTGCTTCTGCGGTATAGGCAGATATTCGTTCTTTCCGGCCGTGAAGTTTGCGTTCGAGTAGTATGAGCGGCGACCGGCCTCCGAATGGTAATACTGATTCATTACCGTTGCGGCATCTCCCCAACGAACCAGGTCGAAGAAACGGCTTCCTTCCAAAGCCAGTTCCAGACGGCGTTCCCATTTAAGGTCTCTCATTGCAGCACCTTTATCCGACCAGTCGGCGGACGTATAAGGAGCTACGTTGAAATTTGCTCCGTAGTCGAAAACAAGCGTCGTGCTACGGGCGGCACGGTTACGTATCTCATTGACCAGCGGCAGGGCTTCCGACAGTCGGTTCAACTGAATCAGGGCTTCCGCACGCATCAGTACCACGTCTGCATAGCGCAGCACGATACGGTTCATCGAGTTAGCCACAAAAGGAGAGTTTACTTTCTTCAGGCAAGAACAGTCGGGATCTACGTTCTCTTTCAGCGAAGAATAGAGTCCGTAATATTCCTGGTCGTTGCGTGTCCATGATTTGTCGAAAGTATAGTTTACGTTATACTTATAAGGGAATCCGGGGATGGCTACCGTATGGAACAGACGAGGGTCGTATTCACTTTGGGCATCGTAGTTGTCTTTGGTGTTATAGTTATCAAACAACGGTTTACCGCTTTCGGTACGGAAAGCATTGACAAGATTCTGGCTTGGTTTCTGAAAGTCACAGCATCCGAAGAACTGGGGAGCTGTCAGTTCGTTTCCAAAGTTCAGGTTACCATACATCGTATTGTCATCCTGTGAGTACTGGACTGCCCAAATGGATTCTTTTCCGTTTTCATATTGCGGCAGGAAGTTGTAGGCGAAATCTTCTTCCAGTCCGAAACCGCCGGCAGTCATGGTGGCATTGTCCGTATAAGTCAGTACGGCTTTCAGGTCGTCTTCGTTAATTTCGGTCACTTCGTTCTTTTCGTTTTGGCGATAGGCTTTATAAAGCATGGTCTTTGCCAGGTAGGCGGAAGCGGCGGCTTGCGTAGGACGGCCTTTCTCCACTTGGGTGTCGGGCAAATGGTCGTAGGCGAACTTAAAGTCATCGGCTATCTTTTGCCAAAGCTGGTCGTTGGTGTACTGGCGGTTGGAAATCTTAGTATAGTCCGTGGTCGGGATGGTTTCATCCACATATACGATGTGCTTGAACATTACTTTCAGCAGGAACATATAATGTCCGCGCAGGAAACGCATTTCACCAATACGTTCGTTTTTCTTCGGGTAGGTGGCTTCGTCCATTCCGTCCAGTGATTTCAAGGCAGCGTTGGCACGTGCCACGCCCGAGTAGAGACGATACCAGATATCATCAAAAGCCCAATTGTCGGTAGTCATGCCTGTGGCTATCTCCAGGAAGTGGAAATGCGAGCCGTCTTCGGAGTTCGCTCCGCCTTTATACGCATCGTCCGCACGGACATTGCCGTAGGGCCAAAGGCTGAAAGAACTGTTCATGTCCTCGCCAGAAACCATGTGGGCATAGGCGGCAATCACCAGATTGTCTACATTCTCAGGGTTGATGGTCTGCCCTTCGTCAGAGCTCCCCTGTAAATCTCTGTTCAGGAAATCATCACAACCGGTGGTACCTATCAGAGAGGCTGCCAGAAGCAAAGAGGATATATATAGTTTCTTGATTTTCATGATTCTTGTTGTTTAAAGATGAATGAATTAAAAGCCGATGTTGAAACCGAATGTCAGGTTCAAGGGGATTGGATAACCGAAGTTCGGATTTTCGGGATCCATGCCGGTGAAGTTCTTACTCTTGATGGTGAGCAGGTTCTGTGCACTAAAGTAGAATCGCAGGCGTTCCATCTTGATTTTCTTTGAAAGTTCCGTTGGCAGCGTATAGCCCAGTTGCAGATTACGGAGTTTCAGGTAGGAACCGTTTTCGATATAATAGCTTGAGATTCTCTTTTCGTTATTCAGGTCTTCAAGGCAGACGGCGGGAATGTTCGAGTTCGGATTCTCCGGTGTCCATGCGCCCAGCAGGCGGGTTCCGCGGTTGGCATTCATGTCTCCTACCGACCAAAAATCGGTGTTCTTCTTTACTTCATTGTAGACATCTACGCCTTGTACACCTTGCCAGAACATGGTGAGGTCGAGGTTCTTGTATTCCAAGTAGATATTCAAGCCATAGGTGAAGTCGGGGTTCGGGTTGCCAATCCATGTCTGATCTTTGGTGTCGATGACTCCGTTATTATCCAGATCTTTGTAGCGGATACGTCCGATGCCTTTTCCTGTTTGGTCGGCATGGTTGTCTACTTCTTCCTGAGATTTGAAGATGCCATCAGCAATGTAGCCTGCCCTCATATTGATGGAATGACCGATGATGTTCATCACACCGTCGCCACCGAAGTCTCCGGTAGAAGCTACTTCACTGGGAACGAACAAGATTTTGTTGCGATATAATCCGAGATTAGCATTTATGTCATAACTCAATCCGAAGGCGGTTTTGTTGCGATAGCCCAGGTTGAATTCGAAACCTTTATTCTCCATCGAGCCGGCATTCCGCCACTGACCGCCGCCTTCGCCAAGGATGGCGATGTAAGAGGGCTTAATCAAGATGTCTGTCGTTTTCTTGTAATAGTATTCGGCAGATCCGTACAGGGTCTGGTTGAACAGGCTGAAGTCGATGCCGACATTGGTTTGGGTGGTTGTTTCCCACTTGATGTCGTCGTTTCCTATCTGAGTGCGGACAAAGCCGGAAGGGAGCAGCCCACCGCCGTTGTTACCGGTGATATCGTAAGAAGTGCCGTAAGTGGGAGGATTGCCTGTGCCGTATTTGGACTCGTAGATGGAGTAGCGGGCGTAGTTCTCAATATCCTGATTACCAGTCTGTCCCCATGCGGCACGGATTTTCAGGTCATCAATTACGCTCTTGGTCTTTTCCATAAATGCTTCTTCGCTGATACGCCATCCTAAGGAGACGGAAGGGAAAGTGGCGTATTTATTGTTGCTACCGAAACGGGAAGAGCCGTCACGACGGAGTGTAAATGAGAGCAAGTATTTGTCGGCATAGGAGTAGTTCAATTTTCCGAAGAAGGAAACAAGGGAGAAACCGCCGGCACCACCGCTTGCCTGTGACTGTCCTACACCTGCGGACGGGTACATATAATCGGGAGTCAGGATGGCGAATCCTTCGCGGTAAGCGGCAAAGTTGATATCGTCTTCACGATTCAACTCCATACCTGCCATAACATCGCCACGGTGTTTGCCTATCTCCAGTTCGTAAGTGGCAACGGCATTCCACATCCATTTGGTGAAGTGTTCTTGTTTCATTTCCACTGCGTCCTTGTCGCTGTTCAGGAAGCCGGTGTTGTAAGGGAGCGTGAAATTACGCTGGTATTTCTGTGCGTAGTCCAAGCCGAAAGTAGAACGGATATTTAGTCCTTTCAAGGGGTTCAGATTGACGTATGCATCACCAAAAAGACGCCAGTAGGTATAGCGGTTGTTGCGGTTGTCGTAGACTACACGCGCTACGTTCTGACGGTCGGGCATGGTACTGTTGGGACCACCCCAGTTGGTTCCGTCTACCGTGCGGACAGGAATCATAGGAAGGGCAATCATTGCATCACTCATGATGTTGCCGGGAGCTTGCACTTCGGTGGTACGGTTGAGGGTGAAATGTTCGCCGATGGTCAAGATATTGTCTATTACTTTATAGTCACTGTTGATACGGGCGGAGATACGGTCGAAGTCGGTGTACTTTATCAGACCATCGTTCTTATAATATCCTAGAGAAAAGAAGTAGTTGCCGCGTTCCGTACCGTTGCTTAGTGAGAGGTTGTACTGCTGGATAAAGCCGGTGCGGGTAATTTCATCGAACCAGTCCGTATCACCGGTGGCAATTGTATGAGCATCATCTATGAATTTGGGGACGTAGATGTTGTTCAAGACGGGGCGTCCTTCGGCATTGTATCCCCAGTCGTATTGATAGCCGATAGAGTTGGCATTCGGATTATTACCGCTGTTTACGTTGGCTTGCCATAAAGTACGGCCGTATTGTTCGGTATTCATCATATCAAGTTTAGACTGGTACATGGAAGCGGATACCGAGGCATCGAAGTTTATCTTGATTTGACCTTTCTTACCTTGTTTAGTGGTGATGATGATTACTCCATTGGCAGCACGCGAACCGTAGATAGAAGCCGAAGCCGCGTCTTTCAGGACTTGGATGGATTCGATGTCGTTTCCGTTCAGTTCGTGCATACCTGCTTTAGATGGTACTCCGTCAATGATATAAAGAGGGTCGTTGTTGTTCAACGTACCGATGCCACGGATACGGACGGTAGCGGAGCCGCTCGGATTACCATCGGCTGTAATGTTCATACCGGGAACACGGCCTTGAAGGGCTTTCACCGGATTGTTCTCACCTTGTTTCTGAATCTCGTCTACCTTAACGACGGATACGGCACCGGTCAAATCGGCTTTGCGTTGAGTGGTATAGCCGGTCACAACGACTTCGTCCACCATCTGTGTATCTTCTTCTAATACTACACGAATAGAAGCAGCCGCTTTCACGGTCACCGGTTTATAACCGATATACGAAATCTTTAAGGTTGAATGGGCGGGAACGGAAAGAGTGAAGTTACCGTCAAAGTCGGTAATTGTTCCGTTAGCCGTGGCTGTGGTTTCAATGACAGAGGCACCGATAACCGGCTGTCCGTCCGTCTTGGAAGTAACGTTTCCTTTCACTGTAATGTTTTGCCCCCAAAGGGTTGACATGAAAGCAAACAGGAAACAAACGCTGCTAAGAAGTTTTTTGTTCTTCATAAATACTGAGCATTAGTTTAATGTTATTAATTTAAAAGTACGAATTTTCTCTTTATCGATGATGCAAATTACGGTTGATTTATGTCAATCTGATGAAAGAAATGTTTCAAAGGCTGTTATTTTTGTTGCATAGGGCGCTATAATCACAGAAAACACTACCTTTGTATAGTGATAAGAAGCTAAAAATAGAGTCGGTTACAAATTATAACCAACTGAAAAATGAATGATATGAAAACAATCTCCAACGAACAACTTACGATTCAAGTATCTCCGCATGGAGCCGAACTTTGCAGTATCTTTGCCAATGGAAAAGAATATCTGTGGCAAGCCGACCCTGCATTTTGGAAACGCCACTCCCCTGTCCTGTTCCCCATTGTAGGAAGTGTGTGGGAAAACGAGTATCGCAATGAAGGTATTCCTTATGTACTTACCCAACATGGTTTTGCCCGCGATATGGAATTTACGCTTGTTTCTGAGAAAGAGGACGAAGTATGTTATCGTCTTGTCAGCAATGAAGAAACGTTGCAGAAATATCCGTTTCCCTTCTGTCTGGAAATAGGTTACCGTATTCATGGGAAGCAAATTGAAGTGATATGGAGAGTTAAGAATACCGGTGAAAAAGAAATGTCTTTTCAGATTGGCGCACATCCTGCTTTCTATTGGCCGAATTTTGATGCTGCCACTTCAGAAAGAGGTTTCTTCGGATTCGATAAGAAAGAAGGGTTGAAGTATATTCTTATCTCTGAAAAGGGATGTGCAGACCCTTCTACTGAATATGCGTTAGAGTTGACGGATGGATTGTTGCCACTTGATATACATACTTTCGATAAAGATGCTCTGATATTGGAAAATGAGCAGATTCATAAAGTCACCTTATATAATAAGGAAAAACAGGCTTATCTAAGCCTGCACTTTGATGCTCCGGTGGTAGGACTTTGGTCACCGCCTGCCAAGAATGCTCCTTTCGTATGCATCGAGCCTTGGTACGGACGTTGTGACTGTGCACACTATACAGGTGAATACAGAAATAAAGAATGGATGCAGCATTTACAACCTGAAGAGATATTCCAAGGGGGATACACAATTGAAATAAATGAGTAATTGACGAATAACCAACAATATTCAAACAATGCCCGAACTAAAAGTAGCTGCCGGATTCACATCCGACAGCTACTCACACCTAATTCTAATCTACAAAACCTAACTTATAAACCCAATCTATATACTTTTAATGAATCAACATTGAATACTCCCCCTTTACTGTAAAAACACATACGGTTGTATGGTTCTGTCGGAAAGACGAGATTAGTCATTGCTATCTTTCCCCCATTCAGAAAGACTTCTACCGAACATTTATCAACAAAAATATCCAAAGTATATCTTTTCTCTTTCCTTATAGGTGCCCAGGTAGCCAATGCGAAATCATCCATATAATTAATCGAAATCGTTTTTCTACGGTTGTGGGCTTCCAGTTTATGAGATACGCTATTCTTACCGAAATCCACAATACCGCTTTTCGTACGATCCATTACCAGTTTTTCCTCAGGAAGATTGAAATAGATGTCAACTTTCTCACCCTTATCATTAAAGAGGCTGAATCCTATAATCTCCGCTTTTCCGGCAGTAATATCCAATACAAGTTCATAAGAACCTTCATTCTCAGCCAATAAAGTATCAATATGACAATCTCCGGTAACTGTAAAAGCAGGAATCTCCTTACTTTCTTTCCGCAACGTCCTGACTTCCGCTACCGGAGCGGCGGAAAGATAAATATCATTGTCTTGTGTGTACAGTCCCAATTCACGTGGCAATGCATTGGCACTGCGGAATTGTTCCGACGGAACAAATTCGCAATACTGCCGGTTATTCATCCAAGGGACTACAATTGTCCGTTCACCTGTATTTGAGAAACAAGCTGTAACAGAATGGTCTTTTCCCCAATCCAGCCATTTTGTGACATCAGGCTGATTGTCACAAATAAAATTCGTCCCGTCAAAGTTTCCAATAAAATACTGAGTTGCACTACCGCCGAAGTAACAGCCCGGATTTACATTGACTATCAAAGCCCATTTCTTACGACCGGTATCTCCATCTACCGGAAGTTCCACCATATAAGGATATTCAAATAAGCAAGGCTGAACTCCGTATCCTTCTCCAAAGCTGCTCATATACTTCCAGACTTTTTTATCTTTGGAATCATAAAAGCTTATTTCCTTACCGGCAGACACAATCATCACCCATTTATTCTCCGATGCATACCAAAAAACTTTGGAAATATTAAAGACTCCCAAGTCATCGGAAAAGATATGTTCCAATGTATCACGAAAAGTAGTCGGTACTAAACACTCCCAATGTATAAGGTCTTTGCTGACAGAATGTCCCCAATACATATTTTCCTGTTTAGAACCATAGGGGTGATATTGAAAATAGATATGATATTCTCCGTCTTCATAGGATAATCCGTTTACATCGTTCATTCGGCCGTAAAGAGGAGTATGATGGTAGACAGGACGGAATTTATCCGCATTTGTTGTATCAAGCGTACCGTTTGTGTGGCAACAAGTTAGTCCGCAGACGACTACCAGCACAAGTAGTATACCTTTATATCGTTTTATCCAGGGGAGTATTCTCATAGCAACAAAGTATTCTTAATTCATACAAATTTTTAATCAAAAATAAGACGAAGGCAAAGATAGGGGGTATCTTTACCTTCGTCTATAAACTTTGTTTCAAAGGATGTCAATTTTGATACACACCTTATTTGGGAAGTAACAAAAATAAAGACAGACAACCTCTTTGTTTTCCTGAATTTATTTTTCTACTTTTGAAGCCAATCTTTAGACCTATGCCTATGCCGGCCAATAGAAATGCCTTAATACGCTATAAAACGATTGATAACTGTCTGCGTAATCCTTACCGACGCTGGACGTTGGAAGATTTGATGGACGCCTGTTCGGATGCCCTCTATGAATATGAAGGCATTGACAAAGGAATAAGCAAGCGTACCGTACAAATGGATATCCAGATGATGCGCAGCGAAAAGCTGGGATATAACGCCCCGATTGTTGTGTACGAGAATAAATATTATAAATACGAAGACCCGGAATACAGTATCACGCAAACTCCGCTGAACGAACAGGACTTGAAAACAATGTCGGAAGCAGTGGAAGTGTTGCGGCAGTTCAAAGGATTCTCTTATTTCACGGAAATGAGCGACATTATCAACCGCCTGGAAGACCATGTGGCTTCCGCCCGGATGAAAACAACTCCGGTCATCGACTTCGAAAAGAATGAATCACTGAAAGGGCTGGATTACCTGGACACCATCTATCACGCCATTGTAAACGAGCATCCGATACGAATCAAATACCGTTCGTTCAAAGCACGCTCGGCAAACGAATTTATTTTTCATCCTTATCTATTAAAAGAATACCGGAACCGATGGTTCGTCTACGGAATAAGAAGAAGTGGACGAATATTGCAGAATTTAGCTTTGGACAGAATACATTCATTGGAAGTCCTGACTCAAGAACCCTATATAAAGAATACATTCTTCGACCCGAATACATTCTTTGACGATCTGGTCGGAGTGACTAAAAACTCAGGAAGCAAAGCAGAGAAAGTCGGTTTCAAAGTAGCGGCTGACGAAGCGCCTTACATTATTACCAAGCCTATACATCACAGTCAGCATTTAGTGGAAGAACTCGCTGACGGAAGCGTCATACTGGAAATTGAAGTAGTCATCAATCACGAACTCGAACGGGTATTCTTCGGATATGCCGACGGGATACAAATCCTGTATCCGGAGACATTGACAGAATTGATGGGCAGAAAACTAAAAAGAGCTGCCGAACAATATACAAATTCAAAATGAAAAGGAGCCACTGCCGATAAATCATCCTATCCGCCATTCAATAAAAAAGTTTGGAGAACCGTTTATTCTCCAAATAAAGTTCTTGCACACTCATATCCTTCCTGATAAAACTCTGTCAGCTTCTGCACATCTTTCTCGATACGGTCTACAGCAACAGGTTTCAGCGGACGGATAACGATAATCTTTCCTTCGTCTTCCATACGCTCCACCATTTCCAACTGTTCATTATACACGGCACAGCGATGACTCAATGCTTCGCGGAGCTTCGGGTATTTACGGTATACGAATGACGGGACACGAATATCTTTCGAATCTTTCCGGTAGCCACGGTTGCGGGTGAGCACAACCACATTGCGCGTGTAGCCATCGGCAATGGCACGCTGCAAAGGAATAGAGTCAACGATTCCCCCATCAAGCATCGGAACACCGTCCACATAAGCAATGGGGCAAACAATAGGCAGGCTGCTGGAAGCACGGACGATATCAATCACCCGGTTCTTGTCTTTCTTCTCTTCAAAATAGTTGGCTTCTCCCGTCAGGCAATTCGTGGTCACCATGACGAAACGTTCGGACGACGCGAAATACGTTTCATAATCATACGGAAGAATATGTTCCGGAAATTCGTTGAACAGCAAATCGAAGTCAAGGATATTCCGCTTCTTGAGCAGATACTTCAAACCGATATAATTGTATTCTTCCAACAAGTCAATGTTACTATATTTGGCACGTCCCCGTTGACGGGACGCATAGGACAATCCGTTGCATGCTCCGGCAGATACCCCTATCACATAAGGAAACCGGATGTCACAATCCATCAAATAATCAAGTACGCCACAAGTAAACACTCCGCGCATCCCCCCACCTTCCAACACTAACCCCGTGGATTCGTCGATATGTAAATTCTTCATTTTTTCCCGTTACTTTTATTCCTGCGGATGACCAACAGAGAAGATAATTCCTTCATCACCGATTCATCCTCAGATAATTTAGAATAAGAAAGATGGCTCATTATCAACAGCCCATCTTTCTCATCAGTTACTAATTCTTCAATTCCCTCAAACCAGTTTACACTGACCTGTCCGGGATAATGCGCCATCAAATTGTCAATCCGTTGCACGAAACCTTCATCATCCGTATCGAATGCGAAGAGACGTACGGAATGTCCGTTCTGCAACATCATTTCGAGATATGAAAGCATGAATGCGTCAATCATACCGCCCAAAACGAAACTGACCAAAGCCCCTTCCCGGTACTGACGATTCACAAATACAGCGACAGGACACTTCACCTGCTCCATAATTCCGTCAATCTTGTCACGAAACAAAGGCAGCCATAAGATAGCTCCCGGAGTTCCGGTCACCGGCATATCGGAACGATAATGGCTTCCGGCTCCCAACAGCAGCATATCGGGATGCTCGTCGCGGACAAAATGAATCATTTCCTGCACCAGTTTATCCGTCACCCGGTAATGATTGCCTACCTCTATATCCAGCTCTTTTGCCCGCTGATTGAGCAAAACAAAGCTTTCTTTGGCATAATGTGCCGCATTCAACGGATTCAAGTCCGTACCTACTGTATAATGTGCCGCAATCAGATGATTCTTCTTCAGTTGTTTTCCAAACAACAAAGCGTAAATGGAAAGCAACTTGCTCCCGGATTCCGGACGCCCGAAGCAAAATATCAATTTGCGTTTCAAAGATAGCTTTTCTTCCCGATGTACAAAAAAACGTTCGACCAAATGTAGCAGCGGAGTGGTCATAAAGGTTGTAACCAACGCCATAATGACCAATATTACAAAAATAGATGGCGGAAGAACTCCCATTTCATAACCGATATTCAAAGCGACAAGTTCCATCAGTCCACGGGTGTTCATCAATGTGCCTATCGTCAGACTATCTTTCCACGATTCCCCCACCAGGCGAGCGGCAATGGCACAGCCACCCAGTTTTCCGGCTATGGCAACTGTCACCAACAACAGGCAAACGAGCCACAGTTCCGGACTGTTTATCAAACCTATCTCCGTGCGAAGCCCTGTAAAGGCAAAGAACAGAGGCAGGAAAAACACCAAAGAAATGTCCTCCACTTTTTCCATCATTACTTTACGAAAACCGATATTGGACGGCATCACCACTCCTGCCATGAAAGCGCCGAACAAGGCATGGATGCCGATAATCTCCGTAATGCAGGATGAAATAATAAGAATCAGCAGGATAAACGCTACGAATGTTTTGTTAATGGCTTCCTGATTGGCATAGACCTCTCCCACTTTCTTGAGGAACGGGCGGACTACCAGAAACATAATCGCAATATACACCACAGCCAGCCCCACCGAGTAGAGAGCGCTTGTAAAACTCCCTGCTTTCGAGATGGCAATCACCACCGCCAACAGGCACCAGGCGGTCACATCGTCGTTGGCAGCGGAAGCAATGGTAAGTGTCCCTAAAGGGGATTTAGTCATGTTCCTCTCCTGAATAATACGCGCCAATACAGGAAAGGCGGTGATGCTCATGGATATACCGATGAACAGAGCAAAAGGCAGAAACGGAGTTTGGGAAGCGGCATATTCTTCATAAATCCAATAAGAAGAAAGGATACCGAGGAAGAAAGGCACTAAAATCCCGGCATGACTAATAACGAGCGTTTCATTGATTTTATTCTTCAACACACTGAAATCCAGCTCCATGCCAATGACAAACATAAAGAGTATCAGTCCTACCTGACTCAACAGTTCGAGATTAGTGAGCGAATGGACGGGAAAAAGAAAATGGAAAGCATCGGGAAAGAAAAGTCCGAGCACGGAAGGCCCCAACACGATACCGGCTACGATTTCTCCAATCACTCCCGGTTGCCCTATGAGGTTGAACAGGTAGCCGAAGAGCCGCACCATCAACAAGACAGCTATAATCTGAATAAGCAATGTAGTGAGCGGATGATGCAAGTTATCTTGCAGGAACTGGAGAAACATGGCGAAAGGACTGCCTTGTACCACATTCAGCGTATCTACCGCATGATGCGAAAACCGGTCGCCCTCTTCAATAGCAACATAAATCAACCCTCCAAACAAAAGTAACATCAAGACATAGATGACATAATTCTTCCGAGCCCTATTCCGCATAAGTTCAAGCTTTTACTATTTGTTGCATAATTATAATAAAAACAAACGAAAAAGGCAGAAAGTTTGGCAAAAACAGTAAATATTCAAACAAAACCTTGTTTTTTTACTTCAATCTACGTAACTTTAGGCTAGCTTAATTGTTTTAGTAGGAAAAAGATAAAAAAGTCCTGCCCGCAGGCAAGCACCATGAGAATTCAGTTTGAGATTAAAGAAAAATTGCCGGAAATCATTGAGGAAATCATGCATTCCGAGAAATGGCAAACTTCCGTGAAGGAAGAAATCAGCGGCCGGACGACCGTTGTGATTCGCGACCAGGCATATGGTTCAGAAGCTACCATTGAAATCTATGCTACATCTATCGAAATCAAAACCGCATGGTCCAAGTACTCCTATCGTATATTTGTAACCAACGACATCGTATGGTGCGAATATAACGGTGCCTATCGTGGATTATTGGAACAAGTGCTCTTGCCGACCATCACCCCGAAAGAAGGTCTGCTCAATTCGGACGTGACCGAGAGTTCGCTTTATGGAAATGAACATAAAAAACTAAGGGAGTACGCTGAAGCAAACCTGAAGCTGAAGCAATTCCGTCGGGAGAACTTTAATGAACAAAAGAGTGGGACTGCACGATTTGACCATCCGAAACGTGTGTATGATGAGTTCATCAAAGAAGATTATGTAGTGACTTCTCAAGAGAGAGAGTAACCTGCGTCCTGTACATTACAGCATTAACCTTGTACCATCGCATTGGCACAACTGTACCGCACCATTGGCGCAGTCATGCCAATGCGGTATTATAATTGTACCAACTAACCGTGCCGGGATACGGTAATATTCATTCTTTTTTTATGCAATTTGAACCCAAACAGATGGTTTTCAAAAGAGGAATCCTTATATTTGTAGCCAAAACAAATTTAATATGAATGTCATAAGAATGAAAAAAAGTATCCTTATCGCTGCCTTAGGCTTATTCAGCCTGAGCGTAATGGCACAAGACGCAAAACCCCAAGAGGGATTTGTATTCACGACAGTGAAAGAAAACCCGATTACTTCAATCAAGAATCAGAACCGTTCGAGCACTTGCTGGAGTTTCTCAACCCTCGGATTCGTTGAATCAGAATTGCTTCGTTTAGGCAAAGGCGAATATGACCTGGCCGAAATGTTCGTAGTACACAAAACCATGCAAGACCGTGGAATAAACTATGTACGTTATCACGGTGACAGTTCTTTCTCCCCCGGCGGCAGTTTCTATGACGTAATGTACTGTATCAAGAATTACGGTATCGTTCCTCAGGAAGTAATGCCGGGAATTATGTATGGTGACAGTCTGCCGGTGCACAACGAACTGGATGCTGTTGCCAGTGGATATATCAACGCTATCGCTAAAGGTAAACTGAGCAAACTGACTCCGGTATGGAAGAACGGACTGGCTTCTATTTATGACACCTATTTAGGAAAATGCCCGGAAAGTTTCACGTATAAAGGAAAGGAATATACTCCGAAGTCTTTTGCCGAATCACTGGGACTAAATCCTGACGATTACGTATCACTGACTTCTTATACCCACCATCCGTTCTATTCTCAATTCGCTATCGAAATTCAGGATAACTGGCGTAACGGCCTGTCTTACAACCTGCCCATCGATGAATTGATGGCTGTAATGGACAACGCAGTAAAGAAAGGTTATACTTTTGCATGGGGCAGCGATGTTAGTGAACAGGGATTCTCACGTGACGGTATTGCCGTTATGCCGGATGCAGCGAAAGAATCTGAACTTTCCGGTTCGGACATGGCTCGCTGGACTGGCTTGACTGCTGCCGACAAGCGCAGAGAATTGTTCACCAAACCTTTCCCTGAAAAAGATATCACCCAGGAAATGCGTCAGATTGCTTTCGACAACTGGGAAACAACAGATGACCACGGAATGGTTATCTACGGTATCGCTAAAGACCAGAACGGAAAAGAGTACTTCATGGTGAAGAATTCCTGGGGTAAATCTGGCAAATACAATGGTATCTGGTATGCTTCCAAAGCATTCGTAGCCTACAAGACTATGAATATTCTGGTACACAAAGATGCGCTTCCTAAAGATATTGCCAAAAAGTTAGGCATTAAATAAACGTTATTCATATCGAATATTTTCTCATCGTAGTAAGAACATTTTCTCACGATGATAAGAATTAATACTCATCCCTATGAGAATATTTTCTCATCGCGATGAGTATT
>ERZ780168.573-NODE-573-length-44664-cov-10.878724_pt1 | contig 44664 bp, 35 predicted proteins | sample MGYA00510981_ERZ780168 | MGnify/ENA primary metagenome ERZ780168 (study PRJEB29588, sample SAMEA2158769) | human gut metagenome | biome: human gut; feature: human-associated habitat; material: faeces | place: Denmark | collected 2008/2010 ...
CGAGTGGTGGAAGAAATACCGGCGCGGACCGGAAAGATGGGGCAATTCTATTTAGAGTTTCAAGCGCAAAACTTTTGTAGTACCGAAATCTGATAAAAAACTTATCGGGCGAAACAAATATGCGCCTGACGGCTAGATCCTTCGACTTCGCTCAGGATGACAAGGAAAAATTAGTATTAATTCGCCCGAAACGAAAATCTATTCGGAGCGTACTTGACGTAAATGATTGTTTGTGTGAGTTGTGTTACAAAGTTATGCGCTCAATAGCGCATTTTCAAAGGCAGTAAACGGATAAAGAGCAAGAAAAAGCCACTTGCAAGACAACCCTGATGTACAAATAATTAGATTGCAAATAACGCGATATTCAGATGAAGAACAAGAAAGAGCCACGCTAACGGCAACCCTAATGTACTCAAGGTACATGAGTTGACGAGAGCGTGGCTCTGACGAAGTTGTTCGCTGAATAGCGCGTTATTTACTGTTCGCGGATAATATCAGTCTGCGCAAACGACTTAATCTCTTTCATGCGCGCATTGGCATCTTCAAAAGTGTTTTGCGGCGCACCCTTGTGGACGTAAGTCTTGCGTTTGAGAACGAAGAAGAATTTGCCGTCGGCGGCTTCGATGGTGTACGTGCCGATGATGGCGTGCGATTTGAAACGATTGATTGCGCGCTCGCAGTACTCCTTGGTGGTGTAGTTGGAGCTTTCGTAGATGTCGTTGCCGCTGGCATCGTAGAGCGTGTAGAAATACTCTTGCGTGCCGTCTTCTTTGTCAACGTGCTCGATGATGTATTTGCCGTAAATGACGGATTCGTCAAAGCCTGCAACTTTTTGCGGTGCCTTTCTTGCGTTCTTGGGAGTTTTGAGAGCGGCAAACGGCGGAGCAATTTTCTTGATGATGACTTTCTTGTCCTTGTTTGCGTTGAGAGCTTCAAGTTCGGCTTCTTTGGCGGCGAGTTTTTTGGCAAGAGCGGGAGACGGAGTGCCTTCGTAATAGCAAGCGTCTTCGGGATCGTAATAGTATCCTTCGTAAGTTCCGTCGTACTTAGACCAGTCGTCCGGTTTCTTTTTGACGACTTTCTTTGCGGCGGGTTGAGCAACGCCTTGCTTTTTGGGTTCTTCTTCCTTGACCGGTTCAACCGCTTCGGGTTTCGTGCCTTCATTCACCGCTTCGACGGGTTCGGGCTTGACTTCTTCCTTCGGCTCTTCCTTGATTTCTTCTGCGACAGGCTCTTGCACGGGTTCTTCGACGGGTGCCGGCTCTTCGACTTTTTCTTCGACGGGAGCAGACTCTACCTTCTCTTCCGCTACGGGTTCGATGACGGGAGCAACTTCCGGCGTCGGTTCTTTTTTCACTTCTTCGACGGGCGTTTCTTCGGCTTCGTTTTCCGCAACGGGAGCATCGTCTACGGGTGCGTTCTTCGCAGGCTTTTTGCCGCGCATAGCGTTCTTAACTTCACCGCGCAAACGAGCAAGTTTTTGATTGAGTCGCATTTCTTCGGCATTGACTCCGTACTCGGAATAAAAATCGTTTTCCGCTTTATCTTCTTTTGCGTCTTTACGCTCTTTAATCGCTTTGATGATACTCACGACAAGCACCGCGACGAGCGCAACGAGCGCAAACACGAACACGATGATCACGATGAGAGCGGAATATCCGTCAAAAGGACCCAATTTGAGATTTTCAATCATAATTCTTAACCCCTTTTAAGAGTATCATAATCATAGATATATTAGCACACAACGCGCGTGCTTGCAATACATTTTTAAGTTTTTTCGACAAACGTAGCGTATAATGTCGAAAAATCGTCGCAAAAACGCTATATCGTGCATTATATAATATGAGTAAATTCACTGTTTTATCATCGAAAAACGACATTTTGCCCTTGCGACAGAATAAGGGAAATCGCACTTTCGGCAGGCACGAAGTCGCAAGTCAGATATACGATAAGTTGCGCAACCGCACCTACAACCAGTCCCGCAGACGCAATAATCAACGCACACCTGCACTTCTGCAGTCTCGTGAGAAATACATATCTCGATGAAACGACCGCTATCGCCGTGTAAGTTAATATACCGACGACTCCCATCGCAACGGGAATTGTCGAGAAATTGAGACTGCCAACCGCTCCCACGTATAGCCTGAACGGAATGAGCAAAAATTTGAGTATCCAAACGAAACCGCCCCACGTCGTGATAACCGAGAGTAAACAAAGCACCAACATAACGACGTAGATTGCCATTACATACGGCAAAACGAAAAAGTTTGACAGCAAAAACAGCGTCGGCACTTCACCGAAGAAGTACGCAACTAGCGGATAAGTCAGTATATTCGCCGACGTAGAAACCGCAAATACGGACACGAAACGCTTGCCTATATGACGTTTTGGAGAAACCTTGTCCACGATTTTCATTCCGACATTTTCAATGGGGCGTGCAAAAGCAAAAATACCAATGACCGCACCGAACGAAAGCAAAAATCCAACATCCATGATTGCGTACGGGCGGAAAAGCAAGATGAGTATTGCCGCAAAAGCAGTTGCCGACAAATCGTCTTTCTTCTGTCCGAACGATGACGCGAACGTGAAGACGCCGCTCATAACCACCGCACGCAATGACGACGCCGTGAACGAACAAAGCATCGAATAAAAGAACGTGAGCACGACAACCACGCAAAAACAAACTTTGGGATTGACTTTCAATTTTTTAAGCACGAAATACAGCGCAGTCGCAAGCGTCGAAACGTGCAGACCGCTCACCGCAAGGACGTGCGCAAGCCCCGAAGCCTTGACGTCGGAATACAAATCGGAATCAATGCCGAATTTGTCTCCGAGAACGAGTGCTTGCGTAATCGAAGCCGTATAGTCGTCCGTATACTCGTATAGAATTTTCTTGATTTCGTGGCGGATTCCGTCAATAAAACCGAGTTTGCCGTCGCCGACGAAAGTCACCGAATCGGCGTATATTTTGAAGCCGACGCCCTTTGAAAGATTACTTGCAAAAAACGTGTCGAAACGCTCGTGTCCTACAGACTTCAACGTGCCGTTTATCTTCACCGTGTCGCCTGCGTTGAAATCTATCTCGTCAAGGTAACCCGTGACGTAACCGTCGTATTTGTACGTTTTGCCGTCAATCGAAATATTCTTGACGTAAAATTTACAATACCTTCCGTCAGCGACTATATCGCTTGCGACGGTGCACGTAAAATCACCTTTGAAATACTGAACGGTATTTGCGTTGAACGCGACGTTGTGGGAAGTCATCGCAACGAAACCTACGAGTATCGCAATGGGTATATAGGCAAATTTTCTTGAGTTTTTGAAAGCGAAAACAAGTGAAAAACAAAGAATGAAAAGTAAAAGCGGAATGAGATAAAACCATACGCTCGCGCCGTACATACTCTCGGCAACGAGAATTCCGAAAATAAGAGACAAGGCGAAAAACACCATCAGTCTGCAATTGAAAATTCGTCTCCCTTTTATCTCCATATTTCCCCGCGTATCGCATATTTTGTGAAAAACAATATGCGAATTGTCCTTTGTTTTTTTGTGAAAAAATCATTTGGCGTGATTTGCGCCTTATTTTGCGTAAAATTGTAAAAAACGGGTTTTATTCCTGCGATATACAAGGATAAAACCCGTCTTGAATTATCTTCTTCCGGTGATTACGACATCAGCACCGAAACCGAGAACGTCTTTTGCGATGACGTCGCCTATCTTGCAATCTTTCGGAGCAACTAGCGTTCCGATGAAATTCACGACGTCGAAAATATTCTCTTTGGGAACGGTCGTCGTTGTCTTTACGGAAGCCACTCCACCGCCTTCGAGATTCACGAGCGTGGTGACGCTGCGCTTGGGATGAGTGAACTCTTCCTTGCCGTATATTTCGCCGCGCTTGCAAGTGTTGCCTTTGACGACCACTTCGCCGTCAACTTTTTCTATGTTCAACGAACAACCCATAGGGCACATTATGCATATCGTATTCATTTTTCAAGTCTCACTATAACGTCGCCGCAAACGGCTGATTTGTCAATAATGACATTGCCCATTTCACCCGGGGCAAGCACCATACATTTCTTTGACACAAGAACGTTTTCCCCGCTCTCGACGATGAGTTTGCAATTCTTGTACACGTCGCCGACACGGAAGAAAATCTGCACTTTTCCGTCGCCTTTGCTTATGCGTTGCGGAAGTGCGTATCTCACACCGTCTTTTGCAATTACATTGACGATTTCACCGCTTTTTTGAGATTGACCGAGAGCGTATTTTGCCGCATTTTCGCCTGCGATTTCCGCTTCGTGAGAAACGTTGTCCACAAGGTCGTGAACGTGAAGCACGTTGCCGCACGAGAAGATACCTTCAACGCTCGTCATGCGATGTTCGTCGACGACCGCACCGTTGGTTATTCTGCTCATTTCCACGCTCGTGCCGTTTAGCAAATCGTTTTCGGGAATAAGACCGACGGAGAGCAAAAGCGTGTCGCACGCGACGTATTCTTCCTTTGACAAGTCGGGCTTTCTATCGGGACCGACAGGAGCGTAATAAAGCCCGGTCATACGCGGTTTGCCCACCACTCTCGTTATCGTGTGACTGTATTTAATCGGAATATTGTAGTCGTCAAGGCATTGAACGATATTTCGTTTAAGTCCGCTCGAGAACGGCATAAGTTCGAGAACGAGTTTCACGTTTGCGCCTTCGGTGGTCATGCGGCGAGCCATGATAAGACCGATGTCGCCACTGCCGAGAATTACCACGTCTTTGCCTACGAGATAGCCGTCAAGGTTGCAAATCTTTTGCGCCATACCTGCGGTGTACACGCCTGCAGGACGAGTGCCCGGAAGCGCGATTGCGCCTGCTGTGCGTTCTCTGCACCCCATTGCAAGCACAATTGCACCTGCCTTTATCGTGCAATAGCCGTGGCTTGGCGACAACACGTTGACGGTCTTATCTTCGGAAAGCGACAAAACCATGCTTTCAAGCATAACGTCGATGTCTTCGCTCTCCACCATTTTTCTGAAACGGTCGGCGTATTCGGGGCCGGTCATCTCTTCGCCGAAATAGTGCAAGCCGAAGCCCTGATGGATGCATTGATTGAGAATTCCGCCCAAACGTACGTCACGTTCGATAATGAGCGTTTTTGCGCCTTGTTTTCTTGAAGAGAGAGCCGCCGCCATACCTGCAGGACCGCCGCCGATAATCACAACGTCATAATTGAGAGTATTCATCTTTGCACCCCCTTAACCTTGTAGCAAGCGATATTTGAGTCTTCTCCGCCGCCCTTTCTGACTTTGTCAAGAGGTATATTCAGTTCGCGCGAAATAATTTCCATAACTCTCGGCCCGCAGAAGCCGCCCTGACATCTTCCCATACCTGCGCGTGTGCGGCGTTTCACCGCGTCGACCGTAGTTGCGGGAACGGGAGAATGAATTGCACGCACGATTTCCGCTTCCGTCACCTTTTCGCAACGGCATACGATTCTTCCCCACGCTTCGTCTTCTTTTACGAGCGCGTTGATTTCGTTTGCGCTTATCTCCGTAAGTCTGGGAAGTTTTTCGACTTCGGTTATATATTCCGCTTTCTTCTTTGCGCCGATTTTTTCGGTTATCGCTTTTACGAGATATTCTGCTATTGCGGGAGCAGAAGTAAGTCCCGGAGAGCAAATGCCGATTGCCGTATAGAAGTTTTCCGCCTTTTCGGATTTGCCGACTATGAAGTCGTGTCCTATTATCGTGCGAAGTCCCGAATACACTCTTATGCACTTATTGTACGCGGGCGTTTTGTAGGAAAGCGTAACGCTCTTTCTCAGAATATCGAGAGAATCGAGCGAACTTGCCGTATCGTCGGGATCTAGGGTATCGATCGCGGTCGGTCCGTATATTACGTTTCCGTCCGCTGTCGGTGCGACAAGCACGCCTTTGCCCGCCGCCGTGGGAAGTTGGAATATCACCGTGTGTACGTTCTTTCTTTCCGTGTTGTCGAGAACGAAGTAATCTCCGCGACGATAAGTCGTTTCGTAATGCTCCGCACCTACCATATCGTTCACGTTTGCACCGTACGCTCCGGCACAGTTGACGATATAGTCGCACTCGAAGTCGCCTGCGCTCGTATGAACGGTGTATACGCCGTCCTTTCTTTCTATTCCGACGACTTCCGCTTCGAGTTTAACCTGCGCGCCGTTTCTCACCGCTCTGTCCGCATACGCAATGCAGAGTTGATAAGGCGACACGATACCCGCACTCGGCGCATAAAGGCTGAATTCTATATCGTCGGCAACGTTCGGTTCGAGTTCGCGAGTTTTTTCTTTGTCCCAAATCTCAACGTAAACGCCGTTTGCCATGGCTTTCTCTTTGAGAATTTCAAGTCCCTCAACCTGCTCTTTCGTCGCAACGACGATAGAACCGCATTGATGATGGGGCACGTCGAGTTCTTTCACGTCCTGCCACATCAATTTGTTGCCTTGCACGTTGAACAACGCCTTTTGCGTGTTCGAGTCGCAGTCATAGCCTGCGTGAACGATACCGCTGTTTGCTCGCGTTGAAAAAGACGCAACGTCGTCCTGCTTTTCTAGAAGCAAAAGGTCAAGGTCGTATCTTGCGAGTCTGTCAAGCACCGCAGTGCCCACGATACCGCCGCCGATGACGATACAATCGTATTTCATTTTATCTCCTGTTTTGTTTTCTTCGGACTGTGTTTAATATCCGCTAAAATGTCGTTCGGGTTGAACGACGTCAACCCGAAAAAAATTTGTTATTCAGTTTTGATTGTCTTACTTGATATTGAATTTTTTCTTATAAGACTCAAGATTGTCCTTGATGATGAGCTCAGCAAACTCTCTGTTCTTCACCTGGAAAACCGTTGTTTGTTTGCCTTCGAGTTGTTTGTAGACTCTGAAGAAGTGCGACATCTCTTCCATAATGTGAGACGGTAGTTCTTCGATTTCCTTATACGTGTTCCACGTCGGGTCTTTGAAAGGAATTGCGATAATCTTGTAGTCCATTTCACCGCTGTCCTGCATCATTATGACGCCTATGGGATAGCATCTTACGAGCGCAAGCGGAACGATAGGTTCGGAGCAAAGGACGAGAACGTCGAGCGGGTCGTTGTCTTCGCTGTACGTGCGCGGAATAAAACCGTAGTTTGCAGGATAGTGGGTGGACGTATACAAAACTCTGTCCAATATCAAAGAACCCGTCGCTTTGTCGAGTTCGTATTTATTTTTGCTTCCTTTTGAAATTTCGATACACGCCAAAAAGTCCGTGGGCGTGATTCTTGACGGGTCAACGTCATGCCAAATACTCATTTGTGGCTTCTCCATATACTTTTATTTTTTACTTGATGCAATTATATTATTTATACGCGCAAAAGTCAATAATGATTGCAAATAATTATACGAATGTGCAAATAAAAGCATCGAAAATTCGATTTTCGTTTTTTATAGACGGATTGCAGCCGAAAAAGCGGATAAAACTTGCTCACGGGCGGCGTTTCGGTTTACTTGAAAAATAAATTGTGATAAAATGCTTTTTATTCTAAATTCTTGCGCACTGCGCACACACGGAACGAAATGACGAAACTTCTGAAATATCTTCAAGGTTACTGGGGCAAGACGATTTGCGGACCGTTCTTCAAACTCATAGAAGCGGTTTTCGAATTGTTTACGCCTATCGTGGTTGCCTGGATTATCGACAACGCTATTCCAATGGGACGGGCAGGCGATTTCAAAGGACTTATTTACGGCGGACTGATTATTCTCGCGCTCGGAGTGTTCGGGCTTGCGTTCTCGCTCACCGCTCAATTCTTTGCGTCGCGCGCTTCGCTCGGCTTCGGCACGAATCTGAGAAGAGATCTATACGCGCACATCAACACGTTCTCTTATTCCGAGCTTGATAAATTCTCCACCACTTCTCTCATTACGAGACTGACGGCGGACGTAAATCAATGCCAACAAGGCGTAGCGATGTTCATTCGTCTCGTTCTTCGTGCTCCGTTCATTGCCGTGGGCGCGATAGTCATGGCTATGATTATCGACCTTAAACTCTCTCTCATCTTCGTTGCGGCGGCTCTCGTTATCGCCGGCGCGCTTGCGCTTATTATGTTCCTGACTATGCCGAAATACAAAGGCGTTCAGTCAAAACTCGACGACGTGACGAGACTCACGAGAGAAAATCTCGCAGGCGCAAGGGTTATACGCGCTTTCGACGCGCAAGACAGAGACAAGGAAATCTTCGACAAAGCCAGCGACTCGCTTGCGTCTTCGTCCATAAAGGTCAGTCGTTTGTCCGCCCTTCTCAATCCGCTCACGTATTCAGTGCTCAACATCGCAATCATCGTGCTTTTGTATTTCGGCGGAAAAACCGTGTATTACGGCAATCTCACGCAAGGCGAAATCATCGCGCTTGTCAACTATATGACGCAGATTCTCAACGCGCTCGTGGTGTTTGCCAACTTGCTTGTGACCTTCACAAAAGCGTCCGCGTCGGCGGCTCGCATAAACGAAGTGTTCGAAGTCACGGCTTCGATGCAGGAAGGAAGCGGCGCAACTCCCGACCCGCAAGCCCCCGCGATCGAACTTAAAGACGTCACTTTCACTTATCAAGGATCTCACGAACCTGCTCTTTCAAACGTGAACATAATCGTCGAAAAGGGCGCAAGCGTGGGCATACTCGGCGGCACGGGCAGTGGCAAAACCACTCTCGTGAGCCTTATGACAAGGCTGTATGACGCAACAAACGGCGAAGTGAAAGTCTTCGGCGAAAACGTGAAAAATTACACCAACGCGCAACTTTATTCACTCTTCGGCGTAGCACCGCAAAAAGCCGTTCTGTTTGAAGGTACGGTGAGAGAAAATCTCAAATGGGGAAAAGAAAACGCAACCGACGAAGAAATAAACCGCGCATTAAAAATTTCGCAATCGGCGGAATTCGTATATTCTATGAAAGACGGGCTTGACACGATGATAAGTCAAGGCGGAAAGAACCTTTCGGGCGGTCAACGTCAAAGGCTCACCATCGCTCGCGCGCTTGTCGCATGCCCCGATATTCTCGTGCTTGACGACTCTTCGAGCGCACTCGACTTCGCCACCGACGCAAAACTGAGAAAAGCACTCGGCAGCATGCGCCTTGAAGACGGACTTACGACGGTCACGGTGTCTCAACGCGCGACGAGCATCAAGTATTGCGACCTTATAATCGTGCTCGACGACGGCAAAATCGTCGGACAAGGAACGCACGACGAACTTATCAAATCTTGCGACGTATACCGCGAAATATGCTTGTCGCAAGTAAAGGGGGACGAAGAAAAATGAGCAAAGTCACCCAAACGAAACCTGTAAACAACAAAAAAGTCAAAAAGGACAAAAAGACGGATTTTGTCGCCATAAAGAAACTTCTGCGCTATGCAAAGCCCTACGTCCCCGTAATCGTTGTTGCGCTTGTGCTTTCCGTGATACAAATCGTATGCACGCTGTTTGCCCCCGTCGTCATCGGCAACACGGTGGACTATATCATCGGCGAAAATAACGTGGATTTCGGCGTCATTGCAAAGAACGCAGGCATACTTGCAGGGCTTATCGCCGCCGTTTTTATCTCGCAATATCTCGGCTCGCTTTGCATCAATTTTGCGTCGTTCAGAGTCATTCGCGACCTTCGCAGAAACGCTTATGCAAAACTCAACACCGTGCCGCTTTCCTACATCGACTCCAACTCCCACGGCGACCTTATGTCGAGAGTGGGCAACGACATAGACCAAATCTCGGACGGGCTTATACAAGGCTTTTCGCAACTGTTCAGCGGCATAGTCACCATTGTCGGCACGCTCGCTTTTATGGTATGGTACAACTGGCTTATCGCGCTCGTCGTCGTGCTTCTCACCCCCCTTTCGCTTTTCGTTGCGTACTTTATCGCGAAAGGCTGTCACAATATGTTTGCCATGCAAGCAAAAAAGCGCGGCGAATTGTCGGGACTAGTCACCGAAATGCTTTCAAGTCAGCGCGTCGTCAAACTTTTCGGATACGAAAAACGCGCCGAAAACCGCTTTGCCGTCATCAACCAAGACTTGAAAAAGTGGGGACAGAACGCCGCTTTCTTCTCTGCCATGACCAACCCCTGCACACGTTTTGTCAACAACGTGGTGTACGTCGTTGTGTGTGTGCTCGGAGTATTCCTTGTGATAAAAGGCAATGCCGTGGCAGGAGTTGGCACTCTCACCGTGGGCGCGCTCTCGTGCGTGCTTTCATACGCCACGCAGTACACCAAGCCTTTCAACGAAATCACCGGCGTTGTAACCGAGCTGCAAACCGCAACTGCCGCCGCAACAAGAGTGTTCGACCTGCTCGAATCCCCCGATCAATCATCTGACGAAGGCTTTGAAGATCTCACGGACGTTGACGGCAACATCTCGATTGACGACGTGTATTTCTCCTACGTCAAGACCAATCCGCTCATACAAGGTTTCTCGCTCAAAGTCAAGAGCGGTCAGCGCATCGCGATAGTCGGTCCGACAGGTTGCGGCAAAACAACGCTCATCAATCTGCTCATGCGTTTCTACGACGCCGACAGCGGCAAGATCGAAGTAGAAGGCAAGGACATAACCAAAGTCACGAGAAAATCGCTCCGCGCAAGCTACGGAATGGTGTTGCAAGACACTTGGCTCAAAAAAGGCACAGTGCGTGAAAATATAGCATACGGCAAGCCCGACGCAACCGATGAAGAAATCATTCAAGCCGCAAAAGCCGCGCATATTCACTCGTTTATCACACGTCTTGAAAACGGCTACGATACGGTGCTCGGAGACGACGGCGGCAATATATCCCAAGGTCAAAAACAATTGCTGTGCATCGCGCGCGTTATGCTCACTCATCCCCCGATGCTCATTCTCGACGAAGCGACTTCTTCAATCGACACACGCACGGAACTGAAAATCCAACAAGCCTTTGAAGTGCTGATGAAAAACAAAACGTCATTCATCGTCGCTCACCGCCTGTCCACAATCAAGAATGCCGACCTGATACTTGTCATGAACAAGGGCAACGTCATCGAAAAAGGCACGCACGATGCCCTACTCGCCCAAGGCGGCTTCTACGCCAACCTTTACAACTCCCAATTTGAACACTAACGTGCAATTGGCGAATACAAAGCGTCACGCCAAGTATTCGCCAATTGCTTTTATAGTCGATTGTACTGTTTTTTTCAAATTCCGCAATTCAGACTCAAACACACCTTTATCTTTATACAATCTTAACACATCAAGAAAGAACCCTAACGCCATCTTTATAGCAAACGTGATAGCATAACGTCGACAAAACAGATCGAGGTTTTGCATGAAAATACCCAAAAAGAAACTATCGTCTTTTCAAATAATACTATTAGGATTTGCCGGCGTTGTTTTGCTTGGCGCATTTTTATTGTCTTTGCCGATTTCTTCGAAAACTCACGAATGGACATCGTTTATCGACGCTCTTTTTACTTCGACGTCCGCCGTATGCGTAACGGGACTTATCGTGTTCGATACGGCAACTCACTGGACGATATTCGGGCAAATTGTCATATTGTTGCTAATTCAAATCGGCGGTATGGGCGTTGTTACTATTGCAGTCTCTCTCGCCGTTATCTCGGGCAAAAAAATCGGTTTATTCAGCCGCGAAACGATGAAAAACGCAATTTCCGCGCCAAATGTGAGCGGTATAGTTCGCCTGACCGGATTTATAATCAGGGGAATTTTTTTGATTGAACTTATCGGCGCTCTTGTTATGATGCCTGTATTTTGTATAGATTACGGCGCAGAAGGTATTTGGCTGTCGATTTTCCATTCTGTGTCGGCGTTCTGCAACGCAGGATTCGATATTATGGGGACGAAAAGCGGAGAATTTACGTCTATCACCCACTATTCCGCACAACCCGTCATCAATATTACGATTATGTTGCTGATTATTATCGGCGGTATCGGTTTTTTGGTATGGGAAGACGTTTGCAAACACAAGTGGCGAATAAAAGAATATCGCACGCAAAGCAAAGTGGTATTGATTGTCACCGCCGTGCTTATTGTTTTGCCCGCAATATACTTCTTCTTTTTTGAATTCAGCGATATGCCTGTCGGTAAGCGAATACTTGCGTCTTTGTTTCAATCGGTGACGCCGAGAACGGCAGGGTTTAATACGGTAGATCTTACGGCAATCAGCGATACGGGATTATACCTTATGATTATTCTGATGCTGATAGGCGGTTCTCCCGGTTCGACGGCCGGCGGCATGAAAACGACGACGATAGCGGTTTTATTTTCTTCCGCTTTTTCCGTATTCAGAAAAAAAGAAAATGCGGAACTTTTGAAACGAAGCGTCGATGATGGAACTGTTAAGACGGCTTCGGCAATATTTCTCATGTATATTGTTCTCTTCTTATTTGGAGGAATGGCTATAAGCGCAATTGAAAATCTACCTATTACGTCCTGCCTTTTCGAAACCGCATCCGCTATTGGCACGGTGGGACTTACGCTCGGAATTACCCCAACGCTCGGAATCGCATCCAAATTGATTTTGATAATCTTGATGTTTTTCGGACGCGTAGGCGGATTGACATTGATATATGCCGCTTTCGGCACAAATAAAAAACAAGTGGCAAAATTGCCGACGGATACAATCGCAGTCGGTTAAGGAGGTTTTTATATGAAAACAAAATCCATTTTATTGATAGGTCTCGGACGGTTCGGAAAATATATTGCAATGAAATTGCACGAATTAGGACACGAAATCATGGCGATAGATGAAAACGAAGAAAGGATAAACGATGCTATGCCCTATGTAACCAACGGGTTAATCGGCGATAGCACAAACGAATCGTTGCTGAAATCGCTGGGCGTAAAAAACTATGACGTATGCATCGTAACTATCGGCGGCAACTTTCAAAGTTCTCTTGAAACAACGTGCTTGTTAAAGGAAATGGGGGCACAAAAGGTTGTGTCGCGTGCAGAACAAGATGTTCAGGCAAAATTTCTTCTGCGAAACGGCGCAGACGAAATCATTTATCCCGAAAAACAACTTGCCATTTGGACAGCGATACGTTATAGTTCAGACCACATTCTCGATTATATAGAGCTATCCGACTCATGTTCTATTTTTGAAGTTTCCGTGCCGCGAAATTGGATAGGCAAGACTATAAGTGAAATCGATATAAGAAAAAAATACAACATAAATATAATTGCGATAAAAACAAACGGAAAAATAAACGCTGTCATAACACCGGAAACAATGCTTTCGCAAAACATGTCTTTGCTTGTTCTTGGCGAGTATAAATTTATCAAAAAGTGTTTTGAAATATAAGATGTCGGATATTATGTTTGTTCTATTGGCACTTCTTGCAATCGCTATCGGTTTTGTCGTGATGTTACAACTCGATAAATACCTATATAGGACCAGTGTCCGAAAAAACAATGCTAAATTAACTGTTCGCATAAGAACCAAATGTAAAAAATGAAAAAACTATAAGATTTATTGTCGGTTCAAAAGAATGTAGTTGTAGGATTTAGCAACCGATGTTATTATATAAAAAAAGGAGGTCGATAGAATTTGTCAGACAATCACAATAAAAATACAGACAAAAATGCCGAACATATTTTGGTTTGTATATCCTCATCGCCTTCGAATACGAAAATAATACAAACGGCATCATCCATGGCAAAAGCGTTCGGCGCAATGTTTTCCGCATTGTACATAAAAACGCCATCCGCTGCATCATTGGAGTCAAAAGACAAAGAGCGATTGCTTTCCAATATACATTTTGCAGAAGAATGCGGAGCATCCGTCACTACGGTATGCGGTGACGATATTCCTTTTCAAATTGCGGAATATGCACGTCTTTCAGGCGTTACAAAAATAGTGATCGGAAGAAGCGTTGTAAACAAAAAACGTTTAGCTTTGCAGCCCACTTTGACGGAAAAACTAATATCTCTCGCCCCAAATGTCGATATACATATTATACCCGACAGCGATGCCGTTCTGCCCAAAGGAAAGGCAAAAGTCTTTGAAAAGCCGGCATTTTTCAAAATTCTCAAAGGGGTAATCATTTCGACAATAGTCCTTTCGATTGCAACGCTTCTCGGTTATATATTCTCAAAATTTGGCTTTACCGATGCAAACATTATAACCGTTTATATGCTCGGAATTCTCATCACCGCCATATTGACCGAAAGCAAGATTTGTTGGGTGCTCTCCTCTGTCGTGAGTGTATTGCTCTTTAATTTTTTGTTTACAGAACCAAGGTTTTCGCTATTAGCGTACGGCAACGGATATCCCGTGACTTTTGTGATTATGCTCGTTGCATCTCTTGTTATAGGCGGCACGGCGGAAAAACTTAAATCGCGTGAACGTCAGGCAACTCAAACGGCATACAGAACAAAAATTTTGTTTGATGCCAATCAATTGATTCAACAAGCATCCGACGAAAGTGAAATATTTTGTGTTACCGCAAATCAATTGAAAAAACTGTTAAACCGAACGGTGATTGTTTTCGATGACAAATCTCAATGTCGTTGCTCGCTTCCAACTGAAAATGATACGGTCATTGAGCCGCAAGACTGCGAACAAATACTTCTGCAAGTCACCAAAAACAACGTAAAAGCAGGAAAAGGAACAAGCATTTTCTCTGAAAACGACTATACGTTTTTCCCAATATGTAAAAACGGCAAAAACTATGGGGCAATAGGTGTTTTTGTCAGGAACAATCCGATTGATGCCTTTGATGAAAGCATTGTAAATTCCGTTATAGGAGAATGTGCGCTCGCTGTTGACGGAATTGTAAACGCAAAAGAACGCGAACGCGCCGCGGTTTTGGCAAAAAACGAACAATTGCGCGCAAACCTGCTACGTTCCATATCGCACGACTTGCGAACTCCGCTTACTTCCATTTCCGGGAATGCAAGCAATCTGATTTCAAACGGCAACGATATTGACGATATCACGAAAAAGCAAATCTACGAAGATATTTATGATGATTCTCTTTGGCTTATCAATCTGGTTGAGAATTTGCTTTCCGTAACTCGCCTTGAAGAAGGCAGAATGAATATAAATTTAACCACCGAACTTGTCGGTGATGTAATCGATGAGGCACTGAAACATGTTCATGTAAAAAGCGAAAAACAAACTATCACCGTCATACAGCCCGACGACTTGCTTCTTGCTCAAATGGACGCTCGACTTATTGTGCAGGTGTTGATCAATCTTTTGGACAACGCAATCAAATACACCCCTTCCGATTCGCAAATCACAATAACATCAAAAAGGGCCGACAATATGGTTTGTTTAAGTGTGGCGGACAACGGAAACGGGATTGCAGACGATCAAAAACTGCGTGTTTTCGATATGTTTTACACCGGCACAAACAAAATCGCCGATAGTCGTCGAAGTATCGGAATAGGGCTGTCATTATGCAAATCGATTATAAACGCACACGGCGGAGAAATAACCGTAACCGACAATGTTCCGCACGGTGCGATATTTACGTTTACACTACCCGTAGGAGAGATGGATATTCATGAATAACTTGCTGATTTTAGTTGTGGAAGACGATGCACCGATTCGCAACCTCATCGGAACGACCTTGAAAACCCACGGTTACAACTATATGACCGCTTCAACCGGCGAAAGTGCCCTTATGCAAGCGTCTTCCAACAATCCGAACATCGTTTTGCTCGATTTAGGCTTGCCTGATATCGACGGTGTTGATGTTATCAAAAAAATTCGCACATGGTCGGAATTGCCGATCATCGTAATAAGCGCAAGAACCGAAGATAAAGAAAAAATCGAAGCACTTGACGCCGGCGCTGACGATTATCTGACAAAACCGTTTTCTGTCGAAGAATTGTTGGCAAGAATAAGAGTTACCGAAAGAAGATTGGCTACAATGCAATCGGCGAACAAGTCCGAATCGATTTTTGTAAACGGAAATCTAAAAATAGATTACGCAGCAGGGTGCGCATATTTAAGCGATGAAGAACTTCATCTTACCCCAATCGAGTATAAATTGCTTTGTTTGCTATCCAGAAATGTGGGAAAAGTGCTTACCCACACTTTTATTACGCAAAAAATATGGGGCGCGGCATGGGAAAGCAATATCGCTTCTCTGCGTGTCTTTATGGCTACCTTACGCAAAAAAATCGAACCGTCTGCCGATTCGCCGCAATATATTCAAACTCATGTAGGCGTTGGATACAGAATGATAAAAGCGGAGTAATTTCACACTATAATCAAGCAATCGCATATACAATTTTGCCAAAGGTAGAAAGCATATAATATCTCTGCTCGGCGGTATTCCATGCCATCTGCGGCACTCAAAAATAACCTTGCGACAACGCTACGCGTTTTGTTTTTTTATATATGCTCGCGCTTGACTGCAAGCAGTCGTGCGGCATATATAAAAAAAACAACCTTACGGTTTTCGCAAGGTTGTATTTTCGTTTGGTGCCGGCGGTCGGACTCGAACCGACACGGATGATTAGTCCACAGGATTTTGAGTCCAGCGCGTCTGCCAGTTTCACCACGCCGGCGCAAGAATGAATATATCATAAATCATAAATTGTTGCAACTGATTTTTGAAATTTTCAAAATTTCGTTGGTAAATCGGCGAAATTCTCACTCGGCGCGTGAAAATTTTGCTTGAAGTATTGGCGATTGCGTTGTACAATTGTTTTATTAAAGATTTAGGAGTTTATCATGAAAAACGAAAACGGGTACGTAGACAGTTTTGTAAAACTCATTCAATGCCCCACCGTCACCAATAGCGGACACGAATATTTCGACGCGTTTCACAAGGTTCTCGACGCCGAGTTTCCCAACGTGACGAGAGTCTGTAAAAAAATGGACGTAGGCGGCGACGTATTGCTTTATAAATGGAGCGGCAAATCTGCAGAACGTCCGCTCGTGCTTATGGCGCACCAAGACGTTGTGCCGGCAGTGGGCGGCGATTGGAAATATCCGCCCTACTCTGCGACTATCGAAGACGGCAAAGTTTACGGTCGCGGCGCAATGGACTGCAAGAATACGCTGTTTTCCACCATACAGGCGGTTGACGAACTCATTGCGGACGGTTTCGTGCCCGAGCAAGACGTATATCTCAGTTACAGCGACTGCGAAGAGACGGGCGGTCCCGGTGCGGAAATGGCGCGCGACTGGTTCAAAGCGCACGGCATAACTCCGTTTCTCGTCGTTGACGAAGGCGGCGCAATCATAAGAAAAACGACGAAATTCATGACGAAAGACGTTGCAGCCGTCGGCATACTCGAAAAAGGCTATGCTGACGTAAAATTCATAGCGCGCGGCAAAGGCGGCCACTCTTCTCAACCGCCAAAGCACACGCCGATTGCAAGGCTTGCGGCATTTGTAAATTATTGCGAAAAACACACGGTGTTCAAGCCTAAGATGTCGAAAGCGGCAAAAGCGATGATCTACGGCATGGGAGATGCGCTCACACCGCCACTCAAACTCTTCTGCAAGACTATCGGTCTCAACGGTTGGTGGGTATCGAGACTTGCGCCGAAAATCAATGCGTCCTACGGCAACAGTATGTTTGCAACAAGCATGGTGTTCACGATGTCGCAAGGCTCTGCCGCGCCCAACGTAATTCCACAAGAAGCGTGGGTAAACGCAAACTTGCGTATCGCCCCAACGGACACTTGCGAGAAATGCTTCAAAAAACTTGAAAAAATCGCAAAGAAATTCGACCTTGAAATGCAAGTTGATTTACAACGCAACGCTTCTCCGATGATAGATTTGAACGGCGAAGGTTATCAGTCTTTCAAAAAGGCACTCAACAAGGCATATCCCGACGTGGCGGTTGTGCCCTACCTTATGTTCGGCGGAACGGATTGCAGAGTTTTGCAACAAATCGCAACGCACGCAATACGTTGCACGCCCTGCACGCTCTCATTCGATCAACTTGGCGGCATGCACGCTTCAAACGAGAACGTGGACATCAAATCGGTGGAAGAATGCGTCGGATTCTTCAAGACGTTTATCCGCGATTTCAAGTGATCTAACCCATTCAAAACGCGTCCGATACGGGCGCGTTTTTATTTTTCGGATGTTGTGCATGGATTGACAAATCATCGGCAAAATCTTATCATTTCGCCGCACGAAAAAGCATTGTTGACTAAAAGCGCATTGTGTGGTATCATTTACTACTAAATAAATTGAGTAAACTTATAGGTGAAACGATATGATAAGCAAAGCGTTTGACGCAATCAAAAAATACGACGTTATCGTCATACACCGCCACACAAGCCCGGACGGAGACGCAATGGGCAGTCAAATCGGCTTGAAGAAACTCATCGAGCACAACTTCCCAGACAAACGCGTCTACGCAGTCGGAGACGACGCAAGGCGATTTTCCTTTATGGACGGAAGCCAAATGGACGAGATAAGCGACGACGTATACGACGGCGCACTTGCAATCGTGCTGGACACTTCGGCAAAATCACTCATCAGCGACGACCGCTATACTCTTGCCGATCTTCGCATCCGCATAGACCACCACATATTTGTGGAAGACATTGCGGAAATCGACATAGACGACACGAGTTTTGAGAGTTGTTGCGGTCTTGTGACCTATCTTGCGCGCGAATGGGGGCTTGACGTGCCCGTTGACGCCGCCAAAGCCTTGTTTACGGGGCTTGTGACGGACAGCGGAAGATTCCGCTATGACAGCACAACGCCGCGCACGTTCGATTTGGCGAGTTTTCTGTTGTCCAAAGGGTTCAGCGCAACGAGCATATACAACGAGCTGTATCAGGACGAATTCAAAAACGTGAAATTGCGTGCGGAATTTGTCACCGCAATCCGCTTCACCGAGCACAACGTCGCATATATCTATTCCGACCTTGCGCGCGTTGCCGAAACGGGCATGGAAGCCCCTGCCGTATCTCGTGGTATGGTGAATTGCATGGGCGAGATCAAGGGCGTAAACACGTGGGTGAACTTCACCGAGTGCGAACAAGGCGTGTTGTGCGAGATACGCTCAAAAAACCGCAACATCAACCAAATCGCAGTGGCGCACGGCGGTGGCGGACATCTCAAAGCAAGCGGAGCGACACTCAAAGACAAGCAAGAAGCAATGGCTATTCTTGACGAACTCGACGAACTGGCGGAAAAAGGAGAAACTATATGACGGACAATTATCAAGCGAAAAAGGCTATTCTTGACAAAATCAAAGCGTATGACAAAATCATAATCACGCGTCACTTCCGCCCCGACGGAGACGCAATCGGCTCGACGAAAGGTTTGCAACGTATCCTTGCGCTCACCTATCCCCAAAAGAAAGTGCTTCTCATCAACGAAGACAGTTCGGACTATCTCGCGTTTTTGGGCGGCGAAGACAAGCCCGTAAGCGACGAAGAATACAAGGACGCACTCGTCATCGTGTGCGACACCGCCACCACCGACCGTATCTCCAACAAGAAATTCGCACTCGGCAAAGAGATTGTCAAGATCGACCACCACATAGAGAGCGATCGCACCGAGTACGGCGACGTCAAATGGGTGGAAGAAGAACGCTCGTCCCTTTGCGAAATGATTGCCGACTTCTACAACACGTTCAAGAGCGAGCTTGTGATAGACTCGCTGGCTGCAACCTACATCTTCACCGGCATGGTGACGGACACGGGCAGATTCAAATACAGCAGCGTCAACGGCGAAACCATGCGCCTTGCAGGGCTTATGCTCGATCAAGGCATCGACACCGAATGGGTGTATGCCAATCTTAATCTCGACGAGTTTGAAGTGCTCAAATTTGAATCCTACGTCTACAAAAAGATGCGCGTCACGCAAAACGGAGTTGCATATATCTACGTGGACAAGAAGATGCAAAAGAAGTTTTCACTCACCAACGAGCAAGCAAGCAACGTTGTGAGCTATCTTGACGGCATCAAAGGCAGCATCGCATGGCTCGCCTTCATCGAAAACACGGACGGCAGCATCCGCGTGCGCCTGCGCTCGAGATTTATGACCATCAACACCCTTGCCGAAAAATACAACGGTGGCGGACACGACCGCGCTTGCGGCGCAACAGTCCACAGCAAGAAAGAGATGAAACAAATGCTTCTTGACGCCGACCAAATGGTGCGCGACTTCAAATCAACCAACACGAAATGGCTGTGAGCAACAACTAAAACCGCAAATTCAAATACACTTTTACAAAACCAAAGCCCCGCATTTCTGCGGGGCTTTGTATTACCTAAATTAGATAATTTGAGATTTGATGATTATGCAATATAGTCAACCGACTTTATGACAACAGAACCATTTTTACTAACCTTTTGGCAGTCAAAAACGATTTTATAGAAGCAATTTGCAGTCGGAGTTGTGATTGAAACATCAATCTTACCCGCTTTCAATGCCGATGTAAAATCTACTTCTTGCAAGTCTTTTGAGAATGCAGCATCAGATGCAATAATGATTTTTGCGCTATTGACAGATGACACTTTATCAAAATCAATAGTTATTTTGGTAATCGCATCGGTGAAAGCCGCATCTGTAGCGATTGAAGCAACACTAGCGCCATTCTTGCTACCACATCTTATGAAAGTCCAATTATTCTTCCATTCATTGTTGTTGAAGTTTGTGATAGTCCATGCAACATTATTTGCATTTTTGGCTGTCCATGTTTTAGAATACGATCCTATTGCATTATTGTCTTTATTTGAATCGGGGAAAGTCAATGATGCAACAACAACCGGACCTGCAGGGATTTCTGCAAATGCGACTACGAAAGTGGTTTCTGCCGTGATGGTGAGTTCAAAGGAAGTCTTGCCTGCAACGGAAGTGTCTGCTGTGCCGTTAACAGTGACGGATGCAAGTCTGAATCCTTCTGCCGGAGCAACGGTGACAGTGAGCTTGGTGTCAGCAACAACCTTTGTGCCGATTTCAACAACGGTTTCACCTGCTTTGACAGAAGTGATAGTTCCGTTTTCACCTGCACTGTAATTGACGGTGTATTGCGGAGCTTCTTTCAAAATGTTAACTGTGAATTCTCTTGTATCACTTTCTGTACCTTTGGTGATGGTTGCGACAAGAACGATTGTGGTGCTCGGATCAACAGGATTGATCGTCACAACACCGGTGGACGGATCGATAGAAACAACTTCAGTTGCTTCTTTTGTCGTCCAAACGATCGTAGAGCCGTTTGCACCTTCAAGCAAAAGGTTGAAGTTTGCGTGATAGCTTTCTTCAAGGGACAAAGCTGCCTTGTCTTTTGCAATGATATTTGCATCCGACAAAACGTAAGTTGATTTTGCATCAAATTGGACTTTACCATCTTTGTTCAAAAGCGTACCTGTGACAGTGATGACATCTCCGACTGCAAGGTTTGCACCACCTGCCAAACGGAAACAAGAAATGGTCTTGTCTGCCAATTCGCCAACTTGAATTGTGACAGTGATATTTTTGAAATCGGCACTGTATGCTGTATCAATCGATTTGATAGTACCAGTCAATGTTTGAGTGAGAAGAGATTCGCCAACTGCAAGTGCATATGCAGCATTGACGGTTTCTTCCGCAGTTTCAAACTTCAATTGTTTTTCGCAAAGATCGCATTTTCCGTCCGCATTCTCATCAACGTGCACGCAAATCGGTGCGACATAGATTGCAGACTTAGTGTAAGTTGCACCTTGAGCGAATTGAACAGTGGTTTTGTATTTGTCGGGTTTACCGGTGACGAGAATGTAATCGCCAACTGCAAGATCAGAGCCGCCTGCCAAGCGATAGCAATCCATTTCTGTCGTACCATCGGAAATAGTAACGGTGATGTTCTTGAATTGATCGCTATATGCGCTGCCGATCTTCACGATTTGTCCATAAACGATCGTGCCGTCAACGCCTGTGCCATCATTGCCAGCTTTGTATGCAGTTGCGATGTCGGTGACATTCATTTTGACAAAGGTTGCAACTGCTTCGAGCGTCGTTCCGAATTTCTTCATCGGAGCTGCGATAGAAACGAAATCACCGACTTTGATTGTTGCTGCATCGTCAAGATTGTAACGATAGATGAGAACGTCCCACACACCGTCTGAGAGTATGAACGATACGTTCTTGTATTCTTCGCTATATGCACTGGTGATTTCCTTTACGGTACCGATAAGCATATATGAATCCGGGGTTGTTGCCTTATCTGCAAGTGCGTCTGCAGCATCAAGAGCTTTCTTGATAAACGTAATTGCAAGTCTTGAAATCGTGACGTTGAAGACTTTCGTGTCAGTCACATCACCGCTGGTGATGGTTGCCGTAAACACAACTTGTTGATCTTCGTTCGTTTGGGTGATAGTAACAAGGTTGTTTTCACCGATGACTGCGCCGGTGCCGGAAACCGTCCAAGTTACGTTAACCAAAGTGCTGGTCGGGAGCGTGAAGTTTGAAGAATACTTTTCTTCGAGAGACAATGCATTCTTGACACCTTCCACTTTTTCTGCATCTGTTTGTTGTACGATTTCAAGGCAGTCAAGGCTGTTCGGATAAATTTGATATTTACTGCTGTAAACATTTACAATACCTTTAAGGTTTGCCTTTCCGCCGGGGATCCATTTTTCCTTGAATGCTTCCATGGTTTTATCATCCATGAGATAGACATTGTTGTAGCAAATGAATTCTCTGTCGTTTTCGCCGATCGTGAAGTAGAGATTGAGTCCATCGATTCTGCCCATCGTGATGCCGGTAAGGCTTGCCATGGTTGCTTGGAACGGAACAAGAGACGGATCGGTATAATTTTGTCCGATACTGCCGAATGCTTCGGTGCGATCAACATAATCAAGAGTTACGTTATCTTGTGCTGCTGTACGGCCGGTCTTCTTGACAGTGCAGCCTTTGTTGAATTCATATGCGCCGTTATAAAGCGTGAGAGTGCCGTTGACAATAACTTCAGTGCCGAACGGGAATTCTGCATTGATAGTTTCTCTGGAAGCTTTCACTGCATCGGTAACAACCGGAGCATATGCATAATATCCATGTCCGTCTTTGTCCATGATCCACAAACTACCGACAGAAGATGAGTCTTTGTCTGCATTTACGCCAACAACATATCCAACGATATTGTAAGTCTTGTTTGCATCTTTTGCTTCGCAAGCCGCGATGTATTCGTCATAAGTTGCCACGACAAATTGCGGGACTTTGCGCTCAAACGTGACAGACTTTGTAGAGCCATCGTCTGCTTTGACGGTTGCAGTCAACGTGTAGACAATCTCTTCAGGTGATCTTTCAGGGATTTTGACAGTGACTTGAGTTCCGTTTCCTTTGTCGACAATTTGGATCTTGTCGGTGTTGACAGTCCATTCAATCGGGAATGAGTAGATTCCTTCAAGCGGGACCGCCTTTGACAAATCAAAGCTGCTTGTCGTCTCTGAAGGGATACTATCCTTGTTCAACTTGTAGACTGCGTCAGCTGCCGCATCGAGTTTTGCAACAGGGTTGTTGGACTCGGTCGTTCCACCGCCGCCCTTCTTGTCGCAAGCTACGAGAACTACTGACAAACACAGCACCAATACAAGTGCAACTGCTAATAGTTTTTTCATTGCTATTCTCCTTAATAAAGATTTTTGTTTTTATACATCGACATCGTTATGCAACGATGGTAATGTTTTGGGGTGAGAACACCTTGATCTGATAATCACCGTCAAACTTGTCGACAAAGCCCTTCACGTTGATGGTTTTGCCAAGATATGCGTCTTTGGTGATCGTGTTGCCGTCTTCGTCCTTGAGAACGGTTGTGCGCACATAGACGGTCTTGCCGTCTTTGGTCTGACAAGTGAAAGTCATTGCGCCCACAGACGAGCTGCTCTCGGCAGTCGTGGTGTAGATGCTCTTCACCGTCAACTCGTTCATCGCAATGGACGTGTTGAGCGTTGCGTTGGCATAATCCATCTCGATTGCCGCATCGTCGCCTTGAATGGTGATCTTGCCAAGGAAGGTTGCCGCATCCACAAGCGGATATGCAGGCTCGTGTCCGCCCTCGTCTTCGATCTTTTGGATGTTGTCGGGATTTTTGGGATCTCTGGGCTTGTATTGCAAGCCGGAGATTTGCCACAAATCACCCGTTTCATAGTATTGCACAGATCCGACAATGCGCACGCGATTGCCCTTGGTGAGTATCTTCATGCCCGTTGCGCTGAGATTTGCCGTGCCGTAGTATACGGAGATGCCAAAGTAGATGCCCGTCTCTTCGTCGTATTCTTCAATGTACACAGAGCCGCCGCTGTCAAGCACTATGTTGCCTTCAAAGGCGACTTTGACGTTGCTGTACGACTCGATGTTGCATCTCAACTCTTTGAGAGTGAGCTCTTGTGCTTCGCCGTAGTACATCTCGGGGTCTTTCTCTCCGGAGAAAATCTTCAGCTTGTTATTCTGCGCTTGATTGAGCGCAGCCATAGCGGTTGTGCCGTATCTGTTCTCTGCCGTGTTGGATGCAATCGCAAGACCGTTTTGCAAAATCTCGATGTTGAGATTGCGCCACTCTGCGTCGTCGCTCGTCTTGTACCACACCCAAACGAGATATCTGCCGTTTGCGTCGGTGTTCCACTTGTCGTTGTCAGACTCGATGAGTATGGAAGTTGCGTTTTTCAATTTCTCTTTCGTGAACTTGGACGCTTGCTTGCCGTATTCTTCGATTCTGCCCGTCGACTCGGGGGTGTTGATTGCAAGATATCTTGCCTTCACGACACCTGTGGAATCTACGTCCGCCCAAAAGTGAGTCGTATCGCCGTCAACATAGTTTTTGATAGTCACGACTTTCTTGAGCGACGTGCTGTTCATGTCCAGTTTGAGTTGAGAGACATAGTCCACCATCTTGCCGCCGTCTTTGTCGCCGCATGCAACAAAACACGTCAACAAAACGCACAACACAAACACTATTGAGACTATAAGTACGTTTCTTTTCATTTCGATAAGATTTTCGCGCAAGGCACGCCTTGCGACAATGTCCGACATCACGTCGATGCCGTTTTTGCGACTAAAAAGCGTTACAACGCATGCAAGGCGCATGACAATTCATACGCCTTGTTTGCGTTTTGTTTACAGGCTTTGTACGCAGTTGGAGATTGCAAGACCGAATGCGGCGTTGATAGCTGCTTTGATTTGAGCTTCGTCAGTGAGCTTTGAGCAGTCGGTGAAGCACTTTTGAATGAGCGAGCCCACTTCGTCACGAGCTTTGGAAGAACCGTAGAATGCAGGAGATGCATAGTATGCGTGTTCTTGCTCGATGCAGACCTTTGCGGAAAGTTGCGGAAGTCCTTCGTGGCCGTTGGCTGCTGCCATTTGTTCTTGGTACACCGGGTCTTCTGCTGCGGACTTGATGACCGGAACGTAGCCCGATGCGATGGAGAAGTCAGCTTGGAAGCTTGCATTGGTGGTCAAATACTTGAGGAAGAGCCAGGATGCCTTCACTTCTTCAGTGTTTTTCTTTCTGAAGATGCACACGGACGGACCTTGAGAAATAACCTTCGGGTTTGACGGATTGATTTGCGGGATGCTGGTGATGCCTGCTTCAAACGGATATTTGTCGTTGACTTTTTCAGGAATTTGATGTTTTGCGCCTGCGGAAGAACCGATGCACATCACAGCTTCTTGTTTCTTGAACAAGTCGGAGGTGTAACCGCCGTTGAGTTCTTGCGTGGTCACATAACCGTTTTTATACCATTTCACGAATCTGAGCATGAAATCTTTGTTTGTGTCATTGTTGAAAAGGAAGTGACCTTCTTTTGTTTCGGAATTCGCCGCAGTGTACGGAGAGCCGATTTGTTCGCACATGGTGATGAACCAGTTGGATTCGGAGTCATAACCGAGCGGAATGATCTTGCTGTTGATTTTTTTCACTGCTGCGCAAACTTCTTCCATTTCGTCCCAAGTGGTGGGCACTTTCAAGTTGTTCTTCTCAAAGAACGTCTTGTTGTAGTAAAGCACTTCGGTGGATTTGGAGAAAGGCATGGAATACATCAATCCGTCGCCGAATTGCTTGCCTTCGTTGTAGTAACCTTCGATGAAGTCTTCCTTTTGTGCCGCCGTCAATCCAAGCGTTTCGGTTGTGCCGTCAGCTCTTGTCACGGTCTCGGTGCTGCTAATAAAATCGTCGAGAGTTTGCACTGCACCTGCAATGTTGTAAAGCGCGACGTGGTCGGGATAGCAATATGCAAGGTTTGGTTGTTTTCCGGTCATGATTTCGGAAGAAACTTGGTTTCTGACGTCATCATAAGATCCGACTTGCTTTGCGTCGACCTTGTATGCGGGATACAATGCTTCAAACTTTGCGATATACTCGTTGAGCACTTCCGAAAGGTTTGATCCCATGGTGTGATAAAAAGTGATGTGAAGTTTTCCGTCGTCTTTCTTATCACACGCAGCAAACACGCTGAGCGATGCAATCACGATTACGACCAAAAGTATAATGGCTATACCTTTTTTCTTCATAACGATTCTCCTTTATAAATAGATTCTTGTTATAATCAACGTATGGCAGTACCACACGGCTTGATTTCTTGTTTTCGGGAAGCGCGTTTTTGCGCGCTTCCGCAATTGTTCTTAGCCCTTGATACCGCTTCTCGACACGCCTTTCATGATGTATTTTCTGAAGAAAACAAACACCAGGAACAACGGCAGCGAGACCACGGCAACAGCCGCCATCTGCACGGGATAGTTCACATCGCCCGACACGTCTTGGAATGCGTTTCTCAAGCCGTATGTGACAAGCGCGTGCGCGTCGTCGTTTGCGACAAGACGCGGCCACATGTACGAGTTCCATGCGCCCATCATCTTCAATATCGTGATCGTGATGATTGTGGGAAGCGCAAGCGGAATCATGACTTTGAGCAAGTATTTGAAGTCGCTCGTGCCGTCCACTTTCGCCGCATAGTACAGCTCGTTGGGTATCTGCATAAACGATTGTCTCAACAGATAGATGTAGAACACGCTCACAAGGAAGGGTACGATCAAAACCGTGTAGGTGTTGGTCAATTCCATCTTTGAAACGGTGATATAGTTGGTGATTGTAAACAACTCGCCCGGGATCATCATCGTTGCAAGCAAGCCCGCAAAAAGAATGTTTTTGCCCTTGAATTCAAGCCTTGCAAACGCAAATGCCGCGAGTATCGTTATCACAAGCGACAATATCGTGGACACGATGCCGACAAACACTGTGTTTCCGAACAATCTCCACAAATTTGCTTGCGTGAACGCTTCTGCATAGTTGCTCCACAGCACGTGTTGCGGCCAAAACGTCGGCACGCTTTGACGATATTCTTCAAGCGATTTGAGCGAGGAGATGATCATCCAGTAGAACGGGAACAGAACTGCCACCGCCACAAGAATAAGGAATGCATACTTGACGATGTATCCGATCACCTTGAATGTCGTTTGTCTAATGTAGGTGTTTTTTACGCTTTGTTCTTGCATAACTCTTTCAGCCATGATACACCTCCATCAATAGTGCACTTTCTTCTTGCTTACTTGCAAGTTGATAAGTGTAACGGCAAGGATGATTGCAAACAATATCAGAGCCGCGGCTGCCGCCTTGCCCTGGTTGTTCGGCATCTGTCCCGCAACGTTGTCGTATATATAACCGACCATGGTGTTCAATCTGCCCGCATCGCCGACAGGTCCCATTTTTTCGCCGAAAATACCGACGACGCTGGAATATTCCTTAAATCCGCCGATAAAGCCCGTGATGACAACGTATGCGATCATCGGTGAAAGGAGCGGAACGGTGATTTTTCTCAACACCCTGCCCTTTGACGTGCCGTCAACCTTCGCCGCATCGTAATACTGATTGTTTATGCTTTGCAAACCGCCCAACAAAACAAGTATCTTGAACGGGAGCGCGTTCCACACTATGTACACAACCATGACCGTCATGTTCGCCCAATAAGACGAACCTGCGTTGATCCAGTTGATACGAGTGCCGCCAAATGCTTCTATAATGTTGTTCATGATGCCCGCGGTGTATACGATTTCGCCTTCCGTGCCGATAAAGCTGCCCGTGATGTTGAACATTGCCGCAAAAACCATGCCTATTGCAATCGAGTTGGTCACGTACGGCAAGAAATAGATGGTTTGGAGCAATCTTCTGAGCGGTTTGATCGAGTTGAGCGTAACCGCAATCAAAAGAGCAAGTATCGTGGAAATAGGCACTGTCAACACGCAAAGCAATATGGTGTTTTTAAGTGCGCTTGTGAAACCGTTCCATGCGACGACGTCTTTGAAGTTCTGAACACCGAACTCAAATTTTACGCCCGCAATAGCAGACAACATGCCGTAGCCGTCCGAAAACGCCATAATCAAAGTGTTGATGATAGGCCACACCGTAAATACGGCAAGCAATATCAACGCCGGCGACAGATAAAGCCACGCTTTCCATTGATGTTTGGAGTCTACCATATTATTTTACCTCGCTGTCGGTGTTTTCGTCTTTTTTGACTTCGACTTTTTCTTCGACAATCACTTCTCCGCCGTTTTCGACGACGTCTTCAACAACTTCTTCGACGACTTCTTCAACGTCTGCTACGTCTGCGGTCATTTTTGCATCCGCAACGACTTCATTCATATATGCAAAGCACTTTTCTTCGTCTTCTTGGCAAAGGAAAATTCTCTTCTCGTCGTTTTCGGAGTTGTGAACAACGAAAGACGGATAGACTTTTTCGTCTCCGACAAGATAGTACACGCCGAATCCGTCGTCAAATTGCTCTGCAAACACGTCAACTGCGTCTGCTATGTCGAGCGTGGTGACAAGTTTGCCACCTTCAACGCCCGCAAAATACACGGGTGCGCCGTCTTGATGATCCACCACGCAAACGTAGGGAGTATCGAGATTGAGCTCGACGGGTTTTGCCTTGGGTGTGCACAAATCGATAAGTTTTTCAAATTTCTTTTGCGCGCTCTTGACAAAATTCTTGACAAACTTGGGTTGTTTTTCCTTTCTTTCTTGAGCAGTGGCAACTTTGATTGCGTCTTCTCTTGTGGAAAGCACGCCAAAGTCAAAGTCGTGTCCGTCTTCGTCAACGGACAATGCGCGGCGAATCTTGTTCCATTGATACTTCACCGTTGCCGTGTCTTGAACATCCCAATCGATTCTTCCGCGAGAGAAGATGAAAATCTTGTTGGGTTTGATGTCAAAACGCACTTCGTCCTTGTTTGTGTCAACAACGCTTGTCGCGTCGATGATTGAACGAATGATCGGGCTAACAGCATTTTCGTTTTCGGAAACGATGCTCACGTCGCGTCCCATAACTTCAACGCTTCTGAGCTTGCATCCGAGCACGCCTTTTTCGTTGAGAATGAAACCTTCCGGACGGATGCCGACGTACACGTCCTGATCTTCAACCGTAGGAGCGTCAAGCACTGCGTCTTTGCCGATATAAACTTTGCCACCCTTCACTTCGCCCTTGAACACGTTGATCGGCGGAGTTCCGAGGAATTTTGCGACAAACAAGTTTGCAGGGCTGTCATACACGTCTTGCGGCTTGCCGATTTGTTGCACGACGCCGAGTTTCATAACCACGATCATGTCCGAGATGCTCATCGCTTCTTCTTGGTCGTGGGTGACAAACACCGTTGTGATGTTGGTCTCTCTTTGGATACGTCTGATTTCTTCACGGGTTTGAAGTCTCAAACGCGCGTCAAGGTTTGAAAGCGGCTCGTCCAAAAGGAGAACGCGGGGCATCTTGACAAGCGCACGCGCAATTGCGACACGTTGTTGTTGACCACCCGAAAGTTCGCTCGGTTTGCGATCCATAAGCTCGTCGATTTGCACGAGTTTTGCCGCATCGTAGGCTCTTTCAAGCATTTCTTCTTTGGTAAGTTTGTCTGCGCCTTTCAAGTTTTGAAGGGGGAACAAAATGTTTTGCTTGACCGTCATGTGCGGATAAAGCGCGTAGTTTTGGAATACGAGTCCGACGCCGCGGTTTTCCGGAGCAAGAGTTGTGACGTCGTCGTCACCGAAATAAATCTTGCCGCTTGTCGGCTTTTGCAAACCGCAAATCATATAGAGCGTGGTGCTCTTGCCGCAACCGGACGGACCGAGAAGTCCGACCAATTTCCCGTCGGGTATCGTAAAGGTGAAATTGTTGACAGCAACGACTTCTTTCCCTTTCTCGTGTCGACTTTGGAAAATTTTCGTCAAATTTTCTAATACAACTTTCATAATCCCATATTTCCTTTATATGATATTTTGTTATAATACATAAACCCTTATTGCGTGCGCGCTCAAAGATTTACGTTGTTGTCATTTGTTTTCTTGCGCTTTGTGTGTTTTTTCGCATCCCTATTTGTCTTGCCGTTTTCTTCGGCAACGGAAATACTCTCGCTTTGCGACGTGTCGCCGGAAGGTGCGCTTTCTTCCTTCTTTTCATCGTCATAGACGATCTCTTTGCCGTTTTCGTCAACGATTTTTCGTCCGTTTCTGCGGTTGAGCGAGCTGTTGTAGAAGTCAAATTTCTTTCCTTCTCTGTATTCGTCTCTTTCTGCAAGTTCGTTCTGTTGCGCTTTTTTGAATTCCATAAGTTCTTCTTCGCTGTCGAAGATCATTTGGCTGGAGAAGTCAACGCACACCGTCCTTGCAATCAAGTCGTGCAAAACGGACGCGGTGCTTTTGAACGTGTACGCAAAAACGGCGATTTGCAAAATCACGATTGCGACAATAACGCCGATTGCGATATATCCGCTCAGAACGTGATAGAAAAACGCCATCAAAATCAAGTAGATCGGCACCATCATTTCAAAAACGTACATGCCGAGTATGGAGCGAACGAACATAGAAAAAGGTCTCACACGCACGCCGTTTGTGTGCATCACGGCGAGCCCAAAGACCTTTTTACCGATAGTTTGCCCGTTTTTAAAGGCAACGGGGATAATAAATTCAAAAATCAATACGGAAAGGAAAACCCCGATTGAAACCATAAGCGGAGTCAAGCCGTTTATGTACTTATACTCTTTCATAAATTCACTGTTAGCATTGAGTTTTTCAGTGATTTCTTTGCCGGCTTTTGTGCGAAGCTCGTTGACTTGCGTCTTCTGCTCTTCAGTGAGAGCGTCGTATTCTTCGCTTGACATATTCAAGTCAAAACCGGTCTGTTGCTTATAAGTTTCGACGACTTCTTTTTGAACCTGAGTCGCCATGGATTGCATATTTTTGTAATGAGTGTCGTATTTGCAAATAACTGCAATAAGAGCCATAAATCCCACTGCCAAACAAGCAATGAGAATGATGTCAAGAAGAAACGCTGCGAATCTCTTCGTAACACTGGCTTTTTGCACGTCGTAGATCATTACGACCCCCTTTTTCGACAATGTCTTCTCTCTGAGCGGCGCATTTGCTACATTTCAACTATAACTACTATAGTGTATGCACGAGCGTGCGTCTTAACTCTCAAATTATGCTAACATATTTCGACAAAAAAAACAATGCCCATTCTCAAATTTTCTTTTCCGATCTTAACAAAACGCGCTTTTTTATGAGGCGCAAAATTTGAAAAAATATCCCCGAATGCCACTAAACAGTGGCGTTTCGGAGATAAAAGTTTTCATACAATTTGCCATATATTTTTTCGATTTTTTTTAATATAACGACACGATAAGTATACTATCAGACTGTTTCACGCCGATTTTTTTCACTTTTCGCCCCATAGCGCGCGATAGTTTTCGTCAAGAGATAACTCGGGATTGAGTGCTTCGTCGAGAGAAAACGCAGCGGAATTCTTCTCGTCACGTCCTTTCTTCTCTCTCGTCTTCTGCATAAGTTCTTTAAGCCCCGAATCTTCCGACGACAAATTGTCTTTTTCGACTTTCGGCATAGCGGTTTGTTTTGCGGTGAGTCTTTCGACTTCCTTTCTGAAATGCGCTTCCATTTCGTCTTCGCTTGCGCATTTATTGAGCGAAAAATCTTGCATAAGGAATTTTTTGAGTTCGATTTCGACGGACACTGCCACGCTTTCGACGTTAAGCGCATCCTTGTCGAAGTGATACCTATCTTTCATCTGCTCGTATGCTCCCGTCCATTTTGCACGGAATAAGCGCAACCTTTCAAGTTCGGCGCGGTATCTCGCTTTCACGTCGTCGGTGAGTTTGTTTGCATTTTCGGTGGCGGTGACAAGACACAGTTTTATCTGTTCTTCTCTGCCTTTCAATTCTTCGTTTTGCGCCTTTAACGACTCACACTCTTCACCGAGTTGTTTTATGCGGTCGCGAAGCGCCATTTCGGTCTCTTCGTTCTTGCTTTCTTCAAGCGCGATATAACTCTCGACGGCGTCGATGTCGTAGCCTTTTCTGCCAACGGGAAATCTCGTGATTTTTTTCTTTTTCATAAGCCTGTCTCCATGCCGTTTTTTCTAAAAAAATAATAACTTGGAAGTCGCGCACAAACAAGATTATACTTTGTCGAATTTTGTCTTATTTTGCGCAAAAACGCAACTTAAAGTCATAGATTTGACGTTTCAACTTATCGTTTTGCAAATTGCGTTGTAAATATCAAATCTTGTTTCACGCTTCTAAACGCATAAAAACCGACGCTTCTAAGCCGCAAAAATTCCAACCGAAATGTCGCTGTAAATTCCCGTTTCAGTATCCGGAAGCAATGCTAAATACAACAAAAAAATGTGCAAATACGCATATAAAAATCGCACCCGACTTTTGCGGATGCGACTATGATTTTCAGATAAAATTCGCAACGAAAATGCCGTGAAAATCAGTGATTTTTCAATGTAAAAATAACGAAAAATCACGTGAAATTCGCTATCGTTTTTAGGCGAAAATCAATCCTGACCGTGCGCTTTGTTGAGAAGTTCGGTCTTGAGATTCCACAGGTTTTGAGACAAGTCGACTTTGTATTCCTGCGTATTGATGACTCTGCGGTATTCAGGGAAAAACTCTTTTATGTTTTCGTCTTCGTTGTCGCAGATTTGTTTGAGCGACGGCTTGTCGTAAACGAGTTTTCCGTCCTTGAAAACGGGCACCATGAGTTCCTTGATTTCGTAGTCGACAAAAGTGGTCTTCTTCCACGTTTGTTCGGGGTGGAAAATCGTGAGCGGCTTCGAAGTGTCAAAAGTCTCGTCTTCAAGACAAATAAGGTCCGCCTGCGCCATGCCGTCCTTGAAAATACGAACGATTTTTTTAACTCCGGGATTCGTGGTCTTTTCGTGGCTGTTGGACACTTTGATCTTCGGCACGAGTTTTCCGTTCTCTTCGAGTGCGCAGAGTTTATATACACCGCCTAAAGACGCGTTGTTGTAACTCGTGATAAGTTTCGTTCCTATGCCGTACACGTCGATTTTGGCGTCCTGAGTGTTGAGTGCGAGCAATATGTCTTCGTCAAGGTCGTTTGTCGCAAAGATAAGACAATCCTTATGCCCTGCTTCGTCAAGCATAACGCGCGCTTTGCGGCTGAGATACGCAAGGTCACCGCTGTCAAGACGAATGCCGACGGGCTTATGACCTTTGGCTTTGAGTTCGTCAAACACTTTTATGGCGTTCGGAACGCCGCTCTTGAGCGTGTCGTAAGTGTCAACGAGAAGTAAGCAATTGTCGGGATAAATTTCTGCGTATTTTTCAAACGCTTCGAGTTCGCTGTCAAACGACATGACCCAACTGTGCGAGTGCGTACCCGTCACGGGAATTCCGAACAGTTTGCCTGCGACGACGTTCGACGTGGTGCGGCAACCGCCTATGCAAGCGGCTCTTGCGCCGTATATGCCCGCGTCTGCACCCTGCGCTCTGCGAAGTCCGAATTCGCTGATTTTATTTTTGGTACATTCTTTAAGTCTTGCCGCTTTCGTTGCGATCAACGTCTGGTGATTGATGAACGTAAGGAGCGCGGTTTCGACGAGTTGTGCTTCCCAAAGCGGAGCGGATACGGTGAGTATCGGCTCGTAAGGAAACACCATCGTTCCTTCCGGAACTGCCTTTATATCTCCCGAAAAACTGAAATCTTTAAGTGCCGAGAGAAACTCTTCACCGAATATTCCGAGAGAGCGGAGATATTCTATATCGCTATCGTCGAAATGAAGATTGCGGATATAATCTATCGCTTGTTCGAGTCCTGCGGCAATAGCGTACGAATAACCGCCCGCACCGCGATAAAACACGTCGAACACGGCTCTGGTTTTGTCAAGACCGCAAAGGTGATAACCGTTCATCATCGTAAGCTGATAAAGGTCGGTCAAAAGCGTGAGATTGTTGGTTTTTACACGTTCGGTAACATAATTTTGTTCCATGATTTCTCCTGCGAGCAAGTCGCATATCGTTTTTGTATATTAGCGGAAAAACCGCCTTTGCATTATATTTGATAAGTTGCCGTCTTTTCGATGTTTTTCAGACGCTTTTTGTATCCTTTCGGCACGACGTTAACGAGTGATTCGTCAATGGGCAAATACTCTTTTTCGTTCTTTCTCACGTAGCATATTTTGAGCGTGAGAGTTGCAAAGAACGCGGCAATTTTGTCTCCTGCCTTGTCCGATTGCTTGTTTGCCGCTCCAAAAATCTTGCCTATACGTTTATAGTTGGCGATTTCGTATTCCGTGACGTACGCACCGTTGACGTTTCCACCGTTTTCGAGCGCACGCAAGCGTGAATAGGCAAGTTTGCTGTTGCGGGCAATGACGTACACGATGCCGATGGCAAGCGCGAGAATCGCAACGATAATACACGCTGTCTTCGTGACAGGCACTGCGTCCATACGCAAAAATTCGAGCCAAAATCTGCCGAGGCAATACCAGAAAAGGTAGAATATCATAAGAATGCCCGGATACTTCTTTTGATAATCCTTTCTCCAAAGCGCAACGGATATGGCAACGCCTATTGCGTTCCATACGCCTTCGTAGAAAAACGTTGCGCAGAACCAGTTTCCGCCGCCGCCTGCCGCGATATGTTTGTCAACGATTGACTTGAAGTTTCCGCTGACGCCGCTAGGATCGGTAATATATACGCCGAACGGGAAGAATTGCAACGCCTTGTTCGTTATCGGCAAGCCGAACGCTTCCTGATTGACGAAGTTGCCCCATCTTCCGATGATTTGTCCGAGAAACACGGGGACTACGACCAAATCGACGACGTTGAGAAAATTGGTTTGTTTTTTATGCCTGAGCGAGAAAAACACCGCTCCGAGAAGACCACCGACGAGACCGCCTATTATGGTGATACCGCCCTTCCATATCGCTATGATATTGACGAATTTGTCCCAACCTTTCAGTCCGTTGTCTCCGAAATACTCGTCGAATCTCGGAAGAACGTATAAAAGACGCGCAAACACTATCGCAAGCGGTATGAGCCAAAGGAACAATTCCACCGTATCGTCTGCGGTTATACCGATTTTCTTTGATTGCCAGCACGCGTAGGCAAGACCGATTATCATGCCTATGACAATGATCAAGCCGTACCATTCCACACTAAAACTGCCGATGCGGAATGCTTCTCTTGGATTTTCAGCCGTTGCGAGAATAAAATCAAACATAACGTTTCCGCCTTATAAATCGAGTTTTGTCGCGCCGCTGTCGCGTATTGCGAGTTTGAACACGTTTTCCGTGCCGAACATAATTTCAAGCGCGTTGTCAACGCCCGTCTCGCTCTTCTTGGCAAATACGAGTATCGTGCCTGCAAATCCGCCGCCGTGCACTCTTGAGGCAACCACGCCTTCTATCTTCACCACTCTGTCGAGCGCGTTTTCGAGATTGTGATTTCTGCTTGCCGGAGAATAGGTGTTTTGCAGTTTGCGTCTCGAACTGAGTCCCGACTCGTTGACGATGCTCAAAAATTCGTCTTCGTTTCCGTTCTTAACCGCTTTAAGCGCATTTTCTACGCGCGCGTTCTCTTCAAAGAAGTGTTCTGCACGAAGATAGGCTCTTTCGCTGACTTTTCCCAGGATATTGTTCTTGTCACGCTCCCACTTGTCTCTCGGGATCTCGTGAAGGAGCTTTGCGCCGAACAGGCTTGCCACTTCTTTCATTTCCTGCGGAATTGCCGCATAATCGTCAGTAAGGTCGCTGTGGTCTCCGCCCGTTGCGATGACGTATATGTCAAGGTCGTCGAAGTTCCAGTGCGCTTTTTCGATTATCGGTTCGTCAAAACTTGCAAAGTCTATAAAGTCGACTCCGCCGAGCGCAATCGCGCTTTGGTCCATAAGTCCGCACGGCTTTCCGAAAAACGTATTCTCGGCATATTGAGACGCTTTTGCCTTAAACACGGGGTCGAGCGAAGAATCGTTGTATAAAACGTTGAGAATTTCGGCAATCGCAAGTTCAAAAGAACTGGACGACGAAACGCCCGAACCTTTCGGCACGTTTGACGTCATGCAAGCGGAAAAACCGCCGACTATCTTCCCCGAGCGTTTGAAATAATCGACGACGCCTTTTATCAGCGCGAGCGACGTGCCTATTTCGCTCACCGCAAAATCGGGATGCTCGACGTCGACTCTCAACATCGGATAACCTTTCGATTTGACTTCGATTATTCCGTCAGTGCGTTTGGATACGCTTGCCAGAGTGTCGAAATTTATTGCGGCGCAAAGCACTTTTCCGCCGTTGTGATCGGTGTGATTACCAACGATTTCTATACGTCCCGGAGACGAGAAAAACTCCACGTCTTCGGTGTTGAACGTGGATTTGTGCATTCCGATAAGTTCTTCAAAACGAGAAATTTCTTCGTTTTTGCAGGCGTGAAACACGTCTTTGCATGCTTTTTCAAACTTTTCGTTGGTCAAAAAATCGATTGCCATAATCAGTTTCTGCTCCTACATAGCATAATTATGCTATATTGTATCACACCAATACGACTTTTGCAAGACATTTGCAAGTTCCCAAAGTAAATGCAAACTAAAAACTTGCATTGCAAAAAGAAGCGTGTTACAATATTTTTCAGTAAAAATTTTTATCCATTTGGGAGATGTTATATGTCACCGAGAATTTCTTATGACGAACTAGCAAAGCAAAACGTGGCAAAACTGCTCAAATACGCAACCGAGCATTTATTCCTTGACGAAGCGGATTATTTTTACGCTCAGAACCAACTTCTCGACGCTCTTAAAATTCAGCAACCCGGCGAATACCCGGATATAATTGTCGGAGATATTTACGACGTGGTCGAATCGCTTTCCGCATACGCAGTGAGAAAAAAACTCATCGAAGAAAACGAAAGATTGCTTTTTGAGACGAAACTCATCGGATACTGCATGCCCGCACCGAGCAAAGTCATCGAAACGTTTGACGACATCGCAAGTTACGAAGGTGTGGACAAGGCGTGCGACTATCTGCACCGTCTCGGCATCAACAGCCTTTATTTGCGTCAAAAAGATTTTGACAAAAACATTATATGGAAACACGACGCGCCGCGCGGTGATATAATCGTTACGATCAACCTTTCAAAGCCCGAAAAAACGCCCGAACAAGTGCGCCTTGCAAAAGAAGCCAAAACCGGCTATCCAAAATGCGCGCTCTGCGCCGAGAATCTCGGCTTTGCCGGCAACGCGGCTATGGCGGCAAGACAAACCATTCGCACGATACCTTTTGAACTTGACAACGAAAGTTGGTTTATGCAATTCTCTCCGTACAGTTATTTCGAGCAGCACGTCATTGCGGTTTGCAGAGAACATCGCCCGATGTGCGTGAGCGACGCGACGCTTAAGCGCATGCTCGACTTTGTCGATTTGTTCCCCCACTATTTTATCGGTTCAAACGCGGCATTGCCTATCGTGGGTGGATCTATCCTTGCGCACGATCACTATCAAGGCGGCAAAAAAGTGCTTCCCGTGTTCTCTCGCCCCGCTCGCAGATATTTCAGAGTGGACGATTTTTGCGACGTAAACGTATCCGTCGTTGACTGGTACAACTCAATCGTGAGAATCGAAAGCAAAAACCGCGAACACGCGCTCGAAGTGGCAAACAGATTCCGTCGCGCATGGGATACGTACTCGGACGAGAGCGTAAATGTTCTTTGCGCAACGCAAAAAGACGGCGAAAGCGTTCAGCACAACGCAATCACGCCGATTGCTTCGATAAACTCGGACGGCGAATATCAATTCAATCTTATTCTGCGCAACAATCGTACGGACGAACAACACCCGTTCGGCATCTTCCACCCCGCACAAGAACTTCACAACATCAAGCAGGAATCTATCGGCATAATCGAAGTTATGGGATTGTTTATTCTCCCCGGCAGACTCGCAAAAGAATGTGAAATGATACGCGACTTGCTCATGGGCAAAAGCGAACTCGACTTCAAAGCAATCGCCGAAGAAAATCATCCGCTTCACAAGCATCTCGGCATGATAACGCAACTTGTCGTTGACAACGGCACGAATATGTCGGAAGGAAAAGCGTCCGGCGTCATCACCGATTATATCAACAACGCATGCGAACAAATTCTCGACACGACCGCAGTCTTCAAGAACGACGAGAAAGGTCAGGAAGCGTTTGACAGATTCATCGCAAGCGTGCTTGGCTAATCTGTGCGTTTACAAAAACGAAAAACAACAACAAAATCAACAACGAAAATCACAACAAAATCACAACAAAAAAACGCCGTTTCCAAACGGCGTTTTTTTCAATTCTTATAATAACTTAAACAATGATTTTTACGACATCTGTTTAGGTCAATTTTGTTTTTTTGACAATTTGAGCGAACTTATCAAGCACACGACTCCGCTTGCGAGAAGGAGCAACGTCCATACGAAACTTCCTGCCCACGTTGCTGCTGAAAACACGTCTTCACCGTACAAACCTTGAAGTTCAATCAAAACCGACAAGCCGCAAATTTCGACTATCGTATAAACGACGAGCACGCCAAGCATCACACAAGAAGCAATGAACGCTTTTTTGTAACTTTCAAAAATGCTTTCGTCTGCAATCGGAAATTTAGCATTTCTGACTTTCGCAGTCAACGCAACGATTGCAGAAGCGCAGGCGACTATCGCAACGTGCATAACGATTTCCGTATAAGAAAGCGAAACATACGCCTTCAACGCCTTGTACGCAACTTGATTTACAACACTGCCTAAACCTTCGTTAAGTTCTCCCAATTCGCCAATGTTGAGAAAACCTGTGAAAAATCTCAACAAACCGATGACCAACAGCAAAATCGCAAACGAAAAAACGTTCTTCACTGCCTTGTTTGCTTTCGCATCGCTTTCAAAGGACGCATGATAGGTCGGCTGAACAGGTTGGTACGTAGGTTGAACAGGCTGATAAGTTCCGTTCAAATGCTCGTCGGAGAAAAACTCGTCGTCATTTTGAACGGATGGCGCGGATATCGTTTGCTCTGAGCCGCAATAAGGACAATATATCGTGCCGCTTGTTTTCTCGGTCTCGAAATCCGCCGCGCATTTACTACACGTGATTTTCATTATAAAACTCTCTCCCTTTGAGATATTTTCGTGTCATACCGACACTTTATATCTTTATTATAGATAATTTTTGTCTATTGTCAATAGCGTTATACGTTCTATGTCGGCAATATGTTATTTGTCCGAAATAAAAAAGAGCATAAATAAATGTGCTCTTCTATATTCCGAATAACTCATTTGGAGTAACGCCGAATTTCTCGTAAATAACTCGTATGCTGTCATACCCCGGCTTTTTCTTCCCTAATAGCCATTGACTTATCGTCGTTTGATTTACTCCTAAAATGTCAGCAAGTTTCTGCTGACTTAAATTGTTTTCAATCATAATGTTTTTTATTACTTCGACATACGGCATATCGCAATTATAAAAAATTTTAGGTCAAAAGTATTGACATAGGTCAAAAAACCTATTATATTATCCACAAGGTCTTTTGACCTAATAACTATTTGGGGGCATTTTATGAACCATATTAAGAAAACAACGATTTTCGTCTTACTATTTGTTCTGATTCTCAGTACATTTGCAATGTTTACCGCTTGCGACAAAAGCGAGCCTACAAACTATGTCAGCAATCTGAAGTCATATATACTTCTCTATTATCCTGAAAATGCAAACGGCGGTAGTAAAAGATGTGAAATAAAGACGGATACGGCAAACGAGTTCGGCGTTTATATCACCGACGGGAATTCAAGCGGATATATCTATATTAATAAATATTCAAGTGTAGATGAACAAGAAAATGCATTTGCGATTCGTAAAGCTTATGCTGAAAGCGGCATTGTAGCACACGGATCATACATTCTCGGTTATGACAAATATCTTGTTACGACAACTGACGGATAGGGAAAAGCTTCCACACTTGCAAACATCGAATTGAAAAAATGGGCTTATTTAAATAAACTATCAAATTATCTTACGACACTTTGACAATAGAAAATAAAACATATATTTTTACCTATTTACAACGTTGCAAAAAGCCAACTGTAAATAGGTTTTTTGTTTGTTTTGAATACGTCATATCATTTTATTTGCAGCCGTAGTATTCAAATATATATTGTTACTTTATAAGCGCAATATTTAGATGAAGAACAAGGAAGAGCCACGCTAACGGCAACCCTAATGTACACATAGTACATGAGTTGACGGGAGCGTGGCTCTGACGAAGTTGTTCGCTAAATAGTGCGCTTATAACTCGATGCGGGAAGACAGCGCGCGCGACAACGTACTCTCATCCGCATACTCGATCACACTGCCTTCGGGAAGTCCGCGTGCAATGCGAGTGACTTTGATGCCCATGGGCTTGATGAGACGCGCGATGTACATTGCGGTGGCTTCGCCTTCAACGTCGGGGTTGGTGGCAAGAATCACTTCTTCGACGCCGTCGAGACGAGCAAGAAGTTCTTTGATGCGAATATCGTTCGGTCCGATATGTTCCATTGGAGAAATCACTCCGCCGAGAACGTGATATACACCTTTGAAGTCCTTGACTTTTTCAAGAGCGATTATGTCTTTTGGCTCTTTTACAACGCAAATCGTGGTTGGTTTTCGCGTTGCGCAAATGTCGCAAACTTCGTTTTCGGTGTAGTTGCCGCAAATTTTGCAAAAATGCACGTTTTGCTTGACTTCTCTTATTGCGTCTATAAGTTCATTGACTTCTTCTTCGGGAGAGTTGAGAATAGCGTACGCATAACGAGCCGCCGTCTTCTCTCCGACAGACGGCAGTTTTGAAAGTTGCGCAATAAGTTTTGCTAGTGGTTCTATATATTTCATAGTGATGATTTTTTAGTTGTACGTCAAAATTAATAATTAATAATGAATAATTAACAATTGCGGAAGGCGAAGCCTTATCCGAAACAAGTTTTCAATCTTTCTTTGACGTGTTTATAATTGCAGTAAGCAAACGCATAATTTCGTCACAATCTTTTGAGATGCTGTCATATTCGTTTTCTTTCAAAATGTCACAACGATAAAGCAATTTAAGCCAATAATTCGTTTCATGCGCTTCCTTAAGTGCAATCTGCAATTTATTGACAAAATCGGGAAGAGACGACGCATATTGCGCTTCGGCAATATTTGCACCTATGCTCGTTCCGCTACGCAACAACTGGACGTAAATCGGTTGCTCGTCATTCTTTTTGAAATGATTGTATAATCTAACAATTCTGACTGCAAACTCGAAAGATTTTTCTTGAATAACTCTGTCTTTATCACTCATTTCATCAAAGATGAATTTGGGGTGCGGGGACATTCCCCCGCCCACAATTGTTCATTGTTAATTATTAATTGTTAATTAAAACAATCCGCCTGCGTTGCCCATCGGGCCGAGAAGTTCTTTGGAAAGATCGTCGGCTTGTTTCATCGCGTCGTTGAGAGCCGCAAGAACCATATCTTCGAGCATTTCGACGTCATCGGGGTCAACCGCTTCGGGTTTGATGCTAACGGAAACGGGGGTTTTGTCTCCGGTGATTGTCACTTCAACCATTCCGCCTGCCGCACTGCCGGTGACTTCGCTGTCTGCGAGTTCTTGTTGCGCTTCTTGCAATTTGCGTTGCATTGCTTGCGCTTGTTTCATGAGTTGTTGCATATTTCCGCCGCCAAAACCGCCGTATGCCATAATTTTGTCTCCTATATTGTGAATTTTCGCTTTATTTTATTTCGAGCATTGCGCCGAACATCTCTTTGACGTAAGGCAAAGCCTTGTCTTCGTCGAGACGGTGCACCGCTTCGATAACGAGTTTGTGCGTCGTATCGACGCTCTGAAACGCCCTGTTGATTGCGTCTCTGTTGTTTTTGTCTTCCAAAAAGCCGAGCGTGGCCGCATCTGCAACTTTCACGAAGAACGTATCGTCGTTCATTTCAAGTTCGGCGTCTTGCGTGGATAACGCAATGAGTTGGAAGCCGCTTTGTCTCAATTCGGATGCTACCCTGAGCCACACCTGTCTCGCATCCGTTTTGACAGGTGCCGACTCAAAACCCGATTTTCTGAGCCCCGCTATTATCTTTTCGAGTTTCGCAACCCGAAGTTGCAACTCTTCCACTTTAGCGTCGGAGTCTCCGCCGCTTGCCGCCAACACGACCGCAGATTCAAACAATATACGATGCTGTGCGCTGTATCTGAACTCACCTTCGAGTTTGGACATAATCTTCATTATGCTCATGCACTTTTCGGTGGGGTATTTATCCGCCATTGCTTTGAGTGCGACGTATATGCTTTCGGGAAGAGCAAGGAGTGTCTTTGCCGACGAACAATTCTTTATATACAACACGTTTCTGAAAAGCGTTGCAAGGTCTTGCGCAAGAATGGGAACACTCTTGCCCAAATCGCAAAATTCCGCAACGTCGCGAAGTGCTTCGTCTACGTTGCCGTCCGCAATCGCAGTGGCAAGTTTTTGCAATTTCTTCGGGTCTGCCGCGCCGAGAACTTCAAGCACGCCGTCATAGGTCACGTTGCCTGCGCAATAACTCACGCACATATCGGCAACCGACAATGCGTCTCTGACGCTTCCTGCTCCTGCCTGCGCAATCAAATCAACCGCTTCGTTTTCGTACTTCACGCCGATATCGTCAAATATGAAGCGTATGCGTTTTGCGATGACCGCACTTGGCACAAGTCTGAAATCGAAACGCAGACAACGAGACAATATCGTTGCGGGGATTTGATGAATTTCGGTTGTTGCGAGAATGAAAATCGCATGCGACGGCGGCTCTTCAAGCGTTTTGAGAAGAGCGTTGAACGCCGCCTTCGAGAGCATGTGGACTTCGTCGACGATGTAGACTTTGTATCTGCCTATCGTCGGCGGAAAATTGATTTTGTCCGTCAATTCTCTGATTTGGTCAACCGAGTTGTTGGACGCCGCGTCGATTTCAAGAATATCGAAGTTTGACGGAGACGCAAGTTCTACACAATGAGCGCATTTTCCGCACGGCGAACCGTCCGGAAGCGGAGTGAGACAGTTCACCGCCCGTGCAAAAATCTTTGCGACGGACGTCTTGCCCGTTCCGCGCGTTCCCGTGAAAATGTACGCATGTCCGACGCTGTCGGTTGCGATTTGATTTTTCAGAGTGCGCACGATATGGTCCTGCCCGATGACTTTGTCAAAGGTGTCGGGACGATATTTGCGATATAAAGAAGTATATGCCATAGTTTGTATTATAAACTAAATACGCCGATATGGCAAGACCTATGACAAATTTGTTTTCGGTTTTGAAAAATGCAAAATCGCTCCCGAAACGGCGAATTTCAAACGTTCGGAAGCGACGAAAATCTATCGTAAAATCGGCTTCATATATTGCTCATAAGTGCCTTTCTGCAATACGTCAACTGCACGAGTTGATAGCGCAACGACGACGTGACGAACGCCCTGTTTTTTGAAAAATCAACGTTGTCGAGAAGTGCCAGAGTCGTGACGAGCGCAAGCTTGATTTCGGTGATTTGTTCTTTATCAAAACTCTCGCTCTCTTGATAGAATTGTGACTTTATATCATCGATTTGACTGTATAAAACCTTGATTTGTGTTTTTGCGTCTTCAACGGTTATGCTTTCCCCGTTCAAATCGTTTGCGGTTTTATACAAAGACTCAAAAGCAATATCGAAGTATTTAAGCGCATCCAAAACACTCTCTTTCATATCGTTTTTACACCACTTGAACGAACCCTTCCCTATTTCGATTTTCTTCACGTAAAGCCCTGCTTCTCCGAGAGACGAAACCACCTTCTCCGCATCGCCTTGCGACATGTAAACTGCATATATGATTTCTATGTCGTCGCCTTTAAGAACGTAGCCGGCACCGCCTTTCGACTTTATCATATCCGCACTTGCCCTTGCCAAAGTCACGTCACCGTATCCGCCGCAAGTGACGGCATAAATAGTTTCCGCTTCCTGCTTGCTTGAATAAAACACACCGAGAAAACCTTCTCCCGAAAACGTCATGCACAACGCCAGCGTCAGCATAAAACACAACACGATCGTGCATACGACAATGATATTCTCTTTCGCCATTTTTCGCATGCTAGATTATATGCGACTGCTTTGAGATTGATTATAGAAAAAGTGTTTTGATATCCCGTAAAATATCTAGGAAGTTGCACAGTCAGTTAATAAGTGTGCTCGAATAGGCAGAGTGCGTGTATAAGTTTTTATGAGTGCACGGTTCTACAAGTGGTGAGCGTGTAAAACCCTAAATAGAATTGCCCCATCTTTCCGGACCGCGCCGGTATTTCTTCCACCACTCGTATAGAGTACTTTCTCTACAAAACTGTCCGTCGCTCGCGGGGAAGACAGGCGGCACTCGCATAGAAAAGTATCGTTCACTCATTATGCCACTCGTTCGCAAGTGC
>ERZ780168.574-NODE-574-length-44657-cov-13.097798_pt1 | contig 44657 bp, 29 predicted proteins | sample MGYA00510981_ERZ780168 | MGnify/ENA primary metagenome ERZ780168 (study PRJEB29588, sample SAMEA2158769) | human gut metagenome | biome: human gut; feature: human-associated habitat; material: faeces | place: Denmark | collected 2008/2010 ...
CTCGTGTTCCGTCTTCAAAGTCGCACCGTCCGTTTATAATTACGCTCCGAACAAGCTTTTGGATAAGGCTCCGCCTTCCGCAATTATTAATTATTCATTATTAATTATTAATTTGAATGCCGTTACGGCTCGTGTTCCATCTTCGAAATAGCATTGTCTTCATCAACGGTGAGAGAGTACCTGCACGCATGAACACCGAGAGTTTTTTCAAGTTCGTAGACGCGCTTGTTGAGCCGCGCAAACTCTTCCATGATAGGATCGGGTAGGCAAGTCTGATCCATATCCGACACCCTTACGCCGTCTTGTTTCACCACTTTGCCCGGAACTCCGACGACAGTCGAGTGCGGCGGAACGTCTTTTAACACCACACTACCTGCGCCTATTTTGCTGTGCGCTCCGATATGTACCGGTCCAAGCACCTTTGCCCCTGCCGAAATCATGACGTCTTCATCTATGGTCGGGTGACGTTTGCCGACGTCTTTTCCCGTGCCGCCGAGCGTCACCCCCTGATAGAGCACGCAATCGTTGCCTATCTCGGTCGTCTCGCCTATGACAAGACCTACGCCGTGGTCGATGAGTATGCCCGTGCCGATTTTTGCCGCAGGATGAATGTCTACGCCTGTCCTAATCTTTGCGCGATACGCAACGTACAATGCGACGCGCTTCAATCCTTTTTGCCAAAACCAGTGTGCATAACGATAAGCACACAGGGCTTTATACCCTGTGTACGTACGTTTGACAACCCACGCGTTCGTTGCCGCAGGGTCGCTTTGCAAAATCTTTTGCAAATCCAGTTTTTTGGCTTGTTTTATTGTCATTCGGTTTTATTCCACGTCGCTCGGGTCTTTGGGAATATTAGTTTCGCTCACGCCGTCCAAACTGCTTGCGCCGTTTGATTTGGGAGCGTCGGGACGATTGACCTTTGACGAGAAAATGCTGTCGGCATTGTCGTTTTCTTCTCCGAACAACGCGTCGATTTCGTCTTCGTAGATAGTCTCTTTCTCATAAAGAGCCTTGACCATTGCGTCCATAATATCGCGATTTTCGCGCAATATGGACAGTGCCACTTGATATTGCTTGTCGATGATCGTCTTGATCTCTTCATCGATTTTTGCCGCGACTTCTTCGCTGTAATTGAGTTGTTGCTGATAGTCTCTGCCAAGGAAGACTTCTTCGCTTGCGCCGAGATACATGTTGCCGATAGAATCGGACATACCCCACTCGGTGACCATCTTTCTTGCGATTTGCGAAGCGCGCTGTATGTCGTTGGACGCACCCGTCGAGATATCGTGGATGACGATTTCTTCCGCCGCGCGACCGCCGAGAAGTTCGGCGATGCGGTCAAGAAGTTTTTGTTTCGTCATATACGCGTCGTCGTTTGCAGGAAGAGAAATCGTAAATCCGCCTGCCTGACCGCGCGGTATGATGGTGACTTCGTGCACGGTGTTGTTGCCGAGTTTCTTTGCGATGATAGCGTGTCCGCTTTCATGATATGCAGTGATGCGCTTATCCGTTTCAGTCACGAGACGAGATTTTTTCGCCGGACCTGCTTCAACCTTGTTGACGGCTTCGCTGATGTCCTTCATCGTGATGAGTTTGCGGTTGTCGCGCGCTGCGAGAATTGCCGACTCGTTGAGTACGTTTTCGATGTCCGCGCCCGTAAAGCCAACCGTCAAACGAGCAAGAGACTTGAAGTTGACGTCGCTTGCAAGCGGTTTGTTGCGAGAGTGAACTTTGAATATCTCTTCTCTGCCTTTCACGTCGGGAACGTTGACGTAGATTTGTCTATCGAATCTGCCCGGTCTCATAAGAGCGGGGTCAAGAATGTCCGCACGGTTTGTCGCCGCCATAACGATGATTGAAGAGCTTGCTTCAAAACCGTCCATCTGAACGAGCAACTGGTTGAGCGTTTGTTCTCTTTCGTCGTTGCCGCCGCCAAGGCCTGCACCGCGCTGACGACCGACCGCGTCGATTTCGTCGATGAAGATTATGCACGGCATATTCTTCTTTGCCTGCTCGAAAAGATCTCTGACGCGAGACGCGCCCACGCCGACGAACATTTCGACAAAGTCGGAACCGCTTATCGAGAAGAACGGAACGTTCGCTTCGCCCGCAACCGCTTTTGCAAACAAAGTCTTACCCGTTCCCGGAGGGCCTACGAGCAAAACGCCGCGCGGTATACGTGCGCCTATATCCGTATATTTTTTGGGATGCTTGAGAAAATCGACGATTTCCTGAAGTTCCTGCTTTTCTTCTTCCGCACCTGCAACGTCGCTGAAACGCACTTTGATGTCACGCACCTGATTTGCCTTGGTTTTGCCGAAGTTCATCGCCTGACCTTGCGCGCCCGCGCTCTTGCGGATGATGATGAAGAACACGCCGAACAACAGCGCATAAAGCACGATCGGCACGATTATGCTTGAAAGGAGCGAGCCGCTGGACGGATCGTCGTATTGCACGACGACGTTGTCAAGCAAATGCGCCTCTTTGTATTCTTTCAACTTGTCGGAGAAGGCCACACGACTGTCGATATTGACGAAATATTTGAACGAGTTGTCGCCTGTTCTCTTTATTTTTACGGTGTAATTGCCTTCGATGTATATCGCCTGAACCTGTCCGCTTGCAAGCATGTTTTCAAAACTGTTTTCGTTGCCCGAAAACACGAGTTCGGTGGGTCTTGTCAACTCGTATGCAAGCACGAACGCCAGAATGACGAGTACTATCACGCCGACGATTATGAGTGTACGTCTTGTAGATGTTTTCATCGTTTCTCCTTGATTTTGCCAAATATACGCGCACGAGTGTAGCGTATGCGCTATATATTATGTTCTACATATTATAAAAATTAAATACGGAATTGTCAATTCTTCTTCGCCGTCAAATTGCTATGCAAAGTCAAATTTCTCTCCGATTTCTCGAGAATATCCTATCGTGTTATGATTAAAATCAAATTAAATCCGACAAGAAGTATTAAAAAACGATGTGTGCCGCAACCGAGAAAATAATCGACAATCTCTTGCCTGGCGGACGCAAAAACGAGTTTTCGTTTCGCGTCCGTGAAATTGCCGCGCAAACACCTAAGTCCGAACAAATGATAAATGCGAGAAAAATACGTTAATATACCATAGATAAAAAGATGAAAAAATATCCGACAAAACATGCTTGGTGAAATTTTCATCTACTTGCGCAATCAACACTTTATAACCGCATTTCGTTATTATAAACACGTTTTTATGTAAAGTATAAAACGATAATTTGTTGCATTATAAGCAACGCCGTCACCCTTATATTTTTATCTGCGGCGCCCAAAAAAAGTGAAAAATCACACAAGACGTAAAATATCGACAATTCCCCGTCCCAAAAAATCAGGTTTTCATAGATTTTTCAAGAAAAGCAACGAAAATTGGACTATTCTATTTGATTTTACGGACAATTATCGGATTTTTGTTGGTCTAAAAGGTCCACACCTCACCCCGAGATAACAGTACAAATCTTGATTTTTGTATTGTTTCTTGTTTTACAAAATGTATTTTTACACACATTTTGTATGGAAAATTAAGATAAAATTAAGAAAAGTCGCATTATGTCGTATTTTGTTGACAAATTATTATATAAATAATAAAATACATACGCCTTAAAGAAAAAATATAGCTATACTTATAGTATCCGCGTATACGCGTTACACGTGCGTGCATCATAATATAAGGAAGGAGTTATCGTGCACAAGAATCAGGATCTGACACCGTCTCTTCAAATTGAAAATTTGGTAAAACAATATCCGTCGTCACAAGCGATTGCCGTGAACGACTTATCCGTCGTGTGCTATCCGGGAGAAATAGTCGGGCTTTTAGGACACAACGGAGCAGGCAAATCAACCACTTTGAAATGCCTTACCGGCATACTCCCTTTCACGAGCGGCAAAATCGTCATCAACGGGTACGACATCACAAAAGACCCCGTGAAAGCAAAATACACTTTCGGCTTTGTGAGCGACAAACACGACGTGTTCGTGAAACTGACGGGCATGCAGTATCTCGATTTTATGGCGAGTGCGTACGGCGTGGACGCAAAGACAAAAAAAGAGCGCTTTGCCGAACTTGACGAAATATTCGATTTCGGAGACAGAATTTTTGACCCGATAAGCGACTATTCTCACGGCATGCGCCAAAAAATATGTATGATGGGAAGTCTGATTCACAATCCGAAATTGTGGATTCTCGACGAACCTATGATAGGGCTTGACCCGTTGACAAGTGCAAAAGTGAGTGAATTTATGAGAGAGTATGCCCAAAAAGGCAACTGCATTCTCTTCTCGTCTCACAACATCGACTCCGTGCAAAAAATCTGCGACAGAGCAATAATTATCCAAAACGGACTTAAGACCGACGATTTCTACTTTGACGATTTCCACACTGCTCACCCGACGGTCGATTTGGAGCAATATTTCTTGTCCCACACCAGAAAAGAGAAATGAATCACTATTCCCTGCTACTGAAAAAGCAAGTGCTTGACATCCTTCCCGCGCGCACGCGCAAGAAACGCCTATCCGACTGGGCGGGGATTTTGCTTATGGCGTTGCTTGCCGCGGTGATAATCGCGGTTTTCGTCGTGGTATTTTCAAAATTCGTCGAAACGTATTGCGGAATCAAAATCAACCGCGTCAGCGACATCGCCGCACGACAATTCGAGATTATGTCGATGGCATATTTTGCGCTTATTCTCGTTTTTATTTTCTCGGGCGTGAGCGCGCTCAATCACACGCTTTTTGAAAACAGCGACTTGAACATACTCATCACGATGCCGTTCTCTTCGACGGATATTTTCCTTTCGAAACTCACGACGGTTTATCTCAAACAACTCGTATTCGCAATCGCGTGCGTTTTTTCCGTCAACTTCACGTTCTTTGTGACGACGGGGATGCTAAACGTTTACAACGGGCTTATGACCGTCGTCGTTGCGGTGCTTCTGCCCGTAATTCCGCTCGCTGTCGCCGCGATTATCGCACTTCCCTATCACTATCTCAAAACGCTCGTATCGTCAAACTACGTTCTTTTGTTTGCGGTTATGACGATTATAATGGCGCTGTTCTGCTGGGGATATTCTTTCGTGTTCGACGTCGCACAAAACCTGCTCGCAAGCGGAAAGATAACCAAACTCTTTGACGAAAACGTCATGAAAGGCATCATCTCTTTCACGAAATACAACTATCCCGCCAATCTTTTTGCATATCTCATGCTCGGTCGCGAAATAGGCAAAAACATCGGCATACTCGCAGGCATTCTCGTCGGTGCGGGGGCAATTTGTTTCTTCCTTGTGCGCGCGTTTTTCATAGGCGTGACCCACTCCGACTTTTCCGTGCGTATTCCCCACAGCCACAAGAAAAATCTTCATTTTTCAAACAGCACGCGATTCGGCGCGCTTATGCGCAAAGAGTTTTTGCTCGTCATGCGCACGCCGGGATACGCATATATGTATTTCACGACTGCCGCAATTATGCCTATAATGGCGTACTGCTCGGCAAAAATCACGATAGGCGTATTTTCAAATCTCGTCGGCAACGTTGACGTGGGCTTTGAACTTTGCACGTTCATCGCGATACTGTACTCCACTCTCACGAATACGTTCTGCTCGACGAATATAAGCCGAGACGGATATATGTCGCTCACGCAAAAGACGCTTCCTTATTCTCCTGCCAAAATACTCGGCTCGAAAATGGCGTTCTGCTCGATAGTTGCGATTGCAAGCACGCTCATCACCTGCATAGTGATGGCGGCAACTCGTCTTGAAAGCGTTCAGGAAGCAGTGGTTACGCTCTTTGCAACAAGCATGATTGCCTTTGCGCAAATCGTGTTTGCAACCAAACTCGACCTTGCCCATCCGCATTTTGCAAAGACGGACGACGGAGAGATAAAAGAAGCAAATTCCACTGTTTCAGCCGTCATAGCGGTGGGACTTTTGACAAGTTGTATAATCGGCTTCGGGCTGATGTTCAACTCCATATCGTCGCTCATAACGGGCGACGCAGTCGTGGAAACGGGAAACGCGGTGAGTTATTCCATCGCGCTTTGCAGTCCTTTCGCGCTTCTTCTTGCCGCGATTGGATATTTTGCAATCGGTCTTAAAAAGGCCTATGCAAATCTCGATACGGAGAATTGAGTATGAAAAAACTGGTAACCGCACTCATAATCGTTCTTCCGCTCGTGTTCCTTATCGCCGTGTTCACGGTGACGAACATAGCGAAAATATCGACGGATATTCCCGCAACGAGCATAAATATAACCAACAAAGGCGACGACGGCGTGTTTGCGTTTGACATTGCGGACTACACTTCACCGCTATTTGAAAGCGACCTTGGCGTCGAAGTTTTGCCGTACGTTGCGAAAAATCGCGGATTCGACCTTGAAATAACCGACGCAGAAACGGGCGAGCCGACGGACATCGTCACAAAAGAAGAGAACGGCGCGTTCAAACTTCACGACGTGGGAATTGCAAAACTCACCTACACGAGCAAAGACGGCGGATACACCGACAGCGTTATTTTCAACGTGTCGTGCAGCGGCGTTATTTCTTTCTCACCCACTCTTACGGACGGTGCAGGCAACGAATACGAACTTACGCCGAACGCCGACGGAGAATACGAAGCGGTCGTGCCGACGGGCAATCTGTTCTTCGGCGGAGAATATTATCCGAAAACCGCAACCGCGCACGCTCATTTTGAAGCAGACAACGCAGGCGCGCTCAAAATAAACGCCGTTACGGGCATTGCGACGGCATATTACAGTGGCAAAAACGCAGTCACCATGAGCGTGACCGACGCTTTCGGCAACTCGGTGAACAAAAAAATCAATCTGACCGTTCAAAAATCGGGCGATCCCGTCGTGAACGGTCTCGACGCGTCTTCCGTGTCGGTGAGACTCGGTGCGCCGCTCGGCGTCACGAGCCTTGCGTTCAGAGTGGAGAGCGAATATATGGACGGCGCGACTTTCGACGGTCCGAATCTCAAACAAGCGACGTTTGAAAAGGCGGACGGCGACAACGAAAACGCACACGTTCTCAAAATCGAACTGAACAGCGCATTTACGTCAGAAACGAGCCCGAGATATACTCTGTCTCTTGCGGACGGAAGAAAAATTCACGTCTATATCGACTTTGCGGACTACGACTTCAACGTGTATTCCACGACGAACCGCACAGGCAAAGGAGACGTGATTATATTAGACGGCGGTCAAACGAGAATCGCGGTCACTTCAACGCCCGAAGACGACATCGTCTATTCGTTTGAAGTCGAAGATACGAGCATCGCAAGCGTGTTGAGCGCAGAAAACGATTATTGCTTCATAAAAGCAAACGCTATCGGTGAAACCACGCTCGTCATTCATTGGTCAAAGACAACAGCCGACGGAGTCGCCGCAAGCGGAACGACGACGAGAAGACTCGTAGTTGCAAAAGCGTATTCTTCTCTTCTTTTCAACGACGAACAGACGCTCAACAAAGGCGGACTCGGGAAAGCGGCAATCGCAAGCGGAACTTACGAAAACGGCAACATCGTATATCGTCCGTACGTGTCGCAATTCGTCGCGTACAACGGAACGAACAAACTTGCGCCACTGTTTGACAATCTCACGTTTACGTCTTCAAACGACGCAATCGCAACCGTCGAACAGACCGCAAACGGCGTGGAAATAACCGTAAAAGCAACGGGGCTTGTCACTATTTACGCAAACTGGGAATACGGTGATATGTTTGGCGTAAAAGGCGCGTCTTTCACGTTCAACGCGGTTGACGGCGTGACCGTTAAAGATTATGCGCAACTTGCAGACGCCACGAATAAAGGAAAGAAAATCGTCCTTTCACAAGATATTTATCTTGGAGAAAATCTCTTCGACGTGAACGAAGACGGCTCACGAACGCCAAAATATTCCGATGAAGTTATGCTTGAAAAACTTCAATCTTACACGGGCGAAATGAAGACGAGCGCGGACTACACTTACTATCGCAATCTCAACGCACTCTACCCCGACAAAGTGGAAAATCATCCGTCCGTGCGCTATGCGTTCGAATTTAAGGACGACGTATACGGCAACGGTCACGTCGTGAGCGCTGAGTATATTACGAATATGTACGACTCCACCGACAACCTGTATGACTTTGCAATCTTCCGCGGTCCGCTCGATTTCGTATCTACGAGTATGGACGGCATAAAAGTTGCGGCGGTCAAAGGTCAGGACAACATATCCTTCCTCGTCCGCAAAGACGGCGTGAAAGTGGACAACGTGACGCTGAAAGGTTGCGACGATTCCACCCTGTACGAAAACGGAGAGTTCAACCTGTCCATTCTCAACAACGTGGGCACGACGCTTGAAATCATGTGCGACGCGTCGATAACCAACAGCCGCGTATCAAACGGTCGCACCGTCGTGAGAACATTCGGAAGGGACGGCATCGCATACGACTCCGCCGTCAACGTTTTTGCCGAGAAAATAAACGTTCTCATCGAAGACTGCGTGCTGTCAAACGCAAGAGAATTTATTCTCAAAGTCGGCACAAACCGATACGTTTCGGGGACGGAAGACAACCCGTCGCCGTATCTCAAAGACCGCAACGGCAACGCTTATACGAATTGCAATTCGTCGGCATGCGACGATTATATAAACGACGAATATTTCGTAAACACTTACGTCCTTTCGGATATAACGCTGAAAGACAGCACTCTCAAATCGAGCGGATTGTTCACCATAGGCGTGGAGAGCCACTTTGCCGGCGGTATGCTTATGGGCGCAAATTCCGTGTTCAAATCTCTCGAAGGCTGGACAAACCTTGCCGCAACGAGTTACCCCGCAGTGCTTCGTCTAGTCGGAAACGTGGAACTTGCCGACTGGAAACAACTCTCGCTCGTTGACAGTTCCACCCTTATAGAAACGCAGACAAACAATCACTCCAACCTGTCCTTCCTTACGCTCGACATCGCAGAAATGCTTAGAGCGGTCAAGGCAAACGGCGGAGATGAATATAAAAACATAATAGCAACCAAAAACGACACCGAGTACGTGCACGGCGGCATAGCCTTCTACGGCGGCGGCAAGAACTACTCGCTGCTCGACATGAGCGGATACACTTTCGAGAAGATGAACACCTACAACGTAAATATAGGCGCGCTTGCTTCGTCAAGCAACGACACACTCTCGGCACAAGGCAGATATCTTCCGCTCGCGGCAGGTTACGAAGACTTCCGCTTCGTGATGTTTGACGCGTCGAGCAACTACAGGATTTAGAACAATCACAACTTAAGTTGATAGTTTCGGCACGATAAAGTGTCGATTATGTCAAATATGGCATTAACGATAGGGACGTTCCATAGGGGATAGAAACAATGGAAAAGAAAATATCAAACAAAAGAAAACTGTTCGCACTGGTGTGCGTGGTGGCACTGCTTGCGCTCTGCACCGCGTCGCTTCTTGCGTGCAACGAAACGGGCGGGCAAGAGCAACTCGGCACCGTGTCCGTCAACTTTGACGCACAGAACGGAAGCGGTATCGAGAACAAACTCGTCTCTCCGAGCAATATAACCTATCTACCGCCCGCGCGCGAAGGATACGAATTCGTAGGCTGGACGATGGACAAAGACGGAAACGAACCGCTTGACCCGAGCAAAATCAAACTCGGCACGACTCTTTACGGACAGTGGAAAATCAAGACGTTCAACGTGTATTTCTATGTAAACGACGAACTCGTGAAAACCCAAGTCGTAGAATACGGCAAGGCGGCAACCGCACCCACGCAAGAAGAAATAAATGAGCGTCTGGAAGACGGCGAAGTGTTTGAAAACTGGGCGCAGTCTTTCGACAACGTAAAAGGCGACGTATTTGTATACGCAAACGTCGGCACGGCTTCGGCAACCGTGAAATTCGTCGTCGACGGCGATGAATGGGCAAGTCACACGGGCTCGTACGGCAACAAAATCCCGTCGGTGGACAAACCGAGCAAAAACGGGTTTGTTTTTGACAAATGGGTTGACCAAAACGGCAACGCACTCGCAGAAGGCGCGACTTTCAAAACAAGCACGACCTACACGGCAGTGTGGCAACTCGCAGTCCCCAACGCTCCGACGATTGCATCGCAAAACAGAGCGACATACGGCGAAAATCCGCAACTTACGCTCACACACACGGGCGTGAACGGCATAACTTATACCTACGAATGGTATCTATTAGACAAAAAAGTCGGCGAAGGCAACACGATAACCGTGTCCGCTCCCGCCGCCGGCAGTTACGTCTACGATGTGTATACGATTGCATCCTGCAACGGATACGAAAACAAAACTTCCGTTGCGAGCCACACGACTCTCAACGTCGAAAAAGCAACGCTCGTTGCATCGATTGACGACTTTTCGATTGCGTACGGCAATCCGTTCGTAAACCCGAAAGTCAGATACGAAGGCTTCATCTCGGGCGATGACGAAACTTCGGTGGACGAAAGCAATCTCACTTTCGATACGGAATATACCACGGCTTCTCCCGTCGGCAATTATATGGTAACGGCAAAGGGACTTGTTGCAAACAACTACGAAATCGTCGGCACGGCGAGAACTCAGGGCGGAATCAGCGCGACTCTCACCGTGACAAAGATAGACTTCTCCGTCAATACGCCAGCCGAAACGAAGACGTACGACGGCAAGTCAATTGCAAAAACTTACGACGAAATCGTTGCAAGCGGACTCGTTGACGGACACAAACTTTCGCTTTCTCTGACAACGACGGGAAGCAACGTCGGCATTTACGACAAAAACGGAGTATCGGTCGAATACACTTTGACGGACGCAAACGGCAACGACGTGAAAGGCAACTACAACGAAGTTGCTCTCACCTGTTCGTTCACCATAACCAAAGCACAAATCGAATACGAATTGCCTGCAAATCCGCCTTGCAACTACGACGGCACACCGCACGGCGCAACGATTGACGTTGCAACCGGCTTTGAAGCAGAATATTCCGTTGACGGCGAAACCTGGAGCGCAACCGCACCGACGTTTGTCGATGCAGGCAAACATACAGTTCGCTTCCGCATAGAAAAAGAAAACTACGAAAGCGTGAACTCGTCGTTTATAGTGACCGTGAATAAGGCTTCCGTAACGTTTACGGCAAGCAATCAGACTTCCGTTTACGGCAAAGCGTTTTCTCTTGACCAAACCGCATACACGGTGTCGGGCAAGACGTTCGGAAACGTTTTCGACGTCGCGCTTACGACGAAATACGCGCTCGGCAACGGCATAGGCGAATATGCGATCGAAATTGCGGTCAAGGACGACGCAAACTTTGAAATTTCCGTCAATAACGGCACTTTGAGCGTAACGCCCGCTCCCGTCAGAGTGAGCGTAATCGATCAACACATAACTTTCGGTGACGAATTCTCTCCCACCGTCGATATGTTCACGGCAAGCGGCATATACGCCGGCGACGACGTGAAAGACGTAGTGAAAATTTCAACGAAATACAAGCAAGGCAACGACAACGGCGAATACGCTTTGATTTGCACGGTTGACAACGCCAACTATATTCTTGAAGGAAACGCGCACGCGCTCGTGTACGTGGCAAAACGCAATATTACCGTCAAGGTGAACGACGTTTCGGTGATATACGGCGACGCGCTTGATCTTGCAAACTGCACGTTCTCTAACGAAGACGGTGAACTTGTCGGAAACGACACCATCGTTCTTTCCTATACCTGCACTTATACGCAAGGCGACGACGCGGGCTTGACGAAAGACATTATCGCAACCGCAACTGCATCCGACAATTACGTTGTGACCGTGAAGAAAGGCACTCTTTCCGTCGCAAAACGCCCCGTATCCGTCAAAGCAACCGATGCGAGCGTGATTTACGGTGAAAACGCCCCGACGTTTGCATACGAAGTGACGAGCGGCAATTTCTACGGCACTGCCCCGACTCCGCATTACGATTGCGCATATTCGGTCGGTGACACGAAAGCGGAATATGCAATCGGCGTGTCTTTTGAAGACGGCAATCACGAAATAACAATCCAAAGCGGTACGCTCTCTCTCGAAAAGAGAAACATCGTCGTTTCGTTCTCGAAGACGGCGGCGTATCAGAACGGACAAAAAGTGTCCGTAAATCTTGCGCTTGCAACCGTTGACGGCGAGTATGTCGGCGATACGCTCGGCGGCATTCTCACCACGAAAGACTTCGCCCAAGGCGAATACGTTCTCAACGGCGAAAGAAACGATTTCGACATCACGGAAGAAGCGAATGTTGTCAACGCACAAGGCGAAGACGTGACGGCACTCTACAACATCGAATACAACGTGAAAGTGATCGTCAACGAACAACTCATCAACCACACGGCAAACCCCGTCAAAGAGACTTATGACGGCACGGCAAAATCCATAACCATCGAAGCGGCAAGCGACGTGACCGTCACCTACTCTACGGACGGCGTGACGTACACGAGCGTAAATCCGACTTTCGTCAACGCAGGCACTTACACCGTGTTCTACCGTCTCGAACAGACAGGTAAAACCACGACCAACGACAAAACCACCGTCACCATATCAAAACGTAACGCAACGGTCATCGCGCTCGATCAAAAGGCGACGTACGGCGAAGATTTCACGCTTGCGGATTCGTTCAAGACAGAAAACGTCATTGACGAAGCCGACGTCGTCGCAACGCTCTCTTGCAATTACGTCAAAGGCAAAGACGCAGGCACATACGCTATAACGATTACGATCAATGACAACGACAACTATGTCTTCACTGCTCAAAACGGCACTCTCACGGTCGGCAAAAAGAACGTCACCGTCACCGCAAGCGGTTTCGATACGATATACGGCGAAGATGCGGATTTGACGAACTTCACGGTTGACGTTGCAGACGCAAAACGATATATATCTCTCAAATCGGACTATGTCAAAGGCGAAGACGCAGGCACGTACGCAGTGCGTGCAATCTCGTCAAATGACAACTATTCGGTGACTATCGACGGCGTGAATCTCGTCGTTGCAAAACGAGTCGCAACTGTCAAAGCAAACGACGTGACCGTCACTTACGGCACGACGCCCAACTTCTCGTTTACGGCAAGCAATATGTTCGGCAACGACACCGTCACGAGCGTGACATTCGAGTGCTCGGGCAAAAACGCAAGCGAATCGGGATATGCGATTATACCGAGTGTAACCGACACGCAAAACTACACGTTTGTGGCAGAAAACGGCGTTCTTGTTATCAAAAAGGCAACGTTAACCGTTGATTTTGACAATATTCCGTCTATAACCTATGGTGATGAATTGCCTGAAATCACTATTGCGCAATATCACGGTTTCGTTTACGGTGAAGATCAATCGGTGCTTGGCGGCACTCTCAAAGTGGCTTGCGCATACACGAGTGCGCCTATGGCGGGCACGTTCGATATAACGTTCTCCGGACTTGTTTCAAACAACTACGAGATAGAATACGAAGAAGCGCAACTCGTCGTTAACAAAGCGACGCTCACTCTCACTGCAGACGATATAGCGGCGATAACGTACGGCGACGACGTGCCGAGCGTGACGTACACCGCAAGCGGTTTCAAATTTGACGACGAAGCGCGCAAGGCTCAAATCCTTGCAAACGTGGTCGTGACGATCGACACCGCATACGTCAAAGGCTCCGACGCAACTGCGAACGGATATTCGTACAATCTCACAATCGAACCGCAAGAAACAGACAACTATATTCTTGCACACGGCATAAGCAAAAAGTTTGTCGTGAACAAAGCAAAGTACGTCGGCATTTCTCACAAGAATGTGGAAGGCGGAACGTATTTCCACGCGCAACTCTCGGAATACGCATTGCAGGAAGGCTTCTACTGGGACGATGAAAACGCATACCCCACTTGCGACGTAACGCAATATTTTGCACACTACAACGCCGACCCGACCAACTACGAGACGTTTGATTTGTATATCACACTCATTCTCGCAAAAGCAACGCCGACAATCACCGCAACCGTGAACGACGACGCAAACAATTGGACGGGCAACGAAATCGACCTTGCCGCTCTCATAAGCGCAACGAGCAACAACCTTGACAACGGCACTGTCACTATCCCCGCACTCAAAGGCACTGACGGCGGCTTCTATTACGTCACTCTCACGACAAGCGAAACCACCAACTATCTCGCAACAAGCAAACAAGTGAGCGTGCGTATCAAGGCGGCAAAGATAGGCGAAAAGTGGTACACCGTGGAAGAAGCAATCGCCACAGGCGGAGCAATCACCCTTGCCGGCAACGCGTTTATCTCCCAAGACGTCACGATAAAGAACGGCACAACACTCACTCTTCCCAGTGGCGACGGCACAGGCGACAGCGCAACGACCATCGGCAATGCAGAAAAGGCATACGGAGCAGGACAAGGCAACTATGTTGACACAAACGCATCGTTTGTCAACATGACTCTTACAATCAACAACGGCACAACCGTTGACGTGAGCGGCAACATTCTCATTCTCGGTTTGCTCGGAAGAGCGGGCGCAGGACAGTCGGGACACACGTCCGGCAAACACAGCCAAATCGTCAACAACGGCACAATCACTCTCAACAGCGGCTCTAATCTCGACGTACGCGGATATATCAAGGGCAACGGCACAATCAACGCAGAAAGCGGTGCAAACGTATATACACCTTACGTGGTAATCGACTTCCGCGGCGGCACAAACACTGTAACCGTATTCAGAAAAGGAAAAATCGCACCGTTCTTGCAGTACGAAATGCCCAACATCCAATGCGAACAATTTATCCGTGCAGGCGCAACGCTCAAAGGATACTTCGATTTGTATGCAAACGACAAACACAACTACTGCTCCAACATCGTAATCGGCTCGAAAGGTATAATTCAACTTTCAAGCGGATACGTCCATAAGACTTACAGCAATCAGAAGACCACGCTGACCCTTGTCGGAAACGTATCTATGGGTTCGTTGTCTCTTACGGTAAAACTCGGAATATCTGGCGTTACTGTCAATATGTCCGACGTCCAATTCCCGATACCTTGGCTTTACGACATTCACATCGGAGACGGCGTAACCGAAACAACTCTCAATGCTCCGCACGATTACAAAATTATAACGGGCGCAAGCGTGACGGTAGAAAAGAACGCGACGCTAAATACTTCTAAATCCGTCATAGTATACAGTCAATTCACCGATGTATCATTTGGCGGAAGCGTGTATCCGAACAAAGCCGCTGCTTCGTTTACCGTAAACGGAACGCTTAATATCGGAGGTTCGTTCGGCGGCACAATTCGATCTACGGAAAGCGGTGCGAAAATCATCGTATCGTCATCAGCAACGTTGTCGGTGTCTTCAAGAGAAGGCAATAGCGGAAACACGAAATCGTGGCAAGCGATTATCAACACAGGTGAATTCGTAACCGTTGCAACCATAAACGAAACTGCAAAATTTGAAGACGGAACGGCTCTTGAAAAAGGAAAGACCTACACCTACAACGGTACGGCGTGGGCGTAAAAAATGAATTGCAGACGGCTCTCAAACGAGAGCCGTTTGACTTTGCAATATCGAGAAAAACAAAAAATCGGAAGGGCTTTTTATGCTTGAAAGGGACAGAAAGGGATTCAATGCGTTGAGAATATTTGCGATATTTGCACTGTGTTGCACCGTCGTGTTGTGGGCAGGACTGTGGATTGCTTCCGCAACGCCTGCCGACAAAAGCGGACAAGACACGCAGGCGGTTACGGACAAACTCGACTCGAAATACAATCTCAACTACAAATTCAATCAAAAAGTCGTGACTCAACACGTTGCTTTTGACGAAGACGCGACGTATTCGGGTTATTACGCAGGCGAAACACTGAAAACCGAACTCGTATTCATGCCCAAAAACACGTTGGACAAAGCAGTGCGCTACGAATCGAGCGACACGAGCGTAGCAACCGTTTCGGAAGACGGAGTGATTACGTTTTTGAGCCGCGGAGAAAGCAGAATCAGCGTATATCTCGTTTCAAATCCCGAAGTGTACAACTACGTGGGCGTTGTCTGTTTCGGAGAGAACCCGAAAACGAGCGGATTGACGCTTGCGCTAGACGCGCCGCTTAAAGTCGGCACGACGACGATGGTTTCGCTCAACGAAGACGGAATCGCTCCGCGCGGTGCGAAATACAAATCATCCGACGAAAGCGTGCTGAAAGTAGACAAACAAGGCTACGTGAGCGGAATAAGCGAAGGCAACGCAACGCTCACCGCCACCGTTAAAGGCGTGTCCGCAAGCATAAACGTGACGGTCTCTCAAAACCCCGAGTACATAAAACCCGAACGGATAAATCTGAAACAAAACGTAACTCTCACTCACGGATACAAAATGGACGCGTACAATCTCATAGACAGCGTGTATCCGCAGGGTGCGCCGAAAGACTGTGTGGTGAATACTTCGAGTTCTTCTCTAGGCGTTGTGTATAAAAACCTTGCCCCGCGCTTGCCCGGCACGTATACCGTAACTTTTACGTCGAGATACGACGAGAGCGTTACGGCAAGCGTTGAAGTGACCGTTGTGAAAGTCGCCCCCACCGAACTTCGAGTGTCGGGTCCTGCCGTGACCACCCCCAACTCTAAAACAAAATTCACCGCAAAACACATGCCGCAGTACTACGAAGACGACGTGACGTGGGAAATTGTCAGCGGAAAAGGCTCTATATCGAGCGACGGCGTTTTTGTCAACGAAGGCTTCGGCACGACGGTGATTCGTTGCCGTTCCACACTTGACCCCACGCTGTACGTGGACAAAACCGTCGAGTCTAAACTGTTTTCGGACGCATATAGCATGGTGAGAAAATTTATGGGGCATGGCGGACTGTCCGCTCTTCTCGGATTCGGCATATTCGGCACGCTGTTGCTTCTTTCAAAGCACAAATACAACGCACTGATTTTCACCGCTCCGCTCGGCCTTATATACGCAGGCTTTTCCGAACTCATTCAGAAATTCACCCCCGGCAGATTCTGCACGATAGCGGACGTTCTCATCGACTTCATCGGCACGCTCATTGGCATGACGATTGCAATAATACTCGTTGTTATCGTGTGCGTTATATGGCGGCTTGCAAACAAGAAAAGTTTCAAAAACATGCTGTACGAGTGGCATTTGCTCACCCTCTCGTCCGCCTTCAGAAAGACATACGTTCAGGACGAATACACTCTTCCCGTCGCGCTCCGTGACGACGTTGACGAAAAAAACTACGTTGACGACGCACTAACCGTTGCGGCAAGCGACGTTGACGAGACGGACGAAAAGTAAACTGCGATAGCCAAAATATCGAACGCAAAAACGCGACGACTCAACGTTGCGTTTTTTATATCCGAGAATTTTATATCGGGTATAATCGTGCGCATTTTCGGCAATAATTCCGCACATGGAAAAAGCAAATTATTCTTGCGAGCATGCGCTTGCTCCTTTCGTTTCAACGCTTTTCAACGCCGTCACCGAGCGTGACGACAGACAAGTCGTCATCGTGTGTTTCGGCACGACGGCAATATCGGGTGACGCTCTCGGTCCTATGGTAGGCACGCTGTTGACGGACAAATACGACATCCCCGCGTTTGTGTACGGCACACAGGAAAACAACGTCAACGGCAAGAATATGAAAGACTGGCTGTCCTTTATAAAGACCGTTCACGAAGGTGCGATTTTCGTTGCGGTTGACGCGTCTTTGGGCAAAAAAGACAAAGTGGGAGAAGTCGTGATACGCGAAGACGGCGTGTGCCCGTCCGGCGTAACGGGGAAAACGAAACGCTTCGGTGACATAGGAATTTTGGGCATAGTCGCGCAAAATCACGGAGACGCGCTTATGCAACTTTTGACTGTATCGCCACTTAACGTATCCGCTTTGGCAGATAAAATCGCGATTCTGATAAAAAACGCCGTTTAAACAAAAGAGCAGCCCGTCAAGACGACGGGTGTTTACATCTTTTAACTATAAAAATTTTTGCGATTTATATTGCATATACTTTTTTGATAGATTATAATATTGAGTACCACAAAAGCGCATACGCGCACACGCACAGATAAAGGAGCATAAATGGCTAACATTCTTTCGGCAAGCATTCCGTACGCCGATATAGCGTTCTTCGCAATACTGGCACTTGGGTTGATACTCGGCATAATCAGGGGCTTTTCAAAATCGTTCAAAGGCTTCTTTCTTGCCGTTGCGATAATGTTGGTGTCTTTGCTCGTCATCTCCCCGACTTTCGAGCCCGTGCGCAACATCGACGTGTTCAACAAAATGGACGCTTCCATATCCGCGTCGATAGAAAGCAAGAACGAGATGTTCTCCACCCCCATTTACGTCGAAAAATCCGAAGACGGCACTTTGTCGTACTGGGTGGATGTGACACAAGACGGAGAAACAAAACGCGTTTTGCTTGAAAATTCGATGGGTAGCGACGTGACTTCGACTCTGAAAGGCAAAATTGCAATCTGGCTTGCAAAATCTTTCATAACCGAAGACGGACAGACGATAGGCTCTGTTGCGGGAACGTTTATATCCGACATTATCGTTGCGATCGTCATGTTCATCGTGTATTGTCTCGCGTTGTGGTTGATATGCTTTTTACTACGCAAGATATTTGCCGGCATGCGCAACTCCGAAAGCGGCGCGCTCAAAGCAATCGACCGTATTTTCGGCGCAATCATATCCCTTGCGTTCTCATTTGTGTTTATCTTGCTCGTGCTTGCGATTTTAAGCTCGCTGCGCAACAAGATTCCGCAAGTGGACGAATATTTGACAAACTCAACCGTTTGCGGATATTTCTATCTCAACAATCCCGTCGCAACCCTGTTCCACAAGATATTCGGCTGACGACGCACTCGCGCGCTCTTAAAGGGGCGCGTTTTTATATAGGAGCAAGTTATGAGAGTTCTCAAAGGTACGCTTACGTTCATTCTCGGTATGGTGCTGGGCATCATTCTTTTCGTGTTGGCAATCGGCGGTGCGGTTTTTGCCGTCGGCTCGTCTATGACGGTCGGACAGTTGCAGGAATCGCTGACGCAGGAAGAAGTCATCGCAAAAGACAGTGCGTTATACTCGCAAAAACTTATCGACGCCATAAAGAGCATCGTCGGCGACGTGAAAAATATAAAATCGCTCAGTCTCAAAACGCTTTACGAACACTACGGAATATCCATTCTCAACGGAATAAACGGCATCGACTTCACCGAAAAAGAATTTTATACTCTTCCTATAAGCGAACTTATCGACGACACGTCGAAAATCGTCAACTCGTTTACGCTCGGCGATATAAGCAAAATCACCAACGTCGATTTTTCGTCTTACGGTTTGCCCGTGCTTGACGACAATCTAAACAACAACGTCAAGACCGCACTCAACAATATCTTGTCTTCTCTCAACGGAGATTTGACTATACGTTCGATAAACGACAAATTCGGCATAGATATAGGCGTTGGCAAAAATTCGCTCCTTGCCGCAGTGCAGGACGTTGCTTTGTCAAACTTCGGCTCGGTCGTAAACGCAATGATGCTCGACAAGATTCTAAACGTCGATTCCGACACATTCGTAAAAGTCGGTGAAAACGACGTTTACGTCAAGGCGGACAGATACGACGTCGTGTCAAACGCAGACCTTCAGAACTCCGCTTACACCGCTCCCGTAGGCGTTGAAACCTACATCGCCGGCGCAACGGACTCCGACAGCGACGGCACTATAGACACTCTCGTTGAAAAAGAACTCCGCTTCGTAAAAAAAATCACGCAAGATGCCGATGGCAACGAAGTCGTGAAATACGTCGTTGACAACTCTTGCTATGCAACCGATTTCAACGCAGAAACCAACGAAAAAGAATTCTATCGCCACGTGCAATACGAGAAATATACCGGCGCGAGCGACGAGTATTTCGTGCTGTCCTACGCAAACAAAATCGTGGAAGTCGGAAGCACGAGTTTCACGCTTTACACAAAAGGTTTCCTTTCTCTAAACGATGTGTATACCACTGTCGGCTCAACGGTCGTTCCCTTCTCATCGGGCGTGACGACAGGCAAAATCGCACTTGGCAACACCGTCAGAAAAGCGACGGACGGATCTTTTGAAAATGCGGAACGCTATTTCATCTATGACTCCCCCGTCGACAAAAACACGAAACTTCGCGCTTTTGAAGACGGCACTATTCCCGTCTACACCGATTGCTACGAACGCGTACACGTCGGAACATCTGAACAGATTCTGCAACTCGTGGCGTATATGACGGTCACCGAACTTCAAAACGCGGACGATCTGCTCAACTCGCTCACCGTGGGCGATGTCGTGAGCGGCGATTCGTCCAAAATCGTCAACGCGCTCAAAGATTGCAAACTCAAAGACATCGGCTCGAAAATCAACACTCTCAAGATCGATGACGTGATCGACATCAACGACGAATCTTCGATTGCAATGAAATCTCTTGCGGCGCACGGCGCAACGCTTGAAAACATCGACACCATCGTGAACGAACTTTCTATCGGCGAACTCATGGAAGTGACCTTCGACGTTTATCAGGCGCAAGCGGACGGCGATTACGTCAAAGTGGATCTGTTCGTCCCCTACAACGAATATCTTGAAATTCACAAAACCGCAAAATCGGAAAACGGACTCTTCGTCAAAGACGCAAGCGACAATTACGTCTCGACGACGGACGAAACGGGCGACGTGTACGTCAATATCGGCAGATACACCCTTTACGACTCCAAAAAACATGCAGGGCTCGATCGCTATGCCCTGACGAGCCAATCGGCAACGAGCATAACCATTCAATCGATGGCAAGACGAGGCTATCTCATAGACGAGATAGGCACTAAAGTGGATTCGTTGTGCATCGACGAACTTATCCGCATAAAAGCGGACTCCGCCGTCATCATGCGCTCGCTTGCAAAACGCGGCACGACTCTCAACAAGTTTGCGGACGTTGCGGACGAATTGAAACTCTCCGAAGTCATCGAAATATCCGCCGATTCCGCGCGTATTATGAAATCGCTCGTGGCGCGCGATTGCCTTATCAAAGACCTTGACAAGATCGCCAACGACTTGACGCTCAGCGAAACCGTGGACGTCAAATTTGACAAATTCACGCCCGATGTAAGCGGAAAATACGTCAAAGTCGTGGGTGACGGCTATGTCTTCTACGATGAGAACAACCTTCTTATGAAAGGCATGCCACGCTTCAAAAAAGACTCGTCTTCATCCCCTGCGACCTACGTTGCGGACGACAACGGATCTTTTGTGCATGACTTCTATTTCACTCTCTACAACATTGCAACGCATTCCGACGCCACGCTCTATACACGCTATGACAGAACAGTGGTGAGCGGCGCGTCTTCAAAGGTGTTGCAACGTCTTGCGTTCTCCAACGTCGGCGACTTCTCCACCGCTTTTGACGCGCTCACGCTCGGCGACGTGATCGACATAGATCCCGACGTCTTGGAAGTTGCGGATGCCGCCTACAAACTTGCAAACCCCACCGTGACATACTATGCCTACGATGAGACCAACCACGTGTTTAAGCGTGACGAAACGGGCGTGTATTACGTCTCTCGCGCGGGCGAAAGCTCGGCGGTGTTAAAACGTCTTGCGTTTGTGCCCGTCAACTCGCTCTCAACCGCTCTTGACACAATCATCAAAGATATGCTCCTTAGCGAGCTTATCGACGTGTACGAGCAATACGCGGTGTCTGTCGACACTTCCTACAATCCGTCTTCCACGCTTGCTTCAACCATTCAAGAAACGGATAGATTTATCGTCAAACAGCTCGGCGTCGACGAAAGCGGCAAAGCATACACGTTTGTGTACAACCAATTCGGCAAATACATCGCAAGAGATTACGCTTTCATTCCCACCCCGATTGCAAATCTCACCCAAACCGGCACTGTGCGCTTTGCCTACAAAAAGCTCAACTCCGCTCCCGAAGTCGCATTGGCGGCAACAAACGGCGGCGTGTACTACAAGCACGGCGAAGAATACGTGGACAACACCGCCCTTTGCGTATATCTCGCGTCAATCGGCAAATTTGAAAATCTGTACACGAGAGAGAGCGTGACAAGCGGCGGCATCGAAGCAGCAACCTACTCCGACGCGAATCTTTACGTCGAAGTGGGCGGCTTGTACACTCCTTACGATTCTACAAAACTCACGCATCTTGGATTCTCGTCATACTTTGTCAAACAAACAAAGACGGACGGCACGAAATTCTACGTATCCACCACCACACCCAACGCAAGCGACGACACATACTATCAATACCAGGGCAAGGACGAAGTCGGCAACTCCAAAGAGCCGCTCTACTCCAAAGTGTATTGCGAGAATATCTACGTCAAGTCCGCAAGCGGCAACTACGTGTTCAACGGCAACGAATACGTGGCGTATGACGCTGCAAAACATGACGGTCTTGACAGATTCGAGCAAGTGGTAGGCTATCTTGCAACCGCAAACGAAACCTATGTCAAAATGAGCGGCGCGTATGCAATCGCGCTCCCCCACACTCAATCCATGGTGGCAAGAGAAGGCGGCATGATCCGTGAAAAGAGCCAAGCCGTCATCCGTATGCTCGCAACGAAAAAAGTGACCATTGCAAATATCGACAGCGTCATCAAAACCGCAACCGTGGGCGAGATCATGGAAGTCTCCCCGGACAGCATTTTCGAGAAGTTTGCAGACTCTACAATCAACTCTCTCAACGCCAATTTGCAAAGCACGATCACCGAGATGTCGGTGGGCGAACTTATGGAATTTGCAGGCGTCTCGACAAGCAACGCCGTCGTGCGCTCCGCACTCAAAGACGTGAAACTCAAAAACTTCTTTGACAGTCTCACATTCAACCCCACCGTCGGCATCGTTGTGAATATGGAAAAGGCTTGCGGCTACACAAAATAATCCGCAACGGAAAACAGCAACAAAATCGAAAAGCCGAAAATAAGAAAGGCGCATCGTTGAAAGAGCAATTTTTCAACGCAAAACAAAAAATCGCAACAAAAAATACACCGTCAAATTCGGTGTATTTTTTTGTTTGTTTTCTATTTTTATAAATTCTTGTTTCCTATGTCGGTCAACATTGTTTCTATGTCGCTAGCCAAATTTTTTCTTGACCGACACGATTGCTTATTGGCTTGCCTTGTGCGTTTTTCTCACAACATTGCTTATTGCACAAGTATGTTTTATCGCCGCTTTTCACTGCCTATTTGCAGTCATAATACACAATTCGATTTTGCGTTGTTTTGCTCAAATCAAGGCTTTATATGTGAGTTTTCGTGACATAAAGTGCGCGTTATTCTTTTTCTGACAATTCGAGCCATTCTGCTTCCAACGGTTCGAGTGCGGTTTTCAACTCATCGATTTCACTCTGCAACTCGGTGATTTTTTTATAATCGGAATACACCGTTTCGTCGTTGTGAAGGGTGTCTTCGAGTTTTGCGATTTTATCTTCAAGCACACTCATCTTCTCTTCGAGAAAGCTCATTCTGTGCTTGCGCCGAGCAATCTCTTTGCTCTCTGACACGGGCTTCTCTTTCTTTTTCGGCGCGCTCGTTTGAGCGTTCTCTCCCGTTTGTTCCGCCATCTGTCTCGATTGTTCGAACTCCGAATACGTGCCGTCAAACACACTCGCTTTGCCGTCTTCGAACACGATAAGGCGGTTGCACACTCGGTTGATGAAATATCTGTCGTGAGATACGGTCAGCACCGTGCCCGTGTAGCCTGAAAGCAAGTTTTCAAGTGTTTCTTTGCCGATGATGTCCATGTGGTTGGTCGGCTCGTCAAGGATGAGAATGTTGGGACGTTTGCGGATGATTTTGCAAAGCGCAAGGCGCACCTTTTCACCGCCCGACAAGTCGCATATCCGCTTGAACACGTCGTCACCCGAGAACAAGAACGCACCAAGCGCGCTGCGTGCCTGCGTGTTGTCAAGAAGGGGAAATTCGTCTTGAAAATCTTCAAGCACCGTCTTGGTCGAAAAACTTTGCGTGAGCGTCTGGTCGAAATATCCCACGTTTGCGTGCAAGCCGAAAATCGCCGTGCCGTCAAGGGCTTTGACAAGGTGCATCACCGTCTTCACAAGCGTGGATTTGCCCGTGCCGTTGTTGCCTATTATACCCACCTTTTCGCCGCGTTTTATCACCGCGCTTATCTCGCCGAGCGGCTTGTCGTATCCAAAGACGAGCTTGTCAAGCACAATCGCCTTCTCCACCGTTTCGCGCTCGGGCTCGAACGCTCCGCGGAATGAAGATACGTTGAAAGGATTGGGAGCGTTGACGTCGCCTATTCTCTCGATTTGTTTGAGTTTTGCTTGCGCCATGGCGGCTTTTGACGCTTTGTAGCGGAATCTTTCAACCAGTGCGCCAAGGCGTTCGATCTCCTTTTTGCGCGCCATGGAATCCTTCAAAGCCTTGTCGTACGCCTGCTGTTTTTGCGCCATAAACGCCGAGTAGTTGCCCGTGTACCTTGTCGCCTCGCCATACTCTATCTCGTAAACGACGTTGACGATTTTGTCAAGGAACATTCTGTCGTGCGACACGATAACGCAAGACTTTTTGTAGGCGCAAAGATAGTTTTCAAGCCACTCTATCGCTTCGAGATCGAGATGGTTGGTCGGCTCGTCGAGAAGAAGCACATCCGGCTTTGACAGCAGCAGTTTTATCAGCGCGATTTTGGTGCGCTGTCCACCCGAAAACGTGTTGAGCGTCTTTTTCAGATCGTCATCGCAAAAGCCGAACTTGCGCACGGCGGTCATATACTCTTTCTTGTACAAATATCCGCCGTCTCTCTCAAATTTTTCGCAAAGAGACGAATATATGCGCACGTTTTGCTCGCATGCGTCCTTTTCAAGCGCAAGGCGCGCTGATTCCATATTCCTTTCGGTCTCCAAAAGCGGCGCGTATGCGGACAATATCTCGTCAAGCATCGTCCTGCCAAGCTCGTCGTTGGACGTCTGTTTCAAAAATCCCACAACCGGATTGCCGTTTTCAAACACGCCGTAGGGCTCGCCTTCCACACCGCAAGTGTAGTCCACTTCGCCCGTAAGCACTTTAAGCAGCGTGGTCTTTCCGCATCCGTTGCGCCCCACAAGCGCAATCTTCTCGTTTTCGCGCACGGCAAAATCCACCTGTGTAAGCACAGGCGTGCCGTCATATTCCACCGCTATATTTGAAACTACGATCTGCATACGACAAATTCTACCGCATTTTGCAAAATAAGTCCACAATTTGACTCGATAATTGCCTTTGCGCCCTTTCTTCTTCTTTTTTCACACTCTTTTTGGCATAATATTGCAATTTTCGCCGCTTTGTTTTGCCGTTTGACAAATTCCGTTGCCATGCGCCAAGCCATTCTCCGCTCTTTATCGCCATATTATCCGCTCCGTTTGCCGCAAATAATAATTTTGCTCCCAATATCGCAAAAAATCGTTGACAAATACTCTTATAAAGATTATTATAAACAAGCATTCAAAATATTTTGCCTGTTTAGCTCAGTCGGTAGAGCATTCGGCTGTTAACCGAAGTGTCGGGGGTCCGAGTCCCTCAACAGGCGCCATTAGGGAATAAAACGAACACCCAAAACGGTGTTCGTTTTGTTTTATCGCCTGTTGAGGCGTCCCGTTCCGTTGAGCCAATAGCAAAAACGAACACCTTGTCAAGAGATGTTCGTTTTTTTATTAGTAAAAACTATTTCGGAATCAAAATCGGGCACACGCCTCCGTTTTCACATATCAACGGATAAGAAGCCTTGAATAAATGCGTTTGGATATTGGAAGGCTTTGTGAAGATCGCCGAATGCAACGTTGACATAATTGTTGCTGAGTGAAACGATTATACCTTTTCCAAACGCTTTGTGTATTACGTTCGCACCAACTACAACGGGTGACAAATCGATAATTTTCGTTTTCTTTTCTTCTGAATTGTTAGGCACTTGCATTGAACCTATTGAGTTTTGTTTTGTTGAACCATCATGGATATGCAACACAGCGGAAACATTGTTGTCGATATTATCTGCCGCAATAGACTTTTTGAAATCACCGACGATTGTCGTTTGTGCAGTGGGCACTTTATGTTCGGTTGGCGTTGTGCGCTTGACTATAAGCGTAGGCTCACTTTGTTCGTCATCGTTTGAATATTCACGATATAAAATCTCGGGGCGGTCGTTTGCATCGCGTTTTGCGGCGATTTCAGACTCGCCGAGAAGTTTTGCCATAGATTCGTAATATCCGAGCGACGTATCCCAAAGACCGACGTTTTCTTGCGCGTGACGGTCGATGCCCGTATAACTCAAACTCGAATCTTCATAGCGGCGGAAATTCCACACCGCATCATTCATTACAGGCCCGTTGAAAACACCGAGCGAAACAAGCAAGTTGAAATCTTTGACGTCAAGACCGGTTACCTTTTTGAAAAGCCCCGGTTCAAGTTGCGTGATTACGTCTTTAAGGCATTGTTCGCGATAATCCGTGAGATACATAAAGATAGGAACGCGCGTTGCGAACTTGATAAGTTTTTCTTGGATCTCTTTGCGTTTTGATTTGTATTCTTTTTCTTCGTCCGAAAGAATTCGCATCTTCAAGCATTCGTTAAATTATTCCAAGAGAACAAAACGAATTCTCAGCTTATATTCAACTCACATGATATTTTAAATATGAGTAATGAGTTGTTTAGAAGAGATGAAATTTGGTTTGCTTATCGTGATGATAATTACTCAACCAAACTCACTCCACTCTCAAATATTGTAAATTATAAAGGAGAGCAGGTAAGGAAAGATGCAATATATAGCAAGCAATATTTAGAAGGAAGATATGGCGCTGATCCGTTTATTTCAAGGGGGCTGAATTGGAATGAAAAATAAATATCTGCCAAAAGGAAGGTCTGCTCTTCCTAAAGAATTACTTCAATTTGTAATTTTCTTTGAAGATAAATTGATTATCACATACAATTTTGCACCGCCGACGGAAACAATTGCTATCGATGCAAAAGCAACTATCGAAATAGAAAAGCAGAGCGAATCTGCTTTTTCTTTTACTCAAAACTATTCGTCCATTTTATCCAAAGGCGCGCCAAAAAGAACGTGAAAACGTTCTTTTTTTTATGTGCCTGTTTGGAAACTTGTACCCCTGCCGCACAGTCGTGCGGCGGCACTGCGTGCCTCGACACTTCTTCCGAACTGGACGCTTGACGTGCGCAAATAAATTTGCCGTCTGCGCTATTCCACGGGGTACCAGTCCCGAATCGCATTAAAAAATTGCGGTGCGGCGCTCGGCGCGCAATAGCCGACCCGAATAGTTTTATATAATCGAGGTCTAAAAACTTTCTCGTTGAATTGAAACACCGCTTTTGTGGTGTTTTTTTATGGATTCTAGTTATTTTTTTTTGCATTTCGGCATTTTATTATGTAAAATCGCATGTATAAACACCGTTTTATGAAAATCAAACACTTTTGCACAGTGATCTTATTTTAATTACTCATAAAACCACAAGAGTCTCACTTGTAATTTTATTGTTTATTTTAATTGATTATTAAGCAACTCGTATAATATAATAATTGTGCATGAGAGATCGTTAAACTGCAGAAAAAATCATAATTAAATTAGGGAGTTTTGCTTATGATATTCCGTCAGAATTCACTCATTCCGAAATATCTCGAAAAAAATCAAAAGGCTTTCGAGATTATTTTAGTTGTTTTTCAATGCGTGATATTCCCCATAATATCCATAGTCATAACTTGCGTTGGCGAACAACGCCCCGTCGCAAAATCGCTTTCGTACATAGCGTACCGTGAAAACCATATGGGGCTTATTTATTTTTACGGTTTGCTGTTCGTCGCAGGGTTTTTCCTTGCGCTGAAAATGTGTCTCGACGCAGGTCAATATTCAAAACAGACGAAATTTTTCTTCCTTTGTTTTGCGGGGATAAGTTGCGTCATTCTCACGGCAGGCATTTCCGTTCCTTGGCTTGACGGCGAAGGGGACACCGTCGAAAAATTTGCAAGACTGCGCAAGATTCACAACATAGTTTCAACGACCGGATTCGTGATGTTTTTCGTCGTTGAGTTATGTTTGTTTCTCACGACGGCATTCAGAAACGGAAGACAGTTCCTAATCTCTGCCGGCATGATTTCTTTTGTGCTTATCTCGTCGGTGATTCTCATCGAAGAAGCAAATCTCGTGGGCTACAAAACCGAGTTGCACTGCCCCGTAACCGCAATCGCACAGATTTATGTCTTTTGCGTAATAGAACTCACGATGACTATACAGTATTTCCTTATGCGGATAATGCCAAACAAAAAATTCGCGCTCGAAAAAGAGCCGCTGGAAAGCAACGAATGAGCGACGTTTCTCAAAAGTCATACTTTGCATATATCGCGCTTTGCTCGGACGGAACTTATTACGTCGGATACACCGACGATATCGCAAAACGCGAGAAAACGCACAACTCGGGCAAAGGCGCAAAATATACAAGGTCTCGCCTTCCCGTGCACATAGTGTACTGTGAAGAGTGTTGCGACAAATCTTGCGCAATGTCTCGCGAGTGGCATCTAAAAAGATTGTCGCACGCTCAAAAAGAAACGTTGATAAAAGATAAGAAATGAACAAAAACGGCAATCCGCATACTCGTTGATTGCCGTTTTATTATTTTTAATAATAATAAGTAATTCTCTTCAACTTATGGACAAAATCAAAAAATAAAACTATAATATTCGCACTATGGGTGAAGTTTTTCTCGACGCATTATTAGACAGTCTGAAAATACTTGCGGTCGTTGTGGTTTTCAGTGTGATAATCGCACTGATCGAGCCGAAATTGTCCGAAAAAGTCAGGCTGAAAGGCAAACTCGCTCCGCTTATCGGGGTGAGCGTTTCACTGTTGCCGCAATGCGGATTTTCCATCGTCGCAACAGATCTTTATCAGAAGCGACACATCACCGTCGGCACACTCATAGGTGTATATCTTGCAACAAGTGACGAGGCTTTGCCGATATTCCTTGGCAATCCGCAAAAAGCGTTGCACGTACTTCCGCTCATCGCGCTCAAATTTTTGCTCGGTCTCGTTCTCGGCTACGCGATAGATGCAATTTTTGCAAAGAGCAGAAAAAAGGTTGAGCACCACGTTGCGCACTGCGACGAGCAATACAAGATACGTCTCACCGATTGCAAGAGCGCAGAGCTTGTCGAAAAGACAAATGACAATCAAGAGTGCGTCGAGCATTGTGATTGCGAAGATTGCAAAGAGAGCGAGCATGAAGAAGAAATCGCCATAAAAAAAGAAAAAGAAAACGAAAAATCGACGAAGAAACCAAAATCCGAAAAGGCGGAAAAACTCGACAAATATCTCGTTCATCCCCTTCTTCACTCGCTTGAAATATTTGCATATGTATTTGTCGTAAACGTAATTCTCGGCATTGTTATGTACTACGTCGGAGAAGATAAACTCGTGGCGTTTCTCACGCAAAACAAGTATCTTGCGCCGCTCCTTTCGGTGCTTGTGGGCGCAATTCCCAACTGCGTGTCTTCCGTCGTGATAAGCGAATTGTACATCATGGGCGGACTCGGATTCGGTGCGACTCTCGGCGGATTGTGCATGAATGCAGGACTCGGATTCGTATATCTATTCAAAGACGTGAAACACACACAACGCAACTTTGCGATATTCTTTGCAATGTTTGCAATAAGCGTTGCGGTTGCATACATATTCTCTGCAATCTTCAACTTCGACGTGCTGAAATTCTGAAATAGTCTCTTTTCAAGAACGGAAAAATCACGACGAATTGAGCACTGATAATACAAAAATCGCGTTATTCACACACGAATGTCGATAAGTTGCGGGTTGTGTTGATAAAATGCGGATATATACACACCGTTTATCCACATAAAATATCGCCTGATTTGCCAATATATTGCGCTTTTAAATGCGGCAACACGGTATAGTTTGTGGTGTAGGTTTGATTTTCCACTTGTCAACAGACCTTATATATGTTATCATTATGAAAGAAAATATATCAATAAATAATATAGGCGAAAAATGAAACTTATTTGTCAAGGAAACGAATTGAGCGATGCTCTTGCAAAAGTTGTAAAAGCACTTCCCGTGAAGCGCAACAACCCGATTCTCGACGGCGTGAAACTCACCGCACTCGGTGACACTCTCACCATTTTCGCAACAGATCTAGAACTCGCAATCGAAAAGAAAATCAACGCGCAAGTTCTCATCGAAGGCGAAATCGTCGTTCCGGGCAAACTTTTTGCCGACTACGCAAAGAAAATAGAAGAAGAACAAGTCGAACTCGACGGCACCGATCCCGCGAAACTTATCATCAAGTATCTCGACAGTGAACTTATGATAAAATGCTTCAGTGCGGACGAATACCCTGTGTTCAAAGAAGTAGACACACAAAATTCTTTCATCATTCTGAAGAAAGAACTCAAAGACATAATTTCAAAGGTCATCTTCAATGTCGCCGTTGACGAAGCAAGACCGTCTCTTCGCGGCGTTTGCCTTAACGTCAAAGACGATGAAGTTGAAGCGGTTGCTTCCGACGGATACCGTCTTGCTCTTGCAAAAGCGCAAATCAACAACAATGGCGTCATAGACAAAATCGTCGTTCCGTCAAAGAGTATGAATGAACTTGCTCGTCTCATCGACGAAGGTGAAGAGACTATCACCGTTTTCGTTGAAAAGAACTATATAATGGTTGATCTTTTCCACACAAAAATCGTCACTCGTCTTATCGGCGAAGATTATATCAACTACGAAAAGATTATCCCTAGCGTGTTCACCACTTCCGTCACCGTGGACAAGAAACTCTTTGAAAACGCAATCGATCGTGTCTCTCTCATCAATCGCGCAGAGAAAAAATCCTACGTCAAGATGGAAATCAAAGAAGATACGCTCGCACTCAACGCTCACTCCGAAGACGGTGAAATCAACGAAAAAGTCACAATCGGACTCAAAGGAAAAGATCTCACGATAGGCTTCAATTCAAAATACATCATTGATTGTATGCACGCAATCGACGAGCCGTTCGTGACCCTCAACTTCACCACTTCCACTGCCCCGGGAATCATCAAGGGCGAGTCGGAAAGGTGGTTGTATCTCATCCTTCCCTTGCGCGTCATCGGCTAAAAGCCGCGCTAAATAGCGCCTAACTGCGTCAGGCACGACTTGTCCCAAAATCACGTACGCTTTGTACGTTGTGGTTTGGTTCAAGCCGTGCCTTTCTTGTTATGCATCTATTTATCGCGACTTTTACAAACCGCACTATTTAGCGAATAGCATTGTCAAAGCCCCTTGTCCAACAACTCATGTGCGCATAGCACATTAGGGTTGCTGTTCAAGGGGATTTTTCGCGCTCTTCATCTAAATAGCGCAGTTTTTAATAATTAATAATAAATAACCGCAATTATTCATTATTAATTATTAATTAAAAAAACACGCATAGCGTGCTTTTTTTATCTGTTGAGTATCATGTTTCTTATATCCGCGACTGTGATTTTGATGCGCGGATTGGTCTTGATTTCGTCGCTTATCTTGTCTCTTGCGTGGATAATCGTCGTGTGGTCGCGCCCGCCGAACATCTCGCCTATTTGCACGAGCGGCGTCGGCAAAAGCTCGGTGATAAGATATATTGCAATCATTCTCGGCTCGACGATGCTCTTTGTTTTCTTCTTTGAGATTATGTCTGCGGTCGAGATTTTGAAATACTTGCAAACCGCGTCTATAATGTCGCTTGCGTCTATTGTTTCGCCCTTGTCTTCGATAAACTCGGAGAGTGCTTCGTAGGCAAGTTCTTTTGTCGTTATGACGTTGTTCGTAAGAGAACTGAAGAAGATTATCTTGTTGAGCAAGCCTTCCATTTCTCGTATGTTTGACGGTGATTTTTCAGCAATAAATTCGGCAACTTCATCCGAAAGCATAAACTTGGATTGCGCGGCTTTCGTCTTGAGAATCGCAACTCTCGTTTCCATATCAGGAACTTGAATATCCACCGTAAGACCGCAACCGAAACGGGTGCGAAGTCTGTCGGAAAGAGTGGTAAGGTCTTTCGGTGCACGGTCGGACGTCAAGATGATTTGTTTGTTGTCCTGATACAAGTCGTTGAATATGTGGAAGAACGCTTCCTGTGTGGCTTCCTTGCCGATAAGGAATTGCACGTCGTCCACCATAAGCACGTCACAGGAGCGATATTTTTCTCTGAAACGATTGTTTTCGTCGTTTGACTTGTTGCGAATGACGTTGATAAGTTCGGTCACGAGCGTTTCCGCACTGACGTACAGCACGTTCATTTGCTTCTTGTTTTTGAAAAGATAGTTGCCTATCGCGTGCAAAAGGTGTGTTTTTCCGAGTCCGACACCCGAGTATATAAACAGCGGATTGAAACTTCCGCCCGGATGTTCCGCAATAGTCTTGCAGGCAGCGAGCGCATAGGCGTTTGATTTGCCTTCGACGAAGTTTTCAAAAGTATACTTTTCAAGGAACGGGCTTTTTTTCTTGCCGTTTTCCTTGGGCGGTTCATTGGTGACGAAGCCTTGATCTTCGATAAACACGGTTTGTTTATTGAGAAAATCGTCTTTTTTCTCGGGCGTTGTGATTATCACGTCGGTTATTGACGAATTGAGAGCGGACACGACTTCTTTTATCGTGTCTTTATAGCGAGTGTCGATTGTGCGTTTTGCGTTTGCCGAAATAGTGGATAGCACGATTGCATTATCCACGAAACATACAGGTTCGAGTTTTTCTATCCAGACTTCGTAACTTATAGCCTGAATGGATTTTGACAACTCGTCTTTTGCATCTTCCCAAAATTCTTCGATGTTTATCATAGTTTTGATTATATCAAAAAAAGTCGATTTTTCAAGCAAAAATCCAAAAAGAAAACTTAAACACAAGATGTTGAAAAATTTTGCGCTCTACGCTATACTTGTAGTGTATGAAAATCGTCTCGTTGGAACTTAAAAACTTCAGAAACTACACTCACTCGCTCGTCGAATTCAAAGACGGGCTTAACGTGTTGTACGGAAAAAACGCCAGCGGAAAGACGAATATGCTCGAAAGCGTGTATCTTTGCTCGATATTTCACTCTCCGCGCACCACGAAAGACAAAGAAATGATTCTTATGGGCGAAAGTAAAGCGCAGGTGAAAATCGTGCTTGAAAGCAAATTTCGCCGTCACACGATAAATCTTCAGATAGACGAACAAGGCAAGAAAAAAGTTGCGGTGGACAATATTCCCGTCAATCGTGCAGGCGAACTTCTTGGCGTTCTCGGCGTTGTGTTTTTCTCCCCCGATGAGATGAAACTCGTCAAGGAATCCCCCGGCGAACGCAGAAGATTTTTGGACGTAGGACTTTCTCAACAACAAAAAAGTTATTTTCTTGCTCTTCAACGCTACAATAAAACGCTCAAACAAAAAAACAACCTTCTAAAAGAATATAAATTCAATCCCAACATCGACGATATGCTTGACGTGTGGGACGCAGGTCTTGCAAAGGAAGGCGCGATAATCATTCAAAAAAGAATGGACTATATCGCAACTCTAAACGACGCAGCAAGAAAGTTTCATTACGCACTGAGCGGAGAACAAGAAACTCTCGCGTTGTCATATGAAAGCGGTTCGAAAACCGATTGCGATGCAAAAGTCCTTGAAAGCGAATTGTATAAATCCATAATCGGCGCAAGGCAGAAAGACAAAGAACTCGGCTTCTCAACCGTAGGACCGCATAGGGACGATATAAAAATAGAAATCAACGGCAACGACAGCCGCAAATACGCGTCCCAAGGACAACAGCGCACGATTGCGCTTGCAATGAAACTCGGCGAAGTGGTCATCTACAAAAACGAGATAGGCGAGCCGCCTGTGTTGCTGCTTGACGACGTTTTGTCGGAGCTAGATCACGACAGACAAGTAATGCTGTTGCAAATGACGGAAGGTTTTCAGACTATACTCACCTGCACCGAATACGACCTTAAAAATCCTGCAACGTTGTTTCATATAAGCGGCGGCAGTGTTGTGAAATGACGCAAAACCGATAAAAGAAACCCTATAGGTTTACAAATCCGCATACAAGCATAAAAATAAGCAAACAAAACAAAACACGCACTTTACGTGCGTGTTTTGTGTTTATAAACGTATGATTTTGCAAATATAAGTAAAATTTGCGTTTTACAATCGGAGTGGAATCAAAGCTTGTCGTTGTACTTCAAGATTTGAACGAGCGCATATATTCTGTCGAGATCGTCCTTGTTGAAATAGTCTATCGTGATACGTCCCTTTTGGTCGTTGCCGACAAGTTTGACTTTTGTTGCAAAGACGCGTTTCATATCGCCGACAAATTCTTTAAGTTCCAAGGACAAAGCCTTGTCCGTTCTCGGTCCCGACGGAATTGCCTTTCTTGTGAAATACAGTCTCACACGGTTTTCAAGGTCACGCACGGAGAGTTTATTGTCGCAGGCTTGTTTTGCAAGCGTGACGAGATAGTCTTTGTCATCGATGGAGATGAGCGTTCTTGCGTGCCCCGGTGAAAGTTTTCCTTCTCTTACGAGTTCGGTCACTTCGTCGGGGAGTTGTAAAAGTCTCAAAGTGTTGGTGACGTAAGGACGGGATTTGCCGATACGCACCGCGACTTCTTCTTGAGTGAGACCGTGATTGTCCATAAGTTCACGCATACCTTCCGCCGCTTCGATTGCGTTTAGGTCTTCTCTGTGCAGGTTTTCGATGAGCGAAATCTCTTGTATTTGTTGCGGAGTGAATTCTCTGATGATTGCAGGCACTTTTTTAAGTCCTGCAAGCATGCTTGCTCTGAAACGACGTTCGCCTGCGATAATGAGATATCTTCCGCCTTCAGTTTTTACGAGAAGAAGGGGTTGCAAAACGCCGTACGTTGCAATGGAAGTTGCCATTTCGCGCAAACTGTCTTCGTCGAATGTTTTTCTCGGCTGATTGGGGTTGCGGTCGATGAGAGAAATGTCAATCTCCTGCGCTTGTACGTCACCGTCAATGTCAACTCTGACGTTTTCTTCGTTGTCGTTGAAAAGAGCATTCAAGCCTTTTGCACCAAGGCCGCCTTTTGTGTTTGCCATACTTCACTCCTTGATAAATTTTGATATAAACTCGTTTGCAAGTGCGTTGTATGCAATCGCACCTGCGCATTTGTCGTCGTATAAAGCAATGGGTTTCCCGTTGCTAGGGGCTTCCGCAAGCCGTACGTTGCGTGGAATTTTCGTCTCGAAAACTTCCTTTCCGAACAGTTTTTTTATTTCGCTTTCGACGTCTCTTGACAACTTGCTTCGTCCCGTGTACATCGTAAGCACCACGCCGTATACGGTGAGAGAATCGTTGAGATGCCTTTTTGCAAGTCGCACAGTATTGAGAAGTTGATTCATGCCTTCGAGTGCCAGATACTCGCATTGAAGCGGAATTATCACTCCGTCTGCGGCGCATAAAGCGTTGACAAGAAGCATGTTTATCGACGGCGCGCAATCTATAAAGACGAAATCGTAATCCGATTTCACTTTGTCAAGCACGTCTTTGAGCACGTATTCTTTTCTTTGCACTCCGACGAGTTCTTTTTCGAGCGCGCAAAGGTCGAGTGACGACGGAATAAAGTCAAGACCGTCTATCTCGCTTTTGAAAATACACTTCGATACATCGTATCCGCACATTGCGTCGTATACCGAATTTTGTATTTTTTTGTCGAATATTCCGAGCGAACTCGTCGCGTTGGCTTGCGCATCGAAGTCAACGAGCAAAATTTTGTATCCGTCAAGGGCTAAATAGGCTGCAAGATTGACGCATGTGGTCGTTTTGCCCACGCCGCCCTTTTGATTGGAGAACGCGACGACTTTTGCCATAAATAAAGTGTAACACAACTATTGATTTTTTTCAATTGCGTTTCACAAAAAAGTTTCACATAAATTGCATTATTATGTAAAAACGATTTTTCAAGAAGCAGTTAAAACTCAACGCAGTTCATTGACGTGTGTATTGCGGTGCGTCGAAAAATTTATATTTTTTTGCCGTTCTGAAAGTCGTTTCGGTCATAATTATCATCAAAATCAGGAAAAACATAAGGAAAAACGGCATAATTTCATAACCGAGCGAATTGCTCATAAGTCCGAAAAGCGGCGGCATAAAAGTTGAGCCGACGTATGCGCTTGCCATTTGAATTCCGATAATCGCTCCCGAATTTTCCGCGCCGAAGTTGCCGGGTGTCGAGTGAATTATGCACGGATATATGGGCGCGCAGCCAAAACCTATGACAACGAAAGCCGCGATTGCTACGAGATACGATTTTGCGGGGATTATAAGAACGATTATGCCTAAAAGCACAATGCACGCGCCTATTATAATCATTTTTCTGTCTCCGATTTTTTCGGTGACGAAGCCGCTTATAAATCTGCCCAGTGTTATTCCTATATAAAAAAGCGAAGCAAGGTTTGCGGCAAGTTCGGTTGATATGCCTTTGACTTCCACGAAATACGTGCTTGCCCATTGCATTGCGGTTGCTTCCGCCGAACAGTATGCAAAAAATCCAATCAAAAGGAACGGCACGCCTTTTATCTTCAATGCGGAAATCAACCCGACTTCTTTTTGCTGTTGCACGTCTTTTGTTTTGTTTACTTTCCATACGGGCAAAGTGACGAGCAAGATTATGCAAATCGCAAGCTGAATGGTTCCTACAATTCTGTATCCGCTATTCCATGTGAGATTTTTAAGAGCGTATCCCATAATAAACGGGCTTATAATCGTTCCCACTCCCCAGAAACAATGAAGCCAACTCATGTGTTTTGCTTTGTAATGAACCGCAACATAGTTGTTGAGTGCGGCGTCTATCGCGCCTGCGCCAAGCCCGTAGGGAACGGCAAAAACCAAAAGCATCCAGAATTTCGTCGAAAAAGAAAAACCGAACAGTGCAACGACGGTCAGAAAAACGCTTATTACGGTGACTACTTTCGTTGAGAGTTTTCTGGTGAGTTTATCCGAAAAAAGGCTTGACACTATCGTTCCGCCCGAAATTATCATCGTAACGATACCCATATACGACGTTGCAACGCCCATATCCGCATGCATTACGGGCCAACCCGATCCCAAAAGCGAATCGGGAAGCCCAAGACTTATGAATGCAAGATATATAAGCGCAAGCAAAAAAGAATACAAAATTCTCTCCTTAAACTATGACGGATAGCGTTTTGGTTGAATATAAAATCAATTTTTCACAACGGCTTTTTCTTGATTGCGCCGTAAAGCCTAGGATATTGCTTTGGGGTAGGCGTGATTTTTTCAAAGACCATAATCGCACGCGAGTCGCCGTTGGGCAGAGAAAGCGACTTTGTCGAGACGTGTTTTGCACCCAGCGTTTCGAGTGCGCTCTTTGCACTGCCGAGTTCACTTTCGTCCGTCTTGTACGCAACGAATCTTCCGCCGACTTTCAGAAGCGGCATTGCAAGTTCGAGAAGAATATTGAGAGCCGAGACCGCTCTTGCGGTTACGACGTCGAATTGCGAAAACAAATTTCTTTGCTCTTCCGCCCTGCCGGCAATAGTTTTGATGTTGTCGATTTTCAATTCTCTTGCGCATTCGCTTATGAAATTCATTTTCTTTGCGGTCGAGTCGAGTGCGGTGACTGACACGTCGCGTCTTACGATTGCGATAGGCATAGACGGAAAACCCGCACCCGCGCCTATATCGAGAAGCATGGCGTTTTGGGGAATTTCGCTTATCCCTGCAAGAGAGTCGGCGATATGTTTGATTGCGAAGTCTTTCTCTTCGGTGATTGCGGTAAGGTTGAAAGCCTTGTTCTTTTCCACCACCATTTCGTAATAGCGCGCGAGAGACTCGCAATTTTCACGAGTCAATTCAATGCCTACTTTGCCCACACAATCTTTCAGAAAATCAAAATCCATATCGTCACCTTTTTTATTATTTTATCATTTATCTTCCGATATATCAAGCGCAAAACGAAAAATGAGTTTATCACCGCATTTTATATTAAAATGCATAATGAATATTTTATGTTGTCGTTTTCGATGTGTAAAATGCTTGTTTTGTAAAAATATCAAATATCATAAAAACAAAACGGCAAGACTTTATTTTTGAGTTTTACAAAACGCATATAAATTGTTTTTTGCGGGTGTTGACTTGATTTTCAAATGTGGTAAAATATATACAATCAATTTTTTCGGAGCGAAATATGAGAATTGCAATCATCACCGCCATGGCGGAAGAAACGTTGCCGATACTGAAAAAATACGGCAACGTCGTTGCACAAAACACTATATCGGGCGTTGCTATAAGCCAGATAGAACAAGACGGAAACACCATATATCTCGCAACGTCGGGCGTAGGCGAAATAAAAGCCGCGCTTGCGGTGCAACTTCTCGTTGATCTTTTCGACGTGGAAGTCGTGCTCAACTTCGGTTTTGTCGGGGCTGTCAATCACAATCTCGATTTATGCGAACTAGTTGCCGTTGGCAGAGTGTGCCACTATCAATTCGACGTCACTGAAGTCGACACCGACAGAGTCGTCGGACAGTACGGCGGAATGAGAGATAACTATTTTTATCTCAACGAAACCGTTTTGAACAACGTGCTTGCAAACGTCGGAAAACCTATGAAGGTCGTCACCTGCGCAAGCGGTGACAAATTCGTTGCTCGCAAAGACGAAAAGGATAGATTGAGAAACGAGTTCGGCGCGGATATTTGCGAAATGGAACTTGCCGGTCTTGCCATTGCGTGCGAGAGAAACAACGTTCCGCTTTTCTCGCTCAAGGTCGTAAGCGACAAAGCGGAAGAAGGCGCAAACGAGAGTTTTTTGTCTATCGTCGAGAAAGGCGTTGCCGGATACGAAAAGATTTTGCCTGCTATTCTTAAAGCGGTTACAAGCGGAGCGACTTCACTTCCGCCGGCAAGAAAGCAGCGTGGCAGCGTCGCTTGCGTGAAGAAAGAGAACGAATAAACGTAGAATAAAAACTTATCGAAACAAACGAAAGCAAAAAGTCTTGCGTTTGATTTTGAAAGTTTTGCATACCTAATACAAAACCAAGAATAACAATATGGAAAAAATCACATCGTTCACAATAGACCACAACGTGCTTAAAAAGGGATTGTATTTAAGCCGTGTAGACAAAAACGTTTTCACCTACGATTTGCGCTTCAAAGAGCCCAACAAAGGCGATTATCTTCACATCGCCGCCATGCACACCATAGAGCACCTTTTTGCAACCGTAGTGCGAAACAGTGAGTATAAGGACAAGGTTGTATATTTCGGCCCAATGGGATGTCGCACGGGCTTTTATCTTTTGCTTTTTGACACTGACAAACAAACCGCACTCGAAATCGTCAAAGAATGCGTTGCGAAATGTCTCGAACTCGATACGGTACCCGGCAACAAAAAAATCGAATGCGGAAACTATCGCTCCCATGACCTTAAAGGTGCAAAGAAAGAACTTGCCGCATATCTTGACGTGCTCAACACCCTAACCGTTTAATCACCGCACATTGATTGTATGTCGGAGAGATAACAATTTGGTTGTTTGTACACTGTCAACTTGATGACAATAGTTGGCTTTTTGATCGGTTGTACCTTTTTGTCTGATTGGTTGCAACCGCAACCACACACAAAAAAACACTATCGGGCTGTGTTTGCAGTAGGAAAGATAAAACAAAAAATGTCTACGTCTGCAACAATTTGCAATTAACAATCAACATCGCAATATTTGTAGAAGGTGTCGATTGACAACAAATATAAATACTCTTCAAAAACCATATCACCGCCGCAACGGCGGTGTTCTTTTTTCACTATTGCTCGGCACGCCGATTTGAATCGTAGCGCTTGCAATTTTTGAGCCGATGAGATTGTTTGCGAAACCGCTCACAACCATTTACGCTTTCCGTTTGACCGCCTGAGATGCGATTTAAGCGCATTTGAGAGTAAAATCAAAGACTTAACACACCGACAACCGCAAACCACTTCAACCGCTAAATAAAACGATATTTACAACGATAAAACAATAAGCAAACAAAAAGCATCGCCACATTGTGAATATAGAAAAAATAGTATCACGGCAAAGCAAGGAAAATGAGTTGCCCCAAAACAAGGAATAGGTTTTTAGCAAACCATAGCAACGCCACTGTCCCGAAGATTATGTCAAAGGCATTGCCGTGCTGCAAAAAAAAGCAGCGGTGCGCTATAAGCAAAAAAATCAAACTATAATTATACTTTCAAGCTAAAATTATACTTTTACCGAACGCAAACATCTGTGGTTTGATATGATTAACAAGTAAACCATATTATACTACTAGAAAAAACACTTATTCCAAGAGTTATATCGCTTGTGTTATGAAAATGCAATTATCCCCAAACTAACACAAAAGCCGCTCGCTGCCGAAAGCCGATCGCAACTTAAAGCCATTTACTGCCGAAAGCTAATCAACACCAAAAGGCAATTGCAACCACAAGCCGCTCGCAAACAAAACCAATTGCTCACGAAAGCTATTTATTGCCGAAAGCCGATTACTCACGAAAGTTGTTTATTGCCAAAAGTTGATTGCTACCGCAAGCCAACCGCTACCGCAAGTCAATCACTATTTAACGAAATAACGTCATTATCCACATAGCGTAAATCATTATTCCCCCACAGCTATTCATTATCCGCTGAAAGCCAAATGATATAAAACAACAACACTTGCCTAAATACTATAGCTTTATATTTTGATTTTTCTATAATTGTTTCACGTGTAACGTATAGAAAATTTAATTTGAAAAGGCAATATATTCTTTGATTTTTGAGACGTTGCAAACATTGACAATGTATCAAACACCGCACGGATATTCCAAACGTTGCTGCAACCAACGCGTCTTGCAAATGCCGCGGGGATAAATGCCGAGCATTGTAGATACTGCGCATGCATTTTGATATTGCGTGCTCTTTACATACGCACCGTTTTGTGTTCTCTGTCGTTTTGCAAGTTTTATCTTTTGGTTTGCTTTATATTTTTGCGCTGCCTAATCTTTTGCTCTGCCTGATTCTTTCGTATGGTTTATCTTGTGTTGCGATTTGTATTTGCGGCAGTATATCTTTTGAAAGATCGTGTGTGTTTTGACGTGCAGGTCTTCGTTTATACTTGCGCGCCATTGTCGGACGAATTTGAAACTACGGATAGCAAGCCCGGCTTTGGTCATCAAAATCAATTTTGTGTGGCGTTGCGATCGGTTTTGTTTTTGCAGAAAACTCTGTCAAACGGAGATGATGATCGTATCGGCTTTTTCGATTTTTTTACGATAGAAAAAACGCGAGCCTTTGCAACACATATTTTTGTATGTTGCACCGCAATCCACTATCAATCGGATTTCAACTTCGACACCGCGCTCAACACTGCACTACCATTTTATACAAACACCGCTTTTATGCCGCACACACATATCAATATCGCAAGCATATCACTTTATTGCAATCTGCTATCAATCCAATCACTCGATACCACTCTTATACAAAAAATCTCATTTTACGCAACATCATTTCCACATCGATTTCACGCCACACCGACAACACTTGAGCGTTGCACCTCTACCACAATACTGCCTGTTTCGTCACAGCTCGACTTGCGGTTCTACTCAACGTAATTGTACAAAATCATAGTACGTGCCGTTTTATTGTCACAACTCAATTGCATTTTCCTAAGCCATCAACCATAACGCTTGTTGCTGCAATGGTATTTTCAAAAACTGTTGCTAACAATTCATACCGTTTGATTTTATACATCGGCATTCTCAAAGTAATGGATATACTCCAAAGTTGCGCCCAACCGCAAGATTATTTTCGGTGCCACCAACTTCGCATGTTTTGCACATCTATAACTTGCAAGTTGTCAACCGTTGCTTACTTTTTATATGGTGCTTTTTCAAAAAGAATTGTTTTGTGACTCCTTCGTTTAATACTGTGGGTTTTACACATATCGATTATGTCAGCAATGACATTGAAATAAGCATGATGTATCAATCGGACAAGCACATAGCAAGTTGTTCGTTTGTCGCGCCATTGCAAAGCTTTGACGATATTGTTATGGCAAAATCCAAAGGCGAGCAACTTAAAACAGAAATACGCTTGCGCTTTCTTTTCAATGCGATGCGGTTTCGAGCGGAAAAGACAAGATTTTCTAAAATTGTTTCACGTGTAACGTTGTAGAAAAAGCGGCTATAATGCTACTAAACAGTGGTGAAAACAGTAAAAAATAAATTTTTCAAAAATCGCCGAAAAACGAATGTTTTGACAATGTTTCAAACGTGTGTAAACCACTCGAAAAACCGCATGATGATAATATTTTGTCAAAAACAGGCATGATAATGAGCGATCGGCAAGCCACAATTTGTCCGAGCCTAAAGAGCCTAAAAGAACGTAATCGAACCAACCAACCAACCAACCAACCAACCAACCAACCAATATATCTCCTTTGTTGCCATATTGAAATGCGCCAAGCCCCTAAAAAAACACAGATTAGAGAGTGAAAAACTCGGTGGTAGGGTGGTAAAAGGCTGATAAAACGAGCCTGATTTCGAGCCAAGCAAGGCGAGATGCACTCAAACGAAGCAATGAAAATGCACGGAAGAACACCATAAACAAGACGTGATTTAATGCAAAATACCCATAAAACAACGAAAATATATCGCGAAAAGGCGATATATCTCAATACGATTATATGGATATAAAAGAGATAAAAACGGGGTAAAAGCATGGTGCAAAGCGAGGAAAAGTACAAAAATAGTCTATGTTTCACGTGGAACAATTCGATTTCGCCCGCCCGTTTCACGTGGAACAAAAACACGCTAAAACCCTACTAAATAGTGGCGTTTTTCGGTGATTTTGACCGTTTAAAAATAATTTTCATCCTTTCTCCGAGTAAAATTTTATAGAAAAATTTTCGTCCTTTCACCCGAATTTTTCGCCTGAAAATGTTTCTCAATTTTTATAGAAAAATTTGCTGTGTTTCACGGTTTTTCTATGATTTTGAGTGGATCGCTCGAAAACGGTATGTTTTTCTATACAATTTGGGGATTTGAATATGCTTTTGATGTGTATTTTCCCGTGTGATTTTGGTGTGGTTTCTGCCGATATATGGCATTGCTCTGGGGTTGTTTGGTTGTTGTTTGTGTATAAAAACGATAGAAAATCTTGCGATTTTGCCGTAAAAACGCTTTGTTTTATATGGTTTCAATGCGATTGTTGGCGGGAAAATGGGCTTGTATGTTGAGTGTGTGACATGAGTTTAAGCGTAGTTTTTGCTTTGTGTGTAAATGGTGTGAGTGCAATCGCAGTTGGTTTCTGTTGCTGCAATGAGCGTAATCGAAGTTATTTTGTGTGAGCGACATGAGCGTAAGCGCAGTTTTTTGTGCAAATCGCATGAAAAAGAGAAATAACGCCTATTGTGTTTTTTTGTATACGCGTATTTGAAAACTTTGGTGGCTATATTTTGTGCTTTTATCCTTGAAAAGCGACTGTTTAGTGGTGTTTCACGTCAAACAAAGTGTCCACTTATCAACATTTGTGAAAGTTTAGATCGTGCGTTGCGAACCAAATTGTAGAAAAAATCGCTGTAAAACGGTATACAAATTAACCATTGTAATTTTATTTGTGTTAAGAAGGGCGATTGTTGATATGTTTTTGAATGTTGGTTGGTTATGATTGTGAATGGATGTGGTCGCAATGCTTTTACCGATGTGTGTCGTTGTCTATTTTTCCGCTGTGTATTTTTGTTGGTGTGCGAGATTGTTTTATTGCCAAAGGTTTTTTATTTGCCGAGAATTTGAAGATACGTTGCAATCAAAAACAGCACCGGACCTGCAAGCACGAAAAAGTGGAATATGCAATGCACGTATCTTTTGTGCACTCCGAACACGGCCGCTCCGAGGAGGCAGGACACAAGCCCTGCAAGGAACACGAAACAGGTGGGAGCGGATATGCCTATCGGCGAGAAGTACGCCGTGAAGAAAGCCGCAAGCATAAGTGCGCCGATGACGAAAGACGAGATGACGGACACGTTGCGGAAGACGTTGAATTTCCAAAGGCAGAGCGCAAAGACGGTGATTGCAATGGCAATCGACACTCCGAGCGCGACGTAGCCGTATATTTGGCGATATAAAAGGCATGTGGACGTTGCGCACGCAATGACGTTTAGATTGACGGTTGGGAAATCTATTTTGCGCCAAACGAGTTTTTTCTTCATATCCGACACGCCGTGATAGGTTGCCGACACGGCAAATTCTATTGTGATAAGGAAACACGAGAAAAATGCGGTCACGTATTGTGCCGGCGTCGTTGCCGCAATCATCATGAAAATCATAAAAATCAATGCGAAAACCGCACCGAGCGCATGAGACGACGAGTTGATAAACTCTTCGAGCGGAGTGTAATAGACGAGTTGGTTTTTTTTGTACAACTCTTTCAATTCTTCCGTGTTTTCGGGTGTTTTGAGAGAAAAATTGTTTAGCATAGGGATATAGTAGCGTATAAAAGGCGATATGGCAAGCGATATAACGCCGCCAAATGCTCAAAAACGACGAGAAAAGTCGAAAATCGGCTCATATGTCGTTATCGGAAAAGATATTGATTTTGATACTTTCTGTGCGGTTTTGCGAGCAGTTTTCCGAAA